>Ga0228710_1000372_pt1 | contig 53648 bp, 32 predicted proteins | sample MedpolnodulmetaG_FD_177995 | JGI IMG/M metagenome (GOLD analysis project Ga0228710, IMG submission 177995) | Root nodule microbial communities from Medicago polymorpha collected in Santa Monica, California, United States - pink nodules | ecosystem: Host-associated > Plants > Roots > Nodule... | reverse complement strand
AAAAAAAGTTTGAATTTAGATTACCCATGAAAGCCACCACCAAAGCCACCAATCCCAAGTACACAAAATATAAGCTGCACTGTAAATAATAAACCAAAAACATTAACACAAAAAGGAAAATTATCAAAGTCTCTCATTAGAGGAAGAACTAAAAAGTGAACCAAGTTTTTTTCATCTTTTGTAGAAGTAGAAAAAAAAGTGAACTATAAGAATTAAGATCATTGTTGTTTACACCTTGAACAAGACTAAGAAACACCATGAAATGACAAATTTAACCTCAATTTTCATCGGCAGTTAACTACTGTCGATTAAAATTCATTGACAGTTAACAGTCGATGAGGTTATTTTATGTATTTTCGTGTTGTTTCCTAGACTCCTTTGATGTGAACAACAATTTTCAAGAATTAATGAGCTAGTCAAATTAGGTCAAGTATATAGCAACCTTACCTTTTCAACCTCAGACATGGAAGTCTCACTATTATTATCATTACTACCACCTAAGCTGTTCATGATACGGCTAGCAAAGAGAAGCAAAACATTTGTTGACATTCCATCTCCTATTGCTCCCAAAGCACCCATCAACATTAGAACTACATCAATCCAATCACCATATCTCAAAATTATGCTTATTGAACCTCCCTCTTTTGATTTCTTCACCTCACCCTCTTTCTTAGAACCCATCTTGCTTCGTAGCTAACTTCTAATTATAAGATTATATATTGCAAAGAGAGGGATAGGTTAACTATATATAATACATATTAGTTGTTACACACTGCTTATATATAAGTGTAAAGTGTGTGAACACTATATATGTATTGTTAAGACTCAAAAAGTGTGGTATATTCCATGCGAAACACACAATGAATCATAATCATAGGCTTTATGTGAAATTAATTATGGGGTTGTTAAAGATGTTTGTGTGAACACTTTCATTTGTTTGTTTGTTTCTTTTCTTTTCTTCTATTTTTTTTTTTTTACTTTTTTCCAATTTTGGAGAAGATTGTGATGGAGAGGTCCAATTTGCCATGATAATACTCGTTCCTCTTTATTTCTTTTTACTAGTTAATTGTATTTAATTTAATTAATTAATACTCTAATTTGATGTCACTTTGTTGGCCATTGTCGGGTTATGTTTACACCTTTTTCTATATAAATATTTGTCCCTGCCCGTGAAGGGACTTAATATTTAATATACACTATAGGGCATGTGGGGTATCGAATTGTGGGTCATTTTTTGTAGATTCATTATTTACTTTATCAAAATATACAAAGTCTAGCTATCTAGGGTATCTCTAATATGTATAGAGCATGTTGAAATGAGTCCTAATTCATAAGACCATTAACTATGGTTAAAAACATTCAACAACATTCAACACTCACTTTTTCAATTTCCAACACTCCACATCATTTTCTCTCTCTTATTCAACACTCATTCAACTTTTACCCTCTCCAATGGTTTTTTCTTTCAACACTCAGTCCCACCACCTTTTATTTCTTATTCTTATTTAATTTTATTATTTTTGTTTTTATAAATGGGTTTGTCTAACATGTGCAACATTGCATATGTTAAAGTTACTAAAAATAGTAAATTTTTATTGAAAATAAATAATTACTTATTAAAAAGTTATGTATTTAATACAAAATATACAAGTTCCAATGCAAAGTTACTATTTAAAACTTCTTAACATGAGCAAATTTGCACATGATAAAAAAAACCCTTTATAAATACATAAAATTACAATTATCGATTATAATTAAATTAAAATAAAAAAACACTTAACAATTTTTTTTTTGTTTTTTGTAAAAACAAAATTTATTTAAATAATTTTTTTTTAACTTAAAATGCAATACAACAAACTAAGCACACGGTACACAAATAACTTAAAATGCAAGATAACAAACTAAGCACACAATTAGAATAATTTTGAGTGTTGAAATGATTATTTATTGGGATTCATTTCACTAAAAACAAGATTAAAACTTCACTTAGTTTGCTAATAGAAAGATAATAATAAGATTAAGATAGTGAAAAACTTGATTTTTTTTTGTCCAAATCAAATGAACCAAGTCTCTATTTATAGAGAAAAAAAATTATGAATTTTGGTAAAAAAAAAATTAATTTGCAATGAAATAATTGAGTTCAAATTATCAAGTTGATAAAAATTCAGACAGCCAACCAGAAAATAACACGTGTCCAGCTTTATCCTCTCCCCTATTCTCTCTCCGCGTCGCCCCTGCTCCACTCTCCCTTGTCGACGCGTGTTGAACACGTGCCATTTTCAGCCATCCAGAATTCGCCACGTGTGCTCTGCTTGCAGGGTTCAACATTGTTGAATGGTTTCAACGTCTCTCTCATCCACATCATCACTTAACAATCTTCAACACTCCATTGCAAGCAGATCATGTGTTGAAAGCCAAATTCAACATCTCCATTGCACTTGGTCTAGTATTGATTACACAACTGGACGACAAAATTATGTATTCCCTCTAATTCATAATATTGATCTATTTGGAAGGAAAAAAATCTCAAAATTGTACTACTTTCTACTTTTCTTCTTAGCTTATGGCGAATGACCTAATATGGCGAGTAAATACATTAGTTATCGAAATGTAGTAAAAAAAACATGAGGAAAAAAATGACTCATATTAGGTCAAGCTGTATTAGCTCATTCGCAATATTAGTGCACATTTACTATATTTAGTTTCGATAACTAAGTGGAAGTGTTGTAAGGGCAAAACCGGAGAAAAAAAAAAAAAAAAAAGACTCATATATAAGTGGAAGTGGTGTAAGTGCATTACTGGCGGAAAAATAGTGCACATTGTAAAGTTGTATGGGGAAGTGTTGAACCCATGGTGTGTAAGAATCATAAAGCATCGTGTTTACCATCTTTGCTTCATGACAAAATTGTATAATTCATTTGTTATGTGACCTTTATATACACACACACACAAATTTGTCTATTATGAGACAATTATTTTAAGTCCAAAATTCGAGAGCCGTAAGTGAGGACTTGGATCGCCTTATCCTTAGGTCAGCCTTGAATCCTCGAGTGTGGCATGGTCCGACCCCTACCTAACATACCAAAAATATGATGTAAGCTATTTCTCAAAACCGGGGAGGAAGATATCTTGAAGCAGCATATTCCACTTTTCCTGCTATCTAACTGCCAGGTCATCTTGCTTAATTTTACAGATCAAATTCCACAATGATAAATTAATAATAATACTAATGATTCCAACATTTTTCTAGTCATATGTTTTGGACCTCTATTGTTTCTTCTTTGTGATATTATAAAGAACAAAAAAACGTGCTTGTAAAATGGTAGGGATAGGATCAATCCCTCACTAACTTGGAAGCATTTTATTCACGTTTGCTTTGTGACATAGAAAACACTATTACCGCACATTAAGCATTAAATCTCTGAATATGTCTCTCTATAATTAGAATTCTTATATGCCTTCAAAATAACTTTTGAATTCTTACATATATAATATGAGAGTGGTATTATGCTTTTTTAACAAAATGTCACATGTTCAACGTTTTTTTTAAAAAACTAAAATGAAATTTATTAAAATCACAATGAATCTTAACCAGCACAAGGAGTGCAAGGTTAAGAGTCTTAAAGTAGCAACATACAAAGGTGACATATTTCCTTAAAAAAAACCATTAACTACTACTTGAATGTTTTTGTAATATGCTTTGATTTTAACTACTACTAATAATAATAATATACAAAGGGAATAGGGAATTTGGGGATGAATTTTTTATTATTCCAGTTATATTCTTCAGCAAATTTTTCTATAATACTATTATATTATATTTTTCTATAATATAAATTCTTATCTTTTTTAATGACATCAAAAATATAGCATTCTTATATATGCACGGCACATTTGATTAAGGGTATAATTGGAAGTGAAAGAGTCAATTCAAAATCATGTATTTTCTTTATTTAAAAAAGGATGTATTTCTTTTATATATAGTTTTTTTTACCGATATAATATTTTTTTTATTAATTTGATATTTTCCCATGTTTTTAAAATGTGTCTTCAAATGCTTTACTACAGTATCACTTTCAGAATCTCTTTAATTTTTATTTTATTCATTCAAATTGCGTCTAATCGATAATATTAGGGATCAAAGTATAACTTTATTTATTCTGAATTCTTGTTTAAGTAAAAGATCGCTTTTTTCCTTACAGCAATATTGTCATTCAGGACCAACGTTCAATGTATTTGCTGATCAAAAACATTTTTTAAAATAAAGTTATTTTTAAGTGAGAGATAATAACGAGGGAAAAGGAGTTGGTTGCAAATATACTATGATAAATTAAAAATGAGTTGGTTATAAAAATATTTTAAAGGATTTGAACTCGGATTCTCCTGATTCATCGTCGGTGAAGTTTATTAGTTATTTAAAGTCAATCACTTGAATATGATAAGTGTCACTTTAGCAAATATACTTTGTTTCAAAATAAATCTCATTTTAACGCCATATGTTTGGGTGTTGAAGATCCATATATGTCATCAAGCCCAAAACATATGACCCTCAATCCAAGTTGTTGCTCTGATACACCTTCATCTTCATCCTGACCTTTTAAAGAAAATTGCTTTTGACACTTCACACAAAGCTAAGAAATACTAAGAAATGACAAATTTAACCGTGAATTTCATCGGCAGTTAATTGTCGTCGGTTAAAATCCATCGACAGTTAACTGCCGATTGGGTTAAAATTGTCAATTCATAATGTTTCTTAACTTTCTTTTTTTGTTACAACAACAATTACTCGCTCTATTCCTAATTATAATACTTTTTTTTTTATATTTGTCATTAATTAATGTAGGGTTAAATATGTTTTTGGTCCTTATAAATATGTCAACTTTTCGTTTTAGTCTCTCTAAAAAATTTCTTCAACTTTTAGTCCTCCAAAAATTATCCATCTTCACTTTTGGTCCTTCCTTTAAAGTAAACTCATATGTAGAATTCATATTTTTGAATAAAAATTTTCAGAAAAACATAAAATATTATAAGGATGTCTCCCAAAAAATTAGAATTTTTTTACCAAAACATGAATTAAATATGAATTTTTATATTTTTGGAGGTAAAAAATTTATATTTAATTTATGTTTTGATAAAAAATTCTATTTTTTTTTTGGAGTGATTTTTACAATATTCAATATATTTATGCAAAATTTCATTAAAAGTTACAAAAATTTACTTAAAAATAGGGACTAAAAGTAGTGATTGGAAATTTTATAGGGACTAAAAGTTGAATGAAAATTTTAGAAGGACTAAAATGAAAAGTTGGTATATTTATAGAGATCAAAAACATATTTAACCCTTTAATGTAAGATCTCTTCAAATTTTCACATTCATCGGTGACTTTTTTTTTACAAAAAGAACCCAATTAAATTTAGACTAAAGATTCATTTTGGTTTCTCCTAATTTTTCATTAATCTAATTTAATCCCCTCACAAAAAGCAAAACTTAAATTTGTACATTATACACCTATACCTGGAACAAATTAGTCCCTCTATTAATTTTAACACGTATTTGACATGTTGATTATTGATGTTGAGGTTAAATTGATGATATGTATCTTAAAATTTCCAGCTTAAAAGCCAACTCACCTAAAGTTTTATCAATAAAAAAATGATTTTGCGTATTATTTGTTACATTTTTTGCCACCCTCGACCTTTTTTCCTAGTTCCAGCCATGTTCATATTAGAAATATCCTACCTGCCAATACATGCTTATAAGACTGTTTAAGATAATTCAATGATGTGTTCCTTTTCCACATGTTAAGAGTCCCACATCGGACAGGACATGATCTGACAATGTGTTTATAAGTGGGGGCAATCCTCACCTCACAAGCTGGTTTTGTGGGGTTGTGTTAGGCCCAACCACGATTTCAAAGATGGTATTAGAGCCTGTCGATTTCAAGGGTCACCTACCGATTCACGCACCAAGCCCAAAGAGTGTTGCTTGGCGTGTGATAAGTGCTCAAAAGTAACATATTTTATGTGTTAATCTAGGCATTTTAGTGACTTGTTCTGCAAGTTATCTAAGGAAAAGCTACCAAATTGTGTTCTTTTACCATTTATGCTTTACATGCCTTACTCAACCCTTTTTGTGCAGGAAAATGCAAGCAAGGATAAAAATGCACCAAGTTCACAAGATTTCGCTATTGGCGAGATTTTCGCCATTAGCGAAAAGTTGGCAAAATTTCAGAGAGATTTCGCCATCAGCGAAGTTTAGAAGCAGAAGGCCAAACTTCGCTATTAGTGTATATTTCGCCATTAGCGAAGTTGCATCAGAGAGATTTCGCCATCAGCGAAGTCATCAGCGAACTTCAGGAAATTCAAGTGGATAAGGGACATGTGGAGCAACTCCATTGGTGCAGAGGCAGATTCTATACATTTCGCTAATAGCGAAATATTTGGCTATTAGCAAAATTTGGCAGAAGTAGCCCACATAAATAGTTTTCTCTTCTCTTTCCAACCATTCTATTACATTGTTTTTGATATTTTTCTGGTTTTAGAGAGAGGACTAGGGCTTTTCTAGAGAGAGAAACACAAAGCAAAGTAGTTAGGAGTAGATTCAACCCAAGATTTGTTGAGACATCATGGGTCTAGGCATTGAATCTTCATCTTTTCTTCATCCTTTGCAAAGCTATCATAGACATATGTAGCTACATCTACCCTTGTGGGTTTTGAGGTATTCAAACAAGCTATTATGTAATCTTTTGATCATTTAATATATGATTCTACCTATTTATTCAATATTGTTGTTATTCTTGCATTTAATGTTTTATTGAGATTTAAAATGATATGGACACATACTTTTGAATCTAGAAATAGAATATCAATCTATCTTAAGTTATCACTCTAGACATGGATGTTAATATTTGATAATCATTTTTAATCTAGAACCTAATGCTTTTGGGTAATTTAATCGGTTGGGAAATCGCCGATTAAACTATCCAATCGACTTTGTGATCGTTTAAATGTTTGGGAAATCGATGTTTAAACGATCCCTTAGAAATAGCGATATCATTTGGACACGAATGATATTGTCGAGTGATTGTGATAATATCGTTTAAAAAGCTAGAATCTGTTATTTGATCGAGAGATTGCAGCTGTTACGCTTGGTTGATGTCTCTGACCCCAAGCGAAATAGCCCTATCTCTTCTCATTTTACTTTTAAGTCGAATAGAACAATAGTTTTACACAAACAAACAATTTATACCCAAACACTTAATGTGATGAATATTGTGAAAATGCTTATGAAATACGCAACTCCCTGCGGAAACGATCCTATTATACTTACGTGTAAATAGTTTTATGACATGTAAAAATCTTACATCAGCGTGACGGTCGATTCACGCACCAAAGCCCAAAGAGTGATGGACGTGACGGGGTGTATTGGGAAAAACTCATGTCCCACATCGGATAGATAAGACTCTTGATAAGAGTTTATATAGAGGAGACAATCCTCACCTTATGAACCGGTTTTTAAGGATGAGTTAGGCCTCCAATTTCATTATGGTATCAGAGCCTCTCCAAGATCCATTGGGCCACCCACCATTTATGTCCACGAACCAAGTCCAATAGTGCTGGTCGTGAGGGGGTGTGTTAAGAGTCCCACATCGGACATGACATGGTCTGACAATGTGTTTATAAGTGGGGGCAATCCTCACCTCACAAGCCGATTTTGTGGGGTTGTGTTAGGCCCAACCACGATTTCAAAGACCTGATTCCAAGTACTAGGATTGAGGATTCTTTTCTTAAAAAAAAGTACTAGGATTCTATAGGTTTATTGGTTATTTTTACTTCCTTTTTTAAAAATAAAAAAATATTGGCTTTTATTACTTGCAAAGCCCCATGATCGAGTGTCTCCATATTTAAATTAAATTGGCTTAATTGCAGTTTTATCCCCTAACTTTTCCAAAGTTGCGATTTTGACCCCCTAAGAAAAAAAACTACAAAACAGCCCCTTAAGTTTTGCAACTGTAGCAGTTTTGGCCCCCAAGGTTGATATTGACTCGGTCTACGCTGACGTGGCACCCTAAGTGAGGTGCCACGTGTTATTTTTTATTTTATTTTTGTCTTGGGGGGCCAAAACTGCTACAGTTGCAAAACTTAAGGGACTGTTTTGTAGTTTTTTTCTTAGGGGACCAAAATCGTAACTTTAGAAAAGTTAGGGGGTTAAAACTGCAATTAAGCCAATTAAATTCCACGTGATTAATGATGGAGCACCTATTTTTTTGAGCAAAAAATAATATTGTGGGTCATTTCAAAAAATTTATTAAAAAAAGTCGTGGTCCTAGTTTCACACTGATAAGTAAAGAGTATGTAATAATATTAATATTTAGACAAGATTTTTTTTTTTTTTAAGAGATATTTAGACAAGAAATGAAATGTATTGTTTTTTGAAGGACATAAATGGATTAACTACATATTAATACAAATGGTATTATCTTAAGGTAGAATTAAAATAAAATATCTTACTCAATAATAAAATAATGGTGTAATAATCATTTTAGTCTCTAAATTGTAAGGGTTGTCACAATAGTTCCTCAATATATCAAAATTTTAAAATAGATTCTGTGATTGTACACTTTGTTAGTCAAAATTGTTTTTGACAATAGGTAAATACTTATAAGGACTCATGTGATAATAATTAAGTATATTGAAGGATTAATATGACAACATCAACGAGGTATTTTAATGTTCGCGACTATTTCGACTAATGAAGAGCAAAATCAGGGACTATTTTGAAATTTTGATATATTGAGGTACTATTGTGATTGCTCGTTACACATTCAAAGACCAAAATGAATAAAATAATTAATGTTGTTATGATTAAAATATAAAGTAATACTTTTTTTAAGAGATAATCTAATACTTATTTTTTGATAATTTTTTTTTACTAACATTTATAAATGAGACTACTATTTTTTTTATAGTAGTAGTAATTTAAAAATCAGACAAAGATAAGATATATGAGCCTATATACGAGCAGTACCACCGTCCTCACTCCTCATGCATCACATGATTTTTTGGTGCATGCAGGGTTAAGATATTGTCTTATAATTTAATCTTGAGATTTAATTTAATGGAACCCTACCCACTAATTTCCTTCATCTAGTTTTGATTGATTAATAATTAGCTGTTTAACGCATCATTATCATAATTCAAAAACATCTTTAAAAATGGTTAGATCTCTACTTTTTTCAATAATTGTTACTATTAGAGAACATCATTATCTTGGACTTATACATTTCATAATTAATGGGAGTGGAGCAGGTATACAAGCAAAAGTGTTCACACTCGTCTGGCAAATTCAATTGTCGTTTTTTCTTTATATGTCACAAGTACCTTTCCTTTTTTGGACAGACAATAACAAACAAGATAATTTTTTCTTATAAAAATAGTATTACTTAAACAACAACTAGTATTAAATAAGCATTTCCCTAAATATAAACCTGAGTATTAAATAATTATGTTAGTTTTTTTTGGTAAATGATTTTTTTAGTTTTTTCTAACAGGCGTTTAAGATTTTATTTTGGTTGGATTGGATAGTACTACTCAATGAATGATACTAAGCACAAAAAATTAGGTGATTTAACTTATAATTTAGCCCAGAGGTAGTAAAATTATAGTTAGCCATTGTCGTTCGCTCTGAAATTTTAGACAAGATCCGTCATCGTATAGAATTCATTTTTAAAATTGTGTGATCTACGTAAATTTCATCCAATAAGAGAAAATGTGTTCAGTAGACAATGATAGAGTGAATGTTACTATCACTTTTCAAATAAAAAAAATTCAAGCAACATTGCTCCCTAAGATTTTGAACCATCTTTTTCATCAAGATTATTTTTCTTAAGTCATTTCATGGCACACCAACACAAAATACTTGTATAATTCTAAAGGAAAAATTACATGCCTTCTTGTTAAATACAAAGCAACATGATTGTGTATTAACATCTTATCTAATATTTGCTTGTATTTTTGGCAGAATTTCTCAGTGTAGCTGCAGTAGAAGCTGGATTGATGGCTTTTCTTATCTTAGAGACATTCCAAGCAGTATTAGCAGCATGTCCTGCTGTTGCAAATACATGCTCAGTAGCTTCCCCTGCTTCTTCCCCATACCTATATAACCAAGACACACACTCTTGTTAGTTTGGATATTATTTTACTCATATAGTATTCAATTTTGTGATTTTCACTCTTTTTTATTTATTTGGTTGGTAAATAATTAACGTGGTAGATTGTTAAATCTGTCTAAAAAAATAGCCTATATCTGATAGCAGACGTGCCTATAGTGGATAACATATAAGTTAACTGATAGTTGATAAATTAATATGTTGAGTTTTTTAAGTGTTTGGTTAAACTAGTTGTTCAACTCACTGCAAAATATGAAATGACATAAAAAGAATTTTTTTTTTAATTAACATTTGACCTTTTTCAATTAAAATAATGAGGGTAAAAATTGAGGGGAAAAACAATGTGCTATAAGTTAAAAGATCAAATGTTGTTTGAAGTAGCATTACGCCGTAAGCTAGTGAAAAAATGTTATAAGTTCATGAGAGAATATGGTTACCAAACAACTCTATTTTGATTATACAACCTTACACGCAACGAGTTAAATAACATTTGTAATTAGTTTGCTACAATTAAATAACATTGTTTTTTTAATGAAACTATAGAAGAAGAAAAAATGTATATGTAAGCCAATCATTAAGGGTAAAATTGTTATTTGGAATGAGTAAAATTCAATTTAAAGAATTTCCTTTGTGGTCTAACTATATATTTATGCTAATAATGTAGTGGTTTTTTGTTTTTGAACAACAATAATGTAGTGAATTTTACCTGTTAGAAACCATTCTTGTTGCAGCTTGGGAGGTGGCAGATAGAGTTTGTTTTTCAGCTGCCTCTGCTGCCTCAAAAACCTTGTCTGTGACATTAAAAGATAATATACTAATCAAATTGATGCTACCACTTGTTAAAAATATAAGATAGAGTGGTGCTACTAATTAATTGATTCATATTGGTGCACAAGTTATTATTTTAATTTTTTTGTAAAAAAAAAGTTATTAATTATTTTAATTTTGACAACATTATAATGGTGTAAATCCACCTTTTAGTTGTTTTCAATTTCAAAGTTGTTGAAATTGTAAAAGTCGATCAATTTAGTCCTTTAATTTCCTTAAATAGCAATTTAATTTTTTAAATTTAACAATGTCAATTAATTTAGTCAATTTCCAGATTTAGCACCACAACTTTAAAGGTTTTATGCTTGTTTGATGCAACAAGCGACCATCTATATATCTTAATATATAGATGGTTCATTGATTTTGATGGATGTATACTAAATTGATTGACGTACTTTAATTTAAGCAATGTTTTAAAATCAAACAGGAGATCAAATAGGTGAGACCTCCGAATCATGGTTCAATAAGTTGAATCGGATAACCAATAAATAAGTTTTAAAAAATATAGTTTTTTGAAGAAAAAAAATGAACAGGTTGAACCAACTAGGTTGAATCGTGGTTCCAACCAGTCCGCTCCTGTTGTCACCGACTTAGAACAAATCGTGGTTGAACTAACAAGCAGACTGACCCGGTTCCTAATTGAACCTACCAGTCCGGTCAGGTTCTGTAAACACTAAATTTAAGAGACTAATTTGCTATTTCGTAAATTTTAAGATCATGCTAATGTTACTCTAAGATCTTCACCTTTGGTTATATGAGAAAAGTTTTACTTACTGACTGCATCAAGAGAAGCCAACAAGACCTCTCCTGGAAGCATCTTCAGGAATGCCTGTCCTGGTTGAGATTTAAGCACAGGAGTCATCAATGATCCACTCACTATTCCAACACCATTGAGTAAAGATTTTGATAAGTGTTCTGTCATATTTGTCAGCTTTCTCACACTATATTGCAAACAAATGAAAAACTAGTAAGAATCAATTTTCTTCATAGTAATTCATGACTTGTAGTAGAATATAATCAATGTAACATTTTAACAGTAGATTAATTTTGATGTAGTGTCATAGTAAAACTTTTTTACACTGTCAATCAATTACAAACCATCATGCGTATGACTTTTCAGATAGATATGATTAAAATCGAATATTTTTAATGATCTGACGATTATGATTAATTGACGGTGTAAAAAAGTCAGGTATTTTTGAATACCGTATGAGGTTTTCATTCATTCTGTTGTTCTTTGTGGCAGCAGCAGTTTTGTTGTGCATACTTTCTTTGACCATGCCATTGCCACCATTTTTCTTATCTGTTGGACTATTTAGGATAGTTTGTCCTCCTTTTTGAACCTGTTTTCAAAACAACTTTTAGATTAAGCATAAAGATTAAGGATCTAGATTCCATGCAGTAATAAAAACATGTAGTTTCACGCAGTAAACAATATTAAACAATCTTGGTCATTAATTTTGATCGAACGGTCGTGGTCACAGAAAATAAATTTCCATATTATAGCTCAATCTAAAAGTTGGCTATTTGATATAAAATTTAGTTGGCGTTTGTTTCAAGTTTACAAAATATAATTTTGGAAATATTTTTCTTGGAATATAAGGATGAAAATTTTATTCTCGGGTTTACTGAGAAAATGTGTTTGGTTATTATTTAAAATCTTTTTGGGAATGACTTATAAAGCGATATTTATGGAACTTCATTCCTCCCAATTTCCTTAGGAACAAAACAACATTCCCAAGAAACTTCTATGCTGAGGAATAAAATTTTAAAATTTTGAAACAAACATAGGAATATATCTTTTCTGCTATCATATTTTCATGAATCTCGAAATATGACTTGAAACAAACGCCCCGTAGGGCAATTTTCAACTTATTTCTTTAAACTCCAAAATATCTAATGAAAACAACATATTACTTTATGTGAAAACAGGTTGACTTTATTTTATCTTTTTATCAAAAAATATTTATACATAAGCACTTATATGATAAGCGCTTATGCTATAAACAATTAATTTAGTTGTATATCCAAACCTGATTGGTGTAAGCATTACTACACATAAAGATACCCTTAACAATCTGACCAGTTCCACCAGCAATAGCCTTAGCAAGAAAATGATTATAATTTTCAACACAAGGAGCAAACTCTTCCCAATCAAGATCACTCTTCTTCTTACTCAATTTCAAATCAGAAAAGCAAGAGTGTTCCTTAAGAAAAGATTCAACCAAAGCCATACTACCATAGAATTCATGTGGAAAAGTAACACCATAGCTTAGAGGCTCATGACCATCTTTCACAGGCAATGAAAAGAGATAATGAAGACTATCAACTTTCACAACTGGTTCATCTTTTGTTAAAGGAAATTGAACATTGTTTCCTATTTTGATGATTGTTGCTAAAGAAACATTTTCATCAACTATTTTTATGATCATGAATTGTCCTTGTGTAAGTTCATGTGCTTCTCCTTCATCCATTAGATAAACTCTACATCCTGGAATTTGTATAAGAATTTCTTGTCTTAGGGTTTTTGGTTTTGTTGAGAAATTTGTAGAAGCTATAGGAATGGATTTTTCCATTGGTGGTAGAGTTTTGGAGTCAGTACAACCCATGTTTTGTTTTGATGTAATTTATTTTTGGACCGTTTGGAATATGAATGGAGATAGATAGGGATAGATATGTAGATTGAAAAGTTTATGCTTTTTGATATATTCTTAGCTTTATTCTGTTTTATAGTGATTGGTGATTAATATGGTATCAAGGTATAATGTTACTTTGTGTGGAATTTGGAAATGGAATTTGTGATAGAAATTTGAGAGCTTGTTGAACAATCTGCATTAGCATCACATCTTATGAAATATTTTATTATCACATGTATTATTCTTTCTCCATTCATGTTACTCATTCTTTTATGAGTTTAATAATAACTTAGGCCTGTGTAAATATATGGAATCTAATCATATTTCATTTTTGTTATCAGAACCACTATTATTAGAGTGATTGGGCAAATTCGTCCTCAAAATTGAAAACATCTATCAAAATAGTCTCTTATGTTTGTGAATTGGGATACACTTTTTTTAAATTTTAAAATATCATTCAAAATTATAAAACACATATTCGAAACAGGTCAAATGTCCTCGATAGAGCTTAGAAGTTATGATGTGACACGTTAACTGAACACGTCATGTTGCATGTTGATCCTGCATCCATTCCAACTCACTAGAGACTATTAAACATGTCATGTTGCATCTTAATCACACATTCATCCCAACTCATTAGAGATTGTTTGCCTCCGAAATTTAGGTAATCCTAAAGACAAAATTATCAATAATTGCAATTATGTAGGGACTAATCATTCTCTAAGCGGCCTAAATTACATTGGTAAATTAGTTACTTGTGTGGTGAAATTAATGTAGGATCAACTGAAGTTGCCACATATTCAGTTAACTAATTATGACATAGTCTATAATAATTCTTTTTTTTTTTTGACAAAACATAGTCTATAATAATAAAAGTTAACAAATCGACTATTTTAATGGACCATTTATAATTTTAAAGATGTATTTGCAAATTCACAAAAATCAGAGACTATTTTGATTGATATTTACAATCTTATGGACCAATTTATCTATTCACTCAATATTATTATTACATAGTAAGATGGTTTTGGATAAATATGTGATATCCTTATCTATAGACTATTTTGACAATGATAAGTATAATTTAGCACCTACACAGTTGCTGTGTAATTTAACTAGTCTCTTATTCTAATTTGCTGGTATCTGTTGAAATTTTCATAGGGCATGCATGAATAATGTCCTTGTTTGTTTTGTTTTTGTTTGATGTGCATGCATATAGAAGACGTGCACCCTTCCTTTGTATGTAACCAAATGTTAACCTTCGTGTTCCTTTAAGGATGAGGAATTTGCATTTTTCTATTCTTTCTACCTTCATTGTTGCATAATGTGTAAAGTTTTCATCTTTTTAGGAATAATATCATTCTTGGGGTACGTACATTTATCAAGAATACTTTACTTCAATGGTTGGAAAATATACAGACCTTTATTCCGTATAAAATTTTCTAAAACAAGAGGCTGCCCTATATTAATGAAGAAGCGTTTTTCTTTACAAGTATTCTCCATGTATAATTTTTATAATAAAATTTTGTTAAATTATTTTAGATCGTATTGTATTGCACCCGCATATGTACTACGTATATGGAGGATTCATAGGTTGCTCATTGTATTATTTTGGTTAAATTACATACGTGATATCTTATTGTATATTTTATTATTTCACTTTGATTCAATTACTATTTATTATTCCGTTTTACTCTTCTTCATTCGGTCATTTATGTTAATTTTTAACCACAAACATCTAAAATGGACCAAAATTATAAATGGTCCACAAAAGACCACATTAATTTTTTATTTTAACCATCGAATCTTTTTCTAAAAAATAGAACTATTATATCTTACAACTCTATTATTTTTTTAAAATAATACACCACAAAACAAAATAAGGGATCAAATACGTTAAAAAAAAAAACTCGATATTCGGCTCAATGATCGACTAATCCATAAGACCAATTCCTTTGTTCACAAGCGGGAGACCCAATTGAAGTGAGAGTAAAGTCATTTATAGACTGATCTAACACATGAATTGTTAGCATCGAAATAATTTGAACTTCAGACTTAGAGATGAGCACACTTCACTATCTCAAGTCCATAGATGATCAAAATTTAAGTTATTTTCAAGAAAAAGACAAGATATTGTTGGGCCTTAGTTAGAAATTCTCACAGGCCCAACATGACCCCAAACCAATGTCATATGGTAATTGCTCTTCACCCATATGTTTTTTCTCATTCCCGTCAAATAGCCGAGCATGAGTTAACTCATGCAATGCATTTTCAACGTGAGTTAACTTACGTAGGTGTATTTTTCAGCGTGAGTTAACTTATGCATGACGGAAATTATCAAATATACATGTGAGAAGAGCAATTCTCTGTCATATCTGTATTTTCCAGCCCAGCCCAACATACTCACAAAACACAATCTGTCTGCACTTAGAGTCATAACATGATTGTGTCGTGTTCTTACTTCTTAGCACTTGTTTTGACTCACAACATCTCATTCACCACTAATGAATAAATCGTGACATTTTCAAACGTTGTTTTGTTTCTTCTTTTTCATGTTCCTAACATCATTAATCACTGGTAAGTTAAAAAAAAAAAAACTTGATTCTCTCTCTCTATAATTGTTACTTGTTGTTATCATGAATATGATTGAATTTTGAATACCCTTTAATTTTTTTCTGCGTTTCAGATTGAATTAAGCATTAAAGTTTCAAACTTTACCAAAATGGTATTGCTAATTGCACTTGCATTGCTTCTTGGTGTTTTCATTGCTTTTCTTCTTTTCAACCCAAAACTTCACAAATCTGGTTAGTACCCTTTTGCTGTCACACTCTTCTGATTATTATCTTATAATGAAATTGTGATTCATGTATGCATGTTTATGTTTATATGCTTTGTTTGCATCTTTCTCAGGACAAAAGGGAAAAGCTGCTTCCAGCTCAAACACTAATAAGGTATTAGGGTCTGTTTGGATTGACTAATTTAAGTTGAATTTAATTCATATACTCTGTCAGTGTACAATTACTTTACACATGCATCCACTGACACAGCATATTAATTGAACTCATTTAAGTTTTACTACTGGTATAAGCACTTGTGACACTTGTTAGATATAATTAGTGAATTGATAGATATTGTTAGAGTTTGCTAAAAGTAGTTAAATGTTGGTTTGTATTAGTTACAAATTATAGTTAAAATGTGTTAGTTTAGTTAGGATTGCTATATAAAGTTGATCCTACACCAATTGTAATTAACTTTATTTTAGCGCTTATATGATAAGCACTTATGCTTTAAGCTGCAAAATAAATTATTTATCCAAACAAAGCCTTATTCAATTGGTAGCTGAGATCTTTTTCTGTCTTTTTTTAATGTTTTATTTTGCTGGTAGATCTACTATTTCATTGATCATAGAACCATTAAGTTGAATAGTGTGATTTTCTATTTGTGTTACTACTTTTGTTTTACCAAGGAATGGTATAATTTATAGAACTACATTTTGGATCTAGGTGAAACTAACTCATTTGTGGTTTTGTATTAGTTTTTTGTAAATTAGTGGATCACCAATATATTCCCAGAATCGTAGGTGTCTGCCGTTCGGTCCCACAAATTAATGAAACTCTAAAATGGTCTGTTAAATTGAAAATCCTTGATCATATTAGTCTGTTTGAGTCAATCAATTTTGACTGTAAAATTAATACAGAAGGACTAATGTGACCGAAGTTTGTTACAGAAATTATTTTGAAATTTTATTAATTTCAGGCACCAAATTCACTGATAACTACAATTTTTGGGACTAAATAGGTGATTGACACTTTATTTCTTGTATTATAATTGTGTTGGATTCTAAAAATTCTAAAAAATTTGTTGTTTATCTTCTGGACCATATTGTGTTGAATGTGTGTCACGTTGTGCTTTCTAGGGGCTAAGATGAGATTTCAACCCAACAATAGAGAGCATGTTAAAAAAAGAGTGTTAATGATTAATTTGGTAGATTCTCCTTTTTGACATGGTATGATCTTTTTCATACTTGTTTCTTGTTTGAGTTGAGCACACCCTTCAAAGCAAAGGCGTAACTTATAGGAGGCCTTTAAATCAGATCCATCATAATGATGAGATTGAATGAGTAAGGATTAGAGTTTACCATTTTGAAATTTAGGGGTGCTAGTGAGAAGTAACTCTGGGGCTGCTATTCTGCAGATCCTCGCTTATTGAGTGGAACGACCATCTTTTTTAGCTTACACTCGCCTGATGTTAGATAGGACCTCCTTAGTATTTAGAAGGAAAACTGTCACTCACACTTTTCAAGTCTTGTACACGGTGTTTTAAAACCGAACTGACAGTTGAGCCTTAAACTGGCCTTTACTACGGTCCTGTTATTTTGGTGGTTCGATTGCAGTTTCCATCTCGGCTTGAGCAATTTAAGGTAGCTGAACCATGACCGAGATGTCTCACCAGTTCGATGTCTGATTCGGTTTTTAAACAATGATTATACAAGCCTTAAGATAGTTCGGTAACATGAAAATTCACTTGCCATTAGCTTCATTTCATAGAACTAGCAATTGTGAAATGGTTTATTGGACCAGAAGTAAATATGTGTGAGCTGGGCTTAAATATTTCTGAACATGATATGTTGTGTTATCTTTTGCCTAAAAGAAATTTTACATAGGGAAATGTGTCTCAACCTTGATTTTTGAGCTTTTTTGTCATGCTATAAAAAATTTATCCAATTTGTATCATGTTTTTTTTCCTCTGTATTTTGCTTGCAGATATCAAAATCCTATAGTAAAACTGAAGTCACGTTGCATAACACAAAAACAGATTGCTGGATAATCATCAAGAACAAGGTATGATATTTTATGCGCCTTTTTAATGTACTATTCCTTTGGCTTAAAACCAAATAGTATTTCCATATCAAATCTTCTGTTCAGCATTAAGGCCCTGTTTGGATAAACAGTTTAACTAAGTGCTTATAGCATAAACGCTTATAGCATAAACGCTTATCTTTAAGTGCTTATGTGTAAGCTATTTTCTACAGCAAAGGTTAAATAAAGTCAAATTGTTTTCGTATAAGTTATAAGTTGTTTTAATAAGCTATCATGGAAATAAGATGTAAATAGTTTATGGACATATCATACAAGTACATATGCTAGTAGATAAGCTCAAATAAGGCAGTCCTAATGCTATGATTTTTCACTTTTTCCTTTGTAATTGATCCAGAGCTTTCATTCTTTTGGGTTTCAACTCACTGTAGGTATATGATGTCACCTCATATGTGGAGGAGCATCCAGGTGGTGATGCCATTCTAGCACATGCTGGAGATGATTCAACTGAAGGATTTTTCGGGTATATTCCTTATGTACCTTTTCTGTGATGAAGAAATATTTCTGAATTTACCTGTTGTTATATTTTTCTTACTGAATATGTTTTCTCATTTTTCCCAACGAAGTATTTCATGCTTCCTTCTTGGGTATTTATTAACGGGATTAAGCATGCCCTCGTTGTTCTTATAAAATATTGATGTTACGTGGAACTCGGAAAGAAGTATAAGTTTCCAAAGTTGTGAAAGATTCTTTTGAAAAATACCTGAAAAGTTAGGATCATATTTTGTATGTCAAATCAATTATCTCAAACATAAACCATTAGGTCAGAATGAACAAATAGTAGTGTTTAATCATTAATGATGTGTATATAAAATTAAATATAGCTATAGTATCGTCTTCCAAGCTCATCACAATTTCTTGTTAATTGAAAATTTTATAATGATCTTCTAATAATCTAATGAAGTTATCTGGTCACACATAAAAATTGGTTTTCGGTTGATATTAATGCTATATGACCTCAAGTCTACAAATAAGCGTCATTGTACCTCCTTCAGGTGAGGTATCAGTCTTAAAAATAATATGTTCTTCCTCATCATGTATCTTTCACATGCAGCCAATCTTATGAATTTTTATGGTCATAACTCATATCAGTTCTATTTTCTAACAAACAATTTGAACCGTTTTCACCGTCACTTTTGTTGAAAAAATTCTTCCCATTTGTGTGTCGTTTTCAAAGTTCAATGCCAACATTAACTACTGTTTTGCCAGTAATACCTTTAACTAATATTGCAGAACAAGGAACAAAGGTAGTAGTTAGCACATAACTTATAATAAAACACTTCAATCATATGTCAATGTAAAAAGGCAATAATGTGAAACTTCTTTTTAACAAAGCTTAATCTCATATAGGTTCGCTTCTTCATGTGTATTTAGTCCTCTGTATGTACTTTTTTGGCCGTTAAGTCCATAATACCTTTATAATGACTCCTCTGCCTCTTACATTGCAGGCCGCAGCATGCAACTCGAGTCTTTGACATGATTGACGACTTCTACATTGGAGACTTGGAGCAATAGCTAATACTACGCTTGGATTTCTGTTGCAAACTTAAGTTTCGGTCCAAAAGTACGTTTGCCTCAAAGGAACTCTATAAATATTTTGGATTCATTTGTAGGTTCGCAGTTTCTAAGCGGCATTGGCTGGTTTGTAGTGTTCAAGAAATTTGTGATTTGACAATTCCAATATTCTATTTCTTGTTTCCCCTCATTTTTGTGCTCCTTCTCTGATCATTTATCTTCAGTAAACAGTAGTTAAGATGTCACTTTTTCAAATTGGAGGGTAATCCTGTCCCCATGTACTTTCATTATGAAAATATGATTATCCAGGCAATAGCATGTTTTGTCTTATAATTGTTTAAACTTAACAAATGTACTGTTTAGGTAAAAGCCATACAAGAAGCTTATGTGTAACAGAAAAATGGAATCATACAATTGAATGTGAATCATTGACTGTATCTGTATGTACACTTAGTGGTTCTTGATTTTTATACATGAATTACAGAACTGGATTGTTACAATTACAAAATTTTCTACAAGATGAATCACCATATATATTGAAATTTAATAACAAAAAAAAAATGTAACTAGGATTCTACCTAACTAAAGAATCAATCAACCATGTGGGATATAGGAGTCAGACTAGACAGATATTGTATGCTCTTTGAGGCCAGCCCTAGTCCTTGCCCTGGTGAGCCTTTGAAACCCAGCTCACCTAAGCTTTTGTATTTCAAATAAACGATTTTGGTTCGCTTAATGAAGGAAGCCATTTTTTGTTGTAGTTATTCAGATCTCTTTGGTTGACGCCATTCCGTGTATTTCTTGGACAATGAACTAAGGAGTGGTCCTTTTGAAGGAAACCCTTTTCTTCCATGTAAAAGTTTTCCAGCCAAGTCTGTGAAAACTGGAGCCATATCCTTGTTTGGTTGAGTCCTATCTATCTGAAGAATATACAACAAAAAACTCTAGATGAGAAAAAGGATTGCGAATGTACATGAATAACTTATGATGTCTTCATAACACGAGCTACTTTGAACTTTTTTTCTTAATCTCTGCCAGATAGCTTATTGTTATAAGTTGTTTTCAACATATGCAGAGTTTACCTATATTCTCTCTTCGATTGTAGAAAAAACTTATACATAAGTTCTTATACGATAAAGACTTATTGATAAGCGTTTAATTATGGTGTATATTCAGACTTTCTCATAATGTTTACTAAACTTTGACCAACTTACCTTGCAGATTTTTCCATTTTTCAAATGGTATCTAATACCAGACCAATTAATAGATTGAGAGAAATGAGAACGAATTGCAGATATAGGGTATAGAAAGTTATCCACCAACATAGCAATGAATACCTGCTCAAGAAAAAATTAAAGAAGAAAAGAATCACTTAGCTACCAACTAGTAAATATGTGTATTTCTCATATATTGGCATATATTCACACAGATTTATATATTCACATTGTAATATTTATCCAACATATATTCACACAAATTCATGCATCACTTTCTCTATTTCATATTGAGGGTCTATTTGGAATAGCTTATTTGAACTTATCAAATGTCATAAGTTTGAGTCTGTTTAAGAAAACTTATGAAAACAACTTATGACATATTTGTAAGTTGTTTTTAGCTTATTCTCATATATTCTCTAAGATACCTTATACAAAAATAATTTTATTTTATCTTTTGCTATAGAAACAGTGTATTCGTAAGTGTTTATCATGATAACTTGGGGAAAAAAAAACTTACAAGGCACCAGTTATAGTTAACAATAGAAAGAGGAGGTTCCTCTGGGGACAACATGTTGCAAAGTTGAACTTCTATCCTTGTCAAGTTCCACATTGAAAGAAGCTCAAGAAGAGTGCATATGGCTAGGAAATACACCAGTGATAACCCTGAGAGAAGGAAAACTGTAAAACCTAGGATAGAGTAGGTAACAAGATAAGTGCATGCTATTCCTGAATTGTAGATATCTGATAGCACAACATCCCCGGTTCAAATGAAAAACAAATACAAAAAACGCAAATGAAGAATACGCAAGTTTTGATCACCAAGTTCGGCCAATTGTGTCTACGTCTCTATTTACAGAATGACGACTATGATTTTCTATTGTTCAAGGTTAGAGTTACGTATTACAATGTGTGTTTAAATACTACGGTCTAGTTCAAACACTAACAACCTACCTAAAAAGAAAAAGTAGGGTTCTCACCACCAGAAGTGTAGGCCATTTCCTCGACTGAGTAACCCTTATAGTGAAACTGTAGTGCCGCTGCAACATGAACCATCGCTATAATGTATGGCAATACAAATCCCCACGACAAATAGCAGTGAACGGTGAATAGTGCGCGGTTCATCACACGGTTAACTTTCGTTGTGTATGACTCCAAAACAAATGTCTGTTTCCTCAAATAATTCCAGTACCTGTACATGTTAAACTAATTAACAGATAGTGCAGAATGAAACTTTAGTTTACAGGTGAATGATGATTACAATAAACCTTCCGAAATTAAGATCAGTTGCAAGCGGGTGAGGAAAGATAGCGACTGGTGGAGAAGAAATTAGCTTTTTATGAGCTCCTGTAAAGGATAATAAACAGAAATGAATCTAGACCGATACAATAAATACGAAAAAATGCAAACAAAGTACACACATATTTGATCACGGAGTTTGGCCAATTTTGCCAAAGTCTCCGACTGTAGAGTGATCGCAGTATCTTTCTATTTGAACACTCATTATTTTCAATGAGAAATACTGATATAGTTGTCATATGATGCTCACAAAGTATTTAATATAAAAGTTTTAACAGTATCAATAACTCACCAGCTATGGCTGCAAGAGTCATATCGTCGGAATATCCACCATTTCGAAGTTCTGAGACTACACCACAATTATCTTGCACAAAATCTTCAGCATGCATCTGTAGGAAAAATAAATAGTTAGAATGCAAGTATTTTATACACCAAAGAAAAATAAAAAAGGTAGAAGCTACTTGCCATCATGCACCCTCCCCACAAAAAGAATGTTTTTCCACCAGTGGCAAATCCTATTGAACAAGGCTGTGGAACAAATAAAACAACATATAGAAACAAATCAGTTGAATGAGTATAATTTATATTAGCCATCAAGATCATGGTTTATCAAATCGAGATTGAAATTGTGAATTTTTTCCGAGTCTTATTATGAATCGTAACGTAAGACACTGTCAACAATGAATTGGAATTTACCATAATGACTTGAGATTCAAGATAAGATTTATGTCCAAATAGATATGCACGAGATTCGTATTGAATAGGTTCAATTTAGTATGGAATCGAGATAGGATCGGACGTATCATAAACACTGATAACCATGATCGTTAGAGAGACATAAATCTAGAGGTAGGTGTGTACCATATGGTATTCATAGATGCAGTAACTCCCTAAACTTCCTGATGGTAAATCAAGAGGATATCCAGTTTGTATAAATATCTGTTAAGCATAAAAAAAGCTTAAGAGTGTAATCAAATAATTATAGGCTAGTAGAACCATAAATATTTCAAATAACATCTACACATATTTTTAAATTCGGATTGTCTGCAGTCGGCAATATCATGCATTCATGCATTTAGCACATCGATGACTGTTGGAGTTGGACTGTCTGATTTCGATCCAATGGCCACCAAAATGCTGACTGTGCGGAGTTACTGATTGCAGCCGATCCGAATTTCAAATTTTTAAGACATACCTCAGGATTTCTTTCCATCTCACGAGCGAGTGCACCGATTGATCCAGGATGTAGGCTCACATCATCATCCAAAAACAATACATATTTGCTGTCTTTATCCATGGTCTCCACTCCAACCTGCTCAATTGTCAATACTGTTGTAAGACTAAGATAGTTGGTATAATTCAATCAAGAAAAGACAAAGCAATTAATCAACAGGAATGAAAATACTTGGACATCAAGTAACAGTAGGTCCTTCATAGATATCTTTGTTTAACAAGTGGTCTACATATGACATACTTACCATATTGAATCTAGATTCAAATCGCGAATCGGAAAACCTATTTTCCTAATCTTGAATTGAAAATTTATTATGAATCACAAGAAATCTAGATTCAAATCGTGAATCAGAAAACCTCCGAATCTTTAATTGAATTCTATTATGAATTGTAAGATACATTACCAATAAAACTATGGTATTTTTATGAAGAAGAAAAAAAAAGTTACATAGAAAAATTATCAGTTTATATATCATATACAAGCATCAAAATAATTCAAGTCATAAATCAAATGAAAAGAAAAGTGCCAAATTAAACAAAGTTGACAAAAAAAAGTGGCTGACTACTCTAAAGTTTAGGTATTGATTTATTATATCAACTTGATTCAGTTTTGTATCGAATCGAGTTACGACTCGAATGTAGTGTAAGATACTGATAACCATAATAAATGATACAGCTATGATAACATGTAGAACATCAATATGATATTAACTTCAATTACATACAAGCATGAAAAAAACCAGATTTCATACCATAGTATGGCCTTAAATTGTGTTTGAAAATAATAGCAAAAATATATGCAAGAAAAAAGTGTACCAATTGATTGTGAATTTTCTGACTACAAGTTGTTGACAAGCCAGCTACAATTACCCTAGCCTCTACAGAACCCTGCGTATATAAAAGATTATTAATTTATGAGAATTCCAAAACTGAAGTAGAGTGATTAAAGGGCAATCAAGCTTCAATATGAACTTCACTTGCACCTCAAATTCTGATAGTAATCTTGATACAGCATGGTAAGCAGGATCTTCTGTACTTTCTACAACTAAAATAAATTCTAGAGGACCACCATATAGAGATGTTAACTGCATATGTAACAACATCAAAAAAATCATAATAAGCAACATAAGAAAAAGAAAATTTCAAACATTGTTATATTTTTTTTCTTATATTTTTGCTGAAGAATTCATACAATTATTAATGTTATAGTGGTGTGTGTCCAATACCTGAGTCCTCCAATTATGGAGATTGTGTTCACCAAACCCTTTTAGAGGCATAATTACTGTTACTTTTGGCAAATTGACCTGATTGGAATGCTCAAGTTCATTGATATCATGACAAATGAAAGCAAAACTATTTCCATTCTGCATACTCCTCCTTATTCTTCTTATCTCTCTTTTCCTGTAACATTAAAATGATGCAAATATGTTATGGACACAACAAATAAGAGTTTTTTTACTTTGTTTGACGTCAATGCGCTATGTGGCACCAACACCCCGGATTTAGGGAATGTCTGATGTCCGACATGTGTTGGTGTTTGACACCGACACATGTGGTTACATCCAATCACTTCTGTTTTCTTAAACTATTACGGTCTCAGTGTCCTGTATGGTGTATGTGTTTGTGTGTGTGTCAGTGCTTCATAATCAATGAGTACCTGACACAAGCAGCTGAAGCCCACCCAAAAGCTAAGACTAAGCAAATGATACATCCCTGCACATTGAACATAAAATTCAGATTACGGGGATGAACACGTTAAGCTTTGAGCAACCACACAAGTGGAATTAGACATCGCGTCTTAACCCAATATTTTAAGACATTAGATATATGGATCCTTTCACTTGTATATTGTTCAACTTCCACTCCTCCATCCAATGTGAGACTCTTATTCCTACTTCATATACCAACAAAAATGACCTTGCTTTATACGTACTTTTGAAAATTGGGGAAGCTACATTTATTAAAGTGACACTAATAGTTATTTTACGACCGTTCCTGAGAAGATTTAAGCTTTGTTCCTTGAGATTATTAAATCAAACTCTTACCACTAAAACGCGTCTAAGTTTTAAATTTCATACATACATACATGTGTGTGTGTGTGTGAGCGCGCGTGCGCATAACATATATACATTGGATGCATATATAAAGGGCAGTTTGGTGTGTCTCAGTTTTATATATGGAATTGGAAAAGAAAAAAAGTTGAAATATGAAACTAAAACATGTGACAAAAAACAGAGAAAGTTGAATATATAAAAGAGAGAGAGAGAGTAATGCAGAAATGGAAAACCTACCTGAATTTGAATGAAAAATCCAAAAGGAGAAGAGAATTTTAAGCAGAGAGAAAAGAGGAAGGAATCAAGACAGCCTAAGGAAGGCATTGATATTGTGAATGACCCTTCTTTCTGTTATTCTTTGAAACAATTCTTCTTTGATTCTTACATCACAAAAACACAAGGAGAAATTCTTCATTCATTGAATTTGAACCTATTTCTATGTCATTTTCAGTTTTTCACCACAAAAACACCAATCAACATAAAATCACCACTCTCTTTTTTCTCTCTCTCTCTCTCTCTATTTTTTATTTTCTATATTCTTTCATAATGAGGGAGAATGTGTGTGTTTTCTAAAAGACAAGCTAAAAATAGAGGAGAGGGATTGGTGGTTATTTATAGTTTTTTAGACTCCAAAAATATTACAATGGCATCATGCAATGTGTCTGTCACATTTCATGTGTGTATGATCCAGGTTATTCTAAGATGCTTCTGAATCTTCTATATGAATAATTTCTATACAAATTGTTTATTGACATTGCTAATTAAGAGTTTAGGATAATATTAAAAAACATAAATAAATTTCATAAATGTATCCAAAAAAAATTTTATAAAATGTAGTATTTATATAAAAAGGTGCGACCACCAGGTCTAACGCAAGTGGTTGGTGCACAGAGTTTGAGTAAAGAAGTCATGCCACAAATAAGTCTTTTAGACCTACCGATCTATTTAAGTAAATATAAATAAATTTTTATAAACATTCTTATTAAATTAGATTTTGGACTTTGTGTTAAACATTTTCATTTTTTTTAATTGAAAAAAATATTGATGAAAATGTTTGTGTTAAACAAATTGGTACTTAATTTTGAAACATCAAACTTAAGACAACATGCAACAGCAAACAACACATTAAACCATAATATGTTTTAGTAACAAAAAAAAAACCATACTATGTTTGCTTTTCACAAACAATTGTTCCAGATTTAAGGAGTCTTTTTTAATCAATACATACTTACTTAGGATACATACATGACAACAAACACAAAAATGTCTTGTAATAAAATTAGCATGACAAAAATGACTTGTGGAGAATGGTCCAAACCAAACAAAAGCTTGCCACCCTTATTCAACTTGGTATCAAATGTACTTACCTTTGGTTGTGTGTCTCATAACAGATTGGAACAATGGATAGTTAAAAGTGAGATTTGAAATCATTAATCATTAATGGATACAAATGCTTGAAGATGGTGGAGTTTAATATATTTACCAGATTTGTAATTTCTTTTTTATGAATAAATTTTGGCTTATAAAAAAATATATATAAAAAAAGGGTTTCATTTTAAAATTATTAACATACTTTTAATTTAACATGTTGTATTATTAATCAACACCTTATTTATTCGAGTATGCTCTACTTAAGTTTCATAATCTCGTTATTTTGTTACTTCAACTTCTCATTATGATGAATTATTACAGTGATTCATCGCGCAATACTCAATTCTGACAAATCTACTTTGATACTAAATATGCACTTTATTGTATCTATAATAGTTCTTTTAGGTTAGAGCTCTCAAGCCACAAACACTAACTCTTTAAAATTGCAAAATTTATTACTAAGTAAAATGCTTTCACATGTTTTTTTTTTACTAAACAAACTTACTAATGTTTTGACATGTTTATTGATGCTCTAGATGAACCCCAATCAAATATAGGACATTTTATCCTATACCCCGACACATGTCCTTTCACCCCTATAATCTTTAAAATTTCCAATCTTACCCTCTTTAATGTTTAACCTTTTCCACATAATTTTTCACCCTCAATTTCAACATTTCCCATTCAAGTTCACCCCTCGTGCTATTTTTCCGGGTATTTATTTCCAATTTATTCATCCTATAATACATTTCCGAAATTTTCCCGGTACATTCATCTTTGGTTTTCGAAAGCTATGCCAAAAAACTCCACACATCCTTTCCGAAAAATATATAATAATGTTCCTGCTTGTGAAAAGTCATGGGTGCTGAAGCACTTACACGAGCACTCCCAATATTCTGATTACAAAAAAAGTGATATAGCATGATGTTTACCTTATTCATTAGGTTGTTTCTGTTCTCTCACACGTCGACTATAGGAGACAAAATAATTACCAAAACTTCCTTGATTTATGAAAACAATTCTCAAACCTACAATTATGAAATTGATAGTACACCTTATAATCAAAGAACGATTTTGATTCCGGTAACCCAAAAACACGATGTGAATCCAACACCAACCATGGAGTGAAACAATTCCGGTAACCTAGAAAACCTCAATCAAAGATTCCGGTAAACGATTGAGAGAACAAACACAGCCAATGAAAAAACAATTAACAATAACGTTTCGGTTGATGCCTGTAAAATAAAAATCAAATCGAACGTTTCAAGCGAAAAAGGGTTCATGAAATGCTTACTATGCGAACCTTTTCCAGAAGAAGGTGGGGGTGAACGTTTGTTGCGAGTTTTCCAGAAAAAGGGTGGGGTGAACAAGTGAAAGAGTGATTTTATTTTATATAAAGGGTAAAATTGAAACTTTGTGTTAAATGTTGGGGTGAAAGTATAAATGTAGGGGTGTGGGGTATAATTCCTCAAATATATCAAGGTTCACGTGCAGGCTCCAAACAACCCACGCCTAAACTTTTGTGCATTAACTAGTTTGAACTTTGTTCAATAAATTTTTCTTCAGAAGAAAAATATATACACTATTCTAAGCTATGTTTGTATCGGCGTTAAATGTGTTGTAAACATGTGTTTGGGCATATGCTAGAATTTGTAGCTTCTGTATTATCACGTCCCAAAGCTCTCAAACGCACTGTAGCAGTGGTTAATCGCCAAAACAAACACATACTAAGCCAATCAACTTGTGTGATGTAAAAATGATATACATGTACCACCAAGTAATACTTTTGCTGCATTTTCACTTCCAAATATGCTAATGACCATTCTAATTAATCATTCATTGCCTACTTAACAAAGTGTATTAGTACCATGCTGCTCCTTTTACTACTTCTAAAACCATTTCAACTTCAGAATACAACACATGATGTAACCTCACCAATAATATTTTCACCTCCAATAACTTCTCCATATTAAAGAGACAAAATCACAATAATACTTTGACATGGTTTATGCATTATAAATAGAGACATTAGACTTCATGACGCAGTGTCTGCATCACAAATAGAGTCATTTTCTTTTAACAAAACCACAAAACTTCAGTATTCTGCATCACAAATATTAGTAGTTATGCCTAAGTTTACTGAATGAATGATATCAACTCTAAAAATATTAAAGTTTACCAAACAAATAGCTACTTATCACTTGATGGATACTTGAATCTGACTAAACAAACTTAGACAAACATTTCTTATCTCTGTCAATGGCTGAGAGGCAAAAGTTATAATGTCGTTTTCCTCACAGCTATCAAATAGTCGGGAGCTGATGCACATGCCGTTTCAAGTTTCAACCATAACCAGCAGCTGTCTAGCCATCAATTCACCCAATTCATGCAGCAAAGAAAAATGACCCTGAAAAGAATGAACACTACTATGATATACTACTTACAAAACATAAACGCAAAGCTTTCGATAGATGAAAGCAACCACTACACATAAAGACGACATAAACTAATTCATTACATTCAACATTAAAATTCAAAAACAGGAAAAACATGTCACTTGATTCTGAAATTTTCATATCTTTCACAATCCAAAACATCTAGATATTTGCACACAAGTTCGTCTAGTGATGATATTTCCAAAAAAAACTGATTGACTACATGCATATGTTTGAATGAGTGATTAACAACCACAATCTAATAATATGTTTTCCAAATAGACTCTAGGCAGTAGGCATCAAAAGCATATCACTCAACTACTTTGCTTCCTATTATTAATCAACAGTTCTGCTCATCAACGTATGGTCATTTGACTAAACAAATCACAAATAAACTATATAGCAAATAATTAAGATAATCCACGATCAACTATAAAGAATAACATACATTACGTTAGATAAACTCTTCATCGAGCACTAATAATCTGATGTGATGTTAACTTTGGCTGACGGTGAGTTTTGAAGCAAGAAGTCCACTATTCCATCAGGTACCGAAGGTGTTTGCAAACCTGCTTTAAATGCTTTTCGTAACTTGGAAGCTTCTCTGCGTGACTTGGTAGCAGCTTTCTTTAACATGGCTTGATTGGCTTCATTCATTAAGTGGAGTAATGATGGGAGAATTCCAAATCGTTCCAATTTTATTTCCATCGACTTCAAGTTACACAAAGAAGGAAGCTTAACCTCCAATAAATCAGGAACTGATGAGAGAATCTAAGCATTAAGGAATGAGGGTGAATTAGGATCAGTTATGCAAGTCAGTGGATTTCAAAAAAAAAATTAATAAAATAAAATAAAGAATCTTAAAATGAATGTAAAACAAAGCCTCAAATCATGCCAAGGTACCTGAAGAGTAGTTGAAGAAACTGCCAATGATTTAACGTTAGCAAGGTCTAGCAGCCAGCTGAATAGAATCATAGGACACTTGTCCAATTTTGAAAACATTTGTGCATTAATGTTTACTTCTTTAACGGAAGAAAATCCACTCCCACATATCTTCTGTTTAGGAGTACCATAAAAAGTAAAGGTACAGAGACTCGGAGCAGCTAGCTCGATTTTGTCAAAGTTGAATAAATTCTTATACAAATATAAATTGTCTAGTGTCTCACTTGATATCCTAAGGATTTGTGCATCCTTAACCATACAACGACTAATGATCAAGCTATTCAACTTGGTAAAGGCTGAAAAGGGCTCAGCACAACCATTTTCATCACCGCAGAAGGTAAAACCAACTAGACCCAAGCTAGTTAACGCCGGCAAATTCAGAGATTTGGGAAATATTACTGTCTCAGGATAAACAACATGACGAATGTGGTAAACCGAAAGCATCAGAGATGTAAGAGCCAGACATGAAGACACACATGGCATAAGGAGATCACTATCACGAGAAATAGAGATTCCTAATTGTTGGATTTGGGTATTATGGGAACGAACATAATTTAAAATTTTTGGGACCAGTTCAGACTCGTAATCGCTATCACACTCAAAATCAAGAATGTGCAGCGCAGCTGAGTTATCACGAAGAGTCAAAATCTTAGACACGAATGTGAAAAATCGCTCGTCCTCCCAACGGAATAAAGTTGAGGAACGCAACAAAATTTTAGGAATACGTTTCCAGAGATGTTTCCATCTGGTGGACAAAATGCAAGTTTGAACGGCATTTTCAGTTTTCAAAAATGACAAAATGTAAATAAGAACGCTGTCGGGTAAGTCACTTAGTCTATCTTCACTTTCTTCGTTTTCAGAGTCACTTATTCTCTTCATTTTATCTCGAATCATTAACCTTTAAAAACAAACAAGATAAATGGAATTAAATTCTTCAATTTAACGTAACAAGAAAATAAGCAATTACAAAATTGGGGGAAAAAAACCTAGAACATTTTTCTTTAAATAATATAATAATGGTCAAATAACTCTTGTGGTCGTTTAAGTAAGATGTTTGTAACAAATTACTCCTTTAATTTTTCTTTTCATAACAAATTGGTCCTGTAAGTCATAAACTATTTACATTGTTACCATTTTTCATCCAACTTCGTTAAAACATGCTTACCTTGTCGTTACTGTTAACATTTAAAATTGTTGTGGTTGGTCTAAAAAAGTACTTACAACACCAAACATGATTACTTACATTCATTTTGCCTTTTTGTTTTCGAATTCAAACCTAGTTTTACCATAAATGTTTCATGAACAACAATATAAATCAAGCAATTGATCAATTTCGTTTCAAAATAAGTCTGAAAACTACATCTATGAACCCTAGTTTTGAGAGCAGTGAAGTTTGATTGATCCGCCGACATAAGCAATTTTTAATCAAGTTTGGTGATAATATGGTAATAATGAAAATATTTTATGACTTGAAGGACCAAAGTGAAATTGAATGGAGGAATGAGAAATACCTGGTTGTTGAGCTGTGACATCTGCGGTGGAAGCTTCCAAAATCCATGCTTTTCAAACACAAATGTTACATCAATGTTTTTCAATCAAAATATCAAACAAATGAGTTCAAAAATGTAACATTGTTGCTGCTCACCTGTTGTTGTTTCAGTTGGGGAAAACAAAACGCAGTGATGGTGATGATGAACGAATCTCGTATGGTTATAAAGAGTGAAGATGATGAAGAAAAGGGGTTTGGGTTGGAGATATATTGTGCAGAAGTTTTCGATGAATTCATGAAAGGGAATTAGTCCCTTTAGTCACCGGAGGAGCAGTCACTTTAATACTTGAATACACAGAAATAGTTCCTGAACGTAGACTCTGTTTATTAGTCAATTTTAGGGAGACTAAAGTGATCAACGGAGTCTATATCCAGTGACTAAATTGATTAATTGAAATATGTATTCAGAGACTAAATTGACTAGCAGACTCTACATTTAGAGACTATTTTGTAATTTATCTACGCACTAAAGTGACGACTCCTATTCGGGATCTAAAGTGACTAATCCTCCAATTTATGAATGAAGGGTGTTAAATATTGTTTGTGTTTGTATTTGCTTCAAAATCTCGGTTTAAGGATGAATCTATGAATCTTGAAATGAGGTTCGTTTTTTTTATTTTTTAATTTAAAAAATACACATGTGGTGTATGACTAAGTTAAATCAATTCTCACATTTGTTAAAAAGAAAAAGAAAAAAAAAATGATTTGCTATATGTGTTGACTTTTCCCTTAAAAAGAAGGGTCATGTTAACCGGTGTCCCCGGAGCACTGGTTAAACATACAAAAAAAAGAATTTATTACCATAAAAGGAAACTTTGTTGACTTATTTATAGATTAATTACACAGTTTTCAATGCAATAATTACTATATAATTTCCCTTTTTAGTATCCTTAACCGGTGCCCCGGGGGCACCGGTTAGCATTTCCCTAAAAAGAAATATGTCTTTAAATAAATTCACATGGTATAATAGACTTTTTAAAAAATCATGCTTAAGACTGAAAATGAGTCAAGACCGAAAATGAGTCAAGTTAAGTTCTTGAAAATGAGTCAAGTTAAATCAAACTTAGTTAAACTCAACTCAGCATAATAAAAGTTAAAACGACTTGAAATTTGACTCACGCTCGTCATAAATATTTTTGAGTTCATTTGAGTGTGAATTCAACTAGATTCAAAGTCGCAATCAATCTGGTTGAATTTGATAGCTCAAATCAAGTGAACCAAAAGAGAAAGAAAAAGAACTAATTGCAGCCAGAGGGGTAGAATCTCTTATAACTGGTCTCAAAATCACGTAAACTTAAAAATGATCTTGTTTTCGAAAAATTTAAAAGAAAAAAAAAGCTGTTGAATATCATTGTTTTCCAAAAAATGTTTTCCTTGAGCTAATCATTAGTTCTATAAAGTCCACTTGAATCTTGAAGTGATAACACAAACAAGGAATAAAAAAATTAATTCTCCGTAATTATTTTTATAAAGAAACCAAAGCCATATAGACTTCATAATTATTGATAATAAAAATTGATACTTTTGCATCCAATATGCAATTAAAAATCCATGGTCCACTGATCAAAACATGATACTTAACACAGTGGAACAAAAGAAACTACATGCAAAACGATATTCATCTAACTAAACGAATATTCCATTTCAGATAACAAAATTCATTAAGATAACTTCCAAATAAATATCATATGGTTTAAAATCTACAAAGTAAACACTAAACAAAATAGTGTTAAAAAAAATGTTGTGAATAGTAATGTTGCAAAATAATGACGATCACATACACTCAAATCTGTCTATTGAGAGTGATCAGAGTACAATCATCCGACCACAAACTCAAGGTGCAGTATGCACAACTTCTTCAGATGCCACAATAGAAGGATGTTCTTTTTTCCTGGGAAAATGATTAGGTAGTGTGTACAAAGGCCCGTCAACAGAAGCACCCTGAGATGCAAGGCCAAGACAATATCCTAGAGCACGACCAACTGGAACAGCAACTGCATTCCCAACTTGAATGTACCTGGAATAATAATTTATAAAACCATTTCAGTAGAATTATTTAACAAAGACTCTATGGATTTAATAAATGTCTTTAAAAAACTAACAATCATGGTCGCATGGGAATTTCTTTACAATAACATTTGTACAATACATTAGATTCATCATTCATTGTAGTTTGAGATTGCATGAATTAATGCAGTGACTATATTGAACTATTGGAATAATCAGTTTGAGATCTTAACAAGAAGTTGTGTGTAGTAATGGATGAATCTAAGTGTTCAAATTCATATAGACAATCTAAATCTGGTTTCGATTTTGCTCCCTTATACAAATATAAACCAAATGACTATAGAAAGATAAGATTGCAAAAGTTACCTTTCTTTGACAGATCCACATAGCTTATAAAAATCTGGAAAACCTTGTAATCTAGCATTTTCACGAATGGATAACACTCTATCTTGCTCTGGATGCAGAATTTTCTAGTAAAAAAAATATATGTCATATTAAAAGGTGCAAACATGATGTTCATATCACACAAAAATAGAAGCAAATCTAATAGAAAGATTGAAAGATACCAAAACCAAAGTTGAGACATACCTGATTATGGGGTTCTGGTCGAGTGACAACAGTAGGAACAGTCTCGTCCCACCAAATCCGAGCAAAAGGCCTAAAATTAAACCAATACAAAGCATTTTTAAAATAAATTAAAAATTAAATAAGGACTACACCTTAAGAATACCAAATCAAACTTATTTTTGTTTAAACTTACAGTGGTGAAGTTCCACGCACAAAAGAAATTGCATAGTTGGGAACCTATAATAACAATCAATTCATCAAATTACAAGAATGTGTTTTATTGCTTTTATTAATTTATAATGCAAAAGCTGATAATTATCTTTTGAAATCATTTTTTGTCTAAAAACTTCATAAATCTGAATGTACAGGATGATGTTTGATAATGAGCATAAAGAATTATATTTAGATGCGGTTCATGTCTATGACAATTCAAATTACTAGTATTGTAAAATCAAAATCATGACAGATTCTCTTCTCTCTAAATATACAGGACAAAATGGGATGCCAAAAGGATTACAGTAAAACGTTTATTACCAGTGGTTTTCCTGAAGGCAAAAGTTCACGCTCCACATCAGGATTCAATTCAACCTTTTTGTTCCGCATACGAACACACGGTAAATCTCTAAAGCATGCTCCCTGACACATAAGCATTCATTGTTAATAAATACTACACAAATGTTAACACACTCTTTTAACATCCCAGCACACTAAGATTCACAAAAATCCCAGGAAATTTATGTGGGACCTACACAATATAACGTAGAACTCACTTGAATTTCAACAAATATAATAGAACATGTTGAAAGTTGTATTAATAGAACTACCTCAAACATTCTATAGCAATAAAACAGAGGGTCAAATAAAACATAAAGGATAAACATATACCTTCCTTTTGGGGATTCGACATGCACGTTGATAATCATCACAATTCATTTCATAAGACCGATGATCATGAAGCAGGGGCTTAGAAGATTTCTTCTTAATTGAACGACCCAACATCTCTGCATGTTGCATAAGTAAATAAAAAATTGCTACATTGGAGAGTAAATTCACATGAAAAAGCTGTGTATGAAATATCATATTTTCACAATTCAAAAAAATCCCCATTCAAACCTCTTGCAGCATTCTTGAGCAAACTAGAATATTACTAAGAGAATATTCCATATAAAGAGCTCTAGTTTCATGTTTACTATCTCTTCTATAAAAAGGCACAGAAGATTCTATGTCAAAAAAACATTAATGAATAAGAACATACCACTTTCGCTTAATCTAATAAACTTTTGGAACTCTGTCAAAGGAGGTCCGCCATATTCCATGTCATCACGACTTTCATTATTCTCAATCTGAATAGATGTCACAAAAAAAATTATTGATGTCTATATTGATGCGAAAACGAGGACAAAAAAACACTACAAAGCAAAAAAATCAAAAAGAATAAAACATACTGAAGGCAGATCTGAAATAGCGTCATTTAACACAAGTTTTCTTTGCAGTTGGGCACTATGTCCTTCACTGTAGGCCACTAAGCAACCCTGCAAGCATTATTAACATCCATCATATCAAATCTTCTGTTCCTTATGTACATGGAGGATAACTTCAATAAAAAAGGGTTAAAGGCACTTTACTCATACCTCAAACTCCACAGGTACAGAACCTCTTTCTATAACATCATGAGTTGGAAGTGGAAATTGAGGCAGATTCTGCAAAGTATGTAGAATTCCAAATTTCAACATAACAAAATATTAAACAATAGGACACAGTAGTGACCATTTAATAATTAGAAAGACATTGAAGATGTGAACTAAATTAGTTTAATGTGAGTAATAAGTCTAAAACCAATATCATAATGGGAGAAGTTAAAAATAAAATGAAGTTAATAGGGATCAGATTTTGTCAAAATAGGAGAAAAGTTGTTGTGCAGTAAACAATAGTAGATATACCTCTGAAGGTGCGGCCCCCCATAAAAAGACACGAAGGCGAAATTGAGGTAATCCATACGCACCAGCAGCTAGAATTCCCAACCGACTTTGATAATTCATTTTAACAAGACGGCCCAATGCATACCTTCCAAGAAAGCCTTCAGAAAATCTAAGAAGATCAACGACATTTTCCATTAATGAGAATCTAGGCCGAAGGTACTGAACAATATCCATATACACCATTAATTGCTTGTTCTTTTCATCGTCCAAAGGATTAGCATAGTTCCTAAAGCGGTTGAAGCCGCTTACTCCCTGACAAGGAGGTCCGCCACATACAACATCCACATGTCCCTACATGATAACAATAGTCAGCAACTCCTAGAGAATATAATGATTAGCTAAAATTCTTCACTTCCCTAAGTCAAAGGACAAGTTTATAAGTTAAACACGTTAGTTTAAGACATTTTACAAAAATCATTCGAAAATTACCGGCAATGGTAAGATGCTTGACTTGAAGCCGCGAGTGACAAAGTCCTTAATCCTTTCCTTGCAATTACTGATGCATAGGTATAAATGAAATGATCAAGGCTTGATCCAAAAAAGATGTTCACAACGTATGGGAATCTCAACAAGATACAGGTAATAAACAAATACATCAAGATTAAAATCTAAGTTAATTTAAATTAGGGTTGATAGGTCTTTACCCCTGTAATATTAGTCATTTTCGGTTTCCCTGTAAAATATTGTTTTTGATTTACCCCCTGTAAAATATTTTTGTTTTTAATTTACCTCCCTAATAGGCCAAACAAAAACGAAAAATTCTTGAAAAATAAAATAAAATTGGTTTTTGTTTGGCCTATTAGGGAGGTAAATTAAAACAAAAATATTTTACAGGGGGTGAATCAAAAAAATATTTTACAGGGGGAAAATCGGAAATGACCTATATTACAGGGGGTAAAGACCTATTAACCCTTTAAATTATATATAGCAAAAACACATTCAGCTAAGCAAATATTAATGACATAACAATGAAAACTAAAATAAAGCATTCAACATTTGGAGATTAAATATTGCAAAATCACTGCAATATGATTGATAAAATTTACATTACATCAAGCTACAAATATTCACACAACTTCAAAATGAATTATTGCTTCTAAAAGTCGGGTGTTTATTTGGTATTTTGTTGAAATTCACCTATGCTATCAGAAAATAGCACTGCAATAGAAGCTATTTGGCAACATATTATACTAAATAGCATATGATAAAACAATAACAATTTATTCAACTTTTGCTATGCTTTAGCGCTATAATGCCACCATCCAAAGACAACGCTAATAGTTTGCAAAAGTAGTGGGATTAATTAATTTTGAATGAAATATGTAAAATATATATTTTTTAAAAGTGGGTTAAATGAAAAGTTTTTAGGTTTAGATACATTCAAGTAAAAATGAGTTGAATAATAAAATTAAGAGAATAATAAATAATTCCAGAGTCAAAACTTTAAATTGTATCTTCAAGATAAAATAAAATTGAAGCAAAATAAATTATATTCAAAAACAGTATCACCTCTTCAAAAATTAAACTCAAAAACATATACAAGTTGTCTAATGTGACTTTTTTGGGAACATAATAGCTGACCTCAAACCATTAATGGGCTCCCAAGTGTCTTTATCAGAATTGTAGCCCTTCCAAGAAACCTAGTTTGTAACAAAAAGTATAAAATGTTCAAAATGAGTGTCTAGGAAAAGGAGCAAAAAGCACATTAATTTTAGAATCAGATGCAAGAAATAGACAAAGTAATAATTAAATACCTTAAAGTATAATCCAGGTCCAGTTTCCTTATCATCATAACGTACATCATGCACTTCAGAAACTTCAAATATTTCTTCGTCAATATTCTCTTCAGCAGCGCCGTCATCCTCTTCCTCCACTTCATCTTCCTCATTAAAAAGATTTGCGTATTCCTCATGTGGCACAAAATTTTCAATTAAGGAGAAGTAACTGCAAAGCTTCTCCCACTCCTTCAACAACGAGAGGAAAAGTTCTGCGCTGACATTTCTAACCTGATTTGTGATGTAAAAGTGAAAGAATCAGCATTGAAACCACTTTATTATCAAATCATATCATGAATATTACTGAGTGCAGATTATTATTGCAAGAGTGACATCAGAGTGCATCTAATATTGTGTCACTGATGAGGTTTTTAATTATACAACCATGATTTTAATTATAGTGTACTGTGTCTTACTTTAATCTCCATAAATTTAGAGAGTTGGTTATATAAGAAATTTTGAAAGAGCTTCATAACACTTGTAGATTATTTTTTGCCTTTAAAAGTGTAAAAGTTGTGACAAACTATTTTTTATTAAAATTCAGTGAAAATCTTAAATCAAATCAAATAGACAAACAAACTTGCTTAATGACTATATTTCTTAATTCTGCATACCAATGGAGATGCTCTTAGTTATCATCATCAAAAATATAGTAAAATCAAATGCATTATTCCATACAAAAAGCATATTTTCAAAATATTGACAACTCTTTATTTCAAAATGGTTCATGTAATGTACTAATACTCTTTATTTCAAAATATAGTGTATTTGAGCAAGATTATCACTACTACCACCAAGGTTTTTTTTTTTTGTTGGCCAGGATTTGAACCCCGAACCTTGCATACATGATGCATTGTCCTTAGAGGTGGCAAAAAAATCCGTGCCTGCGGGTATTCGCGGATAAAATCTGTCATGGGCACATGGCGGGTAGCTAATCGAGTACCCGCGGATATAATAAACGGGTATTTAGCTACCCGTTACTCTATGGACACGGACACAGATATGATGATACATGTGCCCGCGGGTATCCGTACCCGTTAATAAATCATATAAATTACTAAAATATCCATATGTATGTGTGTGTGTGTATATATAAGAGTTTGGATGTTTTTATCTTTTATTTTACTTCACGATTTTTGTTGGATTATGGTTATGGTATGGATTATGAAATTTGAATGGAATATCTTATGTATGGATCTTTAAAAGTTGAATTTTACAGGTAATTAAAAGTTGAATTTTTTTTTGTACAAAAAAAAAAATCCATGGGTACCCGCGGATATCCGTTGGTATCTAAATACCCGTGGATTACCCGTATAGAGATACCTGCACGGATATGGGGACGGGTACGGGTACCATATTTATCAACGGGACGGGGACGGATATCATACTACCCGTACCCGCGGATACCCATTGACATTCCTAATTATCCTTACCAGTTGAGCTAAGCTCAGAAGGACTACCACCACCAAGGTTTAAACTAAGAGTACCATATTCTGTATTTAAAATGTCACATCAACAGATTTTAAAATTGACATGGGGAACTAGTGAATCAGAGAGTTGGTAAATGTGGAATTCAAAATCACATAATTTTTTAACTAGGGATTCAAAGAACAATTTAAACCTTGTCAAAATGAAACAAAAGGAGGAAGACAATACAATAAATAACAAACATACATTTAAACAGGACAATATCAACATACCTCAGTTTCCGGATGGTTGAGTTTAAGGCTCTGACAAGCATCTTTGTTAAGGTCCACAGCCCATTTCTGTTATAAAAAAAAAAGGAAAACAATAAATCAAAACAAAGTCCAATATAAAAAGAATTCAATTGAATTTTTCAAGTTTAAAAATAACTCACAGTGACAATATCAGAACCAGACAAAATCCCCCCTTGACATAACCCAGTTGACATTCCTCCGCAACCAGAGTACAAATCTAGCAACTTCATCTTTGGTTTTTCCTTTTCAACACTAATACCAGTGTTTGAACTTTTAGAGTCAACCTCAGATTTTTCATTCACTTCAATTTCATTGGAAATTGTTGAGGAAATTTCACTACCATTTTCCTTAGTTTCTGAGTAGAAAAAATTTACTTAAATGAGTAGTTTGAAATTAATTAATTAAAAATAAAAATCAAAGCTACAAAAAGTCCAAAGATAAAATTCAACCTGATGGTAGTTTAACAAATGTGGAGTAGGGTAAAAGATAAAGTGTGTCGCAATAATAATCGCAAGGTGGAATTACTTCCTTCGTTGCATCAAAATCCTTCTGCAATTAAACTTTATTATTAATTCTAAAATAGAGAAATACATTAATTAATAACAACGTTTATTACTTTAGATTTTGTTTAACTCAGAAATTTAAAATATATCTATAAACTAAATAATTGTAACTAATGTAAGGAATTGGACAATAATTTAAACATAAATAATTTGTACAAAATCCTTGCAATTGAACACTTTTTTCATCCTGAAAGTTTCTTTTTTGTTTTTGAAAACGAACATCCCTCCAATTTTAAATACTACTTCATTCTATCACTATTATAAGACAAAAACGCTTTTTAAGAGACCACATACATTAAATACTTACTAAACCTAAAAAAGTGTTTTTTACTTGTAATAGTGTCGAGAGAGAGTATTTAGGTATGACTCAGTAATTTGTAATTAGGTTTTTGTACCAGTTTATAATTACATATTTAACAATTATTCAAACATCAAGGGATGTAATTTAATTTACAACTTTTTAATGTAAAAAGCTAATCACTAATTATTGAGAAACTAAGTTTCACATACAAATTTTTTAGTTTACCTACCTGTTTAATATTACTAAATAATTCAGACAGCACTTGGATAATTAATCCTAAGGAAAATAATTACATAGAAAACCTTAAAGAAAACAACAAAATAAAAAGATAACTTGCCAACATACCTTAAGCTCTAATCTGAGAATGGTTAACTTCTTAACAAGACAATCCAATGGATTGTCATCCTGAATTTCTGAGAAAAATACTCGTTTTGGCTCAATGAGATTTCCTAGTTGTTTGATGACCTGCAATGTAGAATTAGAATGTATTATTACTAAATGATAACAGTTCATTTCCAAAAAATAAAAAATCAATTAAGTGCGTAAGATATATAATTGTGGTTGAAACATGTATGTGTAAAAAGAACACAAAAGAGATAACTTACTGTGTCATTGGCTCTATAGTACCATTGTGCTGTGAAATAAAGTCCTCCATCAACTGCTTCAAACATCTCAATGATTTTACAAATAAAATGGTAATCATTTGTCTCCCCCTAAATATTAAAAGAAAATATACCATGCATAAATTTAGAATTTATCAAAAGGCATATAATATTCAATATACTATATTTCATGATGATTCCCTTGAAACCATGTGTGCAAACATATTAATAGTGAAAAATTCAATAATGAGGCATTCTTATCATTGTAGTATGTGCAAACATGTGGATAAGTTGTAGTTAAAAAGTGAAAAGTATTTTTCTTTAAAATAAAAAAAACTATAAGATCATGCATACAAATACAAGAAATGAGACTAATGAATGAGAGCTCAAACATAATACTTCAATCAATCAAACTCACTTGCACATACGCATCATCGTAAAGTTTGTATATCACACCCCCATCAACCTGTGCCTCAGTATAGTGACATCTAGCTAGAAGAACTTCCTCTTCATCACTGTTGTGCATAAAAACAGCATTAAACACCAACAAAACATTATAAAATATCATCACTCCAACGTGCATTTGCCGATAGCTCAATAATGTCGAAGAATAACTCTCACAATTAAAAACTTACTTATTTGATCTTGAACGGGGTTTCTTCTTTTCCTAAATCACAAAATAAAATTAAAATTAAAAATTAATAATGATCAAAGCTCATCAGATAAAAATTCAATAGATTTTACATATCATGCTTAATGCTAGTGTTAATAAGCTATTGCATTTTGGGTTTTTATATAGTTATTTACCCACTTCAATAGTCTAGAGAATCCAACCGTTATTAGAACAATCATTATGAATGTTACAGTTTGTACTCTTGATCAATCATCATCAAATTAAAGATTCAATGCATGTGTATACAAATATATTAGAGTTTACACCTAAATAAGTTAATTCTAACACCAAAAGTTGTTACAGTAACACAATATTCCAAGAGTTCACTTGAAAGTTGCACTGTCATCACTATCACCACAAATTAAATTACTCTTGTTATTACAAATAATAAAATCTTCAACATATAATTAAAATCAGAAAAATAATGAACTTTCTAGCACCGACACTTGTAATCAAAGGTGTATGCTTGTCCGGTGTCAAGCATGACTGCCTAACAAAGATACAACAATTAGGCACATGTGATAACATTTTACAAATTATCACCGGCATCAACATGTGAATGTGAGTGTCGTGTACAATGTCCATTAATAATAATAAAATCTTAAACATATAATTAAAATAACAAAAATAATGAACTTTGTAGCACCAACACATCTAATCAAAGGTGTGTGCTCGTTCAATGTCAAGCACATGCCAATGACTATTTAACAACAACAAAGATGCATATGTGTTACATTTTACAAATTATTACCGGCATCAACATGTGAATGTAAGTGTGTGTGTGTGATGTCCATGTTAGCCTTCATACATAGAAAAATTGACAATTCTTTATTCTTGTATTAGGATTCATATCCAATTGATATTTTAACTATACAATACAAAATCTATTTAAATTTCAACATACTTATCTACATTAACAATCATTCAATTCGGAAACATATTCATCATATTGAGCAAAATTTACAAACTAAAAATCGCATAGCATTATCACACATCATCTTCAAATTTCAATCATTCAGCAATTCTTTAAAATATGTACACAAGAAAAGAAAGAAAAAGAAATATACCTTCTCCTGATACCGTTTCGGCCAGCGCAGCTTAGCTTCCTCTAACGGCATCGGATCTCCAAGAAATTTGGAGTTGAAAACTTCATCATCACCACCGTCAACATTCATCGGAACAGTTTCACTCTTTGGCTCCTTCTTAACACCAGAAGAAGCTACAACAGATTTACCATTATCCAGATCTGTCTTCTTCCCAGACTTCTTCTGAGTTTCACCGGATGTTGAATCAGCGGAGACACTAGCACCATCACCGGAAGAGTTAGAGTTAGATGATTTCGTTGTTTTCCTAGATCTACTCCGTGTTTCATCAGTAGCTGAATCAGCTGCTTCAGCAGATGAGGAAGATGACTTTGTCAATCTCCTAGATTTACGAACAGTGTTGCCGAAAGATGAGTCAGCAGTAACGGTGACAGTGTCGCCGGAAAGAGAATCAGTGGTAACAGCGTTACCAGATGTGGTGGTTTTTGAGCTAATTTTACGCTTCCCAGCCATGGTGAAAATGGCTGAGAAGAGAAGGTGAAGAGGTGAGAGAGACTGTGATTGAGAAAGTGAGAGAGGGTTTTGGGAATATAAAGAAAGTGGGAAAAATAATTAAGGAAAGGCGCTTAAATTTTGAGATAGTGGGGTAAAGCGGGAAGACGAAATTTTCGGATTTTTCCGTTGAAATTTAATTAATGGGCTTTTCTTGATTTGGATGGGCTTTTTTGACTATTCATAATTTGAAATCTCTATATATTTAATTTATTCCTATTATACCAGATTTATTTTGATTTTTTTCTGTAATTTAAAATTTATATATTCCTATTAATTTCTTATTTCTGTATTTGAATAGAGAATTTGAAATAGGTCCATTGTTTCTATATTTAAAATTTATTATTTTACCATATTTAAACAAATTAATTATGATTGGTATTCATAACTCAATTTATAATATTTTTTGGTCAAGAAGGAAATATATAATCTACAATTAAGAAGATCTATTAACAACGTCAAGGTCTACTCTTCCCTGAAAAAACACGTTAAGGTCTGCTCTTAAAAAAAAAACAATATTAATTAAGGTCTAATTAGAGGTCTCACATTCAACCTCGAGAAAAAATGTTTATGTGGCGTCATTAGGAGCTTCAATGAAAAACACATGCAAAAATGATACATTGTTTGATACCCACTAACAACAATAATCCAATATTTTCTTGTAAAAGAAAAAACAATAATCCAATATTTTATTATGTTAAGAACTTACATACAGAGGTTGCACGTTGTTCACTTTTGACATCATATTTTTTTAGGATAAAATGGTGTTTTATGTGCACCACTACGAAGAAAAATTTCTTGAATTTTATAGTATTTAATGGATAGAAAACTCTTCTTAATAGATTTAATGTTTTTTTAGTAATTAAGAGATTTAATGTTGTTGCATGTCCAACAATGAAGTTAACCGAACCGGACAAGATGGTGAGAAAGGCGAAGTGAATGGAACCAGAGGCAAGGCAACACACGATTATGAAATGAAGTTGTGGGAAATAAGCTCAATTCATTCCATATATAAGAGAGAAAGGCAGACAACGTGTCAAAAAAGCTAAATCCAATAATTAGGAAATGACAAAAATACCCCTTTCAAGGGCAAAATTGGAAAAATGAGCAGAATATTTTTTCCTGGTTTAGTACGTAGATACAAAATGTGTGTTCGAAAAAGTGTATTATATAGGCATATAATACCTGTGGCACTGTCCCCGTGAGCTTAACTTAGTTGATAGGGATAAATGCATATTATATGCAGGGGTCAGGGTTCGAACATCGGACACCCCACTTCTCCACATTTAAAATGTGTGAGCTCCAGCCACTAGGCTACCTGACAAAAAAAAAATACTTGTGACACTCGTGACCTGATTTTCTAGCGAGAGAAACTCTAACTTCTTTCTAAACTTTCATTTTCTTTCGTTTAACGAGGAGGGGTGGTTTTATGTTATTTTTCGATCTAGAATCGCCCCTCTACGTCTTTTTTCAACTTTTCTTTCAATCTAAATAAGTGGTTTTTACATATATCAAGTTTTCCTTTTGTGTTTCTTGTGATTTCGTCGTTCAAGTGCGGCGTTGTGTTGTTTGTCATCTTGTGTGGCGCTTGATTTCGCGTATTATCACGGTGTTCGTTTAGTTTCTATTCATCGGTCAATTACAAATTCAATCAATGATTTGGGCGTCCACGTTGCAGATCCAGAAGCATGAGTATTTCGGTGACTTAGATTTTATCATACTATTTGTAGGTATTTTGCCATTGTATGTTATTAACTTGGGTGTTGTGAGTTTGTTCGCATATTCATCATTTACGTTTTTAGTGAATTTTGTATCTGATATACTCTATCAATTTGAATGAATGAATATCGTTTTGTTTTTGTAAAAAATAATAATAATATTTGTGACACTCCTTGTTAACCAGTCTCTTGCATCCTATTGAATACAAACCAAATAAATATTAAAAGAAAACATATAATCCTACCACGTTTGCTATCTTCAAGGGTGCAGCTTCTTATTATTGTTCGGCTATATATCCTTTTCTAACCGTGCCATGCTTTGGTCTCATCTTATAAGTCCCAGGGGGTGTTTGTTTCATGGATTCTAAATAAGTTCATGTGAATCTAAGATTGGAAATAAAAACTCGTGTTTTTTTAGGTGGAACCAATAATAGTTCTTAGAGGGCGCTTGTTTCATGGATGATAAATTTGTTTTTAGAAATAACGTTTTTGATAATGGAGAATTTGAATCTTAATCCCAGGTACTTCTTAAAAAAAGTGTTTGGTTAATATTTATCACATTTCTGGGATCAATTGTAAACATGAGATGTGTATAATTACTAGGTAGTTACTTAAACTTTAGGTTAAATTACATCAGAGGTCATTTAAGTTTTTGTACACTAAACTTATAAACTATTCCATTTTTGTTAGCGTGACATTTATTTAATTGTAATAAAAATTGGTCATTTATGTTTATTTTTACAACTTTTGTTTTGTAAGTTATTTAGTTGTAACAAGTTGGTCATTAATGTTTTTTATGCACCACTTAAGTCCTTTTAAGTTATTTAACTATAACAATTTGAAGAAAAAAAAACCCGATATTAGAAATGTAAGTTAATCGATGTTTAAAAGTTACAATTAAATAACTTAAATGACCAAAGCGATACGATTTTTTTTTAAAGAACTAGGTTGTTGCAATTAAACAACTTAAAAACCAACTTGTTATAATTAAACAACTTAAAGGATCTTTGATTTGTTGTGAGTTGTAATTCAATCTAGCCATTGTAATAGGTTACTTGTAGTGAAAGTAAGAAGTGTCAGAGATCAGAATGTTGAGCTCAAAACGTTTTGAAGTGGCAATTAATTAGTTTTAACAATTTGTTAGTTAGTTGTGAAATACAGTTGCACACTTTGTGATGTATAAATAAGTGTAGTGTATGTGAAATACATAGTGAATGTATAGAGAAAATAACCCATTGTAAAAAGTGAAATTACAAGTGACAATCACAAGTGAAGCGATAAATTTTATTCGAGAATCTTTTTCTCTCTCCTTTCTAGACTTCCTTTTCTTCTTCTTCCAAAAATAACAATGTTTCAATAGTGGTATCTAGAGCCCTGGTTGTTCCAACATTTGGTATTGAGAGCCCTTGGTTTATGATCCATGGGATTTCAACAATAATGAGAGATTAGCACTTAGTTATTGGTACATGTGGTGTCAATAATGATTTTTGAAAATGAGTTTCCCAAGTCAATAATTGGGAGATGTGAGTAGTGAGGATCGATCCAAGAAGTCTTTGGTTTCGAGAGCATACTAGAAATGGTGCAAAGAGGTATCCAAAAGGAGGAAGAGAGTGGATGAAAGAAGAAAAAAAACTTTATAGGTGGATATTTTTCACTTCCTTGGAGTAATATTTTTCATTAAAAAAAATAAAAATACATATCCAAAAAAAAAAATCCATGTCATTTTCCCTCAAACAGAAATATCCATGTCATTTTAAAAATAAAAATAAAAACTTCAAATTTACCAACCATTGTGTATCACAAGGTATGCATATAGATTACAATTTACATGTAACCAAACAAGCTTGTCTTTTTTTTGTTAGTTAAAAAAAGAGAGTTTGTTTTGTTTCGTTTTTTTTCCTTTTTCCTATTTCAAAAATAGAGTTTGTTTGCTAATCCGCCAAAAAAAAAACACGCAAAAACTAAAATTTCCACGAATTTGGAACGGTCTCGCTTTTATATCTTAAGGTTAGTGATTTTTGTTTCTTTTCTATTTTGCGGTTTGTTCCAAAATTCTAAGTTTTAATCCATTGTTTGGTTTTTATATTTAGCGTTACCATTGCAATTTGCAACCGAAGTAGTCTCATCTTGATGGAGAAGAAGAAATCAATCTGTGGGGCGAATGAAAAAGTGAGCATCCATTGTAAAGGTTGTTACAAACTTATATTGTGGAACCCAACAACCAATGAATTCAATCACATTCCTCCCAGCCCAGTTGAGTCGTATATCCCCAACGCCGCTAAGGATTTTTGTAAATTTATGTCTTGTCTTCATGGATTTGGTTATGACCGTGGTACACGTGACTATAAGATCATTCGTCGTGTACTCTTTCAAGGTTTACACAGTGAACATTGCCCATATGTGCCATCCAAAGATGTATTTTGAGATGCACCTTTAGCACCCTTGTGGGAGATATATAGCTTAAGAAGTAACTCAGGCAAGAAACTTGATGTTGAAATGTTGGGTTATATACGCTGTATTGAGGGCATCCAAGTGTACATGGATGGTTTTGTCATTGGGTGTGCAATAAGGATAATAGTCAAATTGGACCATGTATGGTATCCTTTGACTTAAACAATGAGGTGTTCATCACAACACATATACCTTCAGAGGTTGATGATTGTTTTGATGTTAGAGCATCATGGATAAATTTGGTAGTGTTAAATGAGTCTATTGCTTTGATCTCATATCATTAAAAGATGACTACTTTTCACATATTACTTTTGGGAGAACCTAGTGTGACAGAATCGTGGAGCAAACTCTTCAATCTCTGACCGTTGTGTTGCGTTTGCTATCCTATCGTAGCGGGGGCAAAGGGAGAAATATTGATGATGAACTAGCTTGGTTTGATTTGAGCATCCAAATGGTTAAGGAGATTGGTTATAAATACCCAACAAAGTTATGTCGCTCTCGGGTGATGATTTACAAGGAAAGCATACTTCCAAATGGAGGAATAAGTAGTTAATTGTTTTTATTGTTTCCAAAAGAAGTATATGGTTGTGGTTATTGGAATATTACCTAGTAAACAATGTCACCAATTGTGCTTATCACAATTGTTGTCAAGTAAACTAAAAATGTTAGGTAAAAGTGTATTCTCATTAACTAAATTGAGTTTGATACAAGACTGCTTTATATAGCAGCAGAGATACACAAGCTAAGTTACTTGACAGCCAAGCAACCTCAGTGAAACTAACTAATACTCAACAATCACTTCCCTAAACCGAACTTCATGATACACAAAGTCAGTTTACAAACATACAAACATACTTCATAGAAAGACAAAGGACTAAAACAACTTAGGTAGAAACTTCACAGATGCCTAACTTCTCTCTTAGCTTGCAAAAAGTCTCCTACTTCAAAGGCTTGGTCATAATGTCTGCTATCTGTTCTTGAGTGCTGCAGTGTGACATCTCAATTATTCCTTCATTTGTAAGATCTCTGAGAAAGTGGTATCTAACATCTATATGTTTACACATCCCATGCAATACAGGATTTTTGGACAGTTTAATAGATGAACTATTATCACAATGGATGACAGTGCAATTCTTCTGTGACTCTCCAAGTTGTTCCAAGATTCTTCTGAGCCAAACAGATTGACAAGCACAAGAAGCTGGAGCAACAAACTCTGCTTCAGTAGTGGACAAAGTAATAATTGGTTGTTTCTTTGAGGACCATGAAATTGACCCTGAGCTTAGTTTGAAGACATATCATGAATTACTTTTCCTGTCATCAATGTCTCCAGCATAATCTGAATATGTCCATCCTTGTAGTTTAACACTTGCTTTTCTTTCATACATGATTCCCAACATGGTTGTTCCTCTAAGGTACCTGATTACTCTCTTAGCAGCTGCCAGGTGAATTTCAGTAGGTTTTTCCATATATCTAGCAATAAGACAAACTGAGAAGATAAGATCAGGTCTAGTGGCCAGCAAATACATCAAGCATCCAATCATCTGCCTGTACTGAGTAGAGTCCACAACTTTTCCTTTTTCATCTCTTGACAGCTTGTTCCCAAGAACTATGGGGTTGCATACTTTGTTGCAATTTTCCATACCAAATTTAGATAGAATTTCATTTGCATATTCCTGCTGATGAATGAATATTCCTCTATCCATCTGCTTGACTTCCACACCAAGAAAATACCTCATTTTGCCTAGATATGTCATGGCAAATTTATCTTCCATAGAATGTTTGAACTTTTCAAACATTATTTCATCATTTCCAGTGTAGATTAAGACATCTACATACAAACTTACAATAAGTATTTTTCCTCCAGTTTCTTGCCTTACAAACAACGTATGCTCATGAGGGCATTTCTCAAACTTTTGCTGACAAAAGTAAGATTCTATCTTACTATACCATGATCTTGGAGCTTGCTTGAGGCCATACAAGGCTTTCTTCAACTTGTACACTTTCCCTTTTTCTTTGTCCTGATAGCCAATAAGTTGTTCCACATACACATCTTCTAAGAGTTCTCCATGGAGGAAAGCACTCTTCACATCAAGCTGATAAACTTTCCAATCATTGCTAGCAGCTACAACAAGTATAGTTCTAATAGTGTCCCATCTGGCTACAGGAGCAAAAACCTCATTGTAATCAGCTCCATACTTCTGAGAGTACCCCTTTGCTACTAATCTGGCTTTGTGTTTGCCTAAAAATAAAATAAAAAAGTCTTCCATGCTCTTTGCCTAAAAAATTGTTAAATAAGTTTGTTTTTAGTCCTCTAAATTCTTTAGTCAAACAAAATAATGGTTCTTCAAATATTTTTTATATCTTTTTAAAAAAATGTTAAACAAGTTTGTTGTTGGTCCTCTAAATAAGTTTATTCATCATAATTTTGAGTTTTTCTCAAGTATGTTTAGTATACAAGATAAATTTCTCTTGTAAAAGTTTAGAAGTTATTAACAAAAAATTAATTAAATATAAATTTTATGTTTTCAGCGCTTAAAAATTCATATATAATTTATCATTTGATAAAAAAATTATAATATTTTTTGGAAGAATTCTTATAATATTTTAAACACGTTTACAAAAGCTTATTCAAAAATCGGAAAGATACGTATGATTTGACTTGAAAACATGGACCAAACATGCTAATTGAAAATATTTGGAGGACCGTTGTTCTCAATTTTTTTCTAGAGGGATTAATATGAAATTTGATATCTTTATTAACACAAAATATGTATTTAAACCCGAAAAAAAGTCTTCCATAATCTTGCATGTTGTAGATAATAATAAATGATCATTTTTTTTACATGAGCATAACTCAATTAGTTGAGACATTGCGATGTACAGGGGTTGGGTTTTGGACTCCAAATTCTTTATTTATTCATCTTAAGGGGTGAATTCCTAGTTAATGGACTACTTAAACCGAAAAATTGGTGAATCCTAAACAATATATAGACGTTAATTTTTCATATTATTATAACTAAGAAAAATTTACCATGTACCCCAACAATTATACCTCTACCCCAACAAAATCATTCAAATACCAGTTTTAACCATTTTCAAATGGAAGCATCGTCTTAAAAGCCAACACCAATCAAATCACGATCTTGAAGAACTTATTGAAACTTTTTTATATCCGTGTGAACAAAAGTATATGAGTAGTTGCAGGGGCGGAGCCAGAATTTAAAGTCGGGGAGAGAAGACACATGGAATATTTTTCATGTTGTAATCAACCTCTTTGAAACGGGCTTAGAATGTATACAAAACTGTTAGTTTGAATGCAATAGAAAATCAGGAAAAATGAATTTTGTTATGATTCTAAGACTCTTCAGATTACATAAGTTAAATACTTAAGTCATAGTTCGAATATATTATGAGATGTCCAAAACACTTTACCTCCAAGCAGACCGGGTAAGTGTGCAAGGGGCGTGAAAACAAACATTTCAGATTATATAAGCCGAAACATGTATGTTTAGTTTGGCTTATATAATCAAGCACAATTTGCAAAAAAAGTACCCGAAGCAAATCACATTCTGGTAAAAGAAAGATGTTTGCATTTTTATCCTTAGGATCACCTTCCAGTGAGTATGAGTTTCATCCAAACAAGTGGAGAGTGGTGTTCTTTATCTTTTTAGCAGTGGTGCATGCACACGACAATCCGTATGTGATGAAAACTAAGCAACCATGTTTAGATTTATTCGTACCATACTCAACTGCTCAATCAGACTTGTTTGCGATATAATGCAAAACATTCTTTGATATGTTTCTAATCAACTTAGACCACGACAACTTTCATGTGAACCTGTTTTAAGCTTGATCATGCTCATATGGAACAGCGCATGTATTTAAATATGTTGTGACTCTAACATGTTTTGAACGAATGACCAATTCATACACAAACAACCCATACTACTAGTCAAATACTTTTTCAACCAACTGTGCACATATTCAACTATGTTTGTCGTTGTATTTCCCATATATCTTACGCATGCACAACTTCTTGTAATCGGTATATGAACCTCATTTTCCACATAAAACGTAACAAATGCATTTATGCCATTTCCACCCTTATTTGATTTTTTAATAACAGCTGAAAATCCTAGCCTCCCTGCTTACCCCCGAACCCACTCAACAAATCGCTATGTGTAGCAAACTTTACTTTAGTGGTAAACTTTTCCTGATGATCAATATAAACAAGAATAGGTTCAACAATTGGATGAGCATCAGTTGGAGGCACAACAAGTGGAAGAGCACCCTCCACTTTCGCATCGTCAAAAGGAATATCGACTAAAAGTGGGGGATCCTCGACTTTGATAATCACGGTATCATCCAAAAATTTAGGTGAAGCAGTTAGCAACATAATAGGAGTTTCATCGTCAGGAGCCAATGTAAGGGCCAAGGAGGTATTAATGAGAGCGTCCAATATTGAAAACAATGCAAAATCATGGTCACAAACTGGACAATGTCTCTGCAATGATATGTTTTAGATTATATAAGTCAAACCATATTGTTGATGTGATCAAGAGGAAAGTGCCTAGAAATCGAACAATGAAGGTCTTATAGGAACATTATCTATGTATTTCGACGAAAATGATTTTGTTGGCGCCCCTTGATGACCAGATTGCTACTCCAAATTGCACATTTCGCCCTTGTTGACGCCCCTTAGATGTGGTAAACTTTTGTTAGATTTTGGGCAAACCTTTATATTCGAAGGTTTCAGATTTCATAATCCAAACGTTTCCCCGCTTTTTAAAAGCTAGGTTTCCCGATCATAAAAATGGGCCCAAAAGCTATGTTTTAAATCATACTTTCCAATTCCTTCAAAAAAAAAAATAATCATACTTTCCACACGTTGTGAAAAGATTTCGGTTTATATATTTCAAACGATTGTTATAGAAACTTATGCAAGCATAAGTCTTGTTGCATGCTTGCCTTCAATTTTTACATTGTTTGGATTGCATAAACCAAAACACATTCTAATTATAAAATTAAAAAATAAAAAATAAAACGTGCAAGAATCTCATGGAAAGAAAGAATTAAAGGTCTTGCTAACTAGTGCGCTCAGGGCACTTGTTAAGGATACAAATATAAAAATAATTGATAAATTTCAAGTAAAAAAAGTTACTTTTTAAAGATTTAATACATAGAATGTATCATTTTTCGAGACAAAATTTCTTCTAAAAGCCCTAAGAGGACTAGTTAGCATTTTCCAAAGAATTAATAATATAGTCATATTTTTTTTCATAGGTATGCAAAATCAAAATATCTAAAATATTTCCCATTGATTCTTAAAAAAAAAAACAAAATTCGCATTGCTTGATAAAAAAGATTCATATCTAAAATCTAAAATAATTTTAACATTATTAGTCGGCGTATCTTAATATATATAAATGTTAAACAGTCCTGATTAACCCTAATCCCGCCTTTTTCAAGGGATTTGAAAAATATTTATGAAAAAAATTCTCTCCAAAGATTTGAACCCACACCATATTGGTTACTTGAAAGCACTTTGACCAACAAGCCAATTGTTGTTTTTGTGATA
>Ga0228710_1000371_pt1 | contig 53651 bp, 27 predicted proteins | sample MedpolnodulmetaG_FD_177995 | JGI IMG/M metagenome (GOLD analysis project Ga0228710, IMG submission 177995) | Root nodule microbial communities from Medicago polymorpha collected in Santa Monica, California, United States - pink nodules | ecosystem: Host-associated > Plants > Roots > Nodule... | reverse complement strand
ATAATTAACTTGTGATTTTTTCTTCTTCTTGTACTTCTCTTCCCCCTAAATTGAAAGGGAAAAAAAAAAGGCCTTTTTGATGAGTTTATGGAATAGATTTTGAAACAGTAACAAGAAAGTAGTTAAAGAAAAACTGGGTAATGATTTTTTTTTTTTTTTTTTAATTTTAATATTCCTTATTTTTACCCAGTTACTATTTTTTCTTCTTCTGAAGTAGATAGATGCTACAAAGTTTGGTTTATATTTTGGTTAGTGTTTCATTTGCTAATATGTGACATGATTTTTTGTTGTTGTTGCAGAGTCCAGATGGGGATATTATAGATTGTGTGCCTGTATCAAAGCAACCAGCTTTTGATCATCCTTTCCTCAAAGATCACAAAATTCAGGTACATTTTATCTTCATTCAAGATCTGTATTTCTGTTATTTACAATTTAATGAGATTTTTTCCATTTTTATTTTGTTTTTTTTACTAACTTTATGTTTTGGTTTATTAGATGAGACCTAATTTCCATCCTGAAGGGCTTTTTGAGGAGAACAAGTTGGATGAAAACAAAGAAAAAGCAAGTGCTCCAATTAATCAACTATGGCATGCTAATGGTAAATGCTCGGAAGGCACAATACCTATTAGGAGAACAAAGGAGGAGGATGTTCTAAGAGCAAGTTCAGCCAAAAGATATGGAAGGAAGAAGCACCAGTCATTTGCAAAGCCAAGGTCAGCAGAGCCTGATTTGGTTAACCAAAGTGGTCATCAGGTAAGACATTGTTTCGAGAGTGTCTTATTGCAGTGAGTAGTGTTCAATGTTTTTTAAAAACCGATGAGATACGAGGTCATGGTTCAACCGTTTTAAACTGCTTAAGTCGGTATGAAACCGCGATCAAGTTGCTCCAATATCCAAACTGCATACAGTCTCGGTTCATGGTTCAACTTGTTGAACTGTCTGGTTCAGTTTTTAAAACATTGGTAGTAATGTGTTGCTAACCTTTTTTGTTTCTTCTTTTGGTCTAATTTTGTGGTTGTGTATTTGTTAATCAGCATGCAATAGCATATGTTGAAGGAGATAAGTTCTATGGAGCAAAAGCTACTATAAATGTTTGGGAACCAAAGATACAGCAGACTAATGAGTTCAGTTTGTCTCAGATTTGGGTATTAGGAGGTTCATTTGGTCAAGATCTTAACAGCATTGAAGCTGGCTGGCAGGTACTAAGAATCTCAAACTAAACCCTGATTTTGATATTGAAATCTTTGTTTTCACAACAAATTATAATGCTTTCCTCTACATGATTAACAGGTTAGTCCAGATTTATACGGTGATAACAACACGCGGCTATTCACCTACTGGACAGTAAGCCTCTATGTTCTAACCATGCCTAACACTTCGTGCCTTCCATTTTTGTTTTATTTAAACGTATAATTATAAGTCCTAAAATACTGTTTTTTTTAATTAAACTAATCAATTTGTGCATGTTGCAGAGTGATGCATATCAAGCTACTGGTTGCTACAATCTTCTTTGCTCAGGATTCATTCAAGTCAGCAGTGACATAGCAATGGGTGCAAGCATTTCTCCAATTTCTTCTTACCGAGATTCCCAGTACGATATCAGCATACTTATCTGGAAGGTATATAATTCCAAAATTTCTTGCATTATTAATCTTCAGAAATAAATCAGCTAATTCTAAGCACCACATGTCTCATAATCCTTCCAAGTTCCAACTATGTGTCTGGCATGTGGACCATTGTAATGTCCCCCCTAGTGCTTGGATTCTTTCAAACCTAGCATCTCTCTTCCAATTGGTATGAAGTGTGATACATGCAAGATTCATGAGTTTTCCATTTCTTCACTTATGAACCTGCCAGTATTAGTAAAAAAAAAAATAATACTGCCAGTGGAGACTTTTTCTCTTGGTACTTGGATTTTTTTTTACTTTACTAGCGATGGCAGTATAATTAGATTCATCTTTGTAACACAGATTCTGAGAATCTACTCCAAATTCTTTATCATCGACAAAAAAAAAACACAACAATTCCACCTTATAGATCTTTGAAAAGTCGTTACTTGTTATTCTTATAATTGTGCATGACGCAAAATACATATGGTCCGCTAATATTTTTATCTTACGTTACGTGTGTCAGAATTCAAGGGGGCCTCTTTATAAACAAAATACTCTATTCCAACTATTAACAAACAAAAATCTTGAAATCGGGATATTTGCTAGTAGTAGGGTTCAAACCATGGACGTCGTTCTTAATAGTCCTTCAACATCCCATCTCATACCATTGAAATTGTGATATCTGTTAACGCTATTAATCAGTTATTTTTTATCTCCATTTCCAACCCTTGTAGGATCCGAAGGAGGGGCACTGGTGGATGCAATTTGGGAATCAAGGCACTGTGTTGGGATATTGGCCATCTTTCTTGTTCTCATATTTAGCAGACAGTGCTACCATGATTGAATGGGGAGGAGAAGTTGTTAATTCTGAGCCTGATGGTCAACACACTTCAACTCAAATGGGAAGTGGTCATTTTCCTGAAGAAGGATTTGGCAAAGCAAGTTACTTTAGGAATATTCAAGTGGTTGATAGCTCTAATAATCTCAAAGCTCCAAAAGGACTTGGCACTTACACTGAACATCCAAACTGTTATGATGTTCAAACAGGTAGTAATGGAGATTGGGGCCATTTCTTTTACTATGGAGGACCTGGTAAAAATGCAAATTGTCAATGATGCAAAAGAAAAAACAATCATGTGTCTGTTGTATCATTCAATCATCAATCAATCCTAGTAGTGTTATTATAAATCCTTCTTCTCTTCAATCTTTGTACACCTTTTTTTTTCTTCTTTTTTTCTTTTCTGTAGTGGAAAGTTTTGACTGTTTTTAATTTTATATTGAAAAGATTCTCCATGTAAGCAAGTGGAGAAGTGTGGTCAAGTTTCTCAAAAGGCTGAAGAAACAGGCCCTTTATAAAATCCTTGTATTTTATTTGTTTCTCCACTTCTCCCTATGGGAGTGTTTGTCAAAATGCAATGGTGCTGCTACCTAGTGTTATGTGATTTTTACTAAAACTAGAACTTACACCTTGAATGTGTTACTAAATCTTGTTTCATAATTTTAAATGATACTATTATATTATAGTACAGTAGTATATGGTACCATGCCCATGCTTGGAGAATCAGTTAAATAAAGAAAGGAGAAAAGTTAGAGTGACCAATATAACGAAAATGATAGGAAAAATGACTTAATAAAAAGGACTAAAAAACTGAAAAGGGGATGTGCATTGCATGTGAGTGGCTGACAGAAGTTTTGTTTTTTGCATTTCCTTTTTAAAAAGTGACATGGTTCCACCACCACACATTTTCAATCACTTTCACCAACCTGTTTTCATGCGGTGTCAAAAAAGTCGTAGGTCCAATATATTTTTTGGATTTCATTTTCACATAAAAAAAAATGCGAACATAACTAATTAAATCATTTTTTTTTTTGGGACAGATTATAACTAAATCATCTTAAGATTAAGACTGTTTTGAGTATTGTGTATTAATAATTTGATCATTCGTAAATTAAATCCAAAGAGCAATATGTAATATGGGATTTGGGTTTGTAGGAAAAATAAAGATTGATTAAAGATTAGATACCGATAATGTTAGACTCAGGACCCTCTTAAATATTTTGGGAGGTCTGGTTGTCTGTTTGGTTTAGTGGCGGGAAGGACAAAACACACGTCTGTGCCGATGCTGGAATTCTCAGCTTCTAATTCCACGGCTAAAAAGTGCACTTGGATGCCATTTTTTTAGTTGTCGCAATTTCAAACTCCACACCAAACACACGCTAAATCAATTGGCAAATACCGATATCCTTAAATTTAGGGTCATCTTAAACATTTAGGATCCATGTGTAGAGCCTAATTTAGTCACGGTTAAACCATAACAAATGTGTAGAGGTCTCTTATTTAACCAACACTGTGGAGGCTCTGTGTGATAGCTCAACTTACATTGGATATAAACTGTCCCTGGTTAGATCGGATATCTTTATCCGAGTTGAAATCCAGAACTTCACAATGTTTAGATGGCGATTGTTAGTTTGTCTATAGAAAAAAATTGATTAAAGATTGTTTCAGTCGTAAATTGAACCCAAGTGGAGTTGATTGATTCAATATTAAGTGAAATTTATTAACTGCTGTAGTTTAAAATATCATTTGAAAACAAAGGTTATAATTAAGTAGTAATTGTGAATGAATGTGATGTGTGTATATATGGTCACAAGTTCAAAGGTGCTAGACTAACAAAATAGTAGGTCTATATAGTCTTGAATAGTTTGTCTTTTATCACATCAGAAATGTGCATTGATTGAAAATTGAAATGTGTCTAGTTAATTTCAACAGAGTCTAAATAATAGATACAAAAAAGTAAAAAGGATCAAGAGTCAAATCTTTGTTCAACTTTCCAAGAGATTAGGTTATGATAAAGGAATCAAGATGCATTATCGTTAAAAAACAATAGGAAATCTTTGTCGTTAACTTTTTTCCACAGAAAAGTCTATTTTCGTGGTTCAAAGTTCAAACTGATATAATTTTCCATAAAAAGATATATTAGTAATGATTAAGATTGGCAGTGATCCACATGGTTGCTGGAAAGCTTAGGTGATCTAGCATGTAAGCAAAACATATTGATTAACAATGTTGCCACACAAGCTAGTCACGATCTTGTACAGTATGAAAGTGAAGTTTGCAACCTAACTTGTAATTCATGGATAGTATATGTACATTTAAGCATTTGCATGGGTGCCGAATATGTATCCCATACCCATACTAATACAAATCTACACATTAAGTACGTTTAAAGGTTTAGGATGCGTATCCAAACAGTTTATAAGTGAGTGTCAAATATTTGTATATTTTTTGATCCATAAGTTTCCTCCATTAAAGTTAATCATATTGAAGACGTGTCAAATATCAAGTACACCATGTCTTAATCAAACACAAATGCATTGAGTGTAGTCCAAGTTAAGGGAACATGAAGTTCCAATTTTTGCGTTCCACTAATATTATTTATGTCCAAGGATACCATTCCGATCCTTTTCTTAAATCCTTGTTTTCATTTCTGAGATTAAGATGCCATATCTTTGTAGATCAGTCTGTGGTGTAGATATCATATCCTTGTAAATAAAAGTACATCTTTCGGTCATTATTATAAGAAAAAAATTACTTTTTAAGTTCATTTAATAAATGATGTATGATATATATATATATATATATATATATATATAATAGACTATATATATTATTTATTGAATGAACCCAAAAAGTAAACTGTTGCTTATAATAATAACCAAATGGTGTATGTGTTAGCATTATCAGTGAGTTTTCATATCTAGTATAAAATTTAGTGCATAATTTAATCTCTCTATTTGTGTTTCTTTTTTTTCTCTTTTGTTTATGTTAGCAGCAACGTCCGCTTTGCTATTGATGACGATGAAATTATTTCGAATTTTAGTAGAAGTGATGGTGGACTATATTTTTTTAAGTGATGAAGGACTAGATGTTAACTTAATTTGATGTGATACTATTATTTTAAGTAATTTTTTATTCATTTGTATGCATTTCCATTTTGAATTTGATATGTACCTATTATAGGAAATGAAGTTGTTAAAAACACTATCTTTTTAACTTTTTTTTTTCCCCCACTTTTTATTGGATGGAATATTTTCGTAGTAATACTTAGAAAATGGATCATATGTAAAATGGTGGGACTCACATAATCTAATTTCTTTCAACAAGACACATCATAACTCCTTTGATTCAATGAGGCAACTTTTTGATCTATTGATAGAAACCAACTCATGCATAACATAAGACATGTCTCACTTATACACTATAGAACTGACTTGTAGTATAACATATAACATTAATAATTGATTGTAGGCAACATTTATTGAATTTCCATTATGTAAATGATGAATGTTTAAACTTTTTTTACTGTTTTATCTGCTTTAAAGGCGCGTTTGGTGACAAAGATAAGAGACAAAAACATGATAATTGTATCATATTCCGTCTCAATCAAGTTTTCGGTGAGACCACGTGATATGATAAGTTATTTCTTAAACTTATCTTATCATAAATATGAGCTGGATTAGAAACTACAAAAGGTTAGCATGACACGGAGGATGATGAATAAGAGGAAGGTAAACCATAATTAGATAAATAGTGTAACTAGGGGTGGGCAAAAAAACCAAAAAATCAAAGTGAACTGCTGAACTGAACCGAATCAAACAAAAAAAAAACTGAACTATTACTAGCAAGTTTTAAACTGAACTTAAACGATTCGGTTCATTTCAAAACAGTTTGGTTCGATTCGAAATAGTTCGGTTCAGTTCGGTAACTAAAATTCAATTTCGTTTGTTTTTTTATTATATATTTTTCAATGGCATTGATAATAACAGTTCGGTATAGTTAAGTTCGATTTGGAACAGTTCAGTTCGAAATGCAAACAGTTCGATTCAGTTCAGTTAATTTAAACTTAGCAAACAATTCAATTCATTTTGATTCAGTTCCCGAAATAAACCATGTCTACCCCTAATTGTAACCATAAGACGATAGATGAGAGTCATATATGATAATGGGCAGGTGTTCACGGATTCAACTTGTTTTTGGGCCTTGGCCCGGCCCGGCCCTCTACTATACCCAAAATAAAATAATAAAAAACAATTTGCCCATTTTTGTAGCACATTGTCTGCATAAATATCATTAAACAATATTTGTGTCCCTCACTTATTGAGAGAAACAAAAGAGATAGAGAGAGAAAAAGATAAAATGATTATAATTCTTATTCTTTTATAATAGAATTAATTTATGTGTATAGTTGAATTGAATTTGATATAGTTGGTGAGAGGGATGAGCATAGTGTGGAAGAGGACACACAGAAGAAACAAACAAACAACAGTACTAGCAGTAGGGTTTTAATCTTCTTTACTTACTTACTAATAATCCCTTTTCTTTTCTCACTCTCATCTCAAAATTATCTTCTCCTTTTTTCATTTCCATTTCTAACCCTAACTTCACTCTCAAACCCTAGCTTCACTCTTCTTCAACAACAACAACAATCTAGTCAACCCCATTTCTTCTTCACATGCATAATCGTAACTGCATGCGTAGTTCTACTACTTGAGGAGAGGGTGTAGAAGAAATGGATGAAGGGGGTGACCGTGGGATTCTTCTTTCTTCTGCGATTTGTGGGTCCCTCTTCTCCGTTTTGGGTTTCTCTTCTTTCTCCATTCTTTGGGCTGTTAATTGGAGACCCTGGCGAATTTATAGGTATTCATTTCTTCTTTAACCTTCAATTCTCATTATTTGCTGCAAATGCTATTTAATTTTGTCATATGGCTCTTAATTTAATTCATACTTGTTTTGAAATAGGTTTAATTTTACTTGCATTGGCTGATGTGTTGTTTCAATGCCATGTAATTAGTGAACTACACACGTTGCCCTTTTCGATATATTGTTTAGGAAAGAAGTGTAAATTGAAAGGGTAATTTTTTATTTTTTAGTTCAATGTTAGGCAAAGGATAGTTGTTTAGATTTGGTGCGCTTTTCGGACTTTGTGTCATGGGAAATTGCTATTGTGTTAAGAGCTTGATGATTTGTAATCCTGGGGTTGCACATGAAGACATGCACAATGGTTATTGATAGTTTTGAAAATAGGAGTACCACTTATGGGATAGATGCCACAGGGTAGAGCAGCCTAACCTTTAAGTATTTGATTTGATATACTCAGTGTAGCCAATAGCGTGTGGTGCTATAGTGGCTCTTGGCTGCTACGGGATACACAGTTGTAGAGAAGTTTAGGGTAGCAACTGCTAAAGCCGGTTGTCATGGTGAGATAGCGCCACACCTCAGAATGTGAGAAAACGTTGAGGCTTTTTGGTTGGTGTATTTTAGGAATTTTGCAATTAAAAAACACCAGAGCTAAACTTCTCTTCCCTCACCCTGTTTCACACCTGCTTTCATTTTTCAACCTCCTCATTGGTCAGTCACCGCAAGTTATTTAGTTTTATGCCTAAAGTACAGATTATATAAAACTTCCAAGCATAGAGGCTATCCTTCTATAGCATTTTTTGGGTCGCTGCTACGCCTGTTCATGATTGATAACAATGGATATAATTATGAACATTATATAAGACACCCTTTTGCAGCTACAGCCTACCAATTTTTTGCACTAACTGATTAGCATTATGGAAAGTCTAAAAAGAAGTACTTGTTTTAATTTTGTAATTTTATTATTTATGGCTGTTGGTATCTGAAATACCAATGGTCCACAGAAATAATAACCGAAATTAAGGAATATAATTAACAAATGTCATAAATTTGAGGTTATACACTTCTTTATAGTCCGAAGATGCGATTTGTGTTAATTATTACCTCCGAAATGGAATAACATTCACAATTTGCTTCTGTGGTGAACAAGAAATTATTGTCGAAAATGTAACATCTATGTATTTGGCTGATTGAGACTCATTTGAGTTATTGACAATTAAATTCTCAATGATACTCATCTTTCATTCCATTGCTTGCTCTAAATTTCAGCAACAATTATTGTAGTATCGGGTTTTGGGAGGCTTATTGGATAGGGTTATATGATATTAGAGCATTTACGACCAAGTGGTTACGTGGTTGATCCTTGTTTCCCACTTCTAAATATAAGAAGTTAAATTGAAGCACAAAGTAAGGTGAGCCTAAGCATTATACATCCATAAAGTCCAAGGCTCTCAAGTGAGGGGTGTGTTAGGTACAAGACAGTTCACAAGCCTTCTCTTAATAACTCAAACTCTCAATAATTGTTCCTTCGACAAAATAATGCAACCCCATAGCATGTTTGGTCCATAAACACCCTTTATAAAACCTATGAAGCTATAAAGAAAAGACTATCCGGTAAAATTACTAAATAACTATGTATTGTTCATAGTAATTTTTGTTGCTCTTTTCATATGTATTATTAGAAAGAAGAAATATTGATTATTGTTGTCTAGTACATAATTGTTTTAATCGGAAAAAAAAGCAACCACAGCCTGTTCTCACTTGGTGTGGTCAGATCAGATGGATCTAACTACACCATCAAATGATTCATGTCACATTGTAAATCAGGTCTAGTGACAAACTATGCAGCTATAAACTCTTTTTAAAGGGTTGGACCCTTAGTTTTCCTCGGTCTTCTCTACATCTAACTATTTGACCATCCTTCATACGATATACTCTGCCTGTTGGGGTTTCTATATGTATTCTTATACATGTTTAAATCACCTAAATCAAAATTCTACTACCTTTTTGACATTTGGTGTTACCCTTTTTTCTCTATTGCATTAATTCCTGATCCTATCCCGTCTCCCTCCTTTGCTTGGCCATCATGCTGTTCATATCATTCTTACGACTTTCAAATTGAACCTTTGACTTGATAAGCATTCAGTCCTATGTGGCATTGCTGGTCAAGTAGCCATGTGGTAAATTTTTTATTAATGAGAAAGGAAACAAAAAAGAACCCTCTAAAAGAAAGCTGATTAATAAAATAATTAATGTTTAGTTTTTTTTAATGAATTTCCATTTTGATGTAGTTTGTTCGGTTATTTTGCAATTCCAAGTTTTTATTGATTAATTTTCAATAGGAAATCAAGCTGTTAACCTAAAAATAATACAGATGTCAAAATTTCCCATTCATAACTCGGGCCTGTTAGATATCCATGATTCGACCTTCTTTGTTTGACAGGAATCTCTATAGCTGTTCCAAAAATTGGATAATGAAGCTCCGTTTTTATATGATTGAATATGATTATTTTCAAAAAAAAATTTGAACCTTGTGATAACATCTGAATTATTGAATTTTGAACATAACAAATGTCGTTAGCCTGGTACTCTACTTTATTGCCTTCCGTAAGACGTAAACAAATGGGTCTAACTTTTGATAAACCAATGACTCTGTCTTATAAAATGTACTGATCTGGGAAGGAATCCCAGTTGTCGTGTGTTGCTTTAATAATGCAATTAAAGTTCTCTGTATTTTTTATGTTGATTTGGCCTTTCTTACATATATATGTTTTTATTTGTGTCTATTTACAGCTGGATCTTTGCTCGGAAATGGCCAAATATCTTGCAAGGGCCTCAACTCCATTTGCTCTGTGGTTTCCTGAACCTTTCAGCGTGGTCTGTTGTTGTTTCTCCAATTATTGTGCTTATCATTTGGGGATCCTGGTTGGTTGTAATATTGGATCGACATCTGATTGGTTTGGCTGTAATAATGGCTGGAACTGCTCTCTTATTGGCATTTTATTCAATTATGCTGTGGTGGAGAACCCAGTGGCAAAGCTCAAGTATGTATTTGCTAGACAATTTGTTTTTTAACATAGCTTTGTGTCTTGTTCACAGTTAAGCTTATATACGCCATATACTCTACTTGATTTGAAACCAACATTTCTAAATACCGAAGCTTAAATAGAGATTTTTTTTCTGCCATTACTATTGATGGTTGTTTTCTTGGACAATTTTCCACCATTTTAGCAATACACAGCCTTTGGACATGACGGTGATGCATGTTTTTCAAAAGAAAAGGGGAAAACTGTAGCTGCATATGATTTTATGGTGACAAATTTGGCATGATCCATGTTAGAAATAAGGAGTCAATACGATGTGGTTTTAGAGAAATTTTGGTCATAAAAGTTGCTGGATGCTCCGGTGAGTGGTTGTGGAGTTGCCAAAAGAATTAGGATAACAATTGAGTCTACAATAACATAGGATACAAAATCAAGTAATTCCATAGTTGAGAACTTTACTACGAAGAGTGCCGTGATCATTTTACAGAGGATAGTATCACTTCCGTACAATGTTAACGATATGATTTGAGTGAAAAAAAAGTTAAAAGAGAATGGAGATTCTTTGAATAATATGGGACTAGCCACATCTCTACGTAGGAACTTTACTATGAAGTGTGGCAATGCTTTATAAGCTATTTAGGCCATATCTCTTGGTGACGTGATAATGGGGCTTTTCTCCGATGCACTTCTGCACACTTAGCTGCTTAGGGAGATTGGATCTGGTGCCTGGACAATACTGATAGCCCAACTTCAGCTCTAGGATAAGCTCTGATACCATCTTAGATTTTGGACCTTAACTCAACTTCCCAAAATGTCTACTAAGGTGAGGATTTTCATAGCTTTATAACCTCTATTTAGGCCATATCTCTAGGGTCTCTAGGGGGACCGAGGCTTGGTCTTTACTCCAATAATTGTTGAGCAGACATGTCTTCAAGCACTGCATTTCTCTATTATCTTTAGGAAATGCCTCATTTGTAGTCTTAAGAACAGATGTGAGGACAATAAAGATACATTTCATAGTTGAAGACAAATAAGAACTTAACTAAGCATAAATAGGAAGAAAGTATCACTAACCGGATAAAATTATTTTCTTAGGTTCATGGGAAGGTCATACTCATTTGGTAGGTTTAGAGTAGGAGGGGTTGTTGGATCAGAATGAGTCATCATGCACCTACCTCTTCAGCCATGCCAGTGCATGTACTATTAGCGGGTTTAGAATGCTGTTTTGGGCATCAAGTAATGTAGATCTGATTAACGAATGTTCCCTTGAGAAACCTTGATTTGAAGAGAGCAGCATGATTATTAGGAAATAAATAAGGAGTCACAGTGATATAAGTTGATTAAAATATGAAACTTATTTTACCTATAGTTGAACAAGCTACAGGGTTGTTATTGGTTTAGGTCCTTGGACAAAGCTATTGATGGGAATCTTTGTCCTCATTGTGGCACACACACACACACATGTATTGTTCTCTGTTGCTCTTTAATTACGTTGGTTTTGTGTTTACTTATCCGAGGTGCGTGATATGCCGAAGGAGCAATTTTTATTAGTTTTATTTTTGCATCGACTCTTCTAATAATTTTTATAAAATGTCTTTATTTTTCTTTGGCAGGAGCTGTTGCAATCCTGCTTCTTCTAGCTGTTGCTCTACTCTGTGCCTATGAGCTTTGTGCAGTATATGTCACAACTGGATCACGGGCATCCGACCGATATTCCCCTTCTGGTTTCTTTTTTGGAGTGTCAGCAATTGCTTTAGCAATCAACATGCTATTTATTTGCAGAATGGTATTCAATGGTATGTTTTTGAATCACTTTTTTCATTTACAAATTGTTATCCAAATTATTATTGAAGGTTAAAATATAGGTAGCTATAGATGTTACTCATTTTTCGATAAAACAAAGCATGATTGTACATGTATAGGCACTAAATTGAAAACACTCATGTTGGAACTGAAATAATTCTAACTGTAACGTATAGAGACTGAAATAGATGGTTTCCTGTTGTACATGCTGCTTTCAGTTTGGTTCTGTTTTTTTTGTCACTTGAAAATTTCTTATTACCATCGCTCATGCAGGGAATGGCTTAGATGTGGATGAATATGTGCGAAGCGCTTACAAATCTGCTTATTCTGATGGTATTGAGGTGGGTCCTGTGGCTTGTTTGCCTGAACCACCAAACCCAAATGAATTATATCCTCGACAATCTAGAAGGTTTGTTCTAGTTCTTGCTCAGTTTGGACTATCATAATGGAGACAAATAACTTTTAAGGTTTTAAAATAGCATTCAGTATTAGCTATTAGTCAGGAATGTATTTCTCTTGCTCTTAATTTTATCCTCTCCTTCCAATCAGTTAATTGATGGATCTCTATTACCTTGTTTTGAATAACTTGTTCCCATTCTTCTGACAATGGTTGAATGTTGAATATCTAATATTGCTTCTCAAACATTTAAGCGGATAAAGTGTGTACTTCATTAAACTTTCTTTTTAAGTTATTTGCTTTTCTTTTTCTTGACAGGGCTTCCCATCTTGTTCTTCTCTATCTTGGCTCATTATCTGTTCTGTTAGTATACTCCATCTTGTATGGTCTAACGGCAAAGGAGGAAAATTGGCTGGGAGCAATCACATCTGTTGCTGTTATTATTCTTGGTGATTTAATTAGCCCTTCTTGATATCGGTTATATTAATTTTTGTACTGTCTCAAAAGGGAAAATTCTTATGCACTTTTATCTCTGGTTTTTTGTTTGCTGTTTCTGTGAACTTCTTGTCATGTAGACTGGAATATGGGAGCTTGCCTGTATGGTTTTCAACTTCTTAATAGTCGTGTTGCCGTATTGTTCATTGCTGGAACATCTCGGGTGTTTCTTATTTGTTTTGGAGTGCAATACTGGTCAGTTCCTTAATCCAAAACTTGTGGCCTTTTTACCTGCATTGCATGTATTAATGATTTGTTGACTTGACTATGCTTTTCTCTTGCAGGTATTTGGGGCACTGTATCAGTTATGCTGTTATGGCTTGTGTACTTTTAGGAGCTGCTGTTTCTCGCCATTTATCGGTTACAAATCCATTAGCTGCAAGGAGAGATGCCTTACAAAGTACTGTAGTTCGCCTGAGAGAAGGTTTTCGTAGAAAGGAGCATAACAGTTCATCTAGCTTTTCTGAAGGTTGTGGCTCAAGTATGAAACGGAGCAGTAGTGTTGAAGCTGGTAATCTTGGAAATGTCATTGAAGCTAGCAGGGGTCTGGCTGCAGGTGATGGGAGCAATTGGAATAATGTCATGTCTCAAACTGCTAGTTTGCCGGACGGAATCAATAGTGACAAAAGCATTGATAGTGGAAGGTCAAGTATAGCGTTACACTTACACAGCAGCTCCTGTCGCTCAGCTGCTCATGAACCTGAAGTTGGAATATCATCCGATGAAAGAAATTTGGATCACAATAATTCGTTGGTTGTTTGTTCTAGTAGTGGCCTTGATAGTCAAGGGAATGACTCTAGTGCATCTAACTCTGCAAATCAACAACCGTTGGATTTGAATTTGGCTCTTGCATTTCAAGAAAGGTTGAATGACCCTAGGATTGCTACAATGCTGAAAAGAAGTACCAGACAAGGTGATCGTGAGCTGAGTAGTTTATTACAAGATAAAGGCTTGGATCCAAATTTTGCTATGATGTTAAAAGAGAAAAGTTTAGAGTTAGATCCAACTATCCTGGCATTATTACAAAGAGGTAGCCTGGATGCAGATAGAGATCATCCTGAAAATACTGATAATACCAGTGTTGACAATGCTATGCCTAATCAGATTTCATTATCTGAAGAACTGAGGCTACATGGGCTTGAGAAATGGCTTCAGTTGTGCAGACTTATATTGCATCACATTACGGGTACTCCAGAACGAGCGTGGGTTTTGTTTAGCTTTATTTTCATTCTTGAAACCATCACAGTTGGTATATTTCGTCCAAAAACAATCAAGATCGTTAATGCAACACACCAGCAGGTGAATACTGTCTCTCCCTAGATTATTTCTGGTTTGTTTTGTGCGAGTGAATTATGTACAAGCACCTTATTTTTGGAAGCCTAATGTCCCTGTTTTGTTTGTTTGATGTTGGGATGTTAGTTGTTTTAACTTTATTGTGAATATTACATGTGCTCATCTTGATGTTTTATGAATCTTCATTGCTTGCAGTTTGAGTTTGGCTTAGCGGTGCTATTGTTGTCTCCCGTGATATGCTCTATCATGGCTTTCCTTCGATCACTTGCGGTGGAAGAAATCACCATGACATCAAAACCAAGGAAGGTATAGAGTTGCCTATTATTGGATTGAATATAATGTGTGAATTTAATCATTAATTTTATTATCTTCTTTAATTAACTTATGTCTGCTTTGTCAGTTTTTCTACTTGATTATTGGTTCTAACTTAGAATATAGGAATCTATTGCTTTATGACATTCTTGGTTTTGTCTGTGATTGAATACATTCCCGATTAGTTTACATCTGTCTGTACAATTTACTGTATCATTTCTCCGGCTTAGCTGTCACTTGGTTAGATAGCTGTCACAGGTAGTTAGATCTAGATCAGTGTATATATACTGAGTTTTACCTATTTCATTGAACTTGATTTTCATTGTATGAATTCAATATGTACAGAACACACTTTCTGTTTTTCTCTGAAGCCTAAAATGGTATTGCTAATTGAACCAAATGGTATTTTGCCATTTGATGCAAATGGCATATTGTCTTCAAATCTACCTACTCACCCTCCGTCGAATTTGGGTGACACTACTCTGATTAGTGCATCACTGTTGAACACATTTCTGTAAAGTTCTTCAGTTATCTTTTTACAGTTTATGTTTGTGGAACTTGATGAAGTTAACTTCCTCATCTGGTGCCAACACATCGAACTGATGATTAAAGCTCACCAATTACATCATTTTTTGGTTTCTCTTTCGATTCTACTTCATTTCCTCTCTGAAGGAGATTGCAATGCAAGCAGGGTTAGCTCTGTCTCGAACGGGAGCAACCAGATTAAATGTTCCTATCTTTGATCCAATCAACTCTTTTGTGTTTGATCTTCTCCAAAGTCCTTGAATGTATCCATGCTTATGATGTTTGGGAACGAACCCACACTCACTTTCATCATGTGACAGTGACTCACACAAGATTGCTTTAACTGTGATTTGAGGCTGGAATTTTTCCAAACACCTAGGCGTTGTAAGCTCTAGACCATATTTCTAGCTAATGTGAGACTTAGGCTTTTCCCAATACTTCCATGTTCTAACTAAAATCATGCTTTTGGCAACCCTGTTGGATGGTTTGTCTTGGTGCTAATTGTTACAGTCACATGAGTGTTGTTTACTGCAATTATCGTTCAAGAAACTCAATTGAGTCGTTTCATTTAATTCTCGTGTTTCTTTTCATGTTTCTTGATTACTTTCTTTATCTTGGTTGTTCTTTTCAATGCATACATACATTTCATGATGATGCTTGATTAGGTATTTGTTTGAAGTTTACATTAATTGCTAGTAGTATATTATTTTTGACCATCTCTTCATAATTTGTTGTCTTCAGTATGGTATCATTGCTTGGCTGCTCAGCACCTGTGTTGGACTGTTGCTCTCATTTTTAAGGTATGCCCTACTATACCTGAAAGTCATTCATACGTTTTAGTTTTGACCTCACTTTTACTCAAATTTTTTATGCAGAACATCTGTTTGTCATGATTTTAATTGAACACATTAATGTGCATCCAATTTATATACGTAAAGTTGCTTATTGTCATTACATGAATACTTTCAAATTCTTTCACTACTATAGTCCGAATTGTTCATGTTATCCAAATCTTTTTAGTCTGAATTCTATTTTAGACTTAAAGGTTTTGTGTGTTAATATTAATAATTTAGTAATACATATCTGTTTAGCTTTTTGCTTGTGAAATTGAATCAGTTTTTGTTTTGAATGCCGAAATGATTATAATCCAGTGTACTTTAGTTCCTGGTTTGTCCAGCTATCACATAATAATGATTATGCCTGTGTTTTGTTTTATTAATTATTCTGTAAAAATTGTGCAGCAAATCATCAGTTCTCCTTGGATTGTCATTGACTGTGCCACTAATGGTGGCATGCCTTTCTTTTGCTATTCCTATATGGATTTGTAATGGTTACCAATTTTGGGTTCCCCGTATAAATTGTACCGAGAATGCTGGAAATGATCGCATTCCTCGTACAAAGGTCAGTGCAACCACCTTTCCCACCTACTATAATGCTGTCCAGTGCTTTATGTTTTCAATAGATCCGTTTCTTTTCCTTCGTTAGATACAACATTTGAACATATGTATTTTTCTTGCGACATGCATATTTTTCTACTATAATTAGTTCCTTTGGTGGCCATGTATTTCCTTCTTTCTTGACTTGTTTACTGTTTTAATCATCAATTTTTTCTCTTAACTGTTATATCTTTTATGTTGATAGTCTTTTCCTTGAAGGACTCTTTTCTCTTTTGCATGAAACATTCTTGGAATCTTATTTCTCATTTTTGTAAAATATAAATGCAAGATTACTTGCATCAATCTTTTTGACCAATATGATTGTAGGGAAATGGTACTATGTCCTTGAAATGTTTAATGCAAGGTGTGACTTAAGAAAATAAATAGAATGTATACATAACAAGCAAAAACTCCACAATAGTAAAAATACCCTGAAAATATTATAACTAGAAGTATTTTCTTCTCAAGGAATGATAGGTTAAACTGCATGCAATGCACAAATTAGCATGTCATATTCTCTCTCCCCTAAAAAAACAGTATTTCCTCAATCAGTTATTTAGCCTTACATGTGTGTGTTTGTGGTCTTTGAGATGCTTAACTTACAGGAAGAAAGGTTAGGTAATTCAGACAGTTTCTTTCATTGTGGAATTATTCTGTGTGTCAATTTCAAAGACATTACGAACTTGGAAAACAAACAAGCTTTATAGCGCTGAGGCCCTGCCCAATGCCCCTGAAAACAATCCTTAAGAATTTGCTCTGGGTGTTCCTTCCCCATCGCTATTAGTAGATGATCATATTAGATGTAACCTATTCTAGTTTTGGGTCCTTAGATGTGGTACTTAAGTAATGGTTTGATGTTTTGAGAGGCTTTTATAATTTATAATTTTATTATAAAATTTTGTCATGACATTCATTCAACACTTGCATTGCTGCTACCTTCCTATGTAATTCAGGAAATCACAAATTGAGCGGAAGTGTGTTATATACTTGTTACTCGTCTTTTTGAACTGCAATTCCTTGTCAATGCATAATTTTGTCTTGCTTCTTTTTACAGGGTATAGTTCTCATTATTTGTATGTTGGTATTTGTTGGATCTGTACTGGCTTTGGGAGCAATAGTTTCTGCAAGGCCTCTAGATGATTTAGGATACAAGGGATGGACTGATCAGAAAAGCTTGGTTTCCCCTTACACATCATCTGTTTTTATTGGCTGGGCTATGGCATCTGCCATTGGTTTAGTTGTTACTAGCGTACTTCCAATAATTTCATGGTTTGCAACATATAGGTTCCCCCTGTCTTCTGCTATCCTTATTGGAATATTTGCAGGTATACTCTTTCTCATTGTGTGTACAACTATACATGTATTTTTTGTTCCAGCTTCTGATATTTATATTTCTATGAACTCTTTCTGGATGCAGCTATCCTTGTAACATTTTGTGGAGTGTCTTACTTAGAAGTTATCAAATCTAGGGATGACCAAGTTCCAACAAAGGGTGATTTCTTAGCTGCTTTGCTTCCTTTAGTCTTCATTCCAGCAATGCTCTCCCTTTGCTGCGGATTGCTTAAGTGGTTGGTAAAACTTGACTATCTCTCTGTTGCTTTGCATTTCTACTAGTATCTGATGTTTTTCAAAATATCTATTTGCAGGAAGGACGATGGTTGGAAACTTTCTCGAGGTGTATATATTTTTGTTATGATTGGTCTTTTGCTTCTGTTTGGTGGTATTTCAGCTTTAATAGTTGTCATCAAGCCTTGGACGGTAAGTGTAATTCTCTTCATTGTGTTGACTTTAATAACTTTACCTCTGTACCTGTCTTTCCTTCACGTCTCTTCAACCTTTTTTGCTGAACATCTTATTTCCCATTACTACAGATAGGGGTAGCATTTCTTTTGGTTCTTCTCCTAATGGTATTAGCAATTGGTGCAATTCACCACTGGGCTTCAAACAATTTTTATTTGAGCCGGATACAAATGGTGTTTGTTTGCTTCTTTGCATTTCTGTTGGCTTTGGCAGCATTTCTTGTTGGATGGTTTGAAGGTGCTAGCTAAATTTATTACTTAAGCATTGATATCCGTATCTTTGGTAGAGATTGGCTGATCTACAATTGCTGTATTAATTGTTTTCTGCTTTTCAGATAAACCATTTGTTGGAGCTTCAGTTGGATATTTTTTATTTCTTTTTCTTCTTGCTGGAAGGGCATTGACAGTGAGTTACTTATTTGATTTGTTAACCTTACATGAAGCATGTTTCTGAATTCCGACCATTTTCAAAATTTATCGTTACTTTCCTGTGTTGTACAGGTTCTCCTTTCATATCCTATTGTGGTATATTCTCCCCGAGTTTTGCCAGTGTATGTGTATGATGCTCATGCAGATTGTGGAAAGAATGTCAGGTTAACTCTTATGCTCAAAGTTTGACTGTTATTTTTATATGTTTAATCTTTAATTTTATGTGTTAATGATGTATTAGTTCATTTATCCATTGCTGGTATTTCTATTTACAGCATTGCCTTTCTCATGCTGTATGGGATTGCCCTGGCAACAGAAGGCTGGGGTGTTGTTGCCAGTTTAAAGATTTATCCACCCTTCGCTGGTGCAGCTGTATCAGCAGTAACACTTGTTGTTTCATTTGGGTTTGCTGTCTCTCGTCCCTGCCTAACTCTAAAGGTTAGAGAAATAACTGTGACCAACATTGAATTTTCAAACTACTACTAATTAAAATGATTGGACTCAAACTAATCTGATTTTCTGTGAAGCAAATGGCTCATTATAATCTGTTAAGTGCGTACTACTTTCTTCAGAAAAACTCTTACTGAAGTTCTCACCTTTAATGTACAGATGATGGAAGATGCTGTACATTTTCTCAGCAAGGAAACTGTTGTTCAGGCAATTGCTAGATCAGCAACAAAGGTTTGTACATCTGTCAATGAGATTGCAGGATATACCATGCCAATTTTTCATTTTGTGCTTGATCAACCCACCTGCCTCTGCTTTTCTAATGAAATTAAGTTCGATCAATCCATCTGTTCTTGCTTCTGTTTCTTGTCCATTTCCTTTGCATTAACAAAAATTAGCAACACATGCCTAGGCCAGCAATATCATGACAATTAATACAAGTAACCTGTAAACATTTGGAGTTGTGCTCTTTGATCCTGATACTAGCATTTTGTTCGTTTTGTTTTTATGAATTTTTTTGTAATTAGATTGTTTTATTGAATACTGTTGTTGGAAAGACTATCACCTTTCTATTTCTAGTGAAGTTTTACTAAATGTTCAGTTATTTGTTTGATTGCAGACCAGAAATGCAATATCTGGAACTTATTCCGCACCACAGAGGTCGGCTAGTTCTGCAGCCCTTTTGATTGGAGACCCCACCATTTCGCTAGATAGGGCAGGGAATTTTGTGCTGCCAAGAGCTGATGTCATGAAATTGAGAGACCGTCTGAGAAATGAAGAATTAGTTGCAGGTTCATTATTTAATAGATTAAGATATGCAAGCACGTTTCGCCATGAGCCAACCAGTGATGTAGATCACAGAAGAGTAATGTGTGCTCATGCACGTATTCTGGCTTTAGAAGAGGCTATTGATACTGAATGGGTCTACATGTGGGATAAGTTTGGTGGTTATTTGCTTTTGTTGCTTGGTTTGACATCTAAGGCAGAACAAGCACAGGTAAAAAGGCAATTGTAGCTGCTTTGCATGCAGTGAATGATGTCTAGTTCTAATTCACATTTAACACCAATAATCCATTTTCTCTTGTAGGATGAAGTTCGTTTGAGACTCTTTCTTGATAGCATTGGATTTTCTGACTTAAGTGCTAAGAAAATAAAGAAATGGATGCCAGAAGATCGCAGACAATTTGAAATCATTCAGGAGAGGTACTATTCTGAATATCTGATATTAGTATGTAACCTTTACCAAGCTTTTCCTAACTATATGTTTTGCAATTAATTTTGTAGTTACATAAGAGAAAAGGAGATGGAAGAGGAAATCTTCATGCAGAGGCGTGAAGAGGAGGGTAGAGGGAAGGAAAGAAGGAAGGCCCTACTTGAAAAAGAAGAACGCAAATGGAAGGAGATAGAAGCTTCACTGCTCTCCTCCATTCCTAATGCTAGTGGCAGAGAGGCTGCAGCCATGGCAGCGGCAGTGCGTGCAGTTGGAGGTGATTCTGTTCTAGATGATTCTTTTGCTCGAGAGAGGGTTTCAAGCATTGCACGTAGGATACGTGCCTCACAATTAGCCTGTCGTGCACTTAAGGTTCATTTTCTGTCATTGCTATTACTTCTGAATTATGATAGTGATTGTTAGGATTGTTTTTCAGTTTTTAAAACAACTGGTTTGATTTGTTGGTGGGATTTAAGTAGGAATAGAAAAAGAATTGGCAAAGGACATGGAATGGAATGATCATACCTTTTATCTATCAACTTTGTTGTGGTTAATAATGCAATGATGTCCATTCCTATGTTTGGGCTGTCAAATTAGCTGAATTGTAGTGGAAAGTAAATATTTATTCAGTTTTTAATGACAAAATATTTGTCCATAAATTATAATGCTGTCTTCAAAAGATTTTCTTAAATAAATTTTTTGGGACCATAAATTTTTTATAAATCACTATGAAAAAATTTAACATCTAAAAATTGATGTTAGCTTATTAAAATAGATTTAAGAAAAATATACCATTTGATAAAAGTAGAGGAATAAATGCAGCTTTATTATTCAACTATATATTCTCTGAAGTATGTGTAAAAGAATAAGATTTCTGAATTTTGCACGCTGTTTAAAAGTAGAATTAAGTACGCTGTTTATCATTTTTTTCTTCTTCGAAGTTGTCCTTGAACAAACTTCTGATTCATTGAGCCTGAAGTGTATGTATTATGTGTTTGTTTGATCGATGGGTCATCACTTACCACAAAAAACTGGGTTGTAACAATCTGTTGCCAAAGTCTACAATATTTCCTTCAAATTGTTTATCTGCCCTAAAATGATTACTAGGGACCGAAAACAATGATTTTAGGTTTTGGTGGGTTGAAAACCAAAGAAAGGGACCAAAACCATAATTTTTTAATTTTATAGGGACCAAAAACATATATGACCCTATTTCTTTTATAGTTGACTTGTGGTATGCTATTTTAATTATATATAGGATAACTATTTTGGAGATTACTTAATTAACACGGTTCTGATACATATGAATATTTGGTATTGCGTGGCAGACGGGAGTTACAGGTGCTATATGTCTCCTTGATGATGAACCAACTGCAATTGGCAGGCATTGTGGTCCAATTGATTCCAGTTTATGTCTAAGTCAAAAAGTCAGCTTCTCCATTGCATTGATGATTCAGCCTGAGTCTGGTCCCGTCTGTCTTTTGGGTACTGAGTTTCAGAAGAAGGTTTGCTGGGAAATTCTTGTGGCTGGTGCTGAACAAGGTATTGAGGCTGGACAAGTTGGGCTTAGATTGATTACTAAAGGTGATAGACAAACTACTGTTGCAAAGGAGTGGAGTATTAGTGCAACTAGTATTGCAGATGGAAGGTTTGTACCGTATGTTTAGTTTTTCAAATAATTATCTTAAGTTTTCTTAGTTTAACATTGCGTTGATATGATTTTAACGAATATCATTTAGTAATTGTAGGGTTTCTGTTACTCATTTTGCAATTACTTTTTCTTGATTAAATTTTATGATTTCACCAATAGCTCATAATTCACAAGTCAAAGATTTCGATCTCTCTTCCAGCTTGGCTGAGTTGCAAAAGATAACTTGATTTACCTTTAAAAAAAGTTCCTATTTGTTGTAAATCTCAACTATGATAAAAAATGTTGAATGAGTCATGTAACTCTATTTAGGCCCCGTTTGGATTGGCTTATTTAGAGCTTATGTGGGCTTATCTACTAACATAAGCCTTTTTAAAGGTGTTTGGGTAAATCAATAAAAACAGCTTATCACAATTTCATAAGCTGCTTATGCCATATTTTAATAAGCCCAAATTTTGAGCTTAACATATAGCTTATTGCGCAGCTTATACAAACTACAGGACGTGCTTCGATTCTCGTTGCACTTTTTCCAAAGCATGTATTTTATTTATTGTATAATTATCTTTTATTGTGATTAGTTATATAGTTATCTTTGTTTTATCTTTATGTAAGTAAAGAAACACACGTAACTATCAACAAGAAAATAAAGACTTTTTTAACAATGATATAGGACTATTAAACTTTTACCTATGTTTAATTATTTCTTACTTTTATATTTGCATTGTTATAATTTTTTTTAAAAGGGTATTTACATTATTACACTTATTAAGAATGGTGATGTTTACACTATTTATCTACACCTTTAATGTTAATTTTGTTCTATACGAATATTGATGATTTTTTATAAGATAAAATAAGTTTTTGGTCCCTATAAATATATCTAATTTCATTTAGTCCTAATAAAAAAAGGGACATATTTTGGCCCCCATAAAAATTTTCAGCACATAGTTTTAGTCCTTATTAAATTGAAATTTGTGAAGTTATGCTTAAACTTTAAAATTTTTGAAAGTTTTTTGACAGACTTGTTAAGAATATTATAAAAAAACTCTTCCCAAAAATTATAACTTTTTATCATCTAAATAATTAAATATGATTTTTTTAAACATCAAAATTTCAAGATAAAAGTGGTAAACTTTTGGCTTAAAAATCAATTTTTGAGTTCAATTTTCGTGGAGGAACTTATTATAATGTTCTAAACAAGTATGTAAAAAAACATTCAAAAGTTTCAGAGTTTAATCATAATTAAACAAATTTTAATTTTATAGAGACTAAAACTATTTGCTGAATTTTTTTATTGGGACCAAAACATGTCATTTTTTTATGGGGACTAAAAAATAAAATTGACTATATTTATATGGACCAAAAGCTTATTTAACTCTTTTTTATATGTATGTTAAAATTATTACTATATTTTAATATTGTTCTTTTTACAACTTTATAATCGTGGTTTGATTCTCTAATTTAACTCAAAAATATTTTAACATTTCATAATTGCTTATATAATGACACATCCAAACACTTCAATTTACGTAAGTACTTTTTAGTGTACATATCCAAACATAAAGAGCTTATGATGTAAGCTCTAGTGCTATAAGCTCTAATGCTATAAGCATCAATATAAGTTGTTTATCCAAACAGGGCCTTAACACACAAGATTTTTTGGAATCAAAATATGCATATTATTCGCTAGATTATTGTGCTTGTCATAATTTTGGGCCGTTCTGTTCTGTCTAGACATTGTCGTTTCAATGCATGGTGGGCAGTTGTGTACTGACATTTATGTGTGATTTAATATCTTTCAGGTGGCATATTGTAACAATGACAATTGATGCTGATTTAGGGGAAGCAACATGTTATTTAGATGGTGGATTTGATGGCTACCAGAATGGATTACCGTTGTGTGTGGGCAGCAGTATTTGGGATCATGGGACTGAAGTTTGGGTTGGAGTTAGACCACCGACGGATATTGATGCATTTGGTAGGTCAGATAGTGAAGGGGTTGAATCTAAGATGCACATTATGGATGTTTTTCTCTGGGGAAGGTGCTTATCGGATGATGAAGTTTCTGCTCTCTATACCTCTGTGGCTTCAGCAGACCTCAGTGCACTTGATTATCCTGAAGATAACTGGCAGTGGGCTGATTCACCCTCAAGGGTATATACATCTTTCCCTTACTTAATAATGTTGACTGTAGTTTGCAGTACATGTGTAATTTACTATTTTTCTCCTTCATATTCTGACACGAGATGCAGATTTATAAATGAGGAAAGACTTGACAGCTAACAATTTCTGTTTGTAACTGAAACTCTTGTCTGAGCTGCAACTGACTTAACTGTACATAACTAAATTAAACTGAGATCTGAACTAAGCTAAACCTGTCATATAAGTGTGCTTGCAATTACAATCAACATGATTGCAGTTTAAACATCAAATTAAATTACAGAACTTGAAAAACAAATGTTATTTTGGTTACTATGTTTATTTTGATTGTCTAATCTTATGCATATGTTTTGCACCTAGGTTGATGGTTGGGACAGCGATCCTGCTGATGTAGATTTATACGACAGAGATGATGTGGATTGGGATGGACAGTATTCTAGTGGGAGGAAAAGAAGGTCAGAACGTGATGGCATGGTGTTGGAAATGGATTCCTTTTCCAGGAAGTATAGAAAGCCTAGAATCGAAACGCAACAAGAGGTTAATCAACGGATGCTATCGGTAGAATTGGCCATCAAAGAAGCCCTTTTTGCTAGAGGAGAGTCGCGATTTACTGATCAGGAATTTCCTCCTAATGAACACTCATTGTTTGTGGACCCTGAAGACCCCCCTGCAAAGTTACAGGTATTTCTCTTGATTATTATTTTTAATTTAGTTTATTGTATATTTCACCTCACAATCTTGCTGTTTTTCTCTATGTAGGTTGTTTCCGAGTGGTTGAGACCAGGTGAAATTGCTAGACAAAACCATCCGGGCTGTCGTCCGTGCTTATTTTCAGGACCTCCAAATCCTTCTGATGTTTGTCAGGTTTTTTGTTTTACTTGTCTCTAGCTATAATTTGTCAACAAATGCTTGTTCTTTCTGTATGTTTTGATAGGTTATGGTTTTGCAATTTCTCTTAATAGCTGTCATGTATATTGATTGAATAGGGACGGTTAGGTGATTGTTGGTTCTTGAGTGCTGTTGCTGTTCTGACAGAGGTTTCACGCATATCAGAGGTGATCATCACTCAAGGCTATAACGAGGAGGGAATCTACACTGTTCGCTTTTGTGTTCAGGTAAGAAGCATATAAAAAGAGTCTAATTCACATGACTTTCTTATTGTTGATTTCTTTCTCATGCCATATCTGATATGATTACCAATGGCTGATCTTTTATGACGTCTCTTGGAGCTTAAGACATTGATAAAAATATTTAACTTTGCATTGCTTTCATCAAATATAACCTTTGGATTGAAACTTTTTATTGAGTTTTGAAGTCTTCAGAATTGTGTACAATCTAAAACTGATGCTTTAATAGACCACTAATGTTTATTATGCATTATACTTTTAAAAGTAAATATCAACCATAAGATTTATACCTATCACTACTAAATTTATTTAATGTTTGCTATGCATGATAATCATGTTAATGTTACAGGATAAAGCTCTGGTTTGTTAAGTTTGCATCATACAAAATGTTTTGATTTACTTGCTTTATACTTAATAGGTCCTTATAGTTTTATCAAATATTTAAACAGGTCTGTATTTTATTGCTATTCAATGAAATCCTTATATTTTAATTTTTTTTCAAATAAATGCTTGTTGTTGATCATTCATGTCGAAACTTATTTGGAACCTTAGATAGACTATAATGATCTATTGAAAAGCTGAATTAACTCTTATACTTCATCCACACATTTAAATAAGCTCAATTAATTTAGTTGAAGTACTGCTTTAAGTGACTAGGGACTTGTGTAAAAATTCTCAGAAGTATGAGGACTTCATTAAAAACGTATTCGATTATGACATGTCGTTTTGGCTTCATGTACTTTCTAGTTGCATATTCATCTGATGTTTGCTGTAATTGATATTACTCTGACATCTTATTTATTATGTATTCTGGTTCATAATATCTAGGGTGAGTGGATCCCTGTTGTTGTTGATGATTGGATTCCATGTGAATTAGCGGGTAAACCAGCATTTGCTACAAGTAAAAAGGGTTATGAGCTTTGGGTCTCTCTATTGGAGAAGGCATATGCTAAGTTGCATGGCTCTTATGAAGCACTAGAAGGTGGGCTTGTTCAGGATGCTCTGGTGGATCTTACTGGAGGTGCTGGGGAGGAAATTGACATGAGGAGTGGTGAAGCCCAGCTTGACCTTGCAAGTGGTAGATTATGGTCTCAGTTGCTACGCTTCAAGCAAGAAGGTTTTCTCCTAGGAGCAGGAAGTCCTTCGGGTTCAGATGTGCACATCTCCTCTAGTGGTATTGTGCAAGGCCATGCATACTCAATACTGCAGGTAATGGAGACGATGTTTAATATAGCATATCTATAACACTAGTTGATATAAACCATTATAAGCTTTCACTTGATGGCTTAAAATTTTAGTAGACTTGGTCCTTGACATCATTATACAGCACCTGTATGAGCATAGGTCATGAAGTTATATAAGTAAAATTTTAACTAAATAGGGTGCCCGACAGGCTTTTGGGTTAGGTGTGTTTAGATATAAATCCTACAACTTGACCATTCATGAGCTTTAATATAACAACTTAACCCTTTAAGGAAGCTGTAGCATGACCGTTTGGATGATTTTCAATGGTCACTGTTGTCATACAATTTCAGGTAAGAGAGGTGGACGGGCATAAACTTGTTCAGATCCGAAATCCATGGGCGAATGAAGTTGAGTGGAATGGTCCTTGGTCTGACTCATCACCTGAATGGACGGATAGGATAAAGCACAAGCTGAAGCATATTCCACAGGTAGTTATTTGTATTTCCTATTGTGGATTAGTCATATCCCTCTTTGGTATCTCGTTTTGAATGAGGGGGTAATTGCTCACTCTCTGTTGTGAAATTTCATCTGCTGACAACAAGTGACCATTCTATTTTTACCTGCTGGACAGTCAAAAGACGGTATATTCTGGATGTCGTGGCAAGATTTTCAGATTCATTTTCGATCAATATATATTTGTCGCATCTATCCATCTGAGATGCGTCATACTGTTCATGGCCAATGGCGCGGTTACAGTGCTGGTGGGTGTCAGGATTACGATACATGGCATCAAAATCCACAATTCAAACTGACTGCAACTGGGCAAGATGCATCACATCCAATTCATGTATTCATTACCTTAACTCAGGTACGAATGGTATTTGATGTTTAGTAATGCATTTATCAAAAAGATCATTCCCCTTGAATTTCTTTAAAACCTTGATTTATCATATATGTATAGGGTGTGGGATTTTCAAGAACAACGGCCGGTTTCCGAAATTATCAATCCAGCCATGATTCGCTGATGTTCTACATTGGAATGAGGATACTCAAAACTCGTGGCCGACGTGCTGCTTATAACATATACCTACATGAATCAGTTGGTGGGACAGACTATGTTAATTCTAGAGAAATATCATGTGAAATGGTTCTGGAACCTGAGCCGAAAGGATACACTATAGTTCCTACCACTATACACCCTGGGGAAGAAGCACCGTTTGTGCTTTCTGTTTTCACTAAGGCATCAATAACTCTTGAAGCTTTGTAGTGCCAAAGGGTGGCTACCTGTTGTATCTTATACCCTCTCGATAAATTTTTTGCTTGGGTTCTCTAGGGATCATATACTTGCATTGCTGAAGTCATGTTTAAGAACATTTTGGTAATTTTCTCTTGGAACCTTACCCCCAATTTTCATATTCTAGTAGTTTACATGTCATCTAACATTGTTTATGTTTTTTGCAGCCTATGATTATAAATTTATATAAGGTTGAAGTTTCTTGCATGAGTGGACAGTCTTACAGCATTGAGATATGATTCCTGGTGGGGATGACCTGGCATCGTTTCGAATGGCATGGTGATTCATCATCTTGAACTATGCATCTGCCAGCATTGAAGAGGGCGCTCGGGGTGTTTATTGTGTACATAAAAAGTGGTACTATAGGAGTATACTTGTAACCATTTAAGAAAAGTGGGAAAAGAAATAGCTGAAAATAAGTAGGAAATTACTAACATCTTATTCAAATGGAGGTGAAGCAGGGTGGGGGAGGTATAGTAACAAGCATTGTGTAACTGATGTAAATTCAGCTGCAGTTTTTGATTCTTGCAGAAGAGTATTGTACAAACACTAACAATTATCATTCCCTATCATTTATTTACATTTGGGAAAATTTTGTACAAATGTTCCTCTAATCCAATTTGGTTTTGAAAGAAAATTAGTTTCATTTTATATTTTGGGAGGGTAGGGTTTGCTGAACATTCTATTATAAAAAATCACTAGATAATTATTTGTTATACATCAATTAGCTGAAAGTGTAAAAGAACAGGAAATAATAGAGTTTCCAGCTGGAAAATCACCATTTCTTGGAAAGTCATCAAGGGAGTTTTGGACCGGAATACTCTTAAGGAGTCTGAGAAAGAGGTCCACGGTTCAGACTCTGCATACTTACAATAAACATGTTTAGCAAAAACAAAATTCCTTTTTTGGAGTAGTTAACATGTAATCACTTTAATCTCTTTAAATATAATTAAATAAGTTGAAATGTGACAACACTTTATTATTAAAAAATGCAACATACCCTGTCTTATTGGCTGAAATTCAAATAGAACTCATTAAAATATGTGGTTCCCATAAATTTTGGATGTTGCTATAACATGTGCCCTAAAATTAGAATAGTGTGGGGAAAAAAAAATTTACTTCCACTATCTCAATGAGTGATAAGGGTAATTTTCGTTGTGAAGTTTAAAAGCAAATTGGCTCAATGCCTCGATGAATCCTTTTGACCAACCCAAAAAACCACCCAATCTGCCAAAACCAAAGGTCAAAACAATCATGTACGCTTTAATCGTTCAATAAACATTTTTTTTGATAAAATTCCTATAACTTTTTTGATAAATTTCTGACTATACTATATATAGACAGCCTCAATACATGTGTTAAATATACTAGAAATACTTAGCTTGGCATAACCTCAAATCAAAAGTATTTAGGCGCACACATACATGAATCATAAAATTTAAAAGAGAAATAATTTAGTTACATCACTTAATATCATCTCTCTTTTAAATTTTATCAATCATGTGTATATGCTAAAATAAATTTTATTTAGGGTTGTGCCTATGCGAGACTTACTCTAAGTAAACAGTGGAATAAATGCTTTAGGAGATTGTGATGATAAGATAGTGTGAAATGACTTATATCGATCCTTATCTTGTCTTTGTCTTGCTTGGACATTTTGAGGGTGTCATAATTTAACAAGGAACTGATCAAAACCATACATTCATCATCACCTCAACCATAGTTCTCTAAATTGTCCAACTTGTGCTTATATCAATAATAGGAAAGGAAATGGAAGAGAGAAAGTGTAGTACTATGCATGTTTTAATGGTTCCATACCCAAGTCAAGGTCACATAAACCCAATGCTTCAATTCAGCAAACGTTTGAGCACAAAAGGAGTTAAAGTCACAATGGTCACAACCATTTTCATCTCCAAAACCATGCATCTCCAATCATCATCCTTACCTTCCTCCCTTCAACTTGACTTCATATCTGATGGCTATGATGAAGGTGGCTTTGCTCAAGTTGGCAACATATCAACCTATCTATCTCACATGAAAACCATAGGCTCCAAGAATTTGAAGGAACTCATTCAAAAACATAATGTTTCTGATCACCCTATAGATTGTGTAGTATATGACCCTTTAGTTCAATGGGTTTTAGATGTAGTCAAAGAATTTGACTTACTAGGAGCTGCTTTTTTCACTCAAATGTGTGCTGTCAATTACATGTATTATTATGTTTACCATGGACTTTTAAAGCTTCCTATATCTTCAATGCCAATTTCTATACCAGGACTTCCTTTGCTTGAGCTCAAAGATACCCCTTCCTTTGTTTATGACCCTGGCTTCTATCCTGCTTACTATGAGTTGGTTATGATTCAATTTTCTAACATCCATAAAGCAGATATCATTCTTGTCAATTCCTTCTACAAGCTAGAAGACCAGGTTTTTGACTCACCTCCTCTTTATATTCCTTATTATGTTTGAAGTTATTTTATCATCAATTCCATAGACACCATGGAAGATTAGTGGGACACATTAGTGTGATCCACTTATTAAAATTGTTTTCCCTAATTAATCTATCACTTGTGTCTATCTCTTTCATAAATGGACAATAAATAGAGGGTAGATAAATGAAGCACACCGATACTCATGATATATGAAACTTCCTTTGGTCCTTTTCATAAGAAACAAGAGACATAAACAAGGACACACATTGAAAACAGTTATTTTCATTTAATACTCCTATAAATTTAAATTTATTTCGTGGATACCCAGGTATTAATTACTCTTAATTTCACTAACTTGCTTATTTTTAATATTCTCTCATAATAAATAAGGACATAAATGAAATTAAGCTTCTAACACATTTGAAAATTTGTCGATGTTTCCTATAAAAATGACCAAAAATATCGACACTTTTATTTCTTATAAAAAAGACTTAAAATATTGACATTTTTGTTTCTTATAACAAGGAGCGGAGGGAGTGTACCATAAGCTATTTATATGTATATGATCTCTCTTCTTACAATCACCATCACATAACAGAATCATGTGTCAGCTATTAAACTTGTATTTTAATTAATGTGGTAGAGTAGTAATTGTAACGAAATCTAATTATTGATATAAACTGAATTTTGGTAGAGGTTTGGTTGAACAGATTATGATCTCATCATTTTTCATATGAATGATATATAAGGTGGTGGATTCTATGTCAAAGCTATGTCCAATATTGACAATTGGGCCAACAGTTCCGTCCTTTTACTTGGACAAGGGAGTACCAAATGACAAAGACAATGATTTGAATCTCTTTCAGTTAGACTCATCACCTATTAGTTGGCTGAATTCAAAGCCTGAAGGGTCAGCTATTTATGTATCATTTGGAAGCATGGTATGCTTTAGCATAGAGCAAATGAAGGAAATAGCATTAGGATTATTAGGAAGTGGTTCAAATTTCTTATGGGTGATCCCTAATATGGAGAAAAAGAATATCTCGAAAGAGTTAGTTGAAGAAATGAGTTCAAGTGGAAAAGGGTTGGTAGTGAATTGGATACCACAGTTGGAAGTGCTATCAAACAAAGCTATTGGTTGCTTTCTAACACATAGTGGATGGAATTCAACACTTGAAGCATTGTGTTTAGGAGTGCCTATGGTTGCAATACCACAGTGGACTGATCAACCTTTGAATGCAAAATATGTTGAAGATGTGTGGAAAGTGGGAATGAGAGTTAAGGTAAATGAGAATGGGATTGTGACAAAAGAAGAGGTTGAGAGTTGCATTAGGAAAGTGATGGAAAATGACATTGGAAGAGAAATGAAAATTAATGCTAAGAAATGGAGAGAACTGGCTATAGAAGCAGTAAGTCATGGTGGCACTTCAGATAACAACATCAATGAATTTGTAAATAAGCTGAAGAGGTCCTAAACTAATATGTTGATATGTATTATGGAATTATAACTAAGCTGTATGCATATTGGTTATAGATTCCCTCAAAATACAACTGAGGGAGTCTTTGGATTTGGATTGTATGAGATGTTTATTTTCCTTATGTCAGTGGTGCTTCTATTTTCTTGACAACATAAATATGTTAATGCACACACACTCAAACACAAACTAGTGTAATACCTTCGCAATTGATATCAGAACTCGATGAAAATATGAGACCGAGTGCTACATGGTATGAATAAAGAACTCGAGACTTTTAAATTAGTTAATGTTTTTGCATTTTTTAGATTGTGTTACATACTTAAATGATAAAACAACTTATAATTTGAACAATTTTTTTCTTCAAAACAACTTATACTTTGGGGCAGAGGAAGTAATGTATAAGAATCTTTATATTATATGATTGGATCTCTGTTACTTAAAAATGTTTTCAAATTAAAAATAAGAATTAAAAAGAACTCCCTCCAGAAAGAAAACAAAAAAAAAAAGTGAAAACAACCCATTCAATTTTTTTTAACCAATATATTGAATCAATTTTTTACATTTTGTCTTGAAATTAAATATAACAAACAGCTTGTATCCAATTGATAAAACCAACTGGAATTTTTTTATAAAACAAACTGATCCATATCAGTTTTGAAAAGTGAAAACATTGCTCATGATACTTACTGTCAGACCGAAGTCGTGGTTCCAAATTCTAATTATCTACCGCTAGGCCTTAGGCATATTGATCACACGGAATTCAAGAAATTCATATATTAATATAAAAATTATTGACAAATATTCTTACAGCATTGTTGATGAATAAAAAATTCTCAATTTATTAGACGCTTTAATTTTCATTTATATTCATACATTTTGTTTCTTCCTCTCAAAATAATACATTTTGTTTCTTACCGATATCTTTAAAACTCTAGCAGTAAAAACTACTGAATAATATTGTCTCATTTATACTTCACCAGGTTAACTATAACTATCATGTGTAAATCTGAGCATACTTGTGTCATCAGCTGTCAAAAATTTACAGAGCTTGTACACGCTTCCTTTTCATCCGACTGCTACAGTTGAACTACTTATTAATACATAATACAAAATCAATGACGAAGAGATTTTGAATGGTGGCCTAAAATATATTTGCGCCACATTTTGTGGCATGGAATAACAAAATAAGATGTATCTGGAAATCATGTACGGGATCATACCGTCATGGTCTTTCATCTTCAGCTGTATGACCATCTTCTCTCCAACCACCCAATTTAACAATGTCCTCCACTAGTATTTTCCCATCTATAGCAACAAAACAAGTAATTAGTAATTACTGAATTCATCAACTAATCTTCATAGAGAATAAATAGTTTTAGTTCAGAGAAATATAATAAGTGTCCACACACTATTAAACCAAATATGCCATCACTGTGTTGCTATAAAGAAAAAATAAATAAATAAAGATAAAGATAAAGCCGGTTGGTAGGAAGACTGGGATTTCATGGTTTCAGTGTATGAAAACAGGAGAATTTATATGCCAAAACATAGTCTGAGATACTGGTCAGACACCTATTGTTTTTGCAGATGAAATTCCATGAGAATTTTACTGGCATTCAATTTGCGTGAATAATGAACAAACCTTTTCTTTAAATGCACTTCACAACAAAGAAAATCTGGAATTATTAAGATTTAAAAGATGTTAGATGCTTGACAGAGGAAAGATACATACCTTTATCTTTGGAAAGATTGCTGACGAGTTCTTGGACGCCTTCTTTCCCCAATGTATTCTTCAAGTACATTGCAGCCGATGCTACCTCCTCAGGAGTTACTTTCCCATCATAATCTCTGGAAAAAAGTAATTCACTGTAAGAGCGTAACTTGTTCCAAAGTACAAGACTTGAATGAGTGTTAAACAAGGAAAAAAAACATATACAATGTCCAATTTATCATGTTAAATTAAATGTCACAGCATGACATCTCAAACTAGTTCCACTTGGATTTTGATCGTGTCACAACTAGGAAAATGAGTTCAAAAACTATAATCCCTCTCAGCCATCGGATGACAGCACCTTAAATCGCAATCAAAATTCGCATAATTCCCTCAGTATTAGTGAACTAAACTGTAATCCAAGTGTTTGTAGATAATAAAGCACAACAAAGCAGTGGCAGATGTGAAATTTTCTCAACTCTTGTGGAAAGCCATAATAGAAAGAGCCCTAACTGGTGGTTAAGTGAATAACATAAGCAGGAGAAAAAGATACACATGGTATCTTTGGTAGTAAGTCGCTGAATACTTTCTTAACTCATTTCCCTGAGTTTGTACATGTTAAAATATACCCCCATTCTCACTAAATTTCAAAATCTGGCCAAGGAAGGTCACTTCTCCCAAACAATTACCCCAAATTCCATCCAACAATAAACACCTTATTTTGCTAGATCTATTTGTTCAGTAAGAACATCAGTTAAGAAAAGACCATTCTTTGACATAAAACCATCAACAGAAAAATACCAACGACCAAAAGAACAATAGCAATTAAGGACCCGTTTGTTACAGCTTTTTTTTTAAATGTTTTTTAAAGTGTTGTCTTTTTGTTATAAAAAAGAATTTTTTAAAGAAAGTTTCAAATGAGAAATTGGTTTAAGTAGCTTCTCATAAAAAATCATTTTCAAGAGATATCTTTTTGAAAAAATGTGATTCTTATTATGGTAAATCTCTAACAATGAATATCTAAGTTACTGAAAGTCAAAGTTATTCTTTTAATTTATAACAAATGAGTTCGAAATAGTTTCCACCATTTTTTAGCAAGTTTTCTTAAAATCATTTTTAACAATATAAAAGTAAAAATCACTTTTTTAATCTGTAACAAATGGGCCCTAAATCAAATGACTCCTATATAACTCATTGTAAGCACTACATGTGTTGTCAATAGCGGCGCATTGCGGCAGGGTGGTATGGAACAATGGCTAGACACCTCCACACACGTCGGAGCGGAGTCGCGGCTTTGCGTTACGTATTTGCATCATGTTTGGATTGCTGGGACAGGAGCGCTACAGTGGTGGAATAGAAAAAACCCAGAAATACCCTTAAAATCTAGTCATTACATGGGCATTTTAGGGGTTTTGCAAAATGAAAAACCTTAATTTCCATCTCGACCAAGCCACTTTGCTTTAGCCTCCCTCTTCTTCCTTTTGGATTGCTGGGAGAGGAGCGCTACTGTGGTGGAATAGAAAAAACCCAGAAATACCCTTAAAATCTAGTCATTACATGGGCATTTTAGGAGTTTTGCAAAATGAAAAACCTTAATTTCCATCTCGACCAAGCCACTTTGCTTTAGCCTGCCTCTTCTTCCTTACATGCCCATGCCTTTGTGACCCCCATAAAAAAACTTTTAAAGACCAATGTGGAAGAGCAAGTACAAACCTATCCAGAAGCCTCCATCGGTCACCAATTTTGGCATCCACATCATCTATTTCCTTCTCAAGATTTTGGAGCATGGCATCAACCTGACAGAATTTCAAATAATTACAATTTCATAACTGAAAATTAAGTTTCTGGCTTTCCTCCAAGACTTGATAAATGATATGGTTCTTACTCTTTCTATGAGTGCGGATGACACCTTATCCCGATCATCATCCGACTCAGCAGCATGCTCATGTTCCTCTCGGGCAGCTTTATATGCCTTAAAGGCATCTTTTTCACCATCTGAACCCTCTTTCTCTACCATGCTGTTATAGAGTTCTATCTGTTGACACACAAAACAGCCAGATGAGGGTGGCAAATGAAATATTTGTAACACACATATAGAGAATGTGATCAATGTGACGTTCATACATAAACAAACGCACATTATAGATCATTGGGGCATGTGCCCCACACCTGCAATAGAATTCACCCTAACTAACATTTAAAGGTGATATTTTTAAATAATGTCACAAATGGGTTGTTTCAAGAATGCTTGTAGAGTGAGATGTATTTTTTATTTTTTTTGGTAATAAATGGGGCCTATGCTCATTTTTTAATGCAACACAAAACACAATGTTCCATCATTTACTGAACCTTCAGTAACAAACAACATACAGAGGTTCACCCAATAACAGTGGTAATTATGTCACCGTAATTAGAACATTTGAGCCCCCGGTGAATTCACAGAGTATCCCCTCCACAAGCGTATGACATTCGGACCCGTTATAGGGGCTAATATCTGCTTGGGGCTTAGGCCTAATCTTAAAGTTATTCACTTCTTATCAAGAATGTGTTCTGTGTAGCTCAAATTGAGGTCTACCCAATATTGCTAAACCAACTGAGCAGCACCAATTGAGTAAGCCAAAGGGAAGCCTTGGCCCAACTGTTGAAGTTGCTACCATGTGACCAGAAGTCTCGAGTTTGAGTCATAGAATTAGTCTAAAACTGAATTAAATATAAATATGATATTTTATTAGAAAGATAAAAACTTTAAATCTAAAACTGGATTTTGGGAAAAAAAAGTTATGTCATAGAAAGTAACTAATTACAAACACATCCACTCACACCGCTTTCTCACTAGCTGAAGTTAGCAAACTCCACCTTTTTTGTTTTGGAAAAAATATAAAAACTCTTATGTTTCTTATTCAAACAATTTAATAATATTGGAATAGAATCGATAAAATCCAAAAATTAGCTGGTACTTCATTGCATTATTTTATCTTGACATAATTTATTATTCAAAATATAAATAAATACCAATTATTAAATAGCATATATGCTTAACCAGAAGAAGAAAAAAATAACATAAGTTTTGGTATATATCCTCATCAAAATATTTACATGATTCAATGGTTGAATTGGTTAATGTTGGCACATTCTACAAAATGTTAGTAGATGGAGAAAGTGTTTGAGACTTATATTTGGTGTCACTGAATCTTGACTCCATGTACTTGTGTGTCTAGAGATACTGACATGGTGTAAGTCTTGGCAAGATTAGATTATTATTTAATAATTTTTTTATTTTTTTGGTGAATTTTTTATTTATTTAGTAGCTTCCTATAAATGATAAATTTAACATTCCAACCATTGGATTGAAATTTTCCATGAAGTAGATCAAGTCTACAAAATTTCACGTAAGTCAAAACCAATGGATGCTCCATTGGGACATGTATCGTCAAAAAATAAGTAAATACCTAATATTGGATTACATGCCTTTGTATGTCAAAATAATAATAAGAAGAAGAAAAAGAAGAAGAAGAAGAAGAAGAAGAAGAAGAAGAAGAAATATAGACATATGATCATCAGGATAATATTAAATTAAATGATTTGACATTTAGATTGGTTAATTTCACGTTTTACAAAAAATAAGTTACGTGATATAATTATGTACTCACACCTAGTCACAGCGAATTTGACTCAATATGTATAATGTTAGTTAAGTGGTGGTGGTGGGTGGTTGAAGGTGGGGGAGCCCTCACCCCATGAGCTAGTTTTGGGATTGATTTAATTTCAAGCCAATGATATCAGAGCATATCTAGATACATTGTTGGGAGTAAGGATAAATGGAGGATGCCATTTAGAGATAGACAGACACAAAAATAGACAGTGGGTCCTACCATTAAGTGGATCCCACCATCATTAATTATTTTATTTTTCAAACTTCTGTGTCTTTATCTCTCCAAATGGAAGAAAAGAAGAGGATCCCAACTCCATTGTTGGACCACTAGATGTCCAGTCCTACAAATTAATTTTAAGATGTCTGGCTCTGAACGTGAATTGGAGATCCACAGTGACTGCTGATATGGCTGAGATAGTGATATAAGTGGGGGTAAAACCCTTACGACATGAGCTAGCTTCTGGGATTGAGTAAGGCTCAGATCCAAATTCTAAGATATAACATAAAAAATAAATGAAATAGTTGTCGGCCAACTTTAAAATCAAATAACATAATTATAAATGCACCCTGTAACATAACAGAAAAACATCAGCTAATTTAGAGGTACCTATTCAAAATCATGCAGAAACGTTACCTAAAGGCAAATATGTAGAAGATAGAAAAGCAAATGACTGGGTATTAAAAGTTCCAAATTACCTCTTTATTAACTAGTCTTAGAAAATCTTCACGCTCTGTACTTACAGACTGTCATCACATTAAAAAACATTAGCATGTATCAAAACTATTTCGCCAATTGAAGCAATTGAGAGTTCTAAACATTAAATTCTCACCGACGCAGAAGCTAAAACAGCTAATGCACGACTAATTTCACACAGCTGCTCTTTGCTTTCCACTGCTCTGTTTCTAGCAAGTTGATGTGCTTCTTTTGCCGTTGAAATATTCATCTCATTCAAAGCCTTATCTTCCTGACTAGAATCCGTCTCAATTCTTGCTTGCTCCGCTTCCTCCTTTTCTTGCTCCTCCTGCATTTTAGTTATAATATTATATATCAGTGTTAGGAACCGTGGAATATTGATTCAAAATAAAATTACCAAATTTTAATCAATTGAAACATTTAAACTTAGAAAATGATCTTTATGGTGAACTCTGAACATCAATACCTGAAACTTCTATTCTTTAACCTTATTATTATTAGACTCAAATAGAATTATGCCCAAAAAAATATTGAAAGATTCTATTTATAACATCAATTATTAAGTATTTTTTATTAGGCTCTTGTCACATGAATCTAAGCAAATATCAGAAACTGATGAGAGAACAATTTTGTCATCCTAATGAAACAAATCGACCTTCTAAAGAGTAAGGCAATTCCATATTTATTTACCTTAATACGTTCTTCCTGCATTTCAAGGAACTCCAGTTTCCTCTTCCTTTCTGAGACAGAATCCTCAGAGGGTAAAGATGTAACTTGTATAGTATCTACAAGCTCATCAGGGAGAGAAGAAATTGTATTCTGTAGTATTTCTTCTGGTTTCGATTTCCCAGACACAATAAATGCCCTGTAAAGGTCATCAAGCAAGATATCAAATGCATATCCAGCAGGATCTTTAATTTTTAATTATTGGCAATGGTTCCCAACAATGGGGGCTTTGCTAAATTACCTTGAAAGTATCAAAAGAGATGATGGTACAGAGTGATTCAAAGATAAGTCCAACCAATCTCGAAGCTGTACAAGTGAACACATTTTAGAATAGAAATACCAAAGTAACATTTGATATTCATGAAAACTGATGTTGCGAATTTGCTAAGTTGAAATATCATCATCCGGATCCAGTACTCCAATATAACACAAATAATCATAACAATGTTCACAACACAAAAACCTGTTGGCGCATTTCTTCAACAGAACGCAACCCAAGCATGCCTCGCTCTCTACAATCTTCCCGGAGTTCAGCTTCTGAAAGAGAATCTACACCTTCTTCTTGAATCAATTTATCATCTTCCTTAATCCTAACAAAAAGAGGAATGGGTGCATGTAAACACAATCATGGGGTCACAGAGTAAGTGGTAACTGGAGTAGCTCAAAAGGTGAATAAACCCTTTTGTTGATTCTTTGTCACTTGTGAGTTGTGACGTGAATCAAAAATATTACACCAGAAATGAATGTTGAACAATACTAAAGCAGTTGGATCAGTATTCTTTATTAAAATAACAAGGGGAGACTACCTATATTGATTCTTTCCTAATAACAAAGGAACATTTTATCAGAGATTTTCGTGAAATTTTCCAGATTTTATTACAAAAAATTTCAATAAAATCTCATCTTGCAATTAAAAAGTAATTAAAATGTGATAAAAAGTAGTACAAAAAATGTATCTTACATCCGTAGACGTTTTCGTAGCATATATCGTAGGTATGCATCAGTTCCAAAAGGATTGATACCCATGTACTTGCACATATTTACTAATCGGGGCCTACAAACAGTGAAGAAGCAATCAGAAATCACGATACCACCTCACAAGTCACAACCAATAAAAAAAGCATATGGAAGTCAAACAGAGTGAAGAGACTAACCTGTTTATATTATCTAGAGTAAGCTCGTCATTAAACAACTTAGCAAAACCCAAAATTTCCTCATTAGAGATACTTGAACCTTTTCTAATCTGCAAAAAGCAAAGAAAGGGTACATATGACAATCTAAACAAACGACATTTGGGAAAAAAAGATTGACAAAGGATCAATTAAGCTGGATATTTAACCATGTTTATAAAGTCATCAAGATCTTCAGCTGTTTTCTTCTTTTCTCCGCTACCGGAGTTTTGAACTTCTTTTGCCATTTCTTTGACTGTATCTTGGAGGAATCTTGCATACTCCATTCTTGCCTTGAGTTTCCTTTTCAATGCTTCCTACACATTGAGAAACTAAGTCACACAATCACCTTACAATGGACAAACAATCAATCAAAACCTACGCATTCATCACAACCACATAAAATAATAAGACACAAACATTGTTTATTTAAACTGGTTCATACCAATATTAGTGATGATATCCCATTAGAAAGCATAGTTTTCAATAAAGATAATCACTATACATGACCAGTGGCTGTCAGAAAACAGGGCATATATTATTTAGCACATCATGTACAGTTGCCAACTAAGAATGCATATTAATGACAAAAAGGACATTATGTTGATATTGATCTTCAGGAGCTATCCTCTACATAGGGCCACCAACACTGGCTGGGACAGGCTTTGTAGTGGCTTAGTTATACTATTTTTCCCTTGGTAACAGACGAAATGGTATAAAAAGTCTTGAATGGTAAGACAAAACTTTAAACAAGGGATGAGAGGACAACTGTCATGTAAGCTCGGTTTATCATTAACAGACATAATACACAGAGAGTGGACAAACATCACAAACATTCTTAGTAATTACCTGTTCTTTCATCTTGTCCTGAAATGTTGATGGCAACATGTTGGGGAATACCTTAAGAAACACAGGCAAGAGGAATTCCATAAAGGGGACAATAATGAAAACTGCAACAGGAACTAGCCTAAAGATATCGGCAGTAGTTCGTGTCAGTTGCTGTCTCTCCCTTCTAGAGAGACTCTTCCCATTAGCAAGCTTCAACAACAACCTGGAACTGATTCTCACATCAGCCCACAGCAGTTTACAACCCAACCAGTAATGCTTCAATGTCGATATGAACTCGTCTTTCCAGTGAACAAGTTTGTTGGCCCAGTCCGCTCTGCAGCAAACCAAAATTCAAAATCACCAATCATAGATTATGGTTTCTATTTGCAGCTCGCAATATTATAGTTTTCGAAGTGTACACAAATTGCAGCCACATGAGCTGTCTGCAATCTCTAATTTTCAACAATCACAACCTGATCGTGACTACAACTTAAAATCGCAAGACATCCACAATTTCTATGATTGTAAGATCAATGTACTATAACTGCTATAAAAAATCATATATACTTTTTGGCCTAAGAACCAACTGATCTGAGGACCAATCCCATCGTTCACTAGCGGGGCGGCCAATTGAAGCCAAAGCAAAGCTTTGTATGGACTGGCCAAATACAAGACTTGCTTGCACCTGGGGGATTCGAGCTCGAGACCTAGACAGGAGCACACTCTAAGTCCCAAGCCTTCACCACGAGGCCAGGAGAGGATAAAAATTCATATTACACCCCTAATTTCTACAATACCAAGGCATCATAAGTGCAATCTAAAATAATAAATTATCAGTAATTGCTATAATAGCATTTGCAATCATAACCTATGAGATAACCTACGAAGCACCGACTCAGACACTAACACAAAAAGAGTAACTCACCTGCTCATGGAAGCAACAGCTCTCAAAGCAGGACCAATCCCTAAAATCACAGCCCTAACTCTTTGCACAACACTCTGCGCATCTTTCTGCGCTTCTTGAGAACGTTTCGCCTTAGCTTTTGCTTTTGCTTCCGTTAATCCTTCAACCGCTTGATCGCATTCCTCCGGAGAAGCTTCTTTCCGCTTCTTCACCACATCATCATTCTCCGGCGGTTCTTCCTTCTTCCTCGCAGCCGCTTCCGACAACTGCGACAAAAACCTCACACCAATCGACTCATTGAACACATTCGATTTCGTGAAATCGTTTCCGGAACTACTCGCGTTTGTGAATCGGCGAACGACTTGTCCAAAAACTGGTGAGTAATTAAGTAATTCCTCTTTTGCAGCAGCGATAGAACGAAAAGATGAAATCGAAGATGAAGATTGTGAAGTGTTGTTGAGATATTGTTGAATGGAAGTTCTTGTTCTTCTTCTCAAAATCGCTCGAGAAGCCATTTTGTTTGATTAAGCTGAAGAAGAAAAAAAATGCATATAAGTGATTATGGATTTAAATAGTACAAAGTAACGATCACAGTGAAATAAAACAAAATATTATTACATAATAATAAAAGTATCACTATCAAGAATTGAGATTATGATTGAACTTACTAATAAGTGATTATTATTACTATGTGAAGCGTGTGAAGAAGAATGAAGAGAGAAAGAAAGAAAAGCGCCACCAGAGAATGGTAGAGAAGAAAAAAGAGGTTTAAGGAAGGGGATAGGTGTTTTTTTACGATTTTGTCCCTTACTAATTACCCGTTTTTCATTTTTCAATCTTTGAAATTGTTCAAGGGTATATGCAGGTGAATCATTCCTTTGACTTCTTGGCTTGTTGCTCAAGAAGATTGAGTGTTTCTTGTTCAATCCAAATCCAAATACAATATTTTTTTTAAGAAAATCCAAATCCAATAATTGTAAAGTTGAAAATTCAATAAATATTAAAGTTGATGATAATCAAAAGTTGATGGTAGTCTAAATTAAATAATCATTTGAATTATTTGGATCATATCAAGTTTGATTTTGAAATGAAATCAATTAGATAAACAAATAAGATAATCGAAGGTATGTATTGATTTATTTGTCCACTTAAAACCAACTCGGTCTAATGTGTGAACACTTCTACATGCCGAAACGACGTATAAACAATCTCTATCTAAATAACTTGTAATTTTTGAGCTTTACAATCAATGTCTAAAAGTTTTTAAAGAGTATAAGATAAAAGAAGAGGGTTTGAGATAATAGATTATGAAAAATTCAATTTTTTAGAAGTGGTTAGGTATTTTCTTATGTATAAGTTTATGAAATATGTGATCGAAAGAAGTTAAATAAATATACTGTCAAATATACAAAGGAAAACGATTCCTTTTTTTTTCTTCTCTAGACACTGAAATGATTCACTTTGATTAGTGAAACAATTCACTTTTAAAAAAAACACTAAATAAAATCATATTTTCAAATGAGTGAAACGATTTACTTTTAGAAAATCATAAAAAAAATCACATATTTGAAAATAAGTGAAACCATTCTATCAAATGAGTGAAACGATTCACTTTGTAAGAACATGAAAATTTCAAAAACCAGCACTTCGTGAATGAATACAATGTTTAAGATAGTGCAATCTATATAAGACTGTGAAGGTCGTGTCATATGAGCTACCTATATAAGGCAAATTGTACATATAAGTTTTGGCATCAATTCAAAATTGTCATTAAGTTTAATTACACAATCAAACCAAAGGTATGATGCTATCCAACAACAGTTTCGATAAACAACTAAATTTATTATTTTTGTTGATATGTAATAACCTAAAAAGTAATCAATTTAAAACATGTTAAAAAACTAACTAATAGTCATTACGACATTTATTTTTGTTGTAATTTGATTCACAGCTTGCTTGAATAATTTTCTTAAAAAAAAAAAAGAAAAACTTGTTTGAATAATCTATCAAATAGAAGCATTTTATAAAACTACTAAACCTCTACCTCTCTGAATGCATGTTTTATTTTTATTTTTATTTTGTAAATACACGAAGCAATAAACATCACATAAAACTTACACACATAACTACGAGATCTCGGATTTAAATTCAAATGAAGGTGTTCAATATAACAATATTAGCATTGACAGTTGAGCTAGATTTTACAAATGATGGATGCATGTTTTTTTAATTAAATAAAAGATTAAAAACAACGATTAATATATCGATAAATTAAATTAAAATGTTGATTTTGTTATGAAATAATGACTTGGTGGATGTCCATCCTTAAGTCTTTCACCTTCCTATAACTCCCATTTTCCACCTTCCTATAACTCCCATTAGCAAGTGAATAGTTAGTGGACCTTAATTGCTTTGATCACTCACTTACTCATCTTGTGTACTATAAATAGGGGTCATATTGTATTGTAAAGATATACTTGTGAAGAGAATAATACAAAGTGCTTTCATCTTGGCCTTCCTCTTCTTCTTTGATCTTGTGTTTTTACTTTATTTCTTGACACATTATCACCACGACACTCTTGTCAATTGAAAAGGTACACGACACTCTTGCCAACTAAAAAGGTACGTTAATGTGTTGTTATTTAAATTATATGTTCTAATGTGTGTATTTCATATCTTTGCTTTCAATTGTATAGGCCGTGTGGATAATTGAATTAGTTAATCTAATATTTGTTACGATTCATTTATGCTATGCCTATTTGTAATGATAATTGATCACGTGGGTTTCATTCTTGATTGGGTTTGTACCTTTTGAAAATGATTTGAACTTGATTCCTCTTGCAATATATAATAAGATTGCAGAAAATAATCAAATAAAATAATTTTTTTTAATTGTTGAATTCTTGAAGAATTAAACTCATGCATCCTTGAAGAATTGCATAAGGATTTTTCTATATTGAGATCTATTACAGAGTTCTTTTATTCTCTATGATTACTAAAGAATTCAAAAGTATTAATTCATGAAGGATTGCACAAAGAATTGATTGTGTATAGTTCCTGAAGAACTTAAAAACTTGTGATGAATCCCTAAATGATTACACGGTAAATGATTGATTGTGAACAAATTTGATTTTTGTCTATGAATTCTAGAAGAATTCAATAGCAATGCATCCGTGAAGGATTGCTTAAACAATGGATTTTATTGTTTAGATATGTTGAATAGTTCATGAATAACTTAAAAACTCGGTTTTATTTTCTATAGTTCCTGAAGAATTTGGTACATCCTAGAAGGATCATGCAATGGTTATATAGTTGTTGAAGAACTTAAAAACCAAATTTTATTTTATATGAATTTCAGAAGAATTCAAAAGTTTTGAGTTTATTCTCTATGAATTTCAGAAGAATTCAAAAAGGATCATATTTTGTTTAAACTTATTGGTTAGTTCATGGAGAACTTAAAAAACCAATTTTTATCTCAATGAATCCTTGAGGAATCATTGAAGGATTCCACGTAATTGATTTGATTGCGAATAACATTAGCCTTGAATTCTTGAAGAGTTCAATACAATATTTAGATTAAATAAGATCCAGTTGCGGGTGATTAGCATGTTAACGAAAAGTCGTGAAAAATTGTTTATGGATTCAGTACGTGAATTTGACAATCAATTGTTTTGGACTTAAATCTAAATACGATAATTGGTTTATTCTTAAAATGACAGCAAATGGTTCATAAGGTTTGAATCAAATACATACATAGATAAGAGAATAACATAATGCTCTCTTCCTCTCCTTCTCTATTCCTCTCCTTCTGTCTATTATTGTTATTACTCTATAAAATTTATTCCTAGATCGAATGATCCATACTATTTGTTTCATATAATCGATGTTGCGTTTATGGTAAATGATATGGTAGAAATTTTCATTCATCTAGGCTTTAAACATGTGAAGATAATCTTTTATTATTTATGAGTTTTCACAAGACATATAAATTATAGGTAATGTCATATCTTTACATACTTGATACTTATAACTTGTGCTCCACATATTATTATTATTTTGGTAAAATGCTCCACATAATTGCTTTGCTAATAAAATTGTAATTATTGTGGTTGTGAATGTGATGTTATTACTTCTTTTGATCAGATTAAGTTTAATTATTGTGGTTGTGAATGTGATGTTATTACTTCTTTTGATCAGATTAAGTTTAAGAATATATTGTTTTGAATTGGGAACCTTGTTACTTGACAAAAGATCTATAAATGAATTTTGTATTATTGATTCCTTTTAAAATAAAATAATATATATATATATATATATATATATATATATATATATATATATATATATATATATGTGTGTGTATGTCTATGATATTTTGAGGTCTCAAGCAAGTATTGCTATTAGTATTTTGCCTCACTAAGGACCACATTAATTTCATGTATATTTTGTTGGATTTTGGTTGTGAATGAAAGATGTCTTTTGTAAAAGACTAAAACCGAGGTTATAATTATTGAAGGCTCCAGAACATATATATTGTCTTTTGTGAAACTAGTTTTAGTATTACATTTGACACTATAAAAAGTACTAAAGGCTCCAGAAGAGAAAATATATTGTTACATGAAAGAATGGAGTTACACGTTAAAAATGTATTATACTAATCTAAGTGTCATAATAATTTATTATGTTTCATGGACACCCTCCTAAATGAATGTCATATTAAAATAAGAAACGAAGGATAGGTTGAATATGTCTATATTATGAGACAACTTTTTTGATAAATAAGTGTAGTGAAAAATTATGTCTTTTCATCTATATTGACTACACATATATTAGTCAAATTGATGCAAATATTATTGTAAACCTGAAGTTTAAATGTTATATTATTAGTGCAATGGAAGCATGTATTATTGTAAAGTAGAAGTTTACAAATTATATTAAATTTATCGTTGGCAAGACCGGCTGAGTTATCCCGGATCTATTATGATGCAGAAACTAATAAAAAAAAATTGAAGAGTTAGAAGATTCTTCAATCTAGTAACTATTGTGTGTTACTAGTTCCCAGAGAAAGTTGACAATCTAAAAGAACGAGTCTCTCACTGATATAAGGTGATATTTAAATTAATGCGATATTATTATGTCAACAAATTTGACTAAGAGTTTATTTTCTGAACTTTTCAGAAAGCATTTGATAAGTATCATTTGTCAATTGATAATGAATAACTGGTAGCATATGCTCATAAAAATGGACTTGAAGATCCATTCTTTAGACGTCTAAAGTTAATTGTATAATTGATACTTACGAGACCATACCTTATAAACTCTAGTTTGGTTATGAGACCATGTGTTATAAACTCTATGTTTGGAATCAATAATCTTGTATGTTGAGATATTGATTTGCATCAAGTCAACACATTACTATATATAAGTCCCCCCCTTAATCTATCATTGGTTTTAGGTTAACGACCTAATATTTTTCATCTAAGTGGATTTCAGATGTGTTGTGTATATCACAATTGCTCCAATATAATGCAATAAGATAAAACTTGAAAGAATATTGGGAAAATATATTTGATATGAATCTCCATCTATCATTAATTGTGTTGAGCCAACTTATTTTCAGTCCAGTAAGCTGATTATCAATTGATGAATTAGTTTTCCCAATATTAGGGGGAGATAATAAGCAGCTGAAAATGTGAACCTGAAGTTCAAATAAAGGAAATATTATTGTCTCATCTTGATCCTCAAGATATAACTCATTTGCAAAGTTAAATAAATCAAATACTAGTTGCTAATGCTCCAAATGAAATAGATGTCCTTGTCGGACAATCTAATATGCAAATGAGTCTCAATCGTGCATGAAGCATGATAGATCAATGAGTTCCAAATATAAAAATCCTTGAATAAGAAAAGAAGCTTAAAGGAAAGATAACTCAAACAAGGATATAGAAACTCTAAAAGAGTTTTCTGACATAATTGATTTTTCAGTTCCAGAAGAACTGATCAGGTACCTGAAACTTATGAAATATTAATAAATCATGTCATGAATGAAAGATCCCAATGGAGTGAGATGGAACCGAAATGAAGTCAACGTCGACGTGTTTTTGGATATAATACAACGCTATATGTGAGTAATAATAAGGATCATGAATTGAAGTCTATTAAAGATTATAGAAAAGGAAAATATCTGCAGATGAAAAGAAATAGCTCCAGTGAAATCAAACTCTTTTGGACCTGTAGTCCGCATACTCGAAGATGTGAAGCTAATTATATATGTATGATTTTTCGCGCGAAAAGATAATTAGAATGGTAAGATACATATACATAGAGTTTGATATGTTCACCTCAAGTGAATAGGTAAATATCTACCATTTATTTTTAAGAGACATATATTCTTTAAAGATAAATTCACCTGAAGTGAATTCATGAACTTTTTCATACTTGATTAAGTTTAGTAGCACATGAAAAACTCAAATTATATTAAAGATGTGTTACAATTTATTTACATGACTCACTTGATAGTGATATATGAAACTCCCTGAAGGATTTCATTTGTGTAATACAAACTATCAAAATTATTGAAAAGACTACATCATTTGTCCATTTTAAGGATATGAAAATGAATTTCTTATAATATATTTTATGATAATCGTATAAACATTATTAGAAATCCTGAAGTGATTCTAAAATTTGTTATTATATAAATGGTTATATGGACAAATCTAATTGATTATATACTAGAATGATTGTGATGTCACTTGATGTGAGTAAAGATCATATCCTCAAGAAAATTATGAACAACTTGAATTGGTTAAATGAGGACACTAATATATTTTTACTTATTATATATATATATATATATATATATATATATATATATATTGTGGTATTTTAGTTTTGTCAATACAAATATTGCAGCAAAGTCAAGCATAAATTTGCACATTAGAGAAAGAACAATATCACTCAATCGTTTGAAAATGCTAACGCCACAACAAGGAACTGGAGAATGCTCTTTATTAAAGATTATGATTTTATACATACAAGAAACTTGCAGTTTTCTAATTTTAAAAGGAGGTTCTTTCAACAAATCAATATGAAAATATATTAAGAGCCGTTAATTTGATGAAGAGTATGGAGATAGATAATATCTTTCTACAAAGTCATCGTCAAGTAAATATTTTGAGCAACTAGTATAAAAGATTATTTGAACTTCTTCGTTGTCTTTATGAGGGGGCGACAAATATGTATTCTGCACTCTTTTCCCCTTAACCGTGGTTTTATCCCATTGGATTTTCCTGGTAAGGTTTTTAACGAGGCAGATTATGACACAAAAGGATGTTGTACTCTTTTTCCTTCACTAGAATTTTTTTCCATTGAGTTTTTCTCTAATAAGGTTTTAATGAGGCATATCTGATGGACATCCAAGGGAGAGTGTTATGAAATAACGACTTATTGCATGTCCATCCTTAAGTCTTCCACCTTCCTATAACTCCCATTTTCCATCTTTCTATAACTCACATTAGTAAGTGAATAGTTAGTGGAACTTAATTGCCTTGATCACTCACTTACTCATCTTGTGTACTATAAATAGGGATCATATTGTATTGTAAAGATATACTTGTGAAGAGAATAATACAAAGTGATTTCATCTTCTCCTTCCTCTTCTTCTTTGATTTTGTGCTTTTACTTTATTTCTTAACAGATTTTGAATACTAGATAAATCACACACAATTAATTTTCACGAATTCACGTGGATTAGACGTGACTCTTTGAGTCAAGCATCCCAATCACAATTAATACAATCAACTACATGTATGGACCACAAATATACCTCCAAAGAATGTATATCGCCCTCGTTATTCATTTATTAAATATGACTTTTTGAATCATGCATGTAATGTGAGAATGAATATTATATATATTAGAAACATGAAGTGATTGTAAATTTTAACCCATGTTATATTTATGTATTATGTATCAATTATTCATTAAATAACTATTTTTTTAAATAATCAAATGAACTTGTTAAATGTTTCATTGTTTTATGGAAAAATTACGAATGACATCGATTACCACTTTAAAATTTGACGGAACATAGAAACGTTAATTATTTGTTTGGTCACTCATTTGCCCTTTGTATATTCTTTTGTATTCTCTTCTATTTCTTTCTTTCATCATTTTGAACATATACTTAAAATAAAATACACTTTTGAAAATGCAGGTATCAAAAATTGTTACTTTCTAAACATTCAAGTAGATTCTTCTTTTTGGACGAGGTTTGAAAATAGCACCTCTAAAAATATACACAAATTTCACACCTACAATTTTAGAATCTCCATAATTAGCCATCACCTTGTGATAAAAATATTTTTTAAATAACCTCTATAATTTGGGCGAGGTCTGAAAATAGACCATATAAAGGGGTAAAATATGAAGAATCCAAAATTATAGGGGTGAAATCTATGTGTTTTATTTTATGAAGAATCCTCACCTTGAATCATTTGAGTACGACGTATTTATCAATTGTCTTTACCCTAAAACAAATTTTAGTATGCAATAGGCACTCCCGCCGTTTGTCTGCTAATACATGTAATATTTTACTATGTCATGTAATTTTAATTGTTGTTTCTATTTTTATTTTTTTTTGGTACGGCTGTTGTTTCTAATTTATTTAAGTGTTTTTATAAGTTTAGATACACTTACTAATAATGAATTATATTTTTGTGAAAAATAATCAATAACAATATATTATTTGTGTTATGTAATAACCATTCACAAATATATATGTAAACATAAAATAATTATATAACAAGGTCTACACAAATACACACGTAAATTTAAAATTGTTATATTATTCAATAAAACAAAAATGTTTAGTGACTAAATTTGACAAAATAATATATACAAAACTACACATACATATCAAAAATATGAGGGTGAAAAGCAATTTAAGTTTTATTATGACCCATGTAAATGGAAGTTGTTGAAGAGTGGATTGTGATTTTAAAAAGTAGGTATATTAAATGTGCTGATTGATCAGGGTGCTAATTAAAAGCTCAGATTAACTCTATTATAAGAATTGACTTATTAGTATCAGTTACATATAACTGTTATAGTTATTCTTTCTTTATTTTACTTTGTAACAATCAAATATAACCAATAATTATTGCATCTTCGTAACCTTGTAGCATTACAAAGCAGATTCAAACAAAACTTATAACATCTAATCTGTTATAACAAACGGCAAAGATAAATAAAAGTTGGTGATTTACAAACATAAAATAATGTTAGGCATTTTAAATACAGGGTTTTGCTAGAAGTCATCCATGAAAGTGTCCTTTAACAATCCACACCTCAAAGTGTGATTTTCCACTTTTTAGTTATAACCTTGCTAAAAGACACCTTCATAAAAATTAGTTGGTGTCTTTCAACAAATGCTCATAGAATAACTTGCTAAAAAACACCTTCATAAAAGGTGTCTTTTAGCAAAATTCTTAAATATATGTTAAAACAAAATTATCATAAACACGGATCTTCTAAATATAATTGGTTCTAGTATAACATGGCGAAGCAAAATTGAACTTTGATCCCAACCTTGTCATAACTTGTTATTGGTCCATGAATGACACACATGCAAATACCAACTAGCATGGAAACCATAACTCTAATAAACACTTACACATTTTCACATCAATAAAATAATAAATGTATTCCTTCGGACCTTTCTTATCTCGCTCTACTATATGTACACATATCACGTTATCTCTTTACTGTGGCAAACGGTACCTAATTCCTCCCCCAATATTTTTTACAAAAACGGTACCTAGTTCTTCCCCAACCTTTTTGTGTCTTCTGCACTAAGGTATTAATCATATCATACACATGGTCCCCTCACCCCCACCCCACTTTATTTTTACTAGTCTCATACTTGGTGTTTTAATTAGGCATGGCAATACGGGTCGACTCGCCCCGTGTAGGCCAAACCCGCTATTAACCCGCCAAAAACGGGGCGGGGCGGGGCGGGACAACTTGAAGGGGTGAGCTCAAACTCACACCCCACCCCGCCTAAAGGCGGACTAGCGGGTGGCCCGTCTATTTTTTAAAATATTTTTTTGTCAATTATTATTAACAAATATGTTGCTATTATAAAAACAATAAATTCAATATAATGACTCTAACATTAAATAAATCCACCATACATCCAACATAAAACAAAGCTTACCTTAAATTCAAGTGAATCAGAGCAAATTAGACTCAGACCGAGAGTAGAGAGCGAAAGAGAGAGGACAAGTTTGAGTCTGGGAGGAAAGTTTTATAATGCAGTGGTGGTGAATCAGTTTTTTTCTTTCTTTCTAGAAGTAGTGGACTAGTGGTGAATCAGTTATCACTTATCAGAGAGAGTTGCCAAATTAAGATCGAGTTGGGTATCATTTGGTCCAATTGTTTATGGAGTGTGTAAATTAAAAATTCCGTCACCAATAGTAAAAAAAGAAAGTTTAATAAGCCCGCGGGCCAGCCCGCCCCACCCCGTTATGACCCGCTTTTTTAACGGGCTTAACAGGGGCGGGCCAACTAGAGAGATGGGCTTAAAATCTCACCCCAGCCCGCCTAAAATGGCAGGTTAAACGGATTGGTCCGACGGACTGGACCCGTTTTGCCACCCCTAGTTTTAATCATAAATTTCATTGCACCATTCCTCCCATGATCATTTCACAGTTTCCGTACTTTGTGTGTTGATCATATGTTCTATTGATTGTTCATCTCTTGTTCTTTTTACGGGTTATATATCATGGGTTTATCTTACAAATATAAATATGAACACTTAACACATATGTCGCATTATCTTTTCGGTGGAGCAAACAAAAGTATGATTTTCTATCATATCACTCGTATCAATCCAAATTCACCGTCAAAGTATGACGGTCATTACAAAAAAATCAATCAAAACCACAAGTGCATTTCATTTCATAATTTTAATTCAATACTAGCTCCCTATAATTATATGCTCAAAGTGGAAAATTAATAACATAAGTCTTGAGACATTAAAACGGGTATACGAATATTTGAATAAAAATTGTCACTAAACAAATTAGGGTTAACAGGTCTTTACCCTCTGTAATATAAGTTATTTTCTATTTTTCTCCCTGTAATTTTCTTTTTTGATTTTTGATTTACCCCCTAATAGACCAAACAAAAATCAATTTTATTTTTTTTCAAGAAATTTTCGTTTTTGTTTGGCCTATTAGGGGGGTAAATCAAAACAAAAATATTTTACAGGAGGGTAAATAAAAGAAAAAATTATAGGAAGGAAAATCGAAAATGACCTATATTACAGGGAGATAAAGACCTATTAACCCAACAAATTATACACCACCATTATGAAGTACCAATACCCCCTAAAAAAATTATGAAAGTACCAACTTGGTTTCTACCAACACCTTCAAGAGGAATCACTGTAGTCATTTTCACGTAATCTTCAAAGAGAACTCATCATAATTTTTTTTAAACGCAAAAATTGAATTAAATAAAATCTTCCAAGCCCAAGCACTGCAGTGAAGGGAAAAACATCAAGGCACACACGAGAAAATGATTAACTGCACCATCTATGGATGCAAATGCAACCCAACAAAACCTTATATGATAATTAAAATCCGATGCTTCTCGTCCATTCCTATCCTTCTATATCCTTTGTTAATTTCCATTTTTTTCTAGGACCTTCGCGTTTGTGCTTTTTTTCTTTCTCCCTTCCTTTTTTTCCCCTGCTCAAAGAACAGCTCATCTCCTTGGTGATGGTGGTTATTCTCTTATTTCTGACAATACTCTTGTAGTTCTTGTTTTCCCGTATCCACCCCAATTGACAAGCCCTCACCCTCTTTCCTTGATTTTTTTATCAAATAATAAGTGCTATTTAATTGAGTATGAAAAAATGAAAATTACAGGGTGTTACAATATAGGACCTTAATTATTTCTTGCATCTACATTGCTAAATATATCTTAATTAGAGGGCTATTATGGGGGGATCAATTGGCAAGGCCTTTACTTTTAAGGCTTTTCTGACAGCTCTAGTTGTGCATAATCCAAATTATATGCACAACAAGTAACAGAATTTGTTTTATTATGTCAAAAAAAAAAAAAAAACGGACAATGG
>Ga0228710_1000370_pt1 | contig 53651 bp, 32 predicted proteins | sample MedpolnodulmetaG_FD_177995 | JGI IMG/M metagenome (GOLD analysis project Ga0228710, IMG submission 177995) | Root nodule microbial communities from Medicago polymorpha collected in Santa Monica, California, United States - pink nodules | ecosystem: Host-associated > Plants > Roots > Nodule... | reverse complement strand
CACTTCAGGAGCGCTTTGAACTTCAGGAGCACTTTTCTTCAGGAGCTCCAAGCTTCCTTTTTGTTGATTCTTTTGCTCTCTTTTGTTCTTCCAGAACCTTATAAAGATATAACATTTTGTCTATGGTTCTTTACACTTGAACAAATATTAGCATATTCAATTTACAATTTTTAATACCTTGTTATCATCAAAACTCTAAGGGTAATGTTTGTAAAACGTATTTTGTTCCAACAACAAGTGTTTTTATTAGATAGACAAAATGACAATAATCATTGAAACCTCACACAAGGGTTCAAACCTCAATCTTGGTGTTTAGTCAAACAATTTGGATTTTTGTCATTTGAAACAAGACTTGTGGATGTTGCAATTTGGTTTAGTCAAACTCCCCCACTCTAAGGGTAATGTTTGTAAAACGTATTTTGTTCCAACAACAAGTGTTTTTATTAGATAGACAAAATGACAATAGTCATTGAAACCTCACAAAAGGGTTCAAACCTCAATCTTGGTGTTTAGTCAAACAATTTGGATTTTTGTCATTTGAAACAAGACTTGTGGATGTTGCAATTTGGTTTTCCTTTTCTTTGCGACATCATATAGTTCACCATTCGAAAAAAACCCATCACATGTAACATATCATTGTTTTTTTTAAGGGGTATTTTACCATTGTTTTAAATATGTTTTTTTTTGTCTTGAGTTTTAATTAATTTTTGATTTATTTATAAAATTGAAGAAAATAAATAATTGGAGAACATGTCTATCAAAATGGAACTTAAATTAAAAGGAATAAACAAATTCACATTCAACATGTCTTAGCTAAAAAAGATGATATCTTTTCTTCTTTTTTTTTGACAAAAAAATGCTTTCTATTTTTTTTCTAACATTTCTAAACTAAAAGATTTTATTTCTACACACACTATTTTCTTTTAAGAAATCAGAAGAAAATTATTAAAAAAAAGATGAGAACCACTTAAGCACAAGTTGTGCCTCAAATGAACTCAACACAAAATATTTTATAGATTAACTTAGTATCTTAATTCATATTTTAAGTATTTTAAATGTTTTTAAATTATATTTGTCAAAGAAAAAAAGAATTTGTCGATTAATGAAATGAGATTTTATTGGATTATAATAATAATAATAATAATAATAATAATAATAATAATAATAATAATAATAATAATAATAATAATATTAATAATAATAATGTGACAATTTTAATATTTTATATTTTATTTAATGCCAAACAAATATGGATGGAAATCGATATCTTAATTCATATTTTAATATTTTAAATGTTGTCAAATAAAAATTGTTTAAAAAAGGGGTTTAATTCAATTTATAAATAATTTATTTGGTTAAAATCATGTCAAAAATATTTTATTCGGACCGCCATTAAAACAATTATACACAAAAGGAATTGCTTTACTTAACCAAATGAAAAAAATTGTATGTTCTTTAATAAAAAAATGGAAACGAACATATTGTAAAGCCAAAAAAAATGTATTGCAAGATCAATTAAATAATGTGATAAGGGTATTCCACTAATAAAAATAGGGATAAGGGTGATACATTTGAAGACTATTACACATTATGAAATTTAGCACATTACAACCTTGATGACAAGGTTATTTTTGAGGGGTGTGTTTTTTAGGATATAGTAAAGGCTGATTAGAATAGTTTAAGTAGTTAAGAGGTAATTTATTTTAGGATATAGTAAACAAACAAACTAAGAGTTACTAACTCTACGATACCATTCAGCATTTTCCACATTTTTTAGGCTGATATGTTTAAATATAAAGGATTCTCATATAAAGCTAATATTTTTTCTTTCTTTTGAACGTGCACACAGATGCATGCAAATGTGTTAATATTAATTTCATGACTTTACATTTAATATGCAGATCTGTGTTATGGTGACGATGACTTGAAGAACCTGTGTTTGATTGAAATTGAAATGCTGCTTCAGGAAAACAGACAGTCACTTACTGACTTCAAATCTATGCTCAGGCCAAACGCAGCATACATGCCAACTTTCACAAACAAGCTTATCGTTGATGAGCTAAATTACAACAAAGATGAACTGGAAAAGACACACGATGATATGCTACTGATGCTGACTGATGAACAAAGATATGAGCATGACAAGATCATGGAGTCTGTTGGTTCTGACAACGGTGGTTTCTTTTTCTTATATGGTTACGGTAGTACTGGAAAAACCTTTATATGGAAAGCATTGTCGGCTGCTGTTAGATCGAAGAGGTTAATTGTATTGAATGCTACATCCAGCGGTATAACGGCTATATTACCAGGTGGAAGAACTGCGCACTCGACGCTGATAGTCCCTATTGAGATTAATGAGGCATCATCGCTTACGATGGAAAAGGATAGTCCTAGGGAAGACCTGGTGCGTGCTGCAAAGTTGATAATTTGGGATGAGGCAGTTGACCGATCAATGCGTGATATCATGTCCAAGAATGATCCCCTAAATGAGTTTAGATCTTTTGGTGGAATGAGAGTAGTTTTAGGTGGTGATTTCAGGCAGATATTGCCTGTTGTCCGAAAAGGATCGAGGCAGGATATTTTTGATGCATCAATCAATTCATCAAAGATATGGGCTTATTGTAATGTGTTGAGGCTTACTGTTAATATGAGATTGGGTGCATCTTCAGTACCTGCAGAGCAGGAAGAAATTGCTAATTTTGGCAAGTGTATACTCTCAATTGGAGACGGCAACGACGCTTCAGATGAAAACAAATAAGAATCAGCGTTTTTGTAGCCCAAACTATATTTATACACACTCGTAAATAAATTAACGTTTGCATTCACAGACTAGGTGTATACATCTAACATTGACTATTATATAAAAAATACAAATTTTTTAGTTTTTATGATTAATAAAATACATTATGTCAACAAATAATAATATACAGTACGTCGGCGTACTTTGGCAAAAATATTACATATGCTAAGTTTAACAATGAGTACATCTTATACTGCAAATAATTAGTATAGGTATAAATCCAAATACTTTAATCGTTATGTGCAATGTTTAGATATTTCAAATTATATACAAAATTAAGATGGTATTTTTTTCCATGTCAAATTTAAATTATAACCACACTTATAACTTTAAGATAACATAATATTAAATCTATACATTTGATCAAAAAAGTTTTTTATTTCCCGTGCTTGGCACGGGTCACTATACTAGTATGTGGAGATAACTCCCCAGCTTCTGTGAGACTTCCTTCTACTAGGGACATTGACTTCTGGTTGACCTTCCATTAGATCTTCCACCATAGTCTTCTACGCTTCCCAATCCCTTTTTGATGCTCTTCAATAAATTCCTTCTTCATGATAAGGAAATCATGCACACTTGAACATATGTCAGTATACCAATTGTTCTTCGGTACTTTGTTATTATCAAAACCCAAGAGAACTTGTATGAACAATTCTTGTTCTAACAATCTCCCATTTTTTTATGATGACAAAAACAAGTTTTTTGAACAATTATTGTTAATTTAATTAACATTTAGACTTCAGGGTCTAAAGTTTGCAAGCTCTCCTTGAGTCTGACAGTCTTAGGTTATGAGGTTTGCAAGCTCCCCCTGAGTCTGTAATAGTCCATTAAGGTGAGGTTTGCAAGCTCTCCCTAAGTCATATTCCCAGTTAATTAAATTCATTCTTAGTCACTCTTAAGTGTATCAAAACAAATAATCAAATGTTTATCAGAACATTGACAAGATATCAAAATCTTTGATCACACATAGGTTTGCATGCTCTAATTAAGACAAATATGATCCCTTATCAAAGTCTGATAAGTTTAATTAATTAATTGCATGTTTTTTTATTTTTATAATTTATTAAATGTAGATAATAAATAATAAATTACTATGTACGCCTTTTTCCTCTTTATATCACTATATGTTACTCCTATTTTCTATATTATATCTTCTCCCTCTTTTGTCATCAGCAAAAATAAAGAATAAACGAAATTGAAGATTAACTTTATATAGAATTCAAGAAGATACCCAGTGCAAAAGTAATGTTTTCAAGATGAATAAGCAAAAGAAAATTAAACATTGTTAAAGTAGAGAGCCATCAAGATCCGTAGATTTTCCTGTATAACGTCTTCAATACCGTCCGATCCCACTGTCTTCTCCTTCAAGTCTACTATAAGTTGTTGGAGAAAAGAGACACTTTGAGCAAGATTTTTCAATTCCTCCAGCAAGTTTTCATATCTCATTTCACATTGTAGAATCTTATCCTAAGTGGATAGTTCATGAGCTTTGTGAGAATTGACAATGTTTTTGGTGGATGTAGTTGGTTTAGTTTGTGTAGGTTCAGGATTGAGATCATTGTATATGGTGATGGAGGTGCTAGGTTCAAGATCTAGGTTAAAGTTTGTTGGAGGTTCATGTACAATTCCTGATTCATAAATTGACATGATGTGTGATGAAATATGAGAGATGATCAAGTTATGTAAAGATTGTTTTCTGGATCTTGGCTCAGAAATTGACATGATGTTTGGTGAAATATGAGAGACGATGAAGTTATGTGAAGACTGTTTTCTGGATCTTGGCTTAGATTTGGGTTTAGACAAGTCTTTCTAAAAACTAGCTTTGAAAGCTTCAATTTTGGCTAGCTTCAGAATGTTGCAAAGTTTTTGATTGTGAGAACTGTATACCAATAGGAAGCTCTTCATTAAAAGATGGGTCAGGTGAAGGAATGGGTGTTGGTAGACCATCTTTGCTAACCAAATAGGTTGCATCTTCTACTGATGATTAATTGTTGGTATCCGAAGATTCATTATCAATATCAGATGAGGTTGAGGATAAAGATTATATGATTTCATTTGGGTTAAGGTTTGTGTGAGATGATTTGGGTGGTGATGGGGGTGGAACAATGCCATCTATAAAAGACTCAGAATTATCTGAAGAACCCACAACTACCGCTTTTGAGCATTCTACTCCCTCATAGATGTTGTTTTTGAACAATCTTTCTTCTTCTAGCACAACATTTTTATTCTTCAAACATGACCTCCATAGTAAATTTGCCTCGCTTATGAGTACTACATTAATTTTTCTTGCCTCTATCGAAGCTCGTTCTTTAGACTGAATGAATCTTTGACGTGTTCTGATCGGCACTTCCTCTTTGACGTGTTTGAACAAGCTAACTCTCCACCTGTGTATCTAAATTATCGGCATGAATGAGCAACGCCTTCTCTACTAGCTGATCAACTAAGTCCTTTGTACCTCGAGACTCTCTTGCTGAATGGCAGAAATTTGGAGAGCCTTCTCTGTGTGTGACTCATGTTGTTGCTGGGGAGCCTCAAATTCAAACGTTTTAGATGATTCAATGCCTTCTAGATTATCCTGAGGCTTCCACCCTTGTGTGTACCGTTTCTGTGAAGTTAATGGCTTCTTCCCTTTGTCAATTGGATGCTCGTGTTTTTCTACTTGTTTCAGATGTAACCATCAGCCTCTCATATACAATCTCCACCGGGAATGCGAAACCTTCGTGTTCCACCATAACGTCATAAAAAATGTCTTTGGAAAGATCTAAATCCACCAATACCCTGACATAGTGTCCAAACAGCATGTTCTTAATAACATTATCAATTAATAACGGTGTCCTGACAGCCCCTGCGATCTCAAACAGAGTTCTATCCATCCATTATTCCTGCGGCAATTCCCACAATCGAATCCAAACTGGTGTATATGTTTACCGTTGTGTGTGAGTGTTAAAATCCTTTGTCCATTCAAATAAACACAGTACACCCGGCTTCAAATTTACCGTACTTGTTGCCCATGTTGTACGCAAGTCATCATAAGAAGCAAATGAGAAATCATAATATCCCCGGCCTAGGGAAAACTTATGCCATTTCCTATTAGTCTTCCATAATTCTGCAGCTTCATAATGATATCCTTGGAAGAGTATGGTTTATCCCCCTTGTTCAATACTAATATTCCCTGAAGGTTAACCTTACACGCTTCTAACCCTCGAACATAAGCCTCATCTGTCTCCACGAAATAACAGTGTTGGAAGCGGATCAGAAAACTGTACATGAGGTCCTTTGACAGCTTGTGCAAATGATGGTTTTGAAGTAGTAGCCACTGAAGAAGGAGACGGTGTTGCCTGTGCAAAAGACTTTCAAGAAGCGGCTAATGCAGTATTAGAAATATGTTCCTGCACGGTTACTGAAGGGCAAACCGAAGTCACAAGTTCAGCCTACCAATCAAACACCATAGCGGCGACCACGTCCACCAAAGTCTTTCTCGGTCAAACTGAGACCACGGATGGAAAGGAACAAAAATAGTAACAACACCGAACAACAATTGATAAACAATTAAATGGCATATGCAATCATGTGGTATCAAAACAAAAAAGGCAACACCATTTAAAATTGTGAATAACAAATTAGATTGCAATAACAATTGGATCCACGTACTAACCTTTTGGGATAACGTGATTCCCCAACGCAAAGAACATTGTAACCACATGTGCTTTAGAGAATTGAATCTATGCAGTATGCTGGACGGTGCTCATGCTAAGCCAACCTAGCAGAGCATTTATAGTTGATTTGATTTATTATTTGAGATTAATAGAGAAGCTACATAACCCAAATTATTTTGTTGACACAACTTTGAAAAGAAAAGTGAACTTTCTTTAAGAAAAAATCATCCTTAACCAAAAAAACAATATTGATTATTTTAAGTTAATTAATACTCCTTTGGGAACTCTCTGCTAGGGTTTTTGCGATCCTAGGGTTTTCTTGCTTCCTCTTAGCTGGTATTGTGGTGGTTTGTCCTCACCCCTTGTGCGCCTCTCTTGTTTCTCATGAGTGGATTCTATACATTGTGGATTAGTCCAACCTCATCGATGCTCATAGTATCACAAATGTTAAGTGACACTTACACCGCAATTTTGGAAACCTCTATGTGATCGCTATGTTATGCTTGTCTGACATTTTCTCAGCTTTTCGCCTCCGGCATGGCGCTCTATTGTCCATGGCTTTGTGTGACGGATTTACATCAACAACCACCAAAATCTCTCATTCAGAACCAATCCTTTGCGCAGACACTTTGTTGCAAAACTTCAATTGATATAAGCTCTAACTCCATCAATCACGGGGAAATCATTATGTATCAAAATCGATCAAATAGATTAAGAAAAGTGACTTGCCGCTTGTCATAAAATCCGTCATGGTTGTTTGTTATTGAAAAAAGGAGATAAGCCTTACATGGCTAGGGACGTGAAATATGAAATTATGCAAGATATGGAAGACGTCTGAAAAGTGGAGAATGATATCATTGGGGAAAGGTTTTTTTGAGTTTCAGTTCTCAAATGGTGATGATATGCGCAAAATTTGGGTGCAAGGTATGGGGACAGAGGCCAGCCTTGACGTAGGCCTCTTGCAGAAATAATATGGCCGATACTGGCTTGCAAGTAAGTCCAACTGATACTATCAAACCCTTTAGAGATGTAATGTTTCAGAGCTAAAACGTTAGTATATATGTTAGTATATTTGTAATTGAAAGTTAGCCTTTTTTTTCTCCTTTGTTAGGATTCGAACCCTAAACTTTTAACTCCTTAACTTATTTAATCTCTTAACTCAAACCGTTTGAGTTACTCAACTCTCAAAAAATAGATGATATATTGTCAACGTGGAATATGATGTATTATTTAGGCATAATTATACAATTTGTCCTTTAACTTAATTTTATGTAACACTTTCGTTCTTTATTTTTTTTTCTCGATTTAATCTTTATGCTATAAAATGTCAATATTGTATTTTTTTTATGGGATATTTTGAATGAAGTATGAGTTTTTATGTTTGTATGATGATGATTTTCGTTTGTTTGTGAGTTTGATGAGTTTTTTATAAGTTTATTTTAACGAGTTTTTGATATTTTTTTATAAAAAAAGATAACCATGTTAACATTTGATAACATAAACGATTAAATCGGAAAAAAGAGACAAACGACGAAATTGTTGCCTCAAATTTATTCAAAGGACAAATTGTGTAATTTTATCTATATTTTCTAGCACTTTATAATACTATTGTAAAGTTAAAAGTTTGCATGTATTGTATCTAGGCCTTCATATTAGTGGTGACTCTCGTCGGGTTGAATTTTTGGGACCTGATGGTTAGTAGTATGAAGTCTCGCCTGTCAAGTTGGAAGAGTAGAAATTTGTCTTTTGGTGGTCGTCTTGTTCTCAAGAAGTCTGTTCAAAGATCCGTCAGCTACCATTTCCTCTATTAAATCTATTTTAATTCGTTTTTATTTTTTTGGGGGGGTGGGGGGTGGAATGAGATAGAAAAATTTCTTTGATATATTAGGAGTCCATTTGTTTGGACAAAGAGGTTGGTGGTTTGAGGGTTAGGAGAATTAGAGAGTTTAATAATGCGTTCTTGGGTAACTGGTGTTGGAGGTTGGTGGGGGAGAGAGGGCCTCTGGTTTAGAGTCTCGATTGCTAGATATTGGGTTGTTGGGGCCGGTTGCAGGAGGGTGGTAGGGATGGTTCAGTTTGGTGGAGGGAGATAGCGGGTATCCATGATGGTTTTGGAGTGGTGGGTGCCTGGTTTGTCGATAATTTGCGGCGTAATGTCGGTAACGGTGCTACGACTTTGTTATCGTTGGACATGTGGGTGGGTAATGTCCCTCTTTGAGATATGTTTCATCGATTATTTAAGCTCTCTGATACCAAAATGTCATCTGTAGCTCAAATGTTTGCTTTAGGTTGGGGCGAGGGTGGTGAGGTTTGGAAGTGGAAGAGAAGATTATGGGCGTGGGAAGAGGAGATGGTAGAGGAGTGTAGAGCTTTACTACTGACTATTTCCTTCCAAGGTGATACTCTGAATGCTTGGTCTTGGTTTCCGGAACCAACTGTTGGGTATTCGGACAGTGGTGCTTACTGCATTCTTTCTAACCGGACACCTCCTCATGACTTTGTTCCCTCAGATCTCTTGTGGCGGAAAGATGTTCCAGTGAAGGTGTCAATGTTTGTTTGGCTGCTTTTTCGAAATAGATTGCCAACTAAGGGGAATTTATTTCGAAGAGGTATTCTTTCTCAAGAGTCCCAATTGTGTGTTGGAGGTTGCGGCTTGGCGGAAACATCACATCTCTTATTTCTAGGTAGCAGCTTTTTTGGTTCTATTTGGCATCTTGTTCGACTTTGGCTTGGTGTCCATTTTGCGGATCCGTCACGGATTGTGGACCATTTTTACAGTTTGGCATCTTATCAGGTTGTACTACATCAAAGTGTTTGTTCATGTTACTAATTTGGTTTGCTACTTCTTGGGTGATCTGGAAGGAAAGAAATGACATGATTTTCCATGGTCAAGAAAACGCTCCTATTCATCTTTTGGAGAAGATTAAGCTTCTTTTCTTTTGGTGGTTTAAAGTTATATTTGTTGTTTTCCCGTATCAGTTTTACACTTGGTGCCGAAGCCCTTTTCTTTGTTTGGGCACTGGTAATTGATTAATGGTTTGTTGAACTCTTGTTGTAATTATTCGGCTCTCTTCCCTAGCACAATGTGCTAGGAAGATAGTCTCATTGTAATAATATATTTCATTTTGATCTCTTAAAAAATACTATATTCTTATATAAATTCATTTTTGTATATATCTGCGTGTAACTGCATAAACAAATTCTTTAAATCAAATCAGACAACATAAATAGCAAAACCATAAAATATTGAATTAAAAACAAGTTTGAAAAAAGTGGAATAAAGTTTGCAAACAACTAAATCAGAATATAGAAGCTTCTTTGAAGTTCTCACAACGTGAAATGAGAGAACAAAGTAGGTAGAGGAACTAGTAATTGAATAATGCAATCAGTCTCTCCTGAACCCAATAACATATGCCAAAACCAAACTTCAAAACGAAATTAACATCCTAGTATCGTTTAAGCTTTAAGGCATTTAGCGTTCTCTTCAGGGATTTTAAACTAAAAAAATATTTATTTAAAAAAGTTAAGTATTTAAATTTTTAATATATTGGATATACATTTAAAATATAACATTTAAAATCCTTAAAGAATATTATAGAGACACTCATTAACGTCTTCGTAAACTTAACTCAATTAATAGTGATATTACATAATTTATATAGAGATCAGGGTTCGAACACCCCACTTCTCCACATTTAAATGTGTGAGTTCCAATCACTAAACTATTAGACAAAAAAAAAAGCATCCATTAACATTTCCTTTATCATAATAACAAATTAAAGCCAAAGTATTCTATAGTTTCCAAATTGCACAAGGACACATAAACTATATTTGTCGATGAATTTGGGAATCTTACCATACAATTTTATTGACCACTAGTCTTATAGTTTGGTGCCATCTTATATTACTACTATTAAATTAAAAAGGAAGAAGAAAGTACGGTGCACCATTAATTCATTGATTAAGATTACTTTTTTTAGGGTGGATTACAATTTCAAAGGAGAAAAACCAATAGACCAGTGTTTCAATTGTTTCAATAAAAAAATACCATTTTTTCAATTGTGCTTTTCCTTTCGGATATGGAGTCAGCAATCAGAAATTTATTAGTAGTCTATTTTTTTATTTTATTTTTGTAGTATGATGAGAGAGTGTGTCAATGCAATATGTCTCAATGTAGCATCGCAAATCAATATTAAACAATGTTCTAAAGAAACGCACGCAAAACGTAATTGTGAATGATTCTTGGGGACTCAATAAGGTCATATTCCTTCTGCACTACCATTAGTGGGAGTTTTTTCGTGCTACGTCTTCAATTTATTTATGTGGTAAAACTTGATTGATGAAATGAGCTTTCTTCATGGAATTTCATGAGAAAGTAACATTGACAATAATATGCTAAATATATTCATTTTAGATTTAAATATACTCTCTCTATATTTTATTATATATGTCGTTTTAGAAAGGAAAAAAATTATGTTTTTTTTATTATTGTCACTTTACAATATCAATGCACTATTTATTAATGTTTCTTTACTTGTTAAACGGTGTGATGAATCTCTAGATTGTATACACATGATAAGATTGAGGTTCTTGCATTATTGAGTATGCGTTCTACCTTTTTTTTCTTGTGCACTGGGTTAATTATGTGTTTTCTTATTACATGGTTAATTATTTGTTAAATCATACTTTTTATATATAATATAGTAGAGCTTTATTTTGCTGCTAAAAAGATATTCAATGGAAAAAAGGGTTAAAGAATATATCATATTTGTGTTTGTGTGTGGCTATTATGCTAATTAAGTACAACAAAAAACATTTTTACTTGTTCAAAAAAAAAACATTTTTACAATTAATTATTTACAAATATATATGCGAAGACTATTCTTTCGACCTAAATAGTCAATGAAATAAGCATTATCTTCTTTACTAGTAGTATACCCTTCAAAAAATAATTCAAAGTTAAAAATAAAAAGTAAGAGGTGTATTATGTAAATTCAAAACCAAGTGAGGAAAACAAATTTGATATAAGAAAGAATACACATGACTATTGACGTAAATAAGTAAATAAAATTATAAAACGGTACCTGGTAAAGAACACTCTAAGTTCATTCTTAAAAATTGAATAACCTTTGGAAAATGTCATGAAAAGGATCCTATCTGAAATTCCAGCACACTAGTGACCTAATGTTTTACACGATGTTTCAACACCAGACACAAATAGAATGTCGTAGTTAATGTTTAAACATCGAGCTAATAGAAAACCAACACAACAAGGAAAATGTAAAGGACATAAAAGTAAATGGCACAGTTGGTTTGTTAACCCAGTTCGGTGACAAACACACCTACTCTGAGGGCTACCAAGGCAGGAAGGAAATCCACTAGTGTAGTCCTAGTTCTAAGCTCTCAGCAAACTCCAAGTTTACAACTTATCACCTAGAACATACTCGTATTGAATTCAACTTAGGAACTCCTAGATCTGAGATCTCATCTCACTTCCACTCAATCACACACCCTGTGATTTCACGATTACAATCAATATGTTGAAGACACCTTCAAACACAAACTAACTCTGTACTTCAAAGCTTAGGAGCAGTATACAAACTTACAACTCAATAAAACACAGTCCTAAACTTGCATCAAGGTGATACAAGAAAGACTCACAATCAACAAGACTCAAAACCCTAAAACTCTATTTCTCAACGACGGCTTCAATAATGAATTAGGTTTTGCGTCCTTGTATAAATACTCTGAAGCAATACGGGCTTGAACTTCTTGTTGGGCTTCAGAAACACTATGGATCCAAGAGATGACCCGCTTCACAATATTCAGGAACAAAATCAAAGTTTCCTAAAAAGTTGGAACATCTTTAGGAATAACAAATGCACATCAAAAGTTTCCTAAAATATTGTCACTACTTTATGAAATAATCACACATCTGATTCTGAATAAAAAGCACGCGTCTTGGCCAACAAGTAAATAGACATGAATTCCTTAAAACGATAAAGTGCGCATTAAACATGACACATAATCAGGGCACACTGAACCGTGCCAACATGTTGAAACATTGTGTCCAACATCTTGCTTGAATATTTGTTTTAGCAATAATTAAGCCAATATACAAATATCCAACAATCTCCCCCTTTGGCAAATTTTTGGTTAAAACAAACTGAGGCCATATAAACAAAGTAGAGATATACCACACAACCATTTCTTCAATCGACAAGAGTATACAACCATGAAGAAAGGTAAACTAAAGAGATACCACAATATAATTCTTCAGCCAACAGCAAAATCATACAGACATGAAGAATTATAACACAACTCCTAAAAACCACTTCCATATATTCACAGAAAAATCTTCAAATGGAAATATAGTAGATAAGAAAATTGTGGAGTATCACTAAAGAAGATCATAGGCATGCAGCAGCGGAAATAGAAAAGAAAAAAAAGGAACTTGCCTCACAGATAAAACAAAAACCAGAATGGGAAAAATAAATTCTCATAGACACAAGCAAGAGATACTTGGATGTTTCAACATTCAGTTACACATTCTGCCATACATCTTAACACAGCCAATCACACAATATAGTATTACTCCCCCTCAAAGATGCAACCAAAGAACAAAAATATTTCTACTACTCCCCCTGAAGTTATGCATGCATAGAAAATAAATAGAGATAGATGTCCCAACATCAGGCACAACATCATAAGAACCAACAAGTGCCTACCATAATACTTCATCTAACTCATCTAACTACTCCCCCTTTTTAGCCACAAAATAATGTCAAACAAATTCGTCATGCATCAAACAATCAGAGAGTACCAAAAAAATAGAGTGCAGAGTACCATAGAATATTACAGACCAATGCACACTAGGTGCACAAATATCTAGGCCATAGCCCATAAAAAGAAAAAAGGAACCATAATCCTGAAAATACAAAAAAATGGACCAAAATATTAAGCAACATCAGAACTGATGTCAGAAGCTTCCTCTTCATCCTTATTACCAGCATAATCTACTTCTTCTTATTTTTATTTGTTTGAATCATATATATATTTACTATTTGGGCTTACTCCAACATTTCCCTTGTTGAGGGATCCTGGCACCCCATGCTCGCTCCAAGTTTCTCCATTCATGGCATGATTTGTAGAAACAGTATTTGGTGTGCAGCTCCACTAGAGATTTTCTTACTCTATGCATCCTATTGCGGTTGGTGGCGCTACTAACATGGAACGTGGTTATTGTGCATCATTGTCCCGTCCTGTTTAGGTTTGACTCAGTCTGAGGTAATTATGAGCCACTAACCCACTTAATGGATTTGAGAAAGAATCAACTTCCATTGGTCGACCATTCCTAGGGTTGTTCGAAGTCAAACCGATCCAAAATAAAACCGGAAACCAATCCAAAAAAACCAAAAGGCAAAAAATCAAATATTTTTGAATGCCTTTGGATGTTGTTTTGTAAAAACCACTCACATCGGATCGGACTTTGGATCCCCTTTTCAAAATCAAACCAAATCGAATGAAACCGCATAAGTAAATTTTATTAGTATTATATATTACATTAATATATTGCTCTAGTTTTTAATCTTATAGATAGTATTAATTTAATTTCCTCAAAAAATTATTAATTTAATATATATTGTTACTATTTCATACATCTCCAACATTCATGTAAAAAAAATACATTTCGAACATAATAGATCATTTTTTAATCTATAATAATAAAAAATTAATTTAGTTAATGTTATTTTTTGCATCAAATATAGTATTTTACCTCCTAACTGAACCCAAAGTATTAGGGATCATTTTCTCTGAGAATCGGGGGGTTACCACACAAAAATAACTATTATTTTATTGTGTATATGTAATATTAATAAAAAAAAATTACATGTTGTATTTTGGATATCTAATAACCGATCCAAATCAAACCACATATTTCGATTGATTTAGATCAATTTTCTTTTAAACAGTCATCCAAACCGAACCGAATCGCATGCAATTTTCATTTTGGATCGGATGACGTTTTACCTCATAATCGATCCAAACTCTTCCAACATTTGCTTAATCTTCCATCGGTGGTTGTGAGGTTTCCTCGCGTAAAGTTCAATTTTCTATATGTTGATATCGGCTAACAAGGATAATTATATTTAGGTTTACCTTTAACAAAAAAATCAAAAAATAATTGTTCCTAATATAATTGTAACAAATGAGCATGAATTCGCTCTATTTTTTCATCCTTCATTTACTATCAATTCATAAGAGAGATGAACACAAATGGTAGATTTTGGATCCATTTTAAAATGGATCGAGCTAATAGTTCTCAATAATCTTTCATTTATATCTATATTGAGTTTTTTCCATCATGTGTAAATTTGCACATGTTAAACAATTTAAAATAGTGAGTTTATCTTGAAACTTGTGCATTTTATATTAAATGTATAACTTTTTAATAAATTAATGTTTTTCAATGAAAAGTTACTACTTTTAGTTGTCTTAACATGTGCAATATATATATATTTTTTATAAATTGACAATTAAATAATTCTATAAAAAAAAATTCTAACTAATACCCACAAAAACTTGTTAAAAAACCAAAAATAATAAAATTATTTTGAAACTTGTGTGGTTGAATAAAAGGATAGATATGATCAAGTTATAATTAAGACTGAAAAATTGGTTTGGTCATTGGGGGTGTATAAAGTATAGAAAGTGACAAACTCATCAATTTATACAGCCCAGAAACATTAATATTATTTTTATTTATTTTTTATCCTATGATAAAATAAAATCTAAATAAATTCCACAATCTTATCATTATTTTGAGCAACATCATCATCAATGGCTCTCTCAACTTCCTTCTCCAACTTCTTCTCATTCCCATCACCACCAACAAAGTCACCACAACCACCCTCTCTTCTCTCTCCATTCCCATCTCACCAAAACCGCAACAACAAGTTCATACCACTTGTTCTAAGCCGCAATGAAACCTCTTCTTCATCAATCACATCGTCATCATCATCATCATCATCATCATCATCATCTTCTTCACCTTCACAAGAACTACCACTACAAGATATGTCTTCAAGTTTCTCAGCATCAAACTCTATGTTCTTAGCATCACCATATAATGTTCAAGTTATTGTTGAAGATGATGAGCCTGAAGAGAGGTTGCTTAATAGGTTTCGTAGAGAGGTTATGAGAGCTGGTATTATTCAAGAGTTTAAGAGAAGAAGGTATTTTGAGAATACACAGGATGAGAAGAAAAGGAGAGTTCGTGATGCTGCTAAACGTAATCGTAGGAACAGGTTTCCTAGGTATGTTATTATCAGATTTTCATGTTTAGGATAATCTGTGCACGAAGAGGAATTGACTGTTTGGTTTTAGTATTAGTTTAATATGAAGCACGGACATTGACACGCCGATACCGTTAATTATTTAAGAAAATCATATAATTCAGTGTAATTATGTGTCGGTGTTGTGTAAGACACGCCATGTGTCCGACACCGGGACACGGCTTATTCGAAGAGTGTCGGTGATTAATTTTTTTTTTTTTTTTGTGTGAACCGGGTATCTCTGGTTGCAACTGCATACGCTAATAATCCCTCGAGTCAGATATGATTGTAATGAGTGACAAAACTCTAACTCGAGAGATTTAACACTGATGCATTCTCAAAACTAAATTTGAACCTAAGACCTTTGGTTAAACTAAAAGAGATTCTTTACCAACTCATTCGAGTATTCTTGGGTTAGTATATCAAGATTGGATATTGAATATTAACAATCTTTAATGAGTGGTTAATAGGTATATCAAGATTGGATGGCTCCTTAATCTTTGATTGAAGTTCAATAACCATGAATTTGAACTTTATTAAACACTATTTCAAGTGTTACAACTGCAGGTAGATTTGAACACATGAGAATTATGGTTAATTACTATCAAATTTAAGGATAATGAAGTTTTGTAGATGTATCTGTTAACCAAGTCCAACACATCACTAACCATGAGTGTGAATTGTGTTAACCGTTTATAAAGTTGTCAAATTTAGGTGTTCTAAACTGTTTTTCAAATAACATTTGGTAAGCAACCACTAGCACACAACTGCGTTGACTAATCTCTGGAGGTAGTTGAGATCCATTTATGGAATCAACCTCTCCTGATGTGTGTTTTCCGTATGTACTTGTCAAAAATCAACCCAAGTATCTGCTACTTGTATCACTATCGTGTTAGGTAAAGAGTTTTAGCGTAATATGGTCAATCATTCTCATGTTTGTTGGAGTTCAAAGTCAAGATGATGGAAGTAGGAGAATCATCTGGTGTTTTGATTTTTGACTATTGACTGGGGAGTTTTGATAAATCCAAATAAGCTCTACACCTTCTTCCGAATGCATCTATAATACCTTCATAGTGGTATGATAATGATTGTGTGAAAATTTTACCACCATAAGTTGAAACATCAACTATGAGACATTGCTTTGCTTGTAAATGTGTTCTTCTGGTCAGATAGATAGCAAGAACTACTATGAAGGTAGTTCCAGGGGACCAAATATATGACATGAAGAGAGTTTTTAATTTTTTTTATTTTAACTTTAGTACATATTGTAGTTTAATTTATTTTGTTCGGGTTATCAAATAAAGATAGAAAAAGGCATATATATAAGTAAAATTAATAGGTTGGGGTCAGAGGTTTAAACAGCAGTTGTAGTAACAGTTTCATCATGATTCTTGATATTGTGGAGAATCACAGTCAAATGTTGTTGATGTGGCCTCAATTGCAGTTTTGTTGCGAGTTTTGCAACACGGAAAACTGATTTATCTCAGTTGGGGTCGCAGACCTTTATTTAAAACCTCCAGTTGGGGTGTCATGACATGGGCATGCCTCCCCTTCTCTTCGTTTGACAAAGATAATTTGATACCTGTGTCTTGCATCATTTTCAGACGCCCTATGGGAGGGGGGAAGTCACCAAGAGGACAGTACAACAACTACAGGCAAGATGATCCACCGCCCAAGAAGGAAGAGGATGATGATAACTGGGATCTACCTGAAGAGGATGTACTAAATTTTTAACTGCACAATTCCCCACATTATGTATGATTTTTCATATTTTACTTTGAGAGGCTTTGTCTGCTTGTAGGTTCTATAATGTGAAACTGAAATCAATTCCTTAGACTTAATTATTGTATTTTTCAACATACATTTCATTTGAGAATGATATTTATATTAATACAATATGTTCATTTGTGCATTGAAAATTTGATCTTCCCTCGATAATTTATGATGTTGAATTTACCTGTCATGTTCAAGTTATAAATCCCCTATAATGTTGAATTTACCTGTCATGTTCAAGTTATAAATCAAGGATAATTTATGTGATAATAGAAAATGAGTCTTCATAGGATGATGAAATATTCTTGTTGTATAGAGGATCCCCAAAATGAGAGAGGATAGCTTGTTCATAAATATACAATCTTAAAGGTGACATGCATTAGGAAAACAAATTATTTTAAGCAGTGTTGTCAATGGCGGATAACGGAATATGGAAAAAGACCAAAAAACTGCCATATAATCATGCCATTGCGGCCTGTAGTGTCGTCATGGACAGCATCTCTTCATAATTTTCCTAAAGCAGTTGTCCAAAAACCAGCCCTATCATTCCACCTTTACACAACACTGGTTTTAGTTTCTTCTTTTGTTTGGACTTGGGAGTATTTCTCATCAGGCAACACCGTTAAGTGTAAATGCTGTTTATTGCTGTAGTGATTAACCTCTCAACTGTTTTTCAGTTACTTTTTCATATATATGGTCTTTTTTCATGTTTGCCTTTTACAACCTTTTGTGCTGAACATGCATTCTCTATCATACTATCATTTGATACTAATTATTGGAAACTTTTTATTCTCCTTTGTCATTACTGAAATCCTTGACCTCATTAGATTGTAATTTAAAACTAGACTGAATGATACAAGTGATAGACCGAGTGATCATGCTAGGATTAAGTGTGATGAAAAAGCGGGAAGATGGTATGAAACTATAGTTTTAGACATGTAGTAAAAAGTTTTTACTGAAACTATGGATTAAGAATTAGGTCATGTTTGAGCCATTGGCTTAAGTTTAACTGATTTGTAGCTGTGCTGAAAAATTGGAAAAAGTAAACTCATCAATTTGTTCTGAAAAAGCCTCAAGTCTAAACTCATGAGTATACCAAACATAATATTTCCTTTTCCCAGCTATCCTATTACAAAGTATCAAACCATATGCTTAGCATTTTTCACCAAAGCACGGTTTACATTTAACTGAGTTAAACTAAAAGTGAAATCTTCTTGTTCAGCTAAAGAGAAATCTGCAAGCTGTTTTTTTAATATGAATTCTCTGTGAAAACTTGAGAACTGTTTGTTCTTCTATGTATATCTTCATCCTATGCACTTCTGTGGCCACCTCAAAGTCATTTTCTCTGTTGCATTGTCGTTTTTTACTCGTTTTCTAAAGCGGATCCAATCATCTAGAACAATCCTCATGTCATGAACTTTGCTTGTGAGATCATCACAACAGTTAGCATGGATGGTATAAACTCTTTCAAACATATCATTATTTAGCTGACAAAATCCGCCAAACTGATTTGTATCTATGTGATGAACACGGACGCCATACGCGTCAGCTATGTCTTCATTTTGTGTTATAGTTGTACACAAGGATTCTTCAGCATTTGATCTTAGATACAGAAGCTGGCTCAATTTCCAATGCTTTAAGAATTCCAAGGCTGCTTCATTTGCTTTCATGAAGAAGACCCCCCCTTCTTGCATGGAATATGCTCTTTCTCCATCACTTGAGAAATTGCATGAAATACTTAGTTCATACGAAGGATCAAAGTTCTCCAGGGGACTTCTAAGCCAAAGTACATCTGTATCCTGCAGCAAAACAAACGCGGTTCAAGTTGATTTATAAACTCTATTCTTCTGATTCAAACAAGTAAATAGTCGTTCTGATCCTTCATTGTGAGTCGTCAAAAAAGTCCCTGATTGTATAAAAAAATTACAAAATAATATCTAAATATCTTTCGTTAGTTAGTTTAGTTATTGATGTCTATTCGATTAAAACTTATTAGAATCCATACCGTGAAAATTATGTTGTAACCCAATTCAATGACATCTAAGAAAACATTATTTCTTCTCCAACTGAATACACTGTGATCTGGGCTTGTGATAGATTGTCTTTTGGTGGAAAAATAAGGTTCAAAAGTGGAGGGATGGATGCAATGGGGATGCAACAAACTGCAGTACTCAAAAGCTTGAGGGTCCATAGTTATGATAACCAAGTGATTCAAAAATCTTTGAGTATCTTTGCCAGATTTGAAGCTTTGTAGGAAAATTTCAAGCATTGATCCAGGTCTTGCATATGATTCATCTACCATTGTTAGGATAATTGTTCTGTCTGACATGGTTGTTTTCCTCAGCACTTCAATCAGTTCTTGTTTTTCTGAAGGATCCTGATAGGAAAAATAAAACAAGTTAACTAGGGAGTATCTAAAAAAAGTTCTTGTTTTTCTGGGTCAAAACTAGTTGAATGGTTAATTTCAACTTATTTTGCAAAAATATTGGATTAAATGGATCAACTCCATACTTTATTCATTTTGCCACCCCTACTTAGTACATACCACCTTAGCGATATATAGAAAAATTACATACCAAAGAATAATTTATCAACAGCCATTACTATTTCTGGTAAACTACCATTTTTACTTCATTATTATTATTTGAGATTTGTTCCTTTTTTACTTTTTCTTTTTCGAATGTCATTACCATTTTGGTTTTGAATGATTGTGCGATCCTATCCATTACTTATTTTTAGCAAAATCCTATCCAATACTTATTTATACATGATTTTTAGTTTTAATGATAAGGTATATACTAGAATCCGTTTTTTCTCTACTCCATTCACAATAATATATATAAAAATTTGACTCTTCTTTTCCCACTATATTCATTTCGGATTATAGAATCTGAACGATATAAACACCACATAAAAATCTCTAAAACATATTAAAACATTTCAGATTTTAAAATCTAAATAACGAGAGAAATTTATATAGTGGAAAAAACATAGCCTAATTTTTTTTTTGTCAAAATGACTTTTTCGTACATACCCCCTCTTGATCTTAGGTTGGCCCCCTTAGTCGGTCAGCATTCTAGCCATGTACATTGGCTAACACACTTAAAAGAAATCAAATCCATTATTTATATATACACTTCTAAAGCTCTATATTGATGAAAAATAATTATGTACGTTACGATTTAAAGTTCTACCAATTTATGAATATTTTATTATTATCCATAATGTTTGTTTTACCATAATTTTTTTTATCATTGGAATCAAACTTAGTACCCAAAACTAAACACTTATAAACCTTACGCATCAACTACTTAATTTAAACCCGTGATATAATATAATTAATAAAGTAAAGTATCTATCTCATATTCAAACACATATTCTCTATATACAAGAGTTAAATTAAAACACCTAACCGATTTTTGTTACAATATAATGTATGAAATATGAGTAGTGATAGGAGCACTGAGACTAAATCTAACACTCTTTTATAAACACTAATAAGATAGAGTTATGTTATGTTCCACCATTTTGGTATTGAGTTTCACTATTTTGAAAATGAGTCTCACATAAAATGGTGGGACTCGCATACTTGACAATCTTTAGGAAAATCTTTTTATTTTTCAATTGCAACACTCAAATTCGTAACCTTATTTCAATATTTCAGTCCGATTCCATTCAAACCAACATATTGTATCATTCAACATCTAAAAAAAAAAATATATATAGTATTCAAATCATGCTTAAAATTCTCAAATGATAAAAGAATGCGGTTGCTTGAATACACACAACACTGTGACTGATGCTAATCAACAGAAACCAAATAAAATGATCAAAGCTTGAGTAGAATTACCTTCGTTTCAGCCCTTTTAACTGGTCCATGATAGTGTAACCGAAGGAAGCACATCAACATAATCAAGAAAGCTGTGAGAGGAAGAACATATGCAAAGTTTCTCAATCCCAAAGGTCTCATTCTTCTCATTGCAAATAATAATAATTCAGGACCTCACTTGAAAAGTTAAGTCTTGTGTTTAAGTGCTATTCAAAAAGAGGTCAAAGTGTTAGAGAAAAATGAGTCATTTACATTAAAGCTAGAATCAATCCAATCTTATAAAAGTAGAAAGAGACAAATTATGTATTTATGTCTATAGTAGAGATTGACTAGAAAAGCAGATCGTATCAATTTTAAATAGGAAAAAATGGAAACGGATTATTATTTCAAATTCATTAAGTGACATAAGAAAAATATCGACAAACGTCAAAATTTCTATACAAGGATTTATTTTGACCCAAATAAAATTATAGGCATTTTTTCACTTTAAAGATTTATTGAATAAATTATTTATAAGTTTTCAATTATGACCACATATATTATTGATTAAACGAACTTAAAAAGTATCTTTCAAAAAAAAAACGAACTTAACAAGTAAACATTTGTTTATAGTTGAGACCAGAAGGAGTAGGAGCAGGGAGTAGAAATGTTTATGAATTAAATTTAAAAATGTTGAAAAAATATTTAGATTCGGAGTAGGAGTAGGGAGTAGAAATGTTTATGAATTAAATTTAAAAATGTTGTAAAAATATTTAGATTCAATTAATATACAAGTAATCAGTCCCATTTTTTTTTTCCATATACACGAAAAGATTGTTTACGGTGTAAATCAAATTAAATTAAGTCATTACTTTACATACAAATCTTCGTACGATAATAGTTTTGTGTTTTCATAAGTTGGCTCCATTTGAGAATAAGAGTCCGTTTGAATTTATTTATTTTTGAGTTTATGCCAAATAGTTTATACAAATAAATAAATTTTTATATACTATTTATAAGCATGTCAAATTAGTTTTTTTAAAAAAAAAAACAGCTTGTGGAGATACAATTTTTATTAGTGAGAATTTATGAATTATTATAAAAGTTTATTTATTTGCATAAGTTATTTTTCAAAAACTGAAAACTAAGTCAATCTAAATGGTCCCAAGTATATAGAAAGGCATATATATATGAAAGTATGGTTTTAGATATTTAGTAAAAAAAATGAAAAATTACATGGATAGGAATTAGGAAGCAACTTGTTTTGTTCATGGATTTAGCCATTGGCTTAAGATTAACTGATTTGTTGCTATGCTTAAGAGGAGAAAAACTAGAAGTAAGCTCATCTATTTATACACTATAGACTAGATTGATTAGGTGGGTGATTTCATTCCTTCTAAAATCTAAATGCAAAAATTATACTTCCAAACTAAAATTATTAAAGAAAAAATTGTCAAGAAGAATTATTATACCAAGTATAATATTTTCTATCCTATAACAAAGTACTAAAACATATGCTTAGCATTTTTCACCAAAAAATGGTTTACATTAAACTTAAAGAGAAATCTGTAATCTGTTTTTGTTCATCCTATGCACTTCTGTGGCCATCTCAAAGCCACTTTTTCTGTTGCATTGTCCTTCTGCACACCATTTCTAAACCGAATCCAATCTTGTAGAACAATCTTCATGTCATGAACTTTGCTTCTGAGATCTTCACAGCAGTTAGCATGGATGGTATAAGCTGTTTCAAACATATCATTATTTAGCTGACAAAATCCACCAAAGTGATTTGTATCCATTTCATTAACAAAGAAGCCATATGACTCAGCTATATCTTGATTTTTTGAAACAGTTGCACACAAGGATTCTTCAACATTTGAGCTTGGATACAAAAACTTGTTCAATCTCCAATGCTTCATGAATTCCAAGGCTTCATCATTTGCTTTCATGAAGAAGATTCCCCCTTCTTGCATGGAATGTGCTCTTTGTACATCACTTGAGAAATTGCATGAAATACTTAGTTCATACACCGGATTGAAATTCTCCAATGGATTTCTAAGCCACAATACATCTGTATCCTGCAGCAAAGCAAAAGTCACATGCAATCTCAACGAGTAAATAGTCATTCTGATCCATAAATGTATGAAGTCTTGTCAAAATAGTTTTTGAATGTAGACAAATTAGAAAATCATATCTAAATTTGTCATTCGTCAGTTAGTTTAGTTATTGAATGTAGTTTATAAAAATATACTGCCAAATTAAAAGAGATACTTGAAAATTGAGTTTGTAATTTAAAAAATGTTAACACCTTAAAAATTTATGGACCAAAATGATCGTTTATTCGATTCAAACTTATTAGAATCCATACCGTAAAAATTATGTGGTAGCCCAATTCAATGACATCTATCAAAACATTATTTCTTCTCCAACTGAATAGACTGTGATCTGGGCTTGTGATAGATTGTCTTTTGGTGGAAAAATAAGGTTCAAAAGTGGAGGGATGGATGCAATGGGGATGCAACAACCTGCAATATTCAAAAGCTTGGGGGTCCATAGTTATGATAACCAAGTGATTCAAAAATCTTTGAGTATCTTTGCCAGATTTGAAGCTTTGTAGCAAAACTTGAAGCACAGATCCTGGCTTTGCATGTGATTCATCTACCATGGTTAGGACAATTGTTCTATCTGGCATGGTTGCTCTTCTCAGCACTTGAATCAATTCTTGTTTTTCTGAAGTATACTGATAGGAAAATAAAAGAATTAGAAGTTAACTAGGCAGTATCTCAAAACATTTACAAAGAATCATCCTCTATTTAAATTGCAAATAACATTAATTAATAATATAAAAAAATAGTCGTTCTTGTAACTAATATTGATAACACATAGAAGCCTATGAGAGTGTGTGGGTGGGAAAAAAAACTTTTAAAAAGGTGGGTTAAATGGATCAATTCATCATACTTAACTCATTTTTGTCACCTCTACTTGGTCCATACCACCCTAGCAATAAATAGAAAAATTACATACAACAACCATTTATTAACCGCCATTAGTAGCTAGTATTTCTGGAAAATTCACATAAAATGAACCATTGGTAAACAACCGTTTTCACTTCATTATTATTAAAAAATAATTTTGACTTCATTGTTATTAAAAAAAAAAACATTTGACGAATCATCATCATTATTACTTATTTGTACTTTGTTCCTTTTCTACCTTTTCTCTTTTGAATGTCATCATTGTTTTACTTTTCTTTAAAAAATAAACATTTGTTCTTTTTGTTAATACTCCCTCTGTCGCTAAATATCTTTGAAAAATAAACATTTATTCCTTTTGTTAATACTCCGTCTCTTGATATTTGATACAGTTAATTTTATTATACATGTCAATGCATAATTTTGAGGTTAAATATCTTAAATAATATATTAGAAAAAATTATGAAAATTTGATATTTTGAAAATACTCATCGAGACAAATATAATGATATCTTATAAGATATTATTTATCTTTGTATATTAATAGAAAAATATGGTCAAAATAAGTTAGGTCAAAATCACACATTTTCAAATAGGTCATCTATTGCGGGAGTAACTTTTTTCTTGTCAAAATGCATGACTTTTTAATAATTTTTATTCCAATTAGAATAAGAATTCTAGCCATACACTTTGACTAGCCCACTTTAAAGAAATCAAATTCATTATTTACACACATGTTTATAGCTCTATATTGATTAAAAAAATTGCAACAGTAAACTGCAATTTAAAATTTCATTTATTTATGATTTTTTTTTTGGTCAACTTTATTTATGAATATTTTATTATTGAGTTAAATATATTTTTAATCATTATAAATAATATTAATTTTTTTGTTTTAGTCACTTTAAAAATTTTCACGACTTTTAATCCTTCAAAAACAAGTATTAGATTCAAACACCAAACCCTTCTGAGTTACCATGTAATGTGTGAAGTATGTTTTTGCGGTTGAGTATAATTTATGAATATGGCTCTATGAATAATGTTAATGACACTCATTTTTAAACTCTTTTTCTACACGTGGACTTCGGCATTTTAAAAATGGATTCCACGTAAAGTTGTTGAAGCTACGTGCATTTCAGTCGATCATGAGTTGATGTTATTAGCTCTCTTAGTTAACTATTTACAGGCCCAACCAATGACTAAATTTTGTTGAAAAACCTACCTGACTTAGGAAAACCTTTTTCTTTCGATCACAAACTCAAATTTATAATCCCTAAAAATACTCAAATTTATAACCTTATTATTAAAATATTTCAGTCCAATTCCATTCAAACCAACATATGGTATTCAAATCATGCTTAAAATCTTGAAATGATAAAAATAAAACTATGGTACATTTTTTTGAAGGAAAAAAAAAATCAAATAAAAACTATGGTACATGTATGTATGCATTCATCATTGAAGCTAATTAACAAAAATCAAATAAATATGAGTATCTACAAACATTTGAATAAAATTCATATAGGCTTGAGCAAAATTACCTTCATTTCACCCATTTTAATTGGTCCAGAGTTGTGATTTCGAAGGAAGCACATCAGCATGATCAAGAAAGCTGTGAGAGGAAAAACATAGACACCGTTTCCCAATCCCAAAAGTCTCATTCTTCTCATTGCAAACAATAATTTAGGGTCTTTAGGCCTTTTACTTGAATAGTTAGGTCTTGTGTTTAAGTACTATGGAAGAAAAAAAACGTCAAAAAAAAGTACTATGGAAAAAGAGCTCAATGTGTTGAGAAAAAAAAAATAGTCTTTTACATTAAAGCTAGAATCAATGAGATCTTATTAAAGCATAAATAGATAAATTATATATTTATGTCCAAAATTTGACTTTGAAAAAGCAGGTTGAATACATTTTTATTTTTTTTCCTAATGAATATCAATCAATTAGTAGAGAATGGAAACCTTTTGTATCAAATTCAGTAAATGACATACAAAAATATTTCTTTACGAATTGATATGAATTAAATCTAATTTTTTAATAAAAATAGAAAATTTGGATTTAATTTATATATACTTTTAGTGTAAAGAATTTTACAATGACAATCAATTATACCATGATTAAGAATAATTGATATTTTTTAATCAAATAGTCTAGTGGTGAGATTCACACACTTCAAGGGTAGAGAAGTAGAAAATTCAGAGTTTGAACCCTCCGTTCGTGCACATAAAGTATATGGTATCTACTAATTAAGCTACACTTATTGGACAAGAAAAAAGTTCGGCTTTAATCACATGTAATTATTTTTAAAATCACATGTATGAGTAGTGATTAATTGACCAACTTATTGATTGTGTAAAATGATTTTACACTTTTAAAAATTAGACTCACTAACAATTACTTTATATTCTTTAAAAAAAACACTTTTTCTTTACATAAAAATCTTCAAAAAGAAAATCACTTTTTTTTCCTTCGATTATCTCCACTTGAAATAATTCGATTAGAGGATTAGAGGCACTGTCCGAACTAAATATACATAAATCTCTCAACTTAGAAGTAACTCCAATAAAGACACATATTGCTCCATTTTTTTTACAGGTTAATCATTTTTTACATGTTAATGAGAGAAGTACATATTCTTATGATACTTTTGAGTTCATATATATCCTAGAAGTATCTAATTAGTTTAATATATTTACTACCATGGGTCAAATAATACCTCAATATTTTGTATACATTATATTTAATTTCGTAGTAATTCATTTTCTTAAATTAATCAGCAACTTATTTTATGTATAACAAATTTAAGAAAATTTTACGATCATCATTCTCACCTCGAAAAAAATCCTCTATTTTAATTAATTCATTTGAACACATATTTTTATTTACTTATTTTATTTATTATATTTAATTAATTTGGCTTGACATCAATAAGATAATCATTTATGTTTTGGTTTATTTTTATTCTAATAATTTATTTTCATATCAATTTCTTGTGATTGATTTTTATAGTACTTATGGGATATGCTTTATTTTATTTTAAGTGTATGATGATTTATTGATTATATTAATTAATTAACTAAGAAAAAGGGGGTGAGATAGTAAATGTTACTAATGTATGATAAATAATTAAAGTAAGTGATAAAATAAAATAAAAAATAATAATAATATAAATCCAACTCTTGACTCAGGCCCGATTACTTGAACCATTTCATTCTTTAAAATTCTAGTTCCCCCACTCAAAGGAGGCTCCCCACCATCATCTTAACGTATGTTTCTTTTTAAAATCTCTTGCTTTTGTACGTACTCTACAAACACACAAACACCAAATAGCTTTCACCAAAGTCTTGCACTTTCTCATCATTTTAAAGAGCCATCAAGTTTCATCGTAGGCCACTATCTTCCTCTTCAAACTCGTGTAAGTCCCCTACTAGGTGTTCCTTCATATTATTTTTATGTCTCTTGAAGTTTTGTCTTGTCCCTCTTGTGAACTCTCTCCCTTGTGTGGGACTGGAAAACTTTCTATAAAGAAATGCGTCTAAGGTAAGGGTTCTAGTCTCGAAGATGCACTTAAATTTGATTTGATGGATGAATTAATGAAAATGTTTGGTTGTGTGTATATTGTTTGATTATGTTTCCTTTTGTGTATGATATTGGTGACTAATTTGTTTGTTTGGTGAATAAATTCTCACAAAAATTGTCATAAAATGGTTGTACAAATATCATTTTTCATTATGAAAATAGACGAGTGTGTTTTTTAAAACAGCTCCACTGACTTTGACAGTTTGACCATTGACAAACACTTCATGAAATTGTCATTCTACGTTTGTATAGAATGAACAACAATGATGAAAAAAGTGAATTTTATTTTGGATGTCTGATTGATTAATTATAGATTTTAGATGATGTAAATTATACGTTAGAACGGTAGTTTTTATATTTTTTTTAGTGGAGTCATTAGTTATATCTTAATATTTCCTTAAATCAGCTTTAAATTTCTATATTTTTATTGTTTTTGTGAAGTTTTTAATTAATAATTTTATAAAAATTAAAAAAATTGATGAGTCAACCTGTCCACCCGCCAGTCCGCCATAAAACGGAGCGTGGTGAGATTTTCAACCCTACATCTCTAGTTGGCGTGCTCCGTTCCACCCCTTTATAGATGGTTATTGATAGGGTGGGGGCGGGGTAGGTTAGTTCGTTTTGTCATCCCTAAATAAAAGCAGTTTGATATTTGGTTTTCAAGTATGCAATAATAAAAAAGGGGGACGTTGGTAAGCTCATCCAGGAGAACGGTCACGATGTTGTTTGCGACTGTGTATCGGGGACAATGTCTTCTTATTTTACCGAGGATAGAATTGAGTATGACTGCTCTTCTAATGGAGCAGCTGAAGGTGTTTTTAGAAATGGAGAAGGTACTTGTATATGATGCTTTGCCCATAACTTAGGTTCTATTAATGTTTCTTATGCTGAGATTTTTGTTGTTATTCTTGCCATGGAAACTGCTCAAAGTAAAGGTTACACTCATTTATGGTTGGAAACTGACTCTCAACTGGTTTGCTTGGCACTCAAATCTTCTGCAAATGTTCCCTGGGTCCTTAGGAATAGATGGCCGAATTGTTTGTTTTTTGTAAAGAATATTAAATTCATTTTCTCTCATGTATACAGAAAGGGTAATACCTATGCTGATGGATTAGCTAATTTAGGTCTTAACTCTCTTTTTAATGATTTTGTTTGGTTTGATACCATCCCTGATTTAATCAGGGGAAGTACATTAGGAATAGTTTGGGATTACCTAATTTTAGGTTTGTTAATTTCTAAAAGGTTTTGGCCTAGTCCTCCTTTTTCTTTCTTGTACTACCTTTACTTTTTGGTTAATATATTTTGAATGATGCTTTATGCATCATTTTTGCATAAAAAAAGAGTATGACTGCTCTCCTTGTCATCGGAATCACAAGAAGATGGAGGTGAAGGAGGAGGCTTCCTTAGGGGATCTCGTCCTTGTGCTGTTGTGGCATCTCCTAACGTCTCCATTGGTTCTCCCTGTTTTTCCTGTGTTGCAAGACTTTGATCTGCATTGCTACTTCGGTAGGAATCTTCTCTTGAATTCTCTCAACGTGATTGAGTCTGACACTTTGTAGTTGAAGAAGGTTGAAGATGTTTGTCAACAATTCTTTTTGGTTCCAAGGTTCGAACGACGTTTGAGGGTGTTGTAAGAACTTTGGAGTTATGAGAAGTTTGAGAATGTGAAATAATTAGTTAGGTAATTGAATTAGAGAATTAATGATGTGAGAAATTGTTATAATTAGGTGAGTTGTCTGGAAATTAGTGTTTAAATGTTTTGGTAACCCTATAATGATGTTTATGGACGAATTGGGTGAGTTTGGGGTCGAAATCGGAGTCGAGGAAGCTCCCATGGTGAAAAATCACAAAATCTGCGATTTCTGCACAGTTTATGCACTGAGCAAGACCGTGTGTATGGAAAGCACGACCGTGTGTGTCCCCTCTACCTTTTTTCCTTTCTCGTACATTTTGAAAGTCGTACGGTCGTGCACTTCCTCCTGCATTGGGAAACCTTCTTTTTCTTCATAAAATGAGTCCCGAAAGTAAAAATTAAGATCCCGTGGCATTTTACTTAGACAAGGGAAGTGTGTTTAGGTGTTTTAAAAATGATTCTCTTAAGGTAATGATGAGTGTAAGGCAAATGTTAGATAGAGGAATATAAAGTTAATATAATTGAAGTTATGGTGCTATTAATTATGATAATCGATGATGTTATGGGTGATGACAACGGTGAGATAAAACCTTAAGTTATTATGAAGTTATTGTTATGAAAATTGATGACGTTATAGGTGATGATAATGGTGAGACAAAACCTTAAGTTATAAAGTTATTATTGATGAGATGAAATAATATGTCATAATGTTATCATTGATGAGATGAAATAATATATTATAATATTGTTTTTGATGAGATGAATAAATGTGATAATGGTGAGGATAATATTGTGTCGTGGCGTCGTTAATTGGTGAGATAAATAATGTTTTTGGTGAGTAAATATTGTTTATGGTGATGTCATTGGTGAGTTAAATATTGTATATGGTGTTGATATTGGTGAGATATATATTGTGTAATGGTGTCGAATATTGGTGAGATGAATATTGTATAATGGTGTTGACATTGGTAAGATGAACATATTTTGAACTATGTATCATTGGTGATGATTTATTTTATATATTGTATTGGTGAGTATTTCCTCATGCATCATATCATTGTTAGGAAAATTGGTGAGATTGGTGAGTGTATGCTCAGTATCAAAACTCTGACATATAAAATTGGTGTTTGAAAATGGTGTGTGTTGTGAATGTTGATGTTTTGAAGTGATAAGTGTTGTGAATTATATATATAAGTGATGATGACTGCAAATTTTACTATTATATAATGTTGTTTAAATGTACCATATATATTTTTAATGAATGTATTCTCACCCTTGTTTTGTTGTTATGTGTTTGGGGTGTTTGTACTTGTGGGAGTACAGATACTCAGGTTGGGGAGCTTTAGTTGCTAGGTATTGGTTTGGTGACGTTGGAAATTTTCTTCCGTGTTTATTATTTCTGAAAACTATGTAGACGATTACGTTGCTCTGATTCTGTAACAATAGGGTTGGGGTGTTTCATCGTTTATTATGTTTCTTGGAGTTGATTTTTGGAACTATAACTTTATTTTGGATGGATGTTGAAATCGTAATATAAGTTATTTAAAGATGATTAGTTATTATGCTGCCTTGATTAGATTATTTGTTTTACGGAAAAAGTTAATTGTTAAGTATGTGTAACACCTATTTGAATAATTATACCTTTTAATTAATAAATAAAAGTTGGGGTCGTAGAGTGTTACAAATCTCCTTGAAGATTTGCGGCGGAGGGACGGAGAGAAACACCATTGTTAATCGTCGGAGCGAGAATTGGATCAAAACGATCCTGAAGAGTCTGGATTGCGGAACAAAGCGTCATCGAAGTGGTGGCATTGTCCGTGTTGGTGTTCTTCGTACGTGTAGATCGAGAACCTGCCATCAGATCATCGAATTTGAAGCGATTACTAGTGGATACAAAGCGGTTACAGCAAAGGATTTGAAGAAATTCCTTGAAAATCGATAACCGCCCGTCCTTCTACTGCCAATGGTCTGTCCAAAAACAGCGCTTAAGGATGAACCGGCTACAATACTCATGCAAAGGGGAGCATATAAGGTGAAGAAGATGCTCTGATGAGTTTTCAGGTGACGGTTACGGTTACAGACGAACTTTCCGGTGAGAGTGACAGTTACAAAGAGGGACAACGGTACCTGCAAAACAGACAGACACTCTAACGCTCAAGTCGATGTTTGCTCAAAGTTTAGGTTTGAGTTTATGAGTTTGCATAAGGTGATTGTGTACATGGTGTTGCAGAGGTGCCACACTTATATAATCATCGGAGGCCAGTAACGATCGTTGGATGATGAGATGATAGGTGAGGTTGTCATGAGACCCTGTTCCATGTTGTGTTTAGCTCAAATAGTATTTTATGGACGCCTTCAAGAGGCATTGAGCTTGTCAACAAGTCTTGAATCGTTGGCCGATGTGGGGCCTTTGCTTGGTCAGTATTGGACCGTTGAATCCTGAGGTTCAGTCTAGACCAATTGTATTGCAAATTAAGTTAACTAGAGATAAGCACTTTTGATTAGCTATGAACTTGTCACACCTAGAGTATAAAACAAAGTTTAATTAATTGACAAACAAACAACAACATATGCAATTAATTCAATTTAGAGAAACTTAAGATTGCTTTTTAAAACCCTTTTTGATAAAATTGAATCTATCAAAATTAATTTTTTGTAAAAACAATTTTCAAACATAAATTAAATCGATAAACCAATGGAATTTAAAAATAGTTATGTGATAGAGAAAAAGAAAATGGAGATTCATAATGGTTCTTACATCGTCTTCGTCAATGGCTAATCCACTCCCCAAGACATAAAGTCTATATAGTTTTTCTTCAATATGAATACCAAATATTTGATACAATGTGTATACAAAGCATTGCTCCTTGGGACTTGAAGACCACCGTTTACCTTCAATCAATCAAAAATTCTTTGATGAACAACTCAATTTTTAACCCTCAAGAATCAACCTCTAAACCTTCAAATCAATCACACTTGTCCAGGTAATGCGACGAGTCAATCAATCCTTGAGCCTCATTTGATATGATCGATCCTTCAACCATTTGAGTCTCCTTTGATATGATGAGTCACTCAACTCTTAAGTCTACTTAGATCCTATGAGCCACTCAACCTATTATCCTCCTTTGATTCTTGACAAGTTGTCAATTGAAGATGGATAATTTGATTTTGAGCTCCCCAATTACCAACTGAGGTGAAAGGACCTCAATTCTTTACTTTAGATAACCAATTTTCACCAAATTGAAACTTTGAGAAAATTCACATCCTAACGTACAAAGATTTCTCTAATCTAAGTAATTATAAAAAATGTAAAATCATAAACAATTTCAAAGAGATGAAGGAGATACGTGTATGAGAGAAGAATGTGCGAAAGTTTCATTATTTGAAAAAATAGAGTAATGTTACTAATATAAATTTTTTGGAGAAATAATTATTGAAGTTGTTAAAAATATAATGAGTAAAAATAGGAATGAATCAATTCTGTCAAATTTTCATTGACCAGTGAATCAATTCACATGATTTTCTACATGTTATTTTATAAAAGTAGGACAATGAATCGATTATGTTAATTTGACATGCTATAGTGAATAGGTTCAAAAGACATAGTGAATAGAATCATCATATGTTAAAGTGAATATATTTATTCAAAATAGTTCTTCATTTTTCAAAACAAGAACAGAGTGAATACGTTCACTTTCAAAGTGAACAAACTCGCATTTTTCAAAAAACATGCAAAAAAAAAAAATTAATTTATGATTTGATACTTTGGAGTTACTTAGGTACACATATTCTAAATCTAGTTTTGATATCTAATAAAAAAAACAAAGCCTAGGCTATGTGACAATCTATGCACTTACAATTTCTTATTGTTTATGACTGCTACGTGTATTTAATATATAGGTTTTACTTCATTCGATTATATTCTTGAAAATAATGACCCACTTCGTATGTTTTCATGTGGCTACTTGTGCAATTATTCGATTATATCCCTCGAAAAAGTATCAAAACTGAAGAGAATGTGTGATCAACATGCAACTGTCACAATAGTTTAGATTTATTTTACATTATAAATAAGTTAGATATTGTTTATGTGGTTGACATTTGTGTTTATGTATAGAGTAAACTTTGTACAATGTATTCGCAAGTTTATTTATGTAATTCCGCAAGTTATTATATGATTTTTTCTATCTTTGTGAGTTTTTCAAAATGAAAAAAACTCGTAATTTTTAACGCTTTGAAACACTTTTAGGGCAGAGGGTGTCATAGAGGGTCATAGTTGGTGGCTATTCCCTTTGGAGAGAAGATCGAGTTACGAGGTAAAGCTCCTAAGAAAGTTCGATTTGATGGAGAGTCTTCTTTTATTTTAGCAATGATGGAGAGTCTTCTAGTGAAGGAATATTCAATCTTGTCTAATGTTTGAAAAAGTTGGACTCTGACTAAGGTGTTTGCTATGTTTGCAATACTCTCCTTTTAATACTATTTTGCTATAAAAAAATAAGTGTGATGATTGTGGTGGAATAGAGCGAATATTAGTTTTTGTTTTTTATCTTGATGTCATTTTATTTTTCAGAGTATAAACAATGTATTTAAAGAATTATTCATTAGTTGTCCTCGTTATTAGAACTTAAAGGTTTTGTTGTGAGGCTATTCTATGTTTGACAATTTGAGTCTTCACAGGCCGAAATCTTCAGATTTAATCAACAACAAAAGAACCACATGAACAATATTTCATCATGATCTTCATCTAGGTTCATCATGTATGAATGTATATGAGTTTCTCGGTTCATCATATGCATGTCATATGAATTTCTAGGCATTATCCATGAGCAGTGTCATTTGCACTAACATCAGAATGTTGTTGGATAATGCATTTCCATATTTGTCTTGGAATGCGTGCAGGAGATAGAAAAGTGGATTCTACATCTTCATGTTCATGCTTTGAGGGATTGTATGGTCCATGTACAGTACCAACTCCCATACGTGTCTAACTCTGATTGAGTGAGACAAGATTTTCTTTTTGCTTTTGCTTTTTGCTTTTCACCTACTGTAATGTTCATAAAGTAAAGCATGTGTTGAGATGAACATTGTGATCATCAGAATGTTCCTTTTGTTTCACTTAGAATGATTTGTAAGACTTCCATTTGATGTAATCAAATCCTAATAGTGAAACAATAATGAAGAGCAGTGATTGTAACATCTAGGATGATATTCTCTTTGGAATATTCCTAGTACTTCAATGTTCATAGTCTTGAATGAACATTGAATATCCTTTTTGACATTAATCTTGTAAATGTCTTTATTGCTTAATTTATCCATTCTGATGCCTTTATTGCTTATCCATGTCATGTTTGTCTTGCATGTTCTTAATAATATTCTTGAGTTTCTGGGCATTGTATAAGAACAACCTTCTGATCTCTAAGCAACATTCTGAACTAACTTTCTGAACTCAGAGTTAGTTCATAAATTCAAATGTCCTTTGATTTCTTGTATCTTGGTATGATTTAAACATTGTTTTTGTCTTAGTTAAACACTCAAGAGCATAAGTTAAATACTAAGAAATTAATCAAAGTCCATTAATTCCTTAATCATCAAGGTTTATCATCTTTAAAATTAATTAGGGATTTTGCCTCAACAAGGTACACATATTCTAAATCTAGTTTTGATATCTAATAAAAAAAAAAAAACAAAGCCTAAGCTATGTGACAATCTATGCACTTACAGTTTCTTATTGTTTATGACTGCTACGTGTATTTAATATATATGTTTTACTTCATTCGATTATATTCTTGAAAATAATGACTCACTACGTATGTTTTCATGTGGCTACTTGTGCAATCATTCGATTATATACCTTGAAGAAGTATCGAAACTGAACATAATGAGTGATCAAACATGCAACTGTCAGAATAGTTTAGATTTATTTTACATTATTAATAAGTTAGATATTGTTTTTGTGGTTGGCATTTGTGTTTATGTGTAGAGTAAACTTTGTACAATGTATTCGCAAGTTTATTTATGTAATTCCGCAAGTTTATTATATGATTTTTTTCTATCTTTGTGAGTTTTTAAAAATGAAAAAAAAAAAAAAAAATCATTATTTTTTACACTTTGAAACACTTTTAGGGTAGAGGGTGTAATAGAGGGTCATAGTTGGTGGCTACGCCCTTTGGTTAGAAGATCGAGTTATGAGGTAAGGCTCCTAGGAAAGATCGATGTGATGGAGAGTCATCTAGTGAAGGAATCTCACATCGTGTCTAATGTTTGAAAATGTTGGACTCTAACTAAGGTGCTTGTTATGCTTGCAATACCCTCCTTTTAATATTATTTTGCTATAAAATAAAAAAATAAAAAAAAGTGTGATAATTGTGGTGAAATAGAGGGAATATTAGTTTTTGTTTTTTTTATCTTAATGTCATTTTTTTTTCGAGTGTAAACAATGTATTTAAAGAATTATTCATTAGTTGTCCTTGTTATTACAACTTAAAGGTTTTGTTGTGAGGATAGTCTATGTGAAATATCAAATTCTAACTTGGAACATTACATTTCTCCATCCATGTATGCGCGTTTATTTGAGTATTTGTTGACCACTTAAATAAAATATAAATAAAATAAAATTATTAGTATATCCATATCTATTAATTGGAATGATTATTATTTCAATCATTAAAGTTTTTCATTATTATAACACCTGTCCACCTTGTATAAGTTGATGAAGATTCAAAGTTCATATCTAGCTGTAAAAAAAAGAAGTTCAGATGTTCACAACAGAGACCACCTAAGCACGATTATGTTTTTTTTAAGATAATTTTTTCTAAATAAATTAAAGAGGGATTGATATATTATTATTATTATTATTATTATTTGTACTTTTATAAGGAAAATATAATATATTATTATTTAGTTAGTTTTTTAAAGGATTATTTAGTTAGTTAAAACTTAAATATATCATAATCAGAATATTTATTTTAGTTTAAACTTTAATTAAACATATTTTAGAAAATGTATTTTTTAACATTAATTTAATTAGAAATTCAAACATATTGGTATATCAAATGAGATCAATTAACTGAATCATATGTTTGACAATTTGAGTCTTCACAGGCTGAAATCTTCAGATTTAATCAAAACAAAAGAACCACGTGAACAATATTATTACCAAAAAAAAATAAAAAAAATCACGTCAATAAGGGTTGCCCTTTGGAGATTGTGAAGAGGCACTAGATGATAAATAATGGACAGTTGAGCAGTTTTACTCATTGAAAGGAACGTGGCATGTAACAACTGGCTCTAAATGGTTCCTTGTCTGACATTAACACACCTAACATGCAGATTGGAGTTGTATGAGAAATGAGAATGAGATCAGAGATTTCATATTCATTTATCCTATTGTCAATTGTCAATATGTCTTAATTTGTCAAAATAAATATTATTGTACATTGATTTTTATTAAACCCACAAAAAAATGTGTAGTATATAAATGTGTTAAAGTTAAGTATATCAGTGTGTTAGGGTCTTTTTTTTTTTTTGTTGAGGGAATCAGTGTATTAGGGTCTGTTAGGACTTGGTGTAGCAAAAGAAAATAACTGAGACCAAATTAATAATTTTTTTTTTAAGGCGAAACCAAATTAAGTATCGGTTTTTTTTTTAAATAAGTATAGTTTTTTTTAAGGATAAATTAAGTATAGTTCTATAATAAAAATAAACTTGATTAAATATGTATAAGCAGTATAAAAAAGTGGGCTTCGTATTCACTCCGATAAACAGACTAGTAGATTTCATGACTCCGGGTTCTAATAAGCCGGAGTTTGGCCAAAAATAAATAAAACGCGACAAAAATTTGTTCATTTTCAATTACTTCCGAATTATTTGTTATTTGGTAAACTCATTCACCATTTTATAACAACAAATGAAAATAAGATGATATTTTGTTTTTTTTTGTCTTAAATAAAGTGATAATCCACTGAAATTAAACCCACACACAACTGTGAGGTTCAGGATTCAAACCCGGATCACGATATCCAACTTTGCAATTTCGACATTTGACAGTTGAGTTAGGACTTCTAGACAAATAAGATGATATTTAATAACAAACAAAAATGGTATCGAGCAAATTAGTTCGTATAATAATTTTTTAGAAAAATGATATTTGTACAACCATTTTTTAACAATTTTTGAAACAACCGTCTCTCTCATACTCACATGTTTTTTATTCTCTCTCTTTTTCTTTCTCTCTCTGTTGTTTCTGTGCAACAAAAATAGAGAAAAAAATGGTTGTCACAAAGGTTGTACAAAATTGGTTGTACAAATATCACTTGTCAATTTTTTATAGGTTAAAATCGTATAATCCTATTCACGATTGCACCAAAAAAGTGTCATGCTTTGCTTACATGTGATCAGACAATTCAATTCACCAAGTAAGACAATCATTTCCGGATCATTCGGCTAAATTGTTTGATAATAATTTGTAAAAAGAAATGACGACTGTTTCTTTCAACTAATCTAAGATCTAGAGATTATTTTTTTATGGAAATAACCTTTATCACATTTTATTTATAATACAAGTAGAGACACATGAAAGTAGGTTAAAATAAAGATGAAAACTATCATGAAACGGGCTATCCTAGCTAAATTATTCTAAGATAGAGTCTAAACTTTATGAATGCAGGAGTGTTAAAATTCTTATAAAATTTCTTTTTATTGTCATTGTGATCCTACACTGAGTTAGAGGACTGCGATACTCAATTTTTAAGTAAAAGATAAATGCACTAAACATATTTCTTACCTTACAAAAGAAAAAAAAAAATATTCTTAATATATATTAGTTTTAGTTTGAAAGCAAAGGGTGGAAACCTTCAAAAGTAATAAACAAAAACTTCAAGTTGATGATGTTGATTGTGAGTGGGGAAAATATATATGTTCATTGAGATAGGCAAAAATGGAAATGAATTCTCCCTAAAAAAATTATCTCCAATATCTCATTTTTTATATTAAAAACTCATCTCACCTCTTTATATTCAATTGTAAGATTGATAACACATGAGACACGCAAGAAAAGAAAAAAACTTGAAATAATCCATTCTCTAAAAATACGAGTTTAATTATATCATAGTTGTATAAGAGTGATCAACATATGCAAATTATATGTTACCAACACAATTAACTAAAATATTGTGAAAAACTAACCTCTTTCACTAGACTAAACCCCATTGGTTCACCTGCAATATGTTAATAACACATTAACTAGTAATTTTGTATGACGACAGTGTTTAGGACATAATCAACCCAAAGTTGATGGAATACTTAATAATAATATATACTAGTACTGTTGTTAATCATTACAGTTATAATCATATTTATTTACGCACCATCTTTTACTTTGGATTAAATATGCATAAAAGTAATCATTAAGAAGATATGAACAAAGAAATACCATCCCCATCCACTCATCTCAAAGAATTAATAATCGAATTTCACTGTCTCGAGTCCCAAGAGTCATCAATTAATCCTTGATTACTCTAAGAATAATCTTTTGTTTCTTTGTACCTTATTTTAGTCAGAAGTACTATGCTAGGACTTAGGAATTACTCTTCCTAATTAACCACCCTGGGAAGACAAGTGTCTTTGTGAATAAAATTTCATCTACAAATTTCAAACTATTTTATTTGTCTAACCCTTCGATTCACAGATGAAAGGGACCTTAATAATTCGTAGTTCTGTTGAGATATATGCTCATTATAACGAAAGTTTTTTCAAACCATGATTTAAAATTGAATTCTTTTGAACAATTCATCATAAATTAAAGTTCATTAACCATTTAAGTTCAATCACTTGATCTTATAAGTTCAAGCAACAATGTAACATAAATTATGTATGCAACAAGTGGCTTTACCATGTGAATAATTCCAAAAAGGGATGGAACCATATACTCAAAAACAGTTGTCAAGTATTTATTTGAACAATAAACAATCATTTTTCTCAACAGGATTTGAATAATAAATAAACAATTGGAAATGCAAAAAACATACAAACATATAGATTTCAAAGATGAAAGCAACAAATATGGTATCCACTTTATTCATATAGATGAGGTGTCTCACTTTGTTCTGATCCAAAACAAACATAGCATTCACAAAATCCATAGCCTTAGAACTTTATAACCTATCTATCTCAACAACTTGTTTATTTTTCTAATGGGAGAGAGTTCTTTGAACCTTTTAGAAAGTGCAACAAAAAACATCAAAATGGAAGAAGAAGTTGAAAGAGAAGAAGAACAAGAAATAGATCCAGAAAGTAGCAATCCATTAAACCAGAGATTGATCAAGAGGAATAGAACACTATCATCAAGTCCACTTGCTCTTGTTGGTGAAAAAGTTTCATACATAGAAAGCTTAGATTATGAGTAAGAACTCAAATAAAGTAGGTATTGTTACTATAATAATATAGAAAGATCTTTTTTTGACTTTGTTTTATTTTTTGTGCAGGACTAATGAGAATGATCTATTCAAAGATGGTTGGAGAAGTAGATCAAGAATTGAAGTATTACAATACATATTCATGAAATGGGTGCTTGCATTTCTTGTTGGACTTCTCACTGGTATTATAGCTACTCTTATAAATCTTGCTGTTGAGAACATTGCTGGATACAAGTTTTTGGCTGTTCTTAAATACATCAATAGAGAAAGGTTAGTTATATCAATCCTTGTTATTTTTCATTTTTTAAGAAAAAATTACTTCAAAAATGTGATAATTTGAAGTTAGTGTATGATTTGCATTGATATGCATGGTACAGGTACTTGGAAGGTTTCCTATATTTCATGGGAATTAATTTCGTTTTAACATTTGTTGCTGCTATTCTGTGTGTGTGTTTTGCACCCACAGCAGCTGGTCCTGGAATACCTGAAATCAAAGCTTATCTTAATGGTGTTGATACACCTAACATGTTTGGTGCTACAACAATGATTGTTAAGGTAGAAATGATTGGTTCACTTGTTTCTTACACTGCTTTAATTTTTTTGCTTACGGTTAATTCAGAAGAGTTTATTTGTAATGCAATCAAAATCTCATGCAGTGACAAATTTTACACATTGATGGTCGTTAGATCAAGATCGGATGGTCAAGATATCAAGCTATGTATTTTCGATTAAAATTCAAATCTTAAACTATCCAATCTTGATCCAATAGTCATCAATGCGTGATTGCATGGATTTTTATCTACACACATTCCAATTCTGTTCAAATAAAAGTTTTGGAAGGTTGGTAAAGAGTTTCTTGGGATCTTGTTTTTTCAAATCTAAGCAGACAGATACACTCAAAACTTCCAATTATCTAGAAGGATGATAATGCTTCCAAAATTTATTTACCAATGAACGTTTTCTTCCATACAAGTTTATGTTCAACTTTATTTAGTTTATCTATCTATAAAAGAGTTGCATACAGTTTTATTGATTGCAGCATAATTTTTGTAATGATGCATATATAAAGCAATCATGTTGACCAGCAAATATTTATAACCATTGTTGGCACATGGATGGATCGTGATACAACCATTGTTGGCTACAGTCATTTAGAGCTTGCAATTTGTCTAATGAGTGACAAAAAATGAGGGTGAATACCATTATCTGGATCCACTGCAGCGAAAAAACCCGCAATTGCACGTACCAACTGATCTCAATCATCAATATGAGATCAGTCGGCTAATAAATCACTGCCATGAAATCAACACTAATAATAAATAACCTTCACCGTTTGTTTCAAATTGGATGGCCAAAATAATAACTTCGGTACACAATTACTTCGTGTAAATGTGTAATCCAAAACCTAAAATATGAAGTTACAGATATGACTGGTCAAGTTTAGAGGTCTAGTTAATGGTAAAAATATCAAGCACCTATGCAAATGGGGTTCAAATTTGTGACATTACACAAATTTCCTTTTTTTCACATCACATTAGTATTTTCTAGTTTTTGTTTTTATCAACAAATGATCAATTCCTATTCGAGTCGTATCTCATACATTTGTTCTTGTAGATTATTGGAAGCATTGGAGCTGTCTCTGCAGGACTAGATCTTGGAAAAGAAGGACCCTTAGTGCATATAGGAAGTTGCATAGCTTCCTTACTAGGTCAAGGAGGCCCTGATAATTACAAAGTCAAATGGCGCTGGCTGCGATATTTCAATAATGATCGTGACCGTCGGGATCTTATTACCTGTGGTGCATCTTCAGGTGTTTGTGCAGCGTTCAGGTCCCCTGTCGGTGGAGTTCTCTTCGCCCTTGAAGAGGTAGCAACCTGGTGGAGAAGTGCTCTTCTATGGAGAACTTTTTTTTGCACAGCTGTGGTGGTGGTAATTCTTAGGGCCTTCATTGAAATCTGCAACTCCGGGAAATGTGGCCTTTTTGGTGCAGGCGGGCTGATCATGTTTGATGTTAGCAATGTTACTGTTAGGTACAATGTGATGGATATCCTCCCTGTTGCAGTCATTGGAATCATAGGTGGATTATTGGGAAGCCTTTATAATCATCTTCTACACAAGGTCCTCAGACTCTACAATCTAATCAATCAGTAAGCAACTATATACAACCTTAGTCTCAACATATTGCATATCATGAACATTTATGGTCACATAACTACTGGGGAAAAAAAGGACAAAATTTAGGTGTTTTTCGCATGGTTCTTAACTAAAAATACCTTTTTTTTTGTTATAACAAACTTTGAGAAGATTATGTATTTGAGGAAATCATGGATAATTTAGTTAAGAACAAAAAAGAATATTTTAAATCACACGAGTTCATTGTCTATACTAACCACATATGCATTACCAGAGAAGAACCTATTAAGCTTAAATGAAGTTTTGATATCCATTTTTTGTTTCATTTACAATTTTGGTCCCCCCATTTCTAAAGAAATTGGTCCCCCGGTTTTCAAAATAGTTGATATTTTTCCCACAGTAAAACTGAGTATATGACATGACATGTAAATGAGATTCTTCTGAATATGTGAGATTCTTCTCACCTAAATGCATTTGAGGTTGAATTTTGATGATATGTCAAGTGAGATACTTCTGTAAAACTAAGTATACGACATGTAAATGAGCTATTAGGTGAGAAGAATTCACCTTGTCGGTGAGAAATTACCTAGTCAGTGTTTCAAATCAAACTTTGTTGTTTTTGTGATATACATTCCAGTATATTTTGATGACAAAGAAATTAGTTAAGTAATAATCCACCTAGACAGTGCCATGTAATCACTGGAGTTGCCACATAAGCATCTCACTTGCCACTTCATCAAAATTTTGTTTGAAAATATATGTGGGGAAAAAGTCAATCATTTTGAAAACTAGGGTACTAAAATCTTGGATTTAGAAATAAGGGGATCAGAATTGTTAACAAAGCATAATAAAGTAACAAAAATTGCTTTAAAGTCAATCTATTATAGTGCCAGTTACTGTAAATGTTATTATAACATGTAAGTGCTCTAGTGCTCACATGAAAAAAAGAAAGAAAACAGCAAAGGAAAACAATTATGGCATCTAACTAAGTAAACATGTAGAATTGCAATACAACCAAATTTGGTAATTATGAATTATATGATTGCTGAGGAAGTATCTACCTTTGATGATTGCAGGAAAGGAAAAATACATAAACTCCTTCTCAGTCTAGCGGTAGTACTATTCACGTCAGCGTGTCAATATGGTCTCCCATTCCTAGCAAAATGCACCCCTTGTGATTCATCACTTCCAGAGTCAGAACTCTGCCCCACCAATGGAAGGTCTGGAAATTTCAAACAATTCAATTGCCCACCTGGCCACTACAATGATCTTGCTACTCTACTGCTTACGACTAATGACGATGCTGTTCGAAACATATTCTCAACTAACACACCTCATGAATATCAAACCTCCTCCCTCATAATTTTCTTTGCACTATATTGCATATTAGGACTGATTACTTTCGGAATTGCCGTGCCGACTGGACTCTTCCTCCCAATCATCCTTATGGGCTCGGCTTACGGCCGCCTTGTTGGTATGTTAATGGGACCTCATACAAAAATTGACCAAGGACTGTTTGCTGTACTTGGTGCAGCCTCCCTCATGGCTGGTTCCATGAGGATGACTGTATCCCTTTGTGTGATTTTCCTTGAACTTACCAGCAATCTTCTCCTACTACCAATAACAATGATTGTTCTCCTAATAGCCAAAACTGTTGGAGATTGCTTCAACCCAAGCATCTATGAGATTATACTGCATTTAAAAGGTCTTCCTTTCATGGATGCAAATCCTGAGTCATGGATGAGAAACCTCACTGTCGGCGAGCTTGTAGATGTAAAACCGGCAGTGATTTCCCTCCAAGGAATAGAAAAGGTAGCCAAGATAGTAGATGTATTGAAAAATACTACACATAATGGTTTCCCCGTGATGGATGATGGGGTAGTACCACCAATAGGACAGGCCAATGGGGCAACGGAACTGCATGGACTAATTTTAAGAGCACACCTTATCCAAGCATTAAAGAAGAAATTCTTCTTAAAAGAGAGAAGAAGAACAGAGGAATGGGAAGTGAGAGAGAAATTTACCTGGGTCGAGCTGGCCGAGAGAGAAGGGAAAATTGAAGAAGTGGCTATAACAAGGGAAGAAATGGAAATGTTTGTTGATCTACATCCTCTCACCAATACAACTCCATTTACTGTGCTAGAGAGCATATCAGTTGCAAAAGCAATGATCCTCTTCAGGCAGGTTGGACTTCGTCATCTGCTTGTAGTTCCGAAATATCAGGCATCAGGGGTGAGTATTTTTAGCATACTAGTAAATATCATTACTAGTCAAACATGAATTAGATATGTTAATATTTTTTCTAGTAGCATATCAGGTGCAACATAAAACTCATGGCTAATATTTAATTATTCAAAAAGATCATATGTGACTAACCTAATCATGTGATCTCACAGGTATGCCCTGTAATCGGGATATTGACCAGACAGGATCTACTAGCCTACAACATTCTGACAGTCTTTCCTCACCTGGCAAAATCTAAGAACAGACAGAAGAAAAATTGAAGATTTCCTAGTCATGGAATGGCCAACCGCTTTCTTGGGACAAGTTGGTTTTTAAAACCATTAAAGTTATTCCAAAGTTTTGTATTCTTGAATCAAAAGCACGGAGATGGATATGATACAAATGCGATGAAAAACTATATCCATTAAATTATTTCTATAGAATTTATCAAATAATGAAACAAAATTCCTTTTTCGATCATACAAAACTAGACTGCTACTAAATTTATCAGTTTCTTTCTTCTGTGCAAAATTGGGCGGTACTGAATCATGTGCTCATTTACGTCTAGCAGCTCCTTGTGAGTGTTTTTTCTTTTTCGTTCCTGGTTTCTTTTTCTGTGGGCCCCTCTTGAACACTGCTAGAACTTCAATGCTGCAAACAATTGGCAAGTGACAGATTAATATTGTTTTATTTACTTGCTTGGGGAGGAGGGGAACCTATAATAGTATGCTCAATCAACTACACAATGCAACCAAATTTACTTCTAAAGATAAAAAAGTTAATATTATAAAATATTAACTTGAGAGGGAAAACACTCCGCATAGGTGTGGCATGGATTATATGCATAGAATGCATTTTATGGAGACAAGAAAAACACTGCCTTGAGGAATCATCCTGTAAGTGTAATTAAAATATGAACTAATAAGTAGTTGTTAACTTTGTTGCATTTGTTCCATGTTTAGAGTACACACATAAAGCCTGTAGGAAGTACGGTTTGAATTACATATCAAGTTAAATTTAGGTTGCACAAGTATGCCATTCATATTAGTCCATCACTATGTTTGACTTGACGGATCAAATATTATCTAAACATGAGAAGTTTGACTCTTCCCTTCCCAGGAATAATAATAATAATAGTATATAGTAGTGTTGTCTTGAGAAAGGCGGAGACTGTAAAGGGTGGTAGGTGCTCACTCATCAATATGGTTACAAACAATGAGAACAAATATACCCTCTAAATGCAATTTTAAGTTACCCAGGTGTCCACATTATTCGCAATATTGATTTCGTTTTTTTAACAGAAAAAATATCATTAAATCGCAATCTTAATTTACTGATTCTTAGAATCTGGGTTTTGTCTTACTCAACTCCCCAAAATCGGCTTGTAAGGTCACTGCTGCTCAAGCATTATAAACACTGCCAAGGTAGGATAACAGGGATCTCAGCACACCATGACATCAAGGACTAGACATGTGGAGCATCCGGGTGGAGTAATATAGATTTTGGCCCAATAACAAATCTATGATAAATTCTGATATCACTTTAAAATATAACTTGTAAAAATCCACCTCACAACACCGGCTTGTAAGGTGAGGGCAGTTCAAACCTTTAAATCACTCTTTAGGTCATATCTCTAGCTACTGTGGGACTCCCAACGCATCCCCCTCACACACAAAATTGGACATTTCAAGTGTGAACTAATGCGGGTGGAATAATAGCATCTCAATAGTAATATTGTTTCACAGGTCTTCCCCCTCCACAGACTCTACACTAGGTTAAAAGCTTTGCCCCATTCATTCCCACACACACCAAAACACAACTACACCTGTGATTGTGCACCAAAAAATAAAGGAATAGCTATGAGCAAGATGACACAGTACAGTCTACTACATGATCTTCAGAGTAAACAATGAGTATAAAAGAAAAATATAAGAGCCGTAAAAACTAGGCTAAAATATATTTTTGGTTCTTTATCTTAAATTTTAGTTTCAATTTGATCCTTTAACTTTTAAAAGTTTTAATTGGGTCTCTTATCTTCATTTTTGGTTTCAATGTGGTCCTTTCCATTTAAATTGTATTATAAATGGACCACATCGGTATACCTTTTGTAAAATAAGGAACCATTTCAGAACAACAAAAAAGGACCACATTGGTGTAAACTTCCCATAATAAGAGAACATTTCAGAACAAAATAAAAGATAAAAGACTCAAACGAAACTTTTAAAAGTCAAGGGACCAAACTGAAACTAAAAAATAAGATAAGGGGCCCAAATGAAACTTGTAATAGTTAAGAGACCAAACTGAATCTAAAAAACAAGACAAGGGGTCAAAATTGTACTTTACCCTAAAAACTATATAAAGGTTTAGGTTTATGAAGATGAAATACAAATAGATTGAAATTCAGAGAATAATGTAAAAAGGAAGATTTATAACTCAGGAAATTTTTTTCCCAACAACGAAGATTGCAAGTAACAAATACTCTACGTATAGATAAAAATTGATGAGAACTTCAAGGAAATTACCTTTGAGTACCAGGAAAGAAATTAAAACCATGAGCTTTTTCCAAATACCATGCCTTACTTGACAACAATGACTTGCAGTCCTGCCATACAGCAAATTTTAGAGTTAGCATATAGAATTCAAGTTTGATATAAGTCAAACTACATCCAAATAAACATGAGTGCAAACATACCTCTTTAAAACTTTCCCATCCACAACTTATATAAATAAGGGTTTGTGGCACCAGTGGAGTAATGTTTGCCTCAGGTGATTTGCTTCTAATCTGGACTGAAGTTTCATTAGCACGTAAAACCCATGGTCTTTTCTCTTCTTGTACTGAGTTTGGGGGGCTACAGAAAACATGCACTAAATCAGACACTGACCGAGGGAAATATTTTCAAATTGATCAAACTTGATAAATTCACAAAATAAACAACCGTTCTGATGACGACAAAGCTTTACGCGCCACTAATGATATATTCTTCAATGCATCAATAAGAGATGAATCTAGTCCTTTTCTAGGAGGATCGATGACTACAACGTCTGAGCCCACAAGCCACGAAATAGGATCCTGTTACTTGCAAATGGTTCATGCAATGAGTTTCAAGTTTAGAGGTGACAAGAAAGAGAAGAAAAAAAACTAACAAACACTATGCTCTCTATCTAGGACTTAAATAATTTATCCTTTCCGTTCCGTATACAAAAATTTAAGATGTACTAATGATAGTTATGAATCAGAAAAAATATTTTCATATTAAATTAAAGCATGGAATATATGACAAGGCTTCAAATATTAGGTACCAACTTTTGAAGCATCTGCATGATGCCATGTGATGCTGCTGTCAACAGTGGCGGGCAAACGTTGAATAGTCTTCTCGAAAGATACCTTCGACTCTTTGTTAATCTCAATGCATTTAATGGATCTGTAAAGCAACTTGAAAAATAAATCTTCCAAATCAACTATAAAGCAGAACTATAAAATATAAATTTTAGAGGTTTAGAACCATCAGGTCTTGCCTGCACTTTCTTGTCGCAGCTAATGATAACCCAATGACCCCAGCTCCAGCATACAAATCAGCAACAGATGATTCATATGGAACATATTTCTGTAATTTCTGCAGCAAGGAGTCAAAAGCCTGATAAAAGAAAGCAAGAAAGATGTATTAGTCCTTTCATGCTAATGGCATAGAGACTGATATGAATACATTCATCACTGGATACACACATGCGTGCATATCAACACATGTTTTCACGGATCTCATACATCCATCTCATTCATGTGATTACCCTTTTGGTTCAATAATTTTAAAACTCAGGCAGCTAAAAAGTAAAAACAGAACCTATTGCGTCCCATGCATGCCAGACTGTCAGTCCCAAATATGAAGGCCAATTTCAAAGGCAATTTATCGATAACCCAAACCAAAGGCCCAGGCCAGGGAAGGTTTATACCAGAAGGAATAGAATGAGGCCCAATGGTGAAGGCTAGAAATAACTTGTTGATTTAGTTAGTTTTGCTGGAATGGATACTAGTGTATAGGAAATGGTTTTTAGGATGGGGGAGAGAGAGAGAGAGAGATCATTGTTATTATTACTGTGGTTGGTTTCTCTCGGCTGTAAGCCTGTACAGAGAATTTTTCCCTTTGAAGTCGTAGACTCTGGCTAACTGGAGGGTTCCATCCAGTGCAGTCCTTTTCTTTTCTAGTCAGTAATAATTACATATTTCCAATTTTGTTTTTATTTATTTACATGACATGTGTGTGTGTGTGTGTGTGTGTGTGTGTGTGTTTGGGGTCTTGTGTCCATGCTTTGATAGGTACTAATTTGAAAGATTTATTAAATGCATATGCAAATTTCCATGTAAAATCAATAAATCCACTGAATTAGGACTTTTACCCGTGTGTTTGCTTGGCCAAAACTGGATGGGGCCAATGAGACATCAATTCCACCAACATGTTCCCAAAAATCTCTTTCTCCAAGAAGATGTCTCCATCTATTCCCAAAAATTATCTGAGACAACGAATAAGCATTTTTCAAAGCATGAACCTTTTTTGGTAGAAACAATTATACAAGCATGTTGAAGTAACCATAGATTGTCTGGAAAAGTTCGGAAAATATGCATACAAGAAAGTATAGATAAACGTAGCTTATTTTGAATAACTATTAAAATGCATATATCATGTTTCAGGGACTCAGGATTCAAATATTTCTCTTCAAAAACATGTATTATCAACATCATTCCTGTCAACCCCCATTTCATAAGATATCATTGGCAATGATCACTAAAAAGCAACAGTATCCACTATCCATGACATAAATTTAAAGCATCGATATGATTTGTATTCAAAACCAGTACATGAGCCAAGAGCCCTCCCTTCTAACTGTAACGACAACGTCAACCGTTCCTGTATGAAATACAGCATATCGCTTTCCATTTTAATTAAATACCAGCCATTAATTAGTTTCATTAGAACAGTTTAAGCTCACATTTTTATCAGTAGTCTGAAAGTTGGCCCACACTGAATGAATTAAATGAAGCCCGCTCCGTGGCCCACCATTTTTCCATAGAAACTGCAATCAATCAAATGAACCATCACTTTTTAGGATGAAAAGAAAAGAAGCAAGAGAATCTGTCACAGTTAGGACAAATATGGTAGAAAGAAAGCAGCAATCTTACTTTTGCCAGTGCATTCAGTTTGTCTGAACCATGGGAATTTTCATTTCTTGAATTCCAAACCAATGTAACCTGAACCTTACCTGAAACATATAGTTTTATATCAAATAATGGTTAATTTAATTCCATTAACTAAATGAAAATACCCAATACATTTTTCCACATAATTCATGAGTCAGAGCCAAGAACTAACCACTCATATATCTTTGCCCAGCGGGAAGAGACGTGTTGTGTGTTGTCACAGCCATCTGTACACACCCACCCACTGTCAGTTAACTTCCCGAATTCAAAACTCAATCATTAACTGCATGCATCATCTAGGCATTTTATTTCTTAGGAACAGTTCACCTGAACATATCGCAAAATGCCAGTGCCTTCATCTTCAAGATATGGTTCAACATCTAATTCAGTAATACCTGGATAATGTTGAGGAAAGCTAAATAAATAAAAGAAGTTGGTGATAAATAAAAATATTATAATAATAATATAGGCAATAACAAAAAATGTAATACCTCGCCTAAGCAGCTCCACAGCAGCATTAATATTAGGATGATGAGCTGCGGATATTAATTTAGTTTCATGTCAACCAAGGAGAACATCAACGAAAAACACACACAACACAATGATAGAAAAATCCAGTGTTTGGAACAACTTAAACAAAAGTAAAATGCAACAGAATTCCGTCCATATTAGTGAAAAAAATATGTACTATTTTGTTAACGCCGTGTTTTAACTGTGTTATTATGGAACAAATATATAAAGTTCAAAGTTGAATTACTTCCAGCTTAAGAAATTTCTCAACTAAAATAAGTATTTAGTTCTAACTTAATTAGAAAACAAAAAGAAACAAGCATGTGGGCTACTAGATGAGATCCAAAGCAGTTACGATTCTGCTGTATTAGCAGTTTCAGATCTCTTTGTCCTTCTATTCATTTATTCATTATTCATTTTGTTGTATTTAAACAAGTCCTAATGAGGAAATTAGTGAGATACCTTCTCAATAAGTTGAGATGCCACAAGATGTTAATTAAAAAATTCATAATTATTGCAAGATCATGTTAATTAAAAAACTTGTAATTATTGTAAGATCATTTTACATTGCGACTCTTAGATTTTATATTGCGCCTAACTCATCCTTACAAAACCAGCTTGTAAAGTGAGGCCTGCCCATGCTTTATAAACACTACACAGGCCATATGTCTAAGAGATGTGAGGCTAAATCCACCCCCTCAAAGCCAACACAATGAAAGTGTTGGAGGCTGCAATGAAGGCAACTAGGGCGGACCGCAATGAAGGTGGAATTTCCAACAGCGACATCCCACAAATACTTGTTGAAATGTTCATAAAATTTAACATCATGTTAAGTTGTGATAGATTGCATTTTGGGGAGTTAAATCAGTAAAATCCTGAACTCTAACCAAGAACAACAACGGGGGATGTAGGTGCATAGAACAAGGGACAAGCAGATAGTTTGTTAGAAGAGTGAGAATAATTTCTTCGAATGGTGATGATCGTAATTCCATTAGTCACATGGTCTATAAGAGTATCTCCAATGCAAAGAGATTAAGATCAATGTTTGATGTTCTTAAGTTGATTTTAGTGGGTCCCAAGTTACCACATGTGATTCAAGAGCACTCGCGTATTTTCACTCCAAATCATAGTTGTGCTCTTAACTTACTTTAAGGGCGTTCCAAAATTCACCATTTTTTGGCCTAAGAACTGTCCTAGTATGAGAACATTTAAAATGAAAGTAAGCAAGAAAATGCAGAACATAGAATAGTAAAATGCAGACTTAAGGTATAGTGTATCATCACAGTGATTAAACACTAACATAAGTAGTGTTCTAATCTAACATATATACCAAAGGGACTAAAAACATATATAATGAAATTTCAAACCTTTGCATTCTGGAATGTCAATTACGTTATGAGTACCCTCCTCATAAAGCCCAATAAGAGGGTTGGTTGAAGAACCACGCACGGCCAATTTCGCACGACACCTCCAACCCCACTACAAAAAGAAGCCCAAATAACCAAAGCCAAGTAAGTTTCTTACGTTTCAAAAGTGATATTTTGATACACAAATTTGACGACGATGTAGATGGTTAACACAGCTCAAAGGTGTGTTTCATTACATTTAGTGGAGTTATTGAATATAATAAGGTGTTGCAACATTAATCAATAAGGTGTTGCAACATTAATCAATAAGGTGTTGCAACATTAATCATTCGCTGAACGTAATTAATCACAATTCTAAAAGCAATTAACCACAATTTGTCAGGTGTACATTTGAACACACATCATGGCAGTGGATATCATATATATGTGAACAAATGAAAATGTGTATATTTGAAGACAATTTAGATGGTTAATAAATATCATGTATATTTGAACGCCTAAACATTATGATTTTTTTGAAGAGGCCTAAACATTATGACTAATAACGGTTATAATTGCAGTTAATTGCATTCAATAGATGGTTAATGAGTTGCAACCCCATGTCATAAACGTAATTAACGACATACTTTTTTTTTAGAGAAACAAGCTTGATGCATTTCATTAATAATTATGAATTCAATACATGATGGGATGTTATAATGAATACGGAAACTAGCTTCCGACAAAGCCGTCTTAGCTAAGCTATGAGCAACTCCGTTTGCTTGTCTCCTAATGAACTTCACATCAGAGTTCATAAGATCAGTGCCTAAAAACAACATTTCTCTTCAAAAAACCTGATGGATACAACACGTCACATTGAAGGCATTGTAATTACATACAATCACTTCTATTTTCTGAAATGATTACTAGTGTCTACCTATGAAGCACGAACTCTCACAGAAACATGTCGACACCACTATCGTAAAAAATATAGGACACTGACATCGACACACACATATATATACATTTGCGTGCGTGTGGAGGCGCGCATCTAAATTGAACAAATTGTTTAATCACCAAAAAAAATATCTAAACCAATATATGATATTGGTTTACCTACATTAATCCATCTACTAGTAAAAAGCTAAAACTAACGTAATCAAATTTAATGACTTTAAGCTTTCACTGAATGCTTCGACACATCTTTAACCTTCATAGATGTATCTTCAATGTGTTTTAGAAGTGTCCAATGAGCGTCTAAGGTGTTTTGAAACAAGAAAATAAAATCGGGACAGTTGTTCGACACATGCAGTACGAGTGTTGTACGCATGTTTGTCGGACACATGTCAGACACACGGGACACACCTAATCCAAGAGGTGTCTATGCTTTAAAGGTGTCTGTGTCGGTACTTGATAGAAAAAATGTTAAAAAGGCGAAATCGAACAGAATTAGTTAAATTAACAAAGATTGAAGTAAGATACCAAATTGCAAGTATCAAATGTGAAGTCCGTAACACCATATTTCCGAAAGAAATTAGCAGCATCTTCCACTATTACAGGACGGTGGAGGTTAAGCTCATGCGTACACCCTGAACACCTAAAATCAACAATAGAAAAACAAAATTAAATAAAAAAGTAAAAAAAATTCACAAGTGAAAAGAATTCGGGTGAAGAAGCGTACGATTGGAAATGAGAGCATTGAAGTGCGCATGTTAGTGGAGGGGGGTGTGAAGTTGAAGAAATGGGGGTTGCAGTAGAGATTTGAGGGGGTGGAGGAGGAGGATGGGTGGTGGCATGGCAGGTGAAGCGATGGAAGGATGGCGGTGGTGAGATTAGTCGGAGAGTCATTTTCCGGTGAAAGAGTTTGGAGGCGGGAATGGATAACAAATGCTCAGTAAAGTTCGAAAATATCTTATCAAAATACAGTAATGGTCACTTTTATCTCTAAAATTGTAATGAGTAGTGAAAATAGTCCTTCAATGTATCAAAATTTTAAAGTAGTCTTTGATTGTGCATTTTGTTAGTCAAAATAGTCCTTAATGTTAAAATATTTCATTAATATTGTCATATTAGTCCTCCAATATACTTACTTATTATCATATTAGTCGTTGAAAGTACATGTTTATTGTCATTTTAGTCCATATACGAAAAGAGTTATTGTGAACATTGAAAAGTTATTTTAGTGTAAAGGACTATTTTGACTAAGAGAGTACACAATCAGGGATTATTTTAAAATTTTGATACAATGAAGGACTAAAATGACTAATCATTACATATTCA
>Ga0228710_1000369_pt1 | contig 53689 bp, 43 predicted proteins | sample MedpolnodulmetaG_FD_177995 | JGI IMG/M metagenome (GOLD analysis project Ga0228710, IMG submission 177995) | Root nodule microbial communities from Medicago polymorpha collected in Santa Monica, California, United States - pink nodules | ecosystem: Host-associated > Plants > Roots > Nodule... | reverse complement strand
ACAAAGGGAACCCAAGGAGAACCCAAACTAACTATCCTATAATATAGGAAAATAAACTAACAAACTATATCCAATAAAATATAACTATAATTTACATTAAGAAATGACCTCTTTTATTTATCTCTACCACATCAATAAAACATAATGCATGTGCATGTGAAAAGCAAAGATAGGGTACAAAAAAAATATAAGAGATTTATAGGTTAACTGGCAACATAGAATTTGATTATTGATCAAACATCAAAAATAAAAAATAAAGAAAAAAAATATCTCACTAAACACATAACCTAACAGAGAGTTTATTCAAAAATATGTTGGAGGATATAAATAGAAGAAAAGACATTAAGAAAATAAAAGAGAATTATTCAAATCAGTGATATTTAAACATCCATCAAATCGTTCAACACCATTTAACCGCTCTCATTTTATCTATCGCTCATCATCTACATATTACATGTGGGTGCTAAGTTCAGTGCCATGCCATCTGAAATTGTGTCACATAGTGACAATTGAAATGTTGGATTTAATTTCAGAAAGTGAAAAAATCAAAGAACCAAAATTAAGGATTTAAAAATAAGGGGATCATAATCCAAATATTAATTAAAATGGGGGATCGAAATCGCAATTAAGCCTAAAATAAAAGAGTATATGAATGAATATTAAAAATCATGTCATAACATTTACCGTATGTTTTTTTTTTTACAGAACTTTAACGGTTAACGTTTCTTTTTTGAAAAGGGAATGATTTAGCATTCTTGATATTTAAAGTAAGTGGAATGATTTGGCATGAAAAAAATTGATTGACGGATGGTAAAACATTCTTAAAAAAAATAAATTTTTCCTCTAAAAGAAAGATATTTTGATTTTTTCTCGCAAAAGGAATTAGTCAAATATTGATTCAATATTAAATTTTGACAGAATCAGTTGAATCAAGCACAAACTAAAGATACATGTTATAGCAGAATGAATTGAATCAATCACATGGATCTTGTACCTAAACAATAATGAAAACAATCTATTACCTAAACAATAATGAAAACAACAATAAAAAAACTATCAAAAACAAATGGTATTCACTACCTTTTCATTATTAAAAATAAACAAATAATACAAAAGTGGAATCCATAGATCCAAAAAAAAAATTCCAATGAAAATGGGTGATTATCATGATACACAACATGAAAAGAAACTCATACAAACAATGCAAACAAATACGCTCAGACCTTAGTTAACTGGGTTAATGAAAGAGATTACTAAAAGAAGGTATAAAAGTTTGGGAGGCAGCTACAAAATATTGATCAATTTAACATTAACGTGTACGTTATATAGTAAAATTTGGTTTGATAAGGCAGTGCATTTTAGGCCATAAGATTGTGCATCCAATGATCCAACGGTTTTGATTTGCTTCATGTGTATAACAATATAGAAAATGCATTAATTAAAAAAGCATTAATTGTATATTAGGCCATAAGATTGCCATGTGTACTTGAGAATAGAAGAAGTTTGGATTGTTTATATTGTAGATACCTCCACACGAGGTAAATATATCAAAAAAAAGTTGCACAAAAAATGGGTTAGTAGTTGAAGAAATTAGGATCACATGAAAAATATAGGAGCTTTCGTTAACTTTTCCAGTTGTGAATTGTGATTGCAATTAGTTAAGGGAAGTGCTTGTTTCAAGTCATAAAAAACAACCTATGGATATATTTTTGTTCCAGGAATATAGGGATGTGAATCTTATTCCTCTGTATATTTTAGAAAGTCTCTTGGCACACATTTTTAATATTTCTTGGTAAATTGATAGTTATAAGAATTAAAAAAAAAAACACATATAAATTCTCATGTGAATCTTGTTCTCCACCCTCTCATTTAAGAATAAAACTATGAGAAGAAATTATGTCATTTTTGAGAACCTTGTGCCCTCAAATAGTTTTTTCTCAACCGTGAAAAAATCTGGGTATACTCATTTTGTTCCCATATATTTTCAGAAATGTGATTCCTATACTTTTAAAAACAAACACCTCATAAGTGTAAATATGCTAAGCCATGTAAAAAAAATGTACTCAATGTAGAATTATGTGATTATTCTTTTTCCTGAGGAGATGATTATTCTTAAAACCACATAATAGAACATGCAATGTATTGTCCTCGTAAGCTGAACAAACACAGTTGGTAGGGACAATGCATAATATATGCAGGGGTTGGGATTCGAACCCCAGACACCCTACTTCTCCACATTAAAATGTGTAAACTCCAGTCACTAGGCTACTTGCCAAAAAAAAAAAAAGCAATGTATATTTGTAAAAAATAATATATATATATATAGTGTGTGTGCAATGTAAAATTATGCATTCTTTTGGCAGCTGTACTCACCTTTGATGATTGCTTTTTAGGCACCTAATGATTGCTCTCATGCCCCCCAAATGGCAATTAACCATCGTTAATCAGTTGAGATACTTTTTAAATCTACTCACTCAATTTAAAAGTGTGTTGAACCGTAGTTAATTGTCGTTCGGATTTTCCTAGGTGTCTAAAGAGCAATTGTCATCACCTTTCACGTTGAAAGACTTAAAAATGAGTTGGGCTTTATCTGATCCACTACACTAGCAACTGAAGCCTTTAAAGAACAGGTTTTCTCTTAGGCCCCCTAATATCTCTAAGGCCTTCAATTTTACCGGATGTTTATTTAGGGGATCTTAAAGATAATAGACGGCCTAAAAAGAAATGTTGTTTACTGGTTAGTGGGGCATTGGGCTACAATTGACAATACTGGCCAGCTTGCAAAATTTTCATGAGGAAAAATTGACTTTGTCTCCCCATTATACACTCCCCAAACACATGACATTTTCAAAATACCCATAATTTTAACATGAGTATAGAAGTGGATATTTTTAGTTTCTATTTTTATTCACTTTCACTTGTAAAAGTGTTTTTATTTAACCTGTTTTGAATTTGTTTCCCTGTTTTAAAATATTATAGAGTAAACAAAGAAAATATGTGTTTTTGTTTTAATTGTACAAATACTAAAAAACACATTATACAGAATGAAAACAAGTGTCAATCTTTGTTATCAAATCAAACAGACCACAAGATTTCTCGTGCAAGTGTCCAAAACATTATGTGGATGTAATTTTCTTAGCTTCAAGAGTTCTCTATTGAATCATTCTAATCTAAAAATAATATTAGTATATAATAGGGAAGCAATAGAAACATTTGAAAGAGCCACTTGCCTATCATATAAATAAACCTTTGGATTATTAGTCACTTATACTTTTACATATTTTAAGTGCGTTGAAGCACCTAGTTGTTTTCTTAATGAGAGAAACTATGGCTGATGAGTATGAGTTTTGGCAGCATACGAAATGTGTGTGGGAGACAACATTCTTGTTCCATCCTTGCTGCCCTTAAAGCCTACAACGAATCCTTTAGTCAAACCACTTCTCCCCAAAAATAGAAACTACTTGATTTTGCAATCATAAATAAAGGGCACAAATGATGTCATCACCAATTTCCAATCCTTATTGCATGCTAACGTTTTTTTTTTATGCTAAGGATCACTATGCTCCAGTTTAAATTAACATTAATAATTCACTTTGATTCAAATCAAAGTTTTGTAAGTACACCACAATAGTCCTAATTTTCTACAGAAAATTGTAGATAAGCAAGCTAATATCCCCAAAGAAGCAAAAATATAAACATGTAATTATTAGTGGTTAGTAACTTAGTAGAGTGATGTTCTATTCTAAAATGACTTCTTCCATCCATACCCTCTAGAGGCAATCTGTTCCATGACTTTTATATGCCTTGCCTGCATGATATATGAACATACAATATTAGTTACATTAAGTTATATAATTTTTTTCGACAAAAAAATAATTATATTATTTTACTTAATTCAGTTAGGCCATTTCCTAAACCATGGTGCCTCTTAGCAGACCAAAAACAAAACTGGTGTTGGTTTTCCAAAAGCATGTCTCAAATTTTACAGTTTGTTATCAATTGAAAATATAAATTGGCATGTAAACAAATGTAAGTAATCTTGCAATTAAGTAATCACATTGTTTATAGCATGGTTGCTTCAGTGATGGATCATCAATTGATGCTGGAGGATCCTGCCCAAATATCATCTCACAACTCATGTCATCAAAATCTGCAAATAGAAAGATAAATAAAAAATCAATCTAAATGTATACTTCAATTGTTGAGTTTTATTTTTTTGGCAGTAAATTGTTGAGATTTATTTAATCATTTTAGGAACTTCCCTTTTTTATTTTTCATCATTAGGAGTCATGTATAATTTAGAAACTCATAATGTCAAAACAGTCATCATGATACAATTTGAATGCATTTGGTAAACACCACTAATTCTATGATAGGTTCATGAGATGTCATTAGTGAAATTGAAAAGAGTAAATAGTCTTTTTAATCCTTAAAAGTGAGTGTAATGTAATGTCATTGTAGTTTTTGAATGTATGAAAATTACAAAAATATTATTGAGAAGTAATTCGATGGATCAAACTAACAAATGAAATACACGTTTAAGAACCCAAATAACTAACAAAAAACACGTATGAAGACCAAATTGACTAACTAAAGATATATTCAAGAATTTTTTGTAACTTTGGTCAACGCGAAGACTATAGTGATCACGCATCATACATTGAAATTGAAAGATTAAAATGATTGTTTACTCAAACTAAAACCATATATGATTTTTAAGTTAATAGATATTATTTAGGTTCATGAAAGTTGTCACTTATTTGTGAAATTAAAATCATATATATGAGAGATGTCATTCTATGGTCTACTTGCAAATTTGCCCCCTCAGTGGGTATATTCACGGGGTCCTCCATTGAAATGAATCAATAATGATGCTGACCTCCACAATGTAGTGGAGGCTTGTAGAGGCCATGATACTCTTTCAAGTGTGTTAACTAACATTCTTTCTTTTGTTTATTTTTTAGTGGACTTACTAAAAATAGATAAACTTGGTTCATTTTCAGCATCATGATATTTCCTATTTAGGTTTAATTTTGGAATTGTTAGGATACTTACTTGGTACCATGTTGACTGGCATACCCAGAGTGTTCTTTATAAACGATTGAGTTGGAAGTTTGCACATATTAACACACATCCCTACACAATTTGTCTCCTCCAAAAACCTGCATGTATTAATTTTTTTGAAATCATGAATGTAATAATCATGATTTTGGTTTTGAGTATTGACAACAAACTCTTGCTATAGTGACCATGATAAAAATCATAACAAGAAAGGAAAACGGGTAGGGAGAAGCATGGTCATAGATTGTTGAACCCGGATCCTCTAAAGTCGTTGTATGGTCTAGTCCAGCATGTTTGAATTACTTCTCTCTCGAAAGCTAATGTATACTACTGGCGCCGAACCATACAACGATTTAGAGGATCTAATTTTGTAGATTATGTGACAGAATGTGTCTTAGGTGGGATGTACCACATAGTGTAAATCAATTAAGAATGAATAGATAAATAAAATAACCTGCATTTTTTTATGTAGACTGCATTTCTTTCTATTCTCCCATTGATCTCCGATTCTCTTACCTACTCATGATGAAATTAAAGAGATTAATCTTTTTTAAACCATAGGACGGAAAGTAAAAGCAAATAGCATACATGGTCAAATACTTAAAGTGCAACTTTATTTATACTTGTTAAATAAAATTATTGATCTTGTCAAAAATATTTTAATTGATCTTGATCAACAATTCTAATGCTTGCTAATGAAACTGAAATGTGGCATAATCTGGTTGAGAAGACATTGTACGCTAATTGTCACACCAGTTAGTGGGGCATGATATGTTATAGATAAACTAAGGTGATAATTTCATATTCCACTCGTTTTCTAGTAACAAGGTAAATTGATTTGATATATTTCATGTTGCAACCACTCTGTTTCCATGCAAGTGTCTTTTTAATCACACTTGTATTTTGATAAACCTAATGTTTGTTAATGCCTCTGTCGACTATATTTCTGCTCAGCCATTTACACTAACCAATTTTTCAGTATTTTCTAATCATTTTCAATAATGATTTGTTTTTTCAACAACACTTAGTGGACTTAATTTGGTCACAACTTCACTCACCAGCCATCACCATTAAGCTTATAGTAAATTTCAGTCTCATAATTAGTAGTGGAAGGCATAGTAATTTATCAATGCAAAATATCATTCGAAGTGATTTATCAAATCATAAACAATACAAAAATGTACATCTACATATAACATCTCAATTGTATACCTCGGAGGGCCCAAGTAACCAAGTAAAGAACATAGTGGTGATAAGTGCAAAAAATTCCCTTGTGAATTTAGGTGGTAGTGGCTGTTTCTTTATCTGTAAATGGTCATACATAAAAACAATTTCATTGTGGAAATTACAATGCTTAAAAATGGAAGAACAACATGAGGGAACACAAGCACATGCAAGAAGAAGATGAAATAAAAGTGAGTAATGAACTTACCAATGCAAATACAAACTGTGGAAAGAGTCTATCAAGAGCTTGAATGGTAACCTCTTGTTGTTGAATAGCACTAAATTTCTGTTTTGCCATAGTAGCTGCCTCAACAAGGCTCTCATAGCCACTCTTATTGTTTCTGAGTCCTGCAAAGAATAAAAACTACAAACTCTATAACTTCCCCTTGAGATAACAACATGAATTACAACAAAAGGAACAAAAGGGTATATATGAACCTGTGGCAGCTTGAACTGTTTTTGATAAATGGTTTATTGCTATGAGATCAAACCAGTTGTCTTTGTAGACATTAGTAGTAGTACTTTTTGCTGTTTCTTCTGTAATGTCATGATTTGAAGGCTTTCTGAGCACAGCAACTATATAAGGTGGATGCTGAGGTCTATGTTTGATGAGGTTGTAGTGAGTTAAAGTTAGTGTTGAAATTCTGTTCTGCTGCCTAAAAATATTTGCTTCCATTTGTGAATGTTGTTTTGAGTTTCATGTGAGAGGCAAATAGGGAATGGAAGTTGTTTTAAAATGTTTGTTAATGAGAGGGGAAGGGGTGAGAGAGGTATATAAGTAAGAAACATGAATTGTGCATAAATAGCATATTCACACAAACTCCATGCTCCAGATTCTGCTCTTTACGTTTGGTTTGGATAATAGTTTTTTTTTTTTTAAGAAAATGCTTTGGATAATAATTGGCCTGGCTTTGTGGTTCAAAAAACAATGTCAAATTTAAAAAACATATAATACAGAAAACTATAGGTTTAATATCATTTTTGGCTTATAAAGTATTGTGAGTATGCGATTTCGGCCCCCACTTTAATTACACTTAATATTACATGTGTGCGATTTTGGCCGCCACTTTTTCTCAGAGTGATTTTTAAAGAAAATTATCATAAAAGATTAAGTCGTTCATTTTCTTTTTGTCAGTAGATGAAGTGACAAGTACCACTTGAAACTCACGTACAACTATGAATCTCGGATTCCAAATCAAGTGAAAATCTCCAATCCAACAATATCGGTATTATTAAGGGATAAGTCATTCTAAAATGTAATGTTCCAACTTGACTTGGTATTAAATATATTTGAAAAGATCACTTCATTATAAAATAGTGTTCTGATTTATTGTTCAAAATGAAAGTGGTTTAAGTAGCAATGACCTTACTTTTTAGAATCTTTCCGAAGGCCCGGGCTTAAACAGCAACTCCAGCCCATTCCACTAACACCACACAGGCCCATGTCCCAATGTAGGAGATAAGATTTGACTGGCTAAACTTGCGTTACAATTTACAAACACCATGGCAGTAGCAGCAAGTGCTACCTTCTCATCCTCGGTATGCACCTTACAAAACCGCCATGCATCACAATCCACAACCTTTTTAGGCATTCCCCTATATCAGAAAACTTTCCTCAGTGACAAAAAATCACCACACAAGTTTTTAACAGTGGCAGTGACCAAAGGCTCAGCAGAGTCAAGTAAATCCGATGAAAAAATCCCTTCATGGGCTAAGCCTGACTCAGAAGAACCTCCTCCATGGGCTCAAAATGAAGCCCAAAACAAACCCACTTCTTCTGAACAACAAGGATTTGTTATTCCGTTTTATGTTTATTTACTTGCCTCTGCTATCACTGCAATTGCCGCTGTAAATAACTAACCTCTTTTCTCTTTCATTTTCTTCTACTTTTGTTATTGTGTTATATGATGTTTTGAATTTGATTTTACAGATTGGTTCGATATTTGAGTATGTGAATCAAAAGCCAGTGTTTGGAGTTTTGAGCTCTGATAGTCTTTTCTATGCTCCTTTGCTTGGTTTTTTCGCCTTCACCGGTGTTCCCACTTCGGTAATTACTTTCATCCCCATTTTATGATTATTCGTTATCCATATGTTTGTTAAGGTTAAATGTAATAATAATTATAGGCCTGGTTTGGATGGTGAGATTAAATAATGTCTTAAGTGTTTATGTGAATAGACAGGCTCAAATTAGAAAATTAAAAATGACCATAGTTCATGCAAACTGCAGTAATTGTTAGATATGGTAGGAGATTTGTTACAATTTGTTTAAGCCTAATGGTAGTTAGAAGTTAGTTATGATTAGGTGGAAATTTGTTATGTTAGTTAACTTGGGATCACAGTATAAAGGTGTATCCTACCCTGATTGAATCATATTCTTCATTCTACTATTTTTAAATTCTCTCAATTTATTTCTTAGTCGGACTCAACCATGCTTCTCAACAATGTTGATATGAGATAGTTATTGATTTATACAAATTGAATGGCATTTTAGTTGAATCTTTTGTGAACTAATGAGTTAATGTTATTCAATTCAGGCTTTCTTGTGGTTCAAGTCTGTACAAGCAGCCAACAAGGAAGCTGAGGAACAAGACAAGAGGGATGGTTATTAATAATTATAGAGTACCTTTTTTGTTGCTTTGTCCGCGTAAGTCATACGGAAATTGCATATAATGCTATGTTGTAAGTAAGAGTCTGTTGTGAATATTCATGTTTCTCATATGAATGAATATCAATGATTAAAATCTCAATTTGCTCGATGAAATTGTGAGGGTGTGTCAAGTTAGTCTAATTCACTTAACATGGCATGCACCCACGCATGTGTACAACAGTGTATTTAACGTGCCGCATTAGCGCCCCTAACTCTTTTAACTAAGTCTAACACGGAGCAAAAATGGTGGTTACAATTGTATAGTTGGCAGTTAAGTAGTAAAACCATCTACGCTTCCTCGGTTTCCCTTACAGAATGGTCAGTTCTGAACTCTTGGACTTGATCTTTGATCCATATCATTCTGCCTTACTTGATTAGGACTCAACCTCAAGTCAAGCTATGCTTCATTGTCAAAGTATGGTAAACGATCGACAACACTGAAGGTTGTAGCGACTTTATCGGTGCTTAAAGTTTTACCTTGTAAAAATGTCCGTCTTATGCACTACTTTGAACAAACCATCATCTGTTAAGGAATCATTGGCATTTGGTTGATTAAAAAATTGTTCTTTTTGCATGTGTATCCTTACCAAGTCACCTTCTCTGAAAGTGTGCAGCCTACAATGTTTGTCAAACTTAGTTTTATATCTTAATTTAATATTTAGATTATTGCATGAAATTGCTCACACAACTTCTTGATTTTCTTCTTCATCTGTACTGTAATGTTGATTGTTAGATAAAGGTTTAAAGTCTAATGGGCTGAGGGAATACATGTTGTAAACTGTCTCAAATGGACATTTTCTCATTGCTTGGTTGGTGGAATTGCTATAGGAGAATTCAACCAGTGCAAAGATATTTGAAATTCTTCTTGACAAAGCTTTGAAGTAGATTGCTCAAAAGCTTGTCGGTACCTATGTTTGTCCATATGTTTAGGGGTAAAGTGGTAACCAATGCTATTAAATTGCAATTTAGTGCCTATTTTTTCCATAAGGTCCTCTAGCGGTGCTTAAAAACTAATCTTGATATGAAGTGATGGTTTTTTGGATGTCATCAAGATGAAAAAATTTCATTTCCTCAAAAAAAAAAATGATGAAAAAATTTCATAAAATACAATTTTACAGCTTATAGCCTGACCTGGCTAATTTAATAAAGGGTTAATATGTATTTACCCCTGTAATTTGGGCGAGTTTCGGTTTACCCCCTGTAAAAAAAAAAGTTTAGATTCCAACCCTGTAAAATAAGATTCTTTGATCTTAGCCCCTGAACCATGTGACTGTGCAGAATTACTGACGTGGCGAGCTGAGTGGCATGCTGATTGTGCATATCTGATTATCTGGCATGCTGACTATATAATTAATTTTGTTTTTCATTTTTTAAAAAAAAATTTAAAAATTTGTAAAAGTTAAAAATAAAATCAGGATTTTTTTTTATTACAAAAAATAATTTTCAAATTTTTTTAATATTTTGAAATATACATTTTTCGAAAATTCCAAAATTTATAATTTACGAAAAATATATATTTAAAAAAAATTTAATTTTCCATAAATTTTTAAAATTATTTTCGAAAATTTTGAAATACATATTTCAAAATTTTTATTTCGAAAAAAAATTTAAATTATTTTCGAAAATATGGAAATATATTTTTTTTTGAAATTAAAACAGATTTTTTTTTCGAAAAAGAAGTTTTTTAAATTTTCTCAACAAAAAAAAAATCTGGAAAATATTTTTATTTTAAAAAATCTGGATACAAAATTTAGATTTTTTTCGAAAATTTGATTTCAAATTTTTTTTTACAACGTGTTATAGATTTGAGAATATTTTTAAATATTTAAAAATTGAGGATAAAAAAAATCTGAAATTTTTTTTAATATTTAAATTTATTCTTATCTATTTGTTACATGTGTTATTTGTATTGAAAATTGATGGCATTTTTGAAAAGAAATAGTCAGTCCAAAAAAACTGAAAGGGGTTGTTTTCTTTATATATATATTTCTCAAAAAATTATATATAAAATAAAAAAATTTCTAAACTTACTGTATTTTGAAACTTTTGAAAAAAAATTTAAAAAATCCAAATTAGATTAAAATTTTAAAAACATTCGAAAAAAAATAATATAAGCTAATTTTTTAATGTTTTGGTAAAAAAATATTAATTTTTTTCTGAATTTTTCAATCCAAATTTTTTCGTTTTTTTTAAAAAAAAATCTTATTTTTAAAATTAATTTTCAGTTTTTAAAAATTAAAATTAAAATAATTACACAGTGGTGTGCCACGTCAGTGTCCGTTACACACGTGTCAGGTTTTAAAAAAATAAATAAATTACACAGTGGCGTACCACGTCAGCGTCTGGATGAGGTCAAGGGTGTTTTGTGGAGAATCTTCATATTACAAGGGTGTTTTGTGGAGAATCTTCATATTATAGGGTTGGAATCTAAACTTTTTTTTTTACAGGGGGTAAACTGAAACTCGCCCAAATTACAGGGAGGCAGAGACATATTAACCCTTTAATAAAAAGGTCATACTTATACTTTCTAAAAATCATATACACTTAAATAGGTCTGACTTAAGCTCATAAAAATTTATTAAGCCTTTTAGGTTGGCATATTTATTCACATAAATTTAATAATTTTTTTGTTTTTTTTAAAAAAAAATATCAGAAATAATATTTTATTTCATTTTTTTTAGGGGATGTTATTTTATATATTGAAAACTATTTTTTTATTTGTTGTATGTCGTGTTGCAATTTGGACGAAATATGTGGATTGAAAATGAACCCAAATATCTTCTTATTCTATTTTATTTTTTTTAGGGATTATTCTTTTTTTCTTTTTTCTTTTTTAACAATGAAACTGTTGTGAATATAAGTAAATAGAGAGAAGAAGAAGATAGAATAAGGAAGTATTCTTATTCACTGATGTCTTTCTGAATGTTACAATGAGCTCTATTTATAAGGAAATAGAGTAGCATATATAAACTAAGCCCAATAACCTAGTGGTATAATTTATTGAGATCTCTTGATTTTCATGTATGCCAGGTACCTGATCAGTTTCTTCTAGAACTGAAATATTGATTATGTCAGAAACTATATCCTCATTTGGGCCATCTTTTCTTTTAGCTCATTTTCTTGCACGAGGATTTTTTTCTTTGGAACCGACTGGTCTGTCACGCTTCATGCGTGGTTGAGACTTGTTTGCAATATGAGATATTCCAACAGGAACATCCATTTTTATTGGAGCATTAACAACTGGTATGTATGATTTAGTCACACTTTTTGGATCAATGAATGCATTTGGCAATTGGTTTGCTAAACTTTGCAAATGAATTATCTTTTGAACTTCTAGTTCACATTGTTTAATTCGAGGATCAAGATGAGACAATGAAAGTTCACTCCAACTGATCTCCTTTTTCAGCTGCATTTTCTCTCCCCCTAATGTTAGGAAATTTGATTCATCAAATTGACAATCAGCAAATCAAGTTGTAAATAAATCTCCTATCGTGGGTTCGAGATACTTTATATTAGATGGAGATTCATATCCAACATATATTCCCAAGCTTCTTTGAGGACTCATCTTAGTGCGTTGTGGTGGAGAAATTGGAACATACACCGCACATCCAAATATTCGTAGATGAGAAATATTAGGTTCTTGACCAAAAACTAATTTCAAAGGGGAAGAGTCATGATAACTAGTTGGCCTGATGCGAATCAATTTTGCAGCATGCAGAATTGCATGTCCCTAAGTGGAAATTGGGAGTTTGCATCTCATGAGAAGTGGTCTTCCAATTAACTTTATACGTTTAATGAATGATTCTGCAAGTCCATTTTGTGTATGAACATGTGCCACATGATGTTCAATGTCAATTCCAATGGACATGCAATAATCATTGAATGCTTGAGATGAAAACTCAGCAGCATTATCAAGACGTATTTTCTTTACAGGATAATCAGGGAATTGAGCCCTTATTCTAATTAATTGAGCTAGCAATCTCGCAAACGCCTGGTTGCGAGTTGACAATAAACAAACGTGTGACCATATTGTTGATGCGTCAATTAAAACCATAAAATATCTAAATGGTCCGCATGGTGGGTGTATTGGCCCACAAATATCACCATGTATACGTTCTAAAAAAATTAGAGATTCATTTCCAATTTTTGTTGGTGATGGTCGAGTTATTAACTTCCCTTGTGAATAAGAAGTGCATGAAAATTTATTAGATTGAAGAATCTCCCGTCTCTTCAATTGATGACCACATGAATTTTCAATTATTTTTCGCATCATTATAGATCTGGGATGGCCCAACCTTTCATGCCACACCACAAATTTATCATGATTTGTAAACTTCTGGTTTACAATTACATTTGCTTCAATTGTACTAATGTAAGTGTAGTACAATCCAGAGGAAAAAACAGGTAGTTTTTCCAATACACATGTTTTATCTAAGTCATGTTTTGTGATACAAATATATTCAACACTTCCTTCGTTTCTTGTTTCGAGGTGGTAACCATTTAGGCGAATATCTTTGAAACTTAATAAATTTCTATAGGACTTAGGTGAGTACAACCCATTCTCAATATATAATTTTGTCCCTCCACATAATGAAATATTAGCTCTTCCAGAACCTTCAATTATTTTTGTAGTACCAAATATGGTATTAACGTTTGATTCTCTTTTTAATAGGAAAGAAAAATATTTTTTATTTTTGAGAATTGTGTGGGTAGTTGCACTATCAGCGAGACACATTTCTCCATAGCTACTCATTCTTTTCAGTGATTAGAGCGTGCTGATAACGTGTTATGAATATAAGTAAATAGAGAGAAGAAGAAGAAGAGAGAATAAGGAAGTATTCTTATTCACTGATGTCTTTCTGAATGTTACAATGAGCTCTATTTATAGGGAAATAGAGTAGCATATAAACTAAGCCCAATAATCTAGTGGTATGACCCATTAACCCGTTTGCTATTTGGACATCCACTATTAATATTTATAACAGAAACAAATTAAAATAAAAGTTGGATAAAATTGATTTTTTTTTAAAAAAAATGTTGGACGCATTAGTTGGTGAAACCGTGGAGTTTTATTTTATATGCTTGTTTATTAGTTTATTACCTATTTAATATGAAGTTTTTGTCTTAACTAATTTAACAGGGAAGTGTCCCTCAAAATCAGTCTCTTCGCATGACGCTTGTTACGTGATAGATTACCAACAACAGACAATCTAATCAAAAGACACATTTTACATCCGAATGTTCAGTTTTGTGTGGGTGGATGCGGTATGATAGAAGATGCAAAACACTTATTCCTCTCTTGTGATTTTTTTGGCAAACTTTGGTACGGTATTTCTCACTGGCTTGGTTACAACTTAGTGTTTCCTGAAAACGTGTCAGACCATTTATATCAATTTGACACCTTTAGCGGTTTTACTAACAGCAAACATTCAGCTCTTAACCTTATTTGGCTATCTTGTGTGTGGGTGATTTGGCTTGAAAGGAATGCTCGGATCTTTCACCAACAAGAAGCTTCTTTTAATCAATTGCTAGATAAAGTTAAGTTTCAATCCTATTGGTGGCTGAAAGCTAATCGTTCTAGTTTTGTTTTCTCCTACCATTCATGGTGGTTGAATCTTTTACCTTGCTTGGGAATATTTTTGTAACAGGGTAGCTTTCTTTTTTTTCTTTTTGAGCTTGTGTTGGCTCCTCATTTTTGTTATTACTTGTAATTGAGTCTTTTAGCTGGGGCTTTGGCACTCTTTGTGCTGAAATCTCCAGGCTTTCATTAATTTAATCCATTTTATCTTCTTCAAAAAAAACTCAGTTGACAAGGACACTGCATAACGTTTGAATTTCAGACATTATACTTCTCCATATTTAAGATGTGTGAGCTTTAACCAATGATCTACTTACAAAAAAAAAGAAAAAGATATGAAGTCTTCGTGGCCTATTAAAATTTCTCAAATGTGATGTATGCTTTTAGACAGAATGTGAAAATGGTCTACAATAGCTATTAACTAATAGTCATAAGTCATGTTTAGATCTCGAAATTTTAGACTATGCTTATTGAACTAAAGTATTTAACATGTCTAGTACTTATCCTTATCCAAATCATTTATCATGGTATGTCTCAATCTTGTTCTAACTACCAAACTGGTCATAATTCATAAACTCTTTATTTATTGTTCTGGGACGTTTGTATTTATGACTTTACCACGCCTCATACAGCCATGAATATATGCAGAAGGTCTTTAATTAAAGTAGATAAGTGATATTTGTACAACTATTTTTTGATAATTTAAATCATTCTCTTTTATACTTATATTATTTGCTTACTCTCTTTCTTCATTTTTCTCGTTGTTGACCAATAAAAAAGAGACAAGAAAGCTGTCGCAAGGATTATCATAAATAGCTGTACAAATATCATTACTATGATAAGACCAAAAAAAATCACGTTTACCTTACTATTACTGTGACTAAGCATACACGGTGTTATGAAGCCGATTTAAAGAGATCTAATTTGATCGGAGATATCTGTTATAGTACATTTACCCACCACAATGATATAGTTGCAGGGTTGTTGTAAAGGAACCAAATAAGTCAAATCTAAGAATTATATTATTTTCTAATAAGTTAAACTCAAATTTTGGTTTGTCTAATTTAAATAAATGGGTCAAGCTCCAAGCATCTATTTTTTTTCCAAGTAAAGCTATAACTTTAAGTCCTTAACTATTCAACTTAGTCCAACGCTAATTACACCCTTTTTTTTAAGGAAACTGCTAGTTACGACTTACGCTTAGGAGAGTTGATTTATCTTTAAAGCTTAAAACAAGTAATTTTTTTAAGGACATGTCAAAATTAATATTAAGTTACTCCGAGTAAAAGTGAAATTAGATTTTTTCTTTTTTGAAGAAGTCAAATTAATCCATCAAAATTGATATTGAAAATAATCGAACACCAAATTTTAAGAGGAACACACTTTAAGGAACGAAATCAACACCATCTGAAATTAGATCTATTAAGGAAACAAAATGTTGTTAGATGGAGAGAGATCGCGTAGTAAGTGATCAGACGAATTGCCGATGGAGATTTTTTATTTTTTTTAAAACTTGGAGATTATTCATTTGGCAAAATTAATGAATAATTCACACTAATAAATCACCCTTTTTCAAAAAGAACATATTGTTTCTAAAATAACTAACTCTCTACTATTTCATGTCAAGTAGCTCCACAAAATGATAATGTTTAATACGTATATAGCGTGTGTTTACTTTAGCTTAATTTACACAAACAAACTACAACTATTTCTTAAAAGTTTCATCCATATAAGACAACTTGTTAGAACCAAAATTATACTTTAAACAAAACACCTACGAATGGTATGCCCTTATTTTATATATGCAAAATAAGAATAACAATTTTTTGAATAATTTAAGTTATGCAAGTTACGTACAAGTTACAAAGCAAGTTCAGGACAAGTCACCGCGTTTAAACGCTCATATCCATCCATTAGCGACTATCACAAGAGTGAGTGAGTTAGTGTGTGGCATTTTCCGTGTAACTGCACTAAACCTTCATAAACACGATATTGACATTTGAACCAACATATAGGGATATTATTGTCAATCTGTGGACTATAACCACCGTTCTTCAATTACACGGAGCCACACGGACAATGATGCATCGTATGACAAAACTACCCTTTCAAACTTTATTATCTTCACAAACGGTCCTAAACCAATCAATGAGGTGTGAACCTCCTCTCTAGCACGAGAAGAGAATAGGGGAGTGTATTGTTGTCACGTCAAAGTCACGCGCTGCACCACTGCGGTCTCACCCTAAAAAAGCCTAATGGTATGGCCATTTGTTTTTGGATAAATAAATAGTTTTTTTTTTTAAAAGGTTAAAATGAATTTGTATTACCACTTGGAAAAGATCTTCCTAACACAAAGTGTGTTAAGGAAGAACCACCAGAATCCAATGAGTAACAACGGTATATTTACAATGCAAAGTCAAACCGCAATAGTGGAAGAAAAGTTATAAAGAAAGTAACAATTGATGTATTTTCCTTTCAACCACGTGAAAGTTGTCGACTTAATCTTGTCAACCACCTATTGAATTGAGCCTTTTTTCTCATTAAAGGCTCTGTTGTTGCGTTCTTTCCAAATTTCCCACACGGTTGCAAACCAAATAGCCTGTAAAATATGTTGCTTTGACTTGGCAGCGCTACCAATAAAACTGAACTGATTAAAATGGCTTGATACGTCGTAAGACAAACTGAAAAAATACCTAGCCACCTGAGAATAAAATTTCAAACAGATCCAAAGAAATCACAATGTAAAAATAGGTGAGAAGATGTTTCCCACACTCTCCAACGCAAGACCGAGCATCTATTGTAATAACATGACGGCGGAAAAGATTGTTTTTGGTAGGAAGCCTATCTTGAAACAGACGTCCGGCAAAAACCACCACATTCAAAGGAACATTCTTGTGCCATAGAGAAGACACAGGCACCACATTATCGACAGGAGTAGTAGCGGACAAAAAATTATAAGCACTTCGAACCGTATACTCGGAAGATGTTTCCAATCTCCACACCCTTCTATCGACCCTATCCACCTACAAGGAAACATTTTGAAGTAAAAGCCTAAGCTCCCCCAATAACTCCTCCTCCAACTCCACGCGTCACCTTCAATCCCCCACCCTAACGAATACATGCCAAAAATAGACTCCTCCTTTGTTAAAGACAGCTCAAATAATCTATTAAATCTATCTCTAAAAGTCATTCATCCTACCCACACATCCCACCAAAATAGAGTATTTTTTCCATCTCCCACAACCTGATTAACGTTACTATGAAACCACTCCTCAGCCCGCAAAGCGGAGATATCCCTCCACCAACCGAAGGCCTCACGACCACCTTCAGACAATTGACCCCCTCACACCGTACCTAGTCGAAAACACCCTAAACCAAGAAAATATCCCTCTCCACCAACAACCTCCAGCACCACTTCCCTAATAAAGCTCTATTAAAGTCCCTAATTCTCCTTACCCCCAATCCTCCAACCTCCTGACTCCGACAAATAGATTGCCAATCAATCCAAGAGATTTTCCTATGGTCTACACTCCCCCCAATTTTTTTTTATATTAAAAATAGATTCGATAAAGGGAACGATACCTGACGGAGCCTTGAAAAAGGAAAGAGGGTCAAGAAATTCCAACCATTTTTAACCTATTCCTACTAGGATAGTTATCTTCTAATCCTGCTAGGATAGTTTCTAACTAAGCCTATATTCAGGATAAAAATTACAAAGGAAGCGTCATGATATGATAGGAAAATCGTTTATTTTAACCTATCTTTTTGGTACATCAAACATAAGATTTAGGTAGGATATGATTAATATATCATATTTTGTCTCCTTATCCTGATCATCAAATGGTTACACATTTAGGGACGAAAAATAACTATTTATTCTTCGTTGTTCATATCTTAACTTATCTCCACATCAAACGTGTTCGTGCATTCATATCATTGGTAGTTGTCTGATTAATATCAAATGGTCCAAAAATATAATTTAGATCATCCGATGTTGATCGATATTCAAGAATTAAATTGATTACTAAAAAAGCATATTTGAAAATCACAATAATTATTAATAAAAGAAACACATATATGCAATTTGATCTATTCATGGATTATGATGACAACGCCTCAAGTATTTATAGACCAAAATGATTATTGCTCTCTAGCTTAGTATTTATTTGACTCAAATTCTAAAAGAACCAAAACTCGTTATATAATTGATTCTAACATATTTGATTTTCACTCAAATTTATAATTCAATTCATTTTTATAAAAAATATTCAAACACGAATATTTTTACACTCAAATCATTTTTAATGAGAATTAATTTTACTAACACATTCTTTGAAAATCAATTATTGTGATCGCAAAACAAAACATACACTTATGTCCATCGTGATTGTGATAGCGGGACCAATTAGTTTCTTACAAGGGTATTTTCGGCATACAAACTAACAGGAGCGTCGTTCTAATCTGCCACATAGGTTAACACGTGGCGATCTTTCCATTCTTTCTCTGCTCGCTGCCTTTAAGTACTGTCATTGCGATCTTTTCCTTATCCTCTCTTCACCCACACCTTCTTCACGCGCAAACAAGAAACCGAGTCTTCACTCGTCGGAAAATTCCAACTACTCGCCGGAGATTACCAATTCTCCGGCCACGCATAGCAACCGATCTTATTTTCATGATGTCATAGTTACGTGTCTTGTTTGAGAACTCTAATTGTGTTTAGTATAAACCCTAAGCAAAAGCAACTTTACTTAGCATAGTTTTCAAGTTATTCCATTACTCTATTTTCTCTGTATAAATTAAATTAATCTGACAAAATATTAAGACGATCGCTCTTGTAATTTTTCCGAATTATCTTCTGCAAAATCTAGCGAAGTTGTTCAAATTCTGAAGATTTTTGCATTTCGTCATGCCTTTCACGATGAAGATTCAGCCGATCGATTCTCAGATTCCGGCAGAGAGGATTAAGCCGGTCGTCAAGTCGCGGCTGAAGCGTCTTTTCGAGCGACAATTCTCCGGCGTCCTGAAGAATCCACCTCCGGAGAAGATCGCCGGAGATGAGCCGCATCTACGCAAGGACGGTTCAAACAACGTCTTCATCGATTTTGAACCAAACTCAGTGTGTCTTGCGAAGATGGTGCGGAGTTTCATTGAAGAGAATCATGAGAAGCATTCAGTTTCATGTGCTCGTAACTGCTTCAACGGAAACTTCGACGATGGTTCCGACACTGAACTTCACGCGCTTGGTGGTGGTTCATCTGGTGAAGCGTATGAAGTTCTTAAGGTAATAATCGCGTGTTTGATTTAGTATTAAATTAATTAAACCGATAAGTTAGAGATTAATTAATTGTTTCATTATTATTTCTTAACCGTTTTTTATTACTATTTTTAACAGGGTTTGGTGGCGTGTCCAAATGTTAATGAAAGAAACTTGTTAGCAGACACAACAAAGATCATTGAGAAGAACAAAACTGTTTGCAAACGTAAAGATAATAATTGCAGAAAAATTGTTGTTGATGGATTGTTGAATCTTGGATATGATGCTTCAATTTGCAAATCTCGTTGGGAAAAATCCACTTTCTGTATCGCTGGTAATTTCTCTAACTATGAAAAATTTGTATAGACACTTTTGATCCAAGGCGTGTCTCTGTGATACTCAAATTTTAATTTTTTATTTGTATAATTTTTTTTAGGGGAATATGAATACATTGATGTGATAATGGGAAAGGAGAGGGTGATAATTGACGTTGATTTCAGATCAGAATTTGAGATTGCTCGATCAACCAAAGCTTACAAAGTGATTCTCCAAACGCTTCCTTATGTATTTGTTGGGAAGAGTGATCGGTTACACAGTATTGTAGCCATAGCATCTGAGGCAGCGAAACAGAGTTTGAAGAAAAAGGGTTTACATGTTCCACCTTGGAGAAAACTTGAATACGTTAGATCAAAATGGTTCTCTCCTTACACAAGAATCACACCACCTATGTTTTGTCCTTGGTCTCGTGAAATCAGTGAGGAAACAGAGAGAAAACAGAGGGTTTTGATCGGTGGCGGTGGTGGTGGTGGTGAGTCGGAGTCAAAAGCGGTGGTTGAATGGAAGCCACCAGAATTGAAACCCAAAAACTCAGTTCACACTGGGGCTAAGGTTGTGACTGGTTTGGCAGCTGTTTTTCGTGAAAACCCATGAAGTTTTGTTTTTTTAACCAAAAAAAAATGAGATTTTTGTTTTTTGTTTTTTTATATGAAATTTTAAATTCTCTATAGATTGAGATTGAGAATTCAGAGCTTGTGTAAAGTACTGTAATAGGCTAACAGCTCTATCCCCTTCTGGTTTTTATTGTAAGGGATGGGTTTTCTTTTACTGATATAATATATGATATGATAATTAATAATATGAATAAAATAAAGTTGATGAATATATATTGTTGGTTATTAATTAATTAGCTAGAGTTTTGAGAAATTGATTCCTTATTTGTTTAGTATTGCGGATTGCTTTTGTTGTTTGCTTGACTTTATGTTATATATTCCTTGTGTTGGGAGAAATTGTTTGATCCAGTGCATTGTGGTTGTGGGTGTGGGATTCGGAAAAGATAGATAATTTGTAAATTACTCGTATGTTTGATTGAAGATTGATTCTTATTTTTCTCTTCAAGAATAAGAAATGGACGCTAACAAACAATTTTGATGGTGCCTTTAAACACACTGAAAAAGATGCTGCTGGTGCCTTACAACACACTGAAAAGGATGAAAGAGCACTAGTATTTTCCATCATTCACTTATTTGATGAGCAACATAATACTATATATCTCTGTCAAATTTTCCTCATTCTCTCTGTTTACCATTCTCACTATGTTAGGACCACTTTTTTCCCATAAACAAACGTCTGAGCGATTCCGTTCAGAGTTTTGGACGGTTCAAATTTTCAAAAGGATGGCGTCAATCGTGTTCATTTTTCTTCTCTATGGAAATCATAGTGTAGTGCAAGCGTAGTGGTTGCTCAGTTACACGGAAAATGATGTTGGTTTCTCGATCATTGGCATCCTTGAATTCAGTGATGTACCCAAAATTCCAATGCTTTCTTCGGTGGTCACAACACTAAGGAGAAAATTATTTGGGTGACAATTGAAAAATTCTCAAATTTTAGTTGTCAATAACTTTAGTTGAGAGATTAATTTTTGAAAAATTAACTAAGAACTTGTTCCTGACCGGATCTAGAGGCCTAATCCGTCTATAAACCTAACACTAATCAGTTGGTAGGGATATTGCATATTATATATTATATGTAGGGGTCGGAGTTCGAACCCCGGACACCCCACTTCTCCACTAGGCTACTTAACTAAAAAAAACTTCGGAAACTGCTTTTCTAAAAGCTTAAACTTGACCTATTTAACTAAACATGCTTTTTAAAAAACCTAAGTCTATCACTCTAACAGGCCAGATCATACCATAGCAGACCAGACCGTAGACCCCTATAGATAGGTCTAACCTATTCCCAACCCTAGTTACCTCAACTCCCTTGAGCTGATCTTGGTTTTAAACAACCAATTTTGAGTGTTTGGTGCTATCAATTTAACTTAAAAAATCTCACCACATTGCCTTTTTAACAGGCTACCATCGGAGACAGTTAGAAAGAAAAAAAAAAGTTTAAAACTAGGGTCTTTTAATCACCATCTTTTACTAGTGGTTTATGTTGATCTAATGATTATAATTGATTCACAACGTGTATTTTTTACTAGGTGTGATATATGTCACCTCTAAATTATTTGATTATCTATCCAATAAACTTTTGCATGTCTTGGCTCGTAGAAAGACTACATGGGCGAATTAGAAGTGATTGATAATGATAATATTGAAAACTTTAATTTATTTTCAATAATTTTTGTCATGCCTTGACTCATAGAAATGTTATATGGGCGGATTAAAATAGATTGATAATAATAATAATAATAAATTGTAAATCTTAGCTCAACTTGCAATTTTTTTAGGTAGATTATTTTAAAAATGCAATTAGTTTTGTCATCTCTACCTATGTTGTTTTCTCCCTATATATACCTAGAGAAAAACATTTTGTTGGTAGAGAAAGTCATTTACATTTAGAAATCATGACTTCTTTTATTAGTAAACTCTACCCCGTCTTCATGTTCCTCTGTCTTGTCATTCTCCTTATTTTCTCATGGCCATGGGGTACAACTAACTAAACAATATATATTTATTCTCGCGCGCTTCTTCAATTCTAAGCCTTTTTCTTATGTGCAGAGGTGGAAGAAAAAGTCTGTGGAAGGCCGAATCGAGCATGGTCAGGGCCTTGTACTGATTCGGACTGTGATGAAGCGTGCCTTGACTTGGAGTTCGATGCAATATATGGTTCTTGTGGAGGAACTAGTTATGATTGCTTCTGCTTCTTCAAATGTTGAACATTGAGTTTTTGTTCCATAATTTTCACCTTTGACATTTAATGGGTGTGAAAGTAAAGAGTATACAACACCGTTAATCTTTAATATCAATGATATCATTTTAATGTTAAGCCATGCTTATTAATTATATATCACTTTCATTTTTATTAGCTCTCTCTTATATTTAGATATCGAGAAATATAGGAAATCAATGAGGGTGTTGTTTTGGTGGATTCTCTTTATACGAAGAATACTCGTATTAAAGTATTAGAGGACTTTTTTTTTCCTAGCAACAACGAGGCTAGAAACTCTTGTACCATTGAGGTAGAGTCAGGAAACATTTTGAAGAAAGTGACGTAGTCTAGGACTCAACGCATTTTTGTATGATAGAATTATATTTTTTGTTTGTGTTTGATTTTCGCAGCAACAATCTCAAGTGTTCGAGAATTACAACAATAAAAATCAAATATAACTCCCCAATGTTTGGGAGTCCATGTTCATGGAAGTTATCCTTCTTAAGTTAATTTTTAGTTAAGAGCACATGTGGGAACCCAATGTGTATATTGATATATATATCATTATTCGTCTTAATTATATTGGGTTGCTTGATTGTGGGGAAGGAGTAAGTCAAGAAAAGATCAATCAACTGGTAAAAGACTTGAATGCATAATGGAGATCTTTTCAGGCCAAGATTTAAAATGGAGGGAGATGATGTAAAAGTAAGGATATTTTTTTGGAAATTTTGGATGGAGAGATTAAAGAGGCCTTAATTGCTAATCAAGGAAAACCAGTTGCTTTAATTGGCAAGGAGTCATGTGTGCATTTGAATCCATGATAATTTAGAGTTAAATATGTTTTTAATCTTATAAAATCACAAATTTTCAAGTTTAACCTTTATAAAATTTTAATGATGATTTTAGTCCTTTATAATATTGTACTCCTAGTTTGTAAGAATAATCCATATTTTGATTTTTTTTTTTTGTCCTCTTAAATAGTTTCTATAAAATGCAAACAAAGATTAAAAGTGAATAAAAAGTTCATAGAAACTAAACTTAAAAACTTGTAATTTTGTAGGGATTAAAAATAAATTTCATCAAAAAATATATTAAATTTATGCAAGGGCTCGAATTTAGACCCTGTATATCAATGATCTTACTACAACTATCAATTAAGTTGTACTTATGAGACAAATTAAAAATATATGTAACCTATTATAAATAATGCACTGCAAATATATAAATATGCATCAATAAAATTGGAATCATTTGAGTCAATTAAAAAACAAATCAAATAAATTGTATTACAATTTTTTTCTTCTAATCCATTGTGTAATTAAGACAATTGACTTCTGATATACGTCTAAAATATTTCAAGCTAATAAAACTATTCATTAAGTCGCCAACGAAACGAGACGTTCAATTTTTTTAGACTCTTTCAAATGAGTTACTATGCTCGCGTCATACTGTATACTTTAATATGAGTTTTGCTAACAAGTGTCATTAGCAATTAAAATAATTGATGAATTTTATGATGAAAAAGTTAGTATTTTTTAATGTTTTAATGTGTTGAATACACAACTTCCACGATAAAATTACCACTTTGTAGAGGAATATTTGTACATACATATTTTATTATATGGTGACAAAAATTAAATTAGAAAAATTAATTTTAATTAAAAAATAAATAAAATGTAAAATAATTTAGTAGTAATAAATTGAATTGACATAGCCTTGAAAAAAAGATTGAATGGACTGAAAAATAGTAAAAAGGGAGTAACGTGAGAAAACGAGTTACCGTGGAGTTGTCTTTTTTTCTAACATTGGCCAAACAAAGGTTTACCTTAGCTCTGCGCACGGACAAGGATTGAAATCGAAGACTTGTTGTTTCAGATCCAAACACAACTTTCAAGTTTCCTTGTTCAGTAAATTCAATTCAACATAACAGTTATGATGATTCTCTATTGACATTCCTTCAACCAACAACAAACTCCGTTCCTTTCGATTTTCAGATATCAAACCGCATTTGCCACTTTTGATGGACACTCTTCTCTCTCTTCTTTTTCTTCTTCTCTTTCTCTCTCTAACCGTTTCTTCCGAAACCATTATCAATTTTCATCAACCGTAAGTTTCTTTTTCCTTTGTTTGTAATAATGTGTTTGTTTCTTAGATCCGATAACTGTTCAATTTTGTAACCTCACAATCTTTGCTTTCTTGTTTTGTTTTTGGGTTTTTTTGTCTGCAAAAGTTAAAACTTTTTGGATCCTTACGTTTCATGTTTTGGTTATTGGTGTGACGTGAGATTCACTCACCAATTTTGTCTTACTCGAGATTGTGTGACAAAAAAATTATAATTTTTATGAGGGTCAAGGGATGAATTTGCACGTTGATTAAGAAATTCAAATCAAATCACAAGCTAGTTTTGCATTTAGAATTACTGTTAGTAGACCCTGATTTGAACTTAGTGGATTGTTTGCCAATGTATTGATGGTAAATAAAGGGATGGTGGTTTGTAGAATTAGAGATGAAATGTAGCTTCTTTTGTATTGCTATCATCAAGAACTTTTTCCAATTAATGAAGATTACTTAGTGTGTATGTTTGGATCGGCGGTGAGACTGCCAGAATCACTGTGGCTAAAGCTACAATTTGTAGCACCACCAAACATACTGTTAAACAGTTAGGCTTTTTAGTTGCCATCTGGAGTTGTAGTATATTTTACAGTTTAAGTAATTCAGTTATTCAACAGACTCTTGAGTTTTTCTTTTTTGGGATTTATGTAGAAGTCAATTTTAATTTCGGTCAATTATGGAATAGGAGTTGGCATTTTAGTAGTAAGAATACAGAAGATATTGTGAGGTTTCATGTACAAGAATAGAGTTGCGGTTGTGCATAATAATTAACATGTGCTTAGCTCAGAACTTATCATGATTGAATATGAGCTGAATAATTCACCCTCCACAATATAAACAAAATGGGAAACACACTGCAAACTTGTGCACTTCATGAACAGAACATTCAAGTGAATAGTTATCTCAAGTTGTATATAGATGTGGTGAGAAATTGTTGTTAATTTAGGTGGTGCTGAAAAGAAATATAACATGTATTTTGTATTTGTGTTATGTTGCCAATTCAATAATTTGGGGCCGAGACTCTTTCTTTGTTATCATTATTGTTTTGTGATAATAATTACCAACTTTTTTTTATGTTTCCTATGTTACACTCCTTATTGTTTTGTCATATCCTCTTGGGTATTGTATGACCGAACTTCTTGTGTTAGTTTTGAAGTGTGTCTTATCTCAACAAACTTGTGTCTTTATATGTCCGAACTTCTTTTGTTAGTTATGAAATGTCTTTATCCTTGTCCAATTTTTGTGTGTACAGATTTCCCATTGTCGAACCTGATCCTGGTCATACAAAACTTCGTCTATCACAGGAAGGCTTGGAGGCTATTGAGAGAATAACAAACCCCATTGCATCTGTGGCAGTAAGTTTGACTGCAACTATAAAATCCTTTTGTTTTCTAAATTCAAACTTTTATTTAATGTGGATTTACGTGACACTTATTGATGTTTGGTGGATTTTTCACGATGTAGTCTTCAGCTCATATCATATTGAATAGCATAATCCATTTAGATAAGTCATTATTTTGCTGAGTGTGTTGCTAATTGATATATGATCACTTGCTGTTACATTTTCTTAAAACATTTGAGAACTTGCACTTGAAAGTTGACTTAACTTGGTTGCACTAGTCAAAGGGTTTGACAGCAGCTACTATATAAATAGGCCTCTAGGAAATATTATCGTGTAAAGTGTGTCAAAACATGTAAGTCTTAATATTTCGCCAATGCAAGCTATTATTTTCTTCGCCTAAAGATGAGACAGAAAATCTCTATAAGAGTGAGGAATTAGAAATTGTGAACGGTTAGCTAAAAATCTGCTAATGTTGATGATCCTCATTAGCTAAAATTATTATGAATGGTTGCATATTAATCTGATAATTTCACTGCGATTCAAAGTGACGGAAGCTTGTGATGTGTTGAATAAATGTTGTTTGTTCCGCATTTATCATTCATGGTTTCTACCTTTATCACTTTATGGCTTTCTTAATTAGGTGATTGTTACTGCTTTTTTTATCAGGTAATTGGACCGTACCGCTCCGGAAAGTCTTTTTTGCTTAATCAACTTCTCTCTCTTTCTTGTTATGAAGGTGCATATTTTATTGCTACTAGAATTTACTCTTATCACATGCTGTTTTTAGGTAAAATTTGCAGTTGTAATTTGACAGCTTTTAAGTATTTAATGTTAGCTAATATATTTGTTTTCTTAGGGTTTGGTGTGGGACACATGCGTGACACAAAAACAAAAGGTGGATGGAGTTTATCATTTTTCTCTTTGTTATGCTTAGTTGGAGTTAGAGATATAGTCCTTTTCAATCTATCTTTAATCTCATTTGATCATGTCATACAGGAATATGGATTTGGGGAACACCTATAGATTTGGAAATTGACGGAGTAAAAACTTCAGTCTTTTACATTGATACAGAAGGATTTGAAAGCATTGGGAAGTCGAATGTATATGATGATCGGTAATTGTGCGCTGATCTTGTATACTGTGGTTTTTGTTGATATCACATGCTATTCATCGATTAGCCTTTTCTTGTGTTTTCCTTTTGCAGGATATTTGCTCTGGCCACTGTAATAAGTTCCGTGCTTATCTATAATCTGCCTGAGACGGTTAGTCATCGTAAGCCCTCAGAAATGAGCTCGTTTTAAATTTTTGAGGCCAAGCTAAAATGTTTTATTCTCTGTGCATTCAGATACGTGAAGCTGACATCTCTAGACTCTCTTTTGCGGTTGAGCTCGCTGAAGAATTTTATGGAAGGTTTGCATTTTGATGAACTTTTTGTTTGTTGATATCATTTACGTTTTTCTTAATTCATTTCTCTCTTATAATTTTTAGTTCTGCTTTGTAACAATTTTTTGGGTAAATTGTGGTTACTAACTTGTTTTTTGATTTTGCAAATTCAATATTTACACTTGCAATCTCCGTGTGTTGGAATAGAGTGAAGGTAGTCCACATGCCTTAGCTCCTCGTTCATCTAATCAATTATTTCATGAACCCTTTTGTTGTTAATTTGATGTATTTTTCAATTGCTGGCTTTTATAGGGCCAGGATGTTGCATTTGAACCTGCCAAGCTCTTGTGGCTTATCCAACGCGATTTTCTGCGTAAGTTAGATAATTTTTGAGTATCCTCATGCAATGCTCATAAAGTTATTTTGGTCACTGCTGAATAATTGGGAATATATCTCTGCTGTTACCCTTGTCCATCATGTCAACTCTATTGGATACTAACATCTTCCTTAATATCCTGCAGAAGGGAAATCAGTGCAACAAATGGTGGATGAAGCTCTTCGACAAGTCCCTAATAAAGATAGTCAGTATCATTACTTGCTTCTACATTATATTTTTCCTGTTTTCTTAAGCAATTTTTTGATGATGCTCTTTATATTTAACTTGCAGGAGACAGAAATATTGATATGGTATAGTCTCTTCTGGAATTTAATTTCCAATTATAAGTAAAAATATTACTAGTTTGGTATTGAATGTTTGTACTGAAAGTTACTTTCATCAGATCAATCAAATCCGGGATTCATTGGCTATTATGGGTGACAATAGTACAGCCTTTAGCTTACCACAAGTATGTGTCTTCCTCATGTCTTCTAAACATCGGTCATTCATTTCCATTTCAATCCTAACGTGGAATTCATTCTTGTATATATTTTTATTAAAAACACTGCTTTGGTTGGCTAACTAATCCTTGAAATTGGACTTCAAACAGCCACATCTCCAGCGGACTAAGCTTTGTGACTTGAAGGATGGGGAGCTCGATCCATCATATGTGAAGAAAAGGGAGAAGCTAAAAGAGCTTGTTTCTAGTATAATCCGTCCAAAGATTGTACAAGGAAAATCTCTAAATGGGAAAGAGTTTGTTTCCTTCCTGAAGCAGGTACTTGGTTTTTCATGTTCTCTTTAATGGACAAATAAAAGTAATTAGAGTTATAGTTCAATGTAAAGTAAATCTTCTAACTTATTTTTCCATGTTAGTGGTAGCTGTTGTTTCTTTAAGTAATAGTTTATGAAGGCATGTTTATAAAATCCCCCACCTCGACCTCTATGGAACCTCTCCAACATTGGGAGATTTGGAGGGGAGAGAAGACATGTTTAGTAATTTTTTAAATGCATTGATCAAAATATCCTTATATAAAATGTAGCATATTTTTTTTAAGGTGATACAAAGTAAGTTGGCTCTTTCTCTCTATTAGCATCTCTCCCTTCGCTCTGTGAACCAAATTAAGAGAGTTGTCTCCCCTCTCCTCCCTCTCAATCAAACAAAATATTTAATGAAAATCCTTCCCTTTTCCCCTCCTTTGAACCAAACAGACCCTTATGCAGTATGTTTTCTCTCCCAATTTAGTCCTTTGCCATTTTTAATGTTTTCCGATGGAAAAATTTCACAACTAAAATAAGATAATGCTTTTTGAATTGTGTGAATTTATCTTGTATATCTCCATAAAACAGCTTTATCTTTTATTTTTCGTATTTAGATACTTGAAGCCTTGAACAAGGGAGAGATTCCATCAACAGGTTCTCTTGTGGAGATTTTCAACAAGGACATTCTTGAAAGATGTCTTAAGTTATACAGTGAAAAGATGGCCACATTGGCTCTACCTCTTCCAGAAGGATATCTTCAATCATCCCATGACATGGCTAGAGGAGACGCCATGCAAGCATTCGATCAGCAACATTTTGGCCGTCACCATGCTAAGAAATCAGTCACGCAACTGGATGAAGAAATAGATAAGGTATTGCTTGAATTGTCGTTATAGTATAATGGAAGCTTGGAAAAGAAAATAGGCTTATTGGGAATTTAATTAGCTGGTAAATTGAAGTATTTTCTCATATCAAATATGTTTATATAGTTTTGGTTTTAAACAACTTTGCTTCTTTGCAAAAATTAACGAGCGTGTAAATGAATAGCAAAAAGTCATGTGTTTGTTGCTAGTGTCTTGCGTAGGGAACACACACTGAGTGTGTCAGAAAGAGTGAGATGCTCGACCTATGAAGGACTTATGAATCACAACAAAGCTTCTAAGAATCAACGTGTTCATAACTTGCTTTTGTTAATAATGTGAAAGTTATGTCTAAATTAAACCAAGATGCTTAATATCCTTTAAATTTTAGCCGCATTTGATTGGATGATATATGATTATTTACAGTCTGCTCTATTTTGATCTTGGAATTGGAATATGATGATTTGAAGCTTACATTTACTATGGGAAAAATCATATTTACTTGAGGATAATTATGCAGGTATTTAAGAATGTCATTTTACAAAATGAATATAAATCTTCAAAGCTTTGTGAGGCACTGTACACCGATTGCGAGGACATGATGGACCAGCTTCAAGTTCTCAAGCTTCCTTCAATGGCAAAATTTAATGCAGGTCTTGAGAAATGCAATCGTACTTTTGAGCATGATTGTGTTGGACCTTCAAAAGAAAACTATGAGGGACGTATGGCAAAGGTCTGGTATAGCAACGGTGTTTTATTTTTCTTTACTGCAGTACATGCAAATGAATTATTCTAGTTAACAATTTTCCTTGATTTGCCACTGTTTCATATGCTTAACACACCTCAATGTAACAAATGAATATGCAGATGTTGGTAAAGTCTAAGTCTCTATTTATAAAGGAGTACAACCACAGGCTTTTCAATTGGTTGGTGGCCTTCTCCCTTGTCACGGTTGTGGTTGGCCGGTTTATTATAAAGTTCATCTTGATTGAAATTGGAGGATGGTTACTTTTTATATTTCTGGAGACCTACACAAGGTTGTTTTGGTCAGCAGAGTCACTTTACTACAACCCAGTTTGGCATTTTATAGTTGCATCGTGGGAAACTCTTGTTTACAGCCCAGTCCTTGATCTTGACAGGTAAGTAAACCGTATTTCTTTTGTACTTTCAACTTAATTCAAGCATCTCAAATTAAGTTACATTTTCTTGAGTTTCTCTTAAGATCCATTTTATTGTAGGCTAGATAAGTTAAGTTGTGTGGTTTCATGACTCTTAGGGCCTGTTTAGATCGATTTATATGAACTTATCTATTGGCATAGCCATAAACACTTGTGAGACTGTTTGGAAAAGCTTATGGAAACAGCTTATAACACGTCAGTCAATAAACAGTTTTCAGCTTATTTTCATAAGCTCTCCAAGATTGCTTATGAAAACAACTTATAGCTTATATAGCTTTTATGCTAAAAAAAATAAGGGGAAGTTTGATTTAATTTATGTTTTGTTAAAAAAATAACTTATATGTAAGCACTTGTATGATAAATGCTTATGCTAAAAGCATTTGATTGTTCATTTTCTTTTTCGTACTTTAAGTTGGGATTTTTTGTCACGTGTTGACTATTTGATTCATAAAAACTATGGTATATAATTTTCTCTGTTGGCGGGGCATACAACAAGGGCTTTAGTCCCCTTATACTTGAGCTGATCCTACCTGCATTCCATTTTCTCTAAGCAATGGCCACTATTGACTATCTTATTGAGTTATGAAACTAACAACATTTTAATGAATATTGATGCTGATATATGATGTATTTTTTTTTTATTGAAATTGCAGATGGGCTATCCCACTTGGTGTAATAATATCTTTTTTCATTCTATATTGGCGGTGTTATGGTAAAAAGAAACATGGATCACGGTGGCTATTACCATTATATAGCAGCAATAAAAATAGACCAAGAACAGACTAAAACTTATGATGATTCAGTTGGAGCCATTTTGTTCATCACTCCGATGTTCCTTTGGGCGAGCTTTTTCATTTTTGTACGTGGAGCACGCCTGCATGCACCTTGTTTTGTTGCAAGCACACAAAGTGTCAAATGGTGATCAGAGGGTGAATCATCTCCCACACAGCTTCTGTGGCTTGATCTCTGCAGCCACAGTATCATGTTGATTTTACCGATGAATTATTACTTGACAGTAATTTATGTCACATTTTAGAGTAAATTGGAATTTTGATACATGTATGTGCTGAGCCACTATCGTACGTAGACGGGTAAATATATATAACACGAAAAGAAATAGATTTATTCTTTTGTTTTCATTTTGAGTCTTCATTTGTTCTAAGAGGAGGGCTAGAATGTAACCAAAAAAAAAAAGAAAAAGAGGAGGGCTAGAAAGATTCATTTTTCAACTCTTACTCTGTTATTAGATAAATCAATGTGAGCCCTCGTGAGTCAGTTGGTATGGACAATGCATAAAATATGTAAGATCCGGGGTTCAAACCCCGGCCACCACAAAAAAAAAAAAAAAAAAAAAAAAAAAGGATAAATCAATGTGAGTTTCATACTTTGGAAATGAGTTCCACATAATTCTGACTAGGGATGTCAATGGATACCCATGGGCACGAATAGTATGATACACGTTCCCGCCCCGTTAGATAAATTTGATACCCGTGCCATTTCTGTATCCTCGTGGGTACCCAATATGTGGGTATCTATGGGTACCCATGGATTTTTGAATTTATGTTTTTTTTTTACAAATAATAACTTTTTTTTAAATACCAAAAAACTTCAACTTTTAAACATTCATACATAATCCATTCAAAATTTCATAAATCATACATAATCCATAGAAAATTCATCATTCTTATGTAATCCATAGAAAATTCATGATTCTTATATAATCCATATCTTTTATGATGTGAATGAAGTGGAAACGGTGAACTTAATAAGACGAATTAAAAATAAAAATAGGTTATTAATGAGGAATCTTAGGTGGACGGTAAAATTTCCTTCAATAAGGTAACAACAACTTTAAGTAATAAGATAAGATATATAAAGATATTTTAGTAATTTACTTAATTTAATTTATTATCGGGTATGGATACAATCAAATTCGTGTCTGTATCCATATAATAATGGATAGTCAAATACCCATTTATTATACTCGTGGATACCCGCTTAGCTACCCGCTTCGTGTCCGTAACGGATTTTATCTACGGTTATCCGTGGACATAAGTATTTTTGCCACCTCTAATTCTGACTCAATAGGGAGTGACTGTTACAATAATTGTTTGAAAGAGTGTTCTCAATGTTTCTCTTTGTTCTAATCTTCAAATGCAACCAATGTTGTTTTTTTAACTAAAATGTACCATGGCCTTGTTAGTTGATAAAGGGAAAAGTTGATTAACAGTTGTCTTGGAGGTGTGTGTTGACAGTGACATGCACCATCATGTTAAAAAAATGTGTAGCATACCTTCATGGTTTATTCTAACAAGAATAGTGATATTTGTAGAACTCTTTCGTACAACCTTTATGACAATTTTGTTTCTCCCTCTTTTAATTGGTCAAAAATGATAGAGAGAGAAAAAGGAAGAGAGAGTATAAAAACATAATGTGAGTATGAGAGAGAAAGTTGTCAAAAAATTATTAAAAAATGGTTGTACAAATATCATTTCCCTTCTAATAATACCCTTTAATAATTCTAAAATTAATTTTTCAAAAACATAATCTTTGCCCCGTTTCCCTTTGCACGTTGTCTTCCTCCCATTTTATTTCTCTTCACATTCTCTTCTCTTTTCATTTCCTTTCATACATTGCTTCATTTTATTTCTCTTCACATTCTCTTCTCTTTTCATTTCTTTTCATACATTGCTTCATTTTCCTATAACACGTCAACATCTGTGAAGTATGTTTTGACTATTCTGTCACATTTCAAAGGTAATTGGCTTGTTGCTCCGGCTGAGGCCTGAGGGTGCAACTCTGCTTGAGCATGAGAAATCTCACCTCTTTTGGCTCTACTTTTTGTTTACTTCTCTTGACAAAGAGAGACAATTGTTGTAATTTTGCATTGCCTAATACGATCAACATCTTGAGCATGTCTCTCCATTAAGAAAAAAGATATAGTTTGCGAGGCGCTTGAGTTTTACAATGTGAACATGTCGCAAACCTTGTTCAAATTCTACAATTCATACAAAACAAATATGAAAAAGAAACTAACTAAAAACAAAACATGAGAGTAAAATAGAACTCACCTCTTGCTTATAACTTATTGGTTTGTGAAATGTGATGTTTTAGATGTGGTTTTGATGTAAAACCAAGAGTTTGAGAAGTGTTCTATGATTCACATTTTTGAGCATCTGAGGGTTGACTTTTAGGAACTTATGAGAAAGGAGGAAAATGTCGTATTTAGGGATGTAACAAATTGATTTGGTTTGATTTTTGAGAAAAAAAAATAGTATACTCGAACCAATAAAAGTATTCTGTAAAAAAAAAACCAATAAAAGTATTTTGTTAGATGATGTTTAGTTTTTACAATTTATTCTAAACCAAATAAATTGACGAAGAATAAATTGGTTTGGTTTGGTTCAACAAGATTGATATTTTTAAAAATTTAAGGAAATCATATTATAAGTTTAGGTTTAATATTTTTTTTCAAACATATTAAATACTGAGAAATAATATTTGTACATCCATTTTATAACAACTTTTGTGACAACTTTCTCTTCATACTCACATTATATTTTTATTTTCTCTCTCAATTGTTTTGGTTTTTGTGGCAATACACACATTTCTTTGTAAAAATATGGTTGTCACATTGGTTATCAAAAAAATAGATGTTTAAATAACAAAACTCTTCAACACTAATCCAATATCAACCTTAATATAAAAAAAATTCAAATAAAATTGATATATTTGATTAAAAGTCTGAATAAGATTTGACCAAAAAAAACTTGAATTGTTTGACTTTATTTTATACTACTAGACGTTGACATTGAAGGTTCAATACACAAAATAGCACGCACCGTTGGAAGCAATTGAAGTGAAAGAGAGAGTAAAACCCTAAGATGGAATCACACGGCGGAGGACCACTTCGTTCCCGGAGTTCCCAATCCGCCTCCCCTTCCCACTCCGCCTCCGCTTCCGCCACCTCATCCATCCACAAACGCAAACTCGTCTCCGAAGATCACGCGCCACCGTTCGCTCCTTCTTCCTTATCCGCCGACACACGCGACGGCGCCTTAACCTCCAATGACGACCTCGAAAGCATCTCCGCTCGCGGCAACGACTCTGATTCCGACGACGACTCTGAAGATGCAGTTGTCGACGACGACGAAGACGAGTACGATAATGACAACGGTTCCTCCATGCGGAATTTCACTGCTGCTAGGCTTAACAATGCTCCTTCCGCTCCTCGCAATACGAAGATCAAAACTGAAAATTCAACTGTTAAGATCGAACAATCTGATGGAGCTAAAGATGCTGGACCTCCTGTCACCGGTGCCGGTGCTGGTGGTGGTTCTGTTCCCGGCATTGTGGTTAAGGAGGATGCGACGAAGATATTCACTGAAAATTTGCAGACTAGTGGTGCTTATAGTGCCAGGGAAGAGAGTCTCAAGAAAGAGGTAATTAACTCTTCAATTCAATCTTCTTTAACTTAATTTCAGTTGTTGATAAAGTTTCGTAGTTACTTGTGTAAATTTTGTTTGAGAATTTGTTTCACAAACTCAATTTCATAGTTATTTGTAATTTTGGTTTGAGAATTTGTAAATTTCGTAGGAGTTTTTAACTGTTTGTTAAGGACAATTTACTTAAAGTTGTTAGGACCTGTTTGATTGACTTATTTGATATTTATTGCGAGACTGTTTGGGAGAACTTTTCAAAACAGCTTATGACATTTTTCATAAGCTTTTTTCAGCTTATTTTCATAAGTTCTCCAAGATTGCTTATGAAAATAGCTTATAGCGTATACAAAAACAATTTAACTTTATTATATCATTTCCAACAAAAATAACTTCTGTAATCATATACATAAGCGCTTACCATGCTAAGCACTTGTGCTATAAGCTGCAAATAAGCTGTTTATCTAAACAGGCCCGTAGTTTTACATAAATTATTACAAACTAGTTTGAGCTTTGAGGTGATAGGTGTAATGATTGAGATTGTACTGTCTTTTTCAGGAAGAAACTGGAAAGCTCAAATTTACATGCCTGTCAAATGATGGTGTTGACCAGCATATGGTTTGGTATGACATTTATGCTTCCCTGCTTACAGTACTGATCTTCTTATTAACATCTATGCATATAATATTTACTTGATTCTTGATTGCTAGTAAGCGGGAAAGGATCAAACAATTAACTTTTGGGGAGGGCAAGTATAAAAGTGAGAGTAAACTTATATTTCCAGCAATTTAAAGATGTAAGCGATATTATATTTATGCTCTTTTTTATAGGAGAGATCAAATTTGTTACTGAATAGAATGGAAACTAATATCATTGTTTTACCATTGAGAGATCAATTCAGTGGAATTTGAAGAACCAATGTGATGGTCTCCATTGACTTGTAGGGTCTGTTTGATGCCAATAAATAGAAGACCAATGTGATGCGAAGTATATATTTTAAGGATTGAAAGGATATTTATTTTTAAAGTTAAGATATTAAAAATTAGTGGTTTAAAATATGAATGTATCATACCGTTTTCAAAGTTTAGGCTGTGCATAATGATACTCCGAGCATACTCCTAATTTATGTGAGTATTTTTCAATAGACCATATAACCTGTAACATAATACCTATTAGCCATTCACAAAAAATAAATAAAAATACATACCCATTAACCTAATGACTACATTTTTTTAGTAACAGTTACAAATTAGTGCTAGAATCTATGCAACATGAACTTATATTAGGCCAAGGCACCTGCTCACCCCCATTGCATCCATTCCTGCATATAATTTAGTCTGCTACTTTCTTTTGTTAGTTAAAACTCAAGACAATTTTTTAGTGGGCGAAATAATCATTACTGATATTGTGTTCCATTCTTGCCATTGTTATTTGCTTTGCTCCATAGGTTGATAGGATTGAAGAATATATTCGCTAGACAACTTCCCAATATGCCCAAGGAGTACATTGTCCGGCTTGTTATGGATAGGTAATGCCCACAATCTTTTTAAGTACTCATCAATCATCATACTTTCTTACTCACACGGTGCTTAAATTACTCTGTGTATGATACATATTTGGTGAAAAATCATTTCTCCATTCAAGGCAAAAACAACTCTCAGTTGCACTGCCCAACAGAATCTTAATAAAAAGCATGTCTTATGCTATTTGTATATCAAATATAATAATGTTGACCAATGCGTTTTAGTTTGGAATGTAAATTTTCTTCATTAGTAACAACTGGGAAACTTATTTTACTATAATTCTCTCCTCTCTTTCTCTACCCATCTAAACTAGGATCCCATAATTTCTATGTAGAAAAAACTAGCAGATACAGTTCTAATTAATTGCGAAGTGGAAGTGCATAAAGTTTTTTCCTGTTGTTTTTATGGTTTCCCAAAGATTTTGCAGCCATACCAAGCAATAAGAAACTAGGAATAGAAGTGAAAGACATGAAACTATCTATACAGAATAGCTTAGTATTTTTACAAGTACTTTACATAATTCATACTTGTGGCATGAGTAATAATACTGTATCTGTTGCTGCTTCAAAGTTCAAAGAGTATTTGAAACTTGATACGGAGGAGCACCATAGGTTTACCAACGTGCCATACCAGGAGTACTCTTCATTCTGCCAAGAGGACCACTGTTGCTTCTCGGTCTTACATCAATATCATCTCCATTATTTTATTAAAGTTTGATTTGTAAGGGATATCTCTATTTGATACTTGAGATATTTTTCATAAAAGTTCTATTTTGCATGCAGGATTAGTTTGGAAACTAGTCAATTTATTGAATATGAACTGCATTCTAGATATTATTATTTTTTTCCTCTGCTACTCTGGAATTTTTCCTCATCTTGTCTCTAATTATGAAACCTTTTTATGGTAAATTTGTAGGAGCCATAAGTCTGTAATGGTTATAAGGCGTAATCACGTTGTTGGAGGCATTACATATCGTCCATATGCAAGGTAATAATTCGTCTCTATGTTTTTATCTACCTTTCAGGTTCTAGCAGTCCTTGCTTTATACTTTTTGTTGTACATATCTATATTTATGTCGTTATATTGTTATTGTTATTGTTATTGTATCAATAACCGAGAACAAAATGTTTACAGTAATAGTAGTCATTATCACAGGTTATTTAAAAGGTGAACTGTTGTCTGTTTAGCTGTTATATTGTCTTATTTGTACAGTTGTACTTTCGTTGCACATGATAAAAATGCTTCTCAAGGTCCATATAAGTTAACAGTCTGGGATTCAGTTTGATTAATAATTTGATGGGAAATACCCAAGCTCTAAATATATGTTGTGCTTGTTTTCCCCCATTAATTTTGTCTCCTGCCTACTTATTTTTTCTATAATTTCTCCTCCCCACCCTCGACTAAAAAAAATTTACTGTAAGGATTGCGCCATGGTATTAATTTATTAATACTGTTGTGCACTATGGTTGATAGCCAGAGGTTTGGTGAGATAGCCTTTTGTGCAATTACGGCTGATGAGCAAGTAAAAGGGTATGGTACCAGATTGATGAATCACTTAAAACAGTATGCTCGTGATGTAGATGGGCTGACACATTTTCTCACATATGCCGACAATAATGCTGTTGGATATTTCATCAAACAGGTTCAGTTATCAATGTTTATGATCATTATCATCTGGGTATCTATTGATATCAGTAGTTAGATAAATGTTTTGCTTTCTGACCAAGTCATACATATATTATGAACAATTTCCCTAAATATTAATCTTTTTGCTACATGAGTTGCAGCAGTTCGCATGGCAGGAAAAACAATAAAAGTAAGGATCTTGCTAACAAGTTCCCTAAAGGCACGTTAATGAGCTAAATATAGAAATATTATCTTGGAATATGTGTTGAACAGAACAATTTTAAACTTTTAAAGAATTAAATACACAACTTCCAAAATAATATCTCTATCTTTGACTCCTTAATATGTGCCCTTGGCACTTGTTAGCATTTGCCTAAAAGTAATATGCATATTTCCAACATGTGCAGGTGCAATGTTTATTGCGCCAAGCCGCCAACCACGCTCTGGAGCATCACATCCTAGTTGGGTTGTGCTAAATGCTAATAGTATAATAGTATGGTGCATCAATGTGTATTGCTATTATGGAGTAAAAGGATGATGTGGCTAAAGGAGCAATAATTCGGGAAATTGTTTGAAAATGTACAACTACAATATAGTATAGCATGAAGTTGAAAAATACCTAATTTGGGATAAAAAAAAAACCATTTTTCGGTCTGATAAGAGATTTTGTCTGACAAATTTTCTTCGTGGTTCTTGATGGCTTGGTAAATTCCAATAGAGATACATCTGGATTTTACTAGCTGGCATTAGAAAATAGAAAGTATGTAATGAGTTCCTTCTGCCCTAATTCTGGAAAATAATAGTAGAATTATCTGTTACGAACCTTCTTTTTTGCTTCTTGGTGGAGGCTATCAATATTAGTTTATTCCCAAAGAACTTTCACAACAACCTGTATATTTCCTGGTTAAGCTTGTCAGGAATTTGGTAGCCACAGAAGCATAATTTCACTGCATGGTAGCAGTCATATAGGATCCAAATCTTGTTCTTTCTATTTTATTTAATCTTTTGCTAGAAATTATTTTTTAAATTTGGAAGGGGTTCTGTGCCAAAAAAACCTTATGTTGAATTAACCGGATACTGTTTTACATTTTACAAACTTGCAATGTTGTTTGATTGTATTTTCAGGGATTTACTAAAGAGATTCACTTGGAGAAAGATCGATGGCATGGGTATGCTTATACTCAATTTTGTTGTCTGATATCTATGAGAAGCACTTCCCACTAGGACATTCATTTCATGATTTTACTATGGATGCTGTGATGTGTCTATTAAGTGAACTGAAAATTTTGAACTTAGATTTTGCTATTATATCTTTATTTAGTTGTTGAGGGTGTGGGGTTTTAAAGTACAATTGCAGGGATTTCTAGTAACTTTGTTTAGATTATGATTATGACTTCTGTTAAATAAAAATTTCATGATGCACTATTTAGTTAAATGGATGTATTCTCGTTTACAGTCTATGAAAATTCATTATATTTAGTTGTCATTTCAGTTACATAAAGGATTATGATGGGGGAATTCTCATGGAATGTAAGATTGATCCGAAGCTTCCTTACACTGATTTATCAACTATGATCCGTCGTCAAAGACAGGTAAGATAATATATATATTTTTAATTTAGTTTTAATTTGCATTGTTAAAACAGGGTCATATCATATCACCCATCTAAAATGTTTTAGATAAATTTTATTTTAACAAAAAGACAGGATTATAATTGAAAATAACTAATACATTAAATCATAATGTTAAATCTCAGAAGAAGCTTATTTGTTTTTTTTTGGTAGATAGATGAAATGGTAATAGCCATTGGAAACTCACACACACAAGTGGAGGAGCCGGGGTTCAAACCCTTGTCACAGCGTCCGGCCTAGAAATTTCGGCATTTTTGCCAATTGAGCTAGGACTTATTATGGACTCTGAAAAAGCTTATTATCAATGCACACACACATATTAGCCAACCCCACTTAGCGGGATAAGGCTTGGCTGTTGTTGTTATGTGCGCACGTGTGTGTGTTCAGTGTAGTTTGTTATTTTTACAAATCTTACGATCTCTGTCACATTACGATCCTATGTTTTACGATCTAGCAACCTCCTTCTGGTCTTTAGGTAGGATCTCGATCTTGACAACATTGGATCAAACACTTTGCTGTCACAAGAATTGTTTACCTTACAATGTTGAAGATCAAATCGAGAGTATCAAATATGAAGTATAAATAGGAAAGGAAGATTACAAATTATATTAGAATAAGAATTTTTTATAGCTTTGAATAGGAGAAACAAAAGGTTCAACAAAATGTTTCACCCTATCCCCGGTCATGGACTTGGTTGTTACATATTCAACAAAAGAGCACAATTCTGAACCAAGTTCCATAGTACAAGAGCAATAAAGCAGTACAGGACATCACAAAACTCGAATCCTAAGACTTTGTTTGGGAGTTTGGAGGGGAGGGGAAGGGAAGGCTTTGAGGGGTGGAAAATTTGAGGGAAAATGGAGAAATCTTTCAAATTTTTTAAAAGAGTAGTTTTTTAGAGGATGATAAATTAATGCATATGATTACTATATTTTTAATTTTAAAAATATTATAACAACATAGATTAAATTTGAAGAATTCATATAAACCCTCCAAAACCCTCCCTCCAATACAATTTTATAGTTCCCCCAAATGAGGAGGGTTTTGTATTATGAAGAAAAGTTAACCCCCCAAAGCCCTCCCCTCCCATTTTCCTCTATTTCTTCCACTTGCTCATTCCTTTTTTCCCAAGCCTTCCCCTCCCTTCCCCCCCAAACTCGCAAACAAAGCCTAAGGGCTTCCTAGCTGATAGTATGCCCTTGAGAGATATCATTTTTCTACGATTCGAGGATGAGGACGGTGCTTTTTCTGGCGCGACTTCCTCGTGATAGGGGACCGAGAATGTCAGAAGGGAGGCTGTGAATGTGAGCTCTTTTAGGCGGTGTTAGGTCCTAGATGATGTAAAAGTTCTCAATCAGATATATTGAAACATACACGTGCACAATTGTTCCAGAAGAAAATACTATAAAAAAGAAAGATGTTGACGGAGACACGACTTTTGTCTTGATTCTCCAAGAATTAGAGAGCTTGGCCTCTCCCTCCAAATAACCACTCCAATAACTTCCCAATAACCAATTTTCCCCATGTCTGGTCAATTGATTACTTTTTTTCTCTCTCTATGATGTGTAGCTGGTCTGGTCTGCTTTAATTTTGTGAACAACTAAGTTATTTTTGTGTTGTATTTCTATTATTTCAAATCTGTTTTACAATTTTGAATGAATTTTTTGTCGGTCTTGTCTGGTCTGATCAGTCATATTTTTTTGAATGCATTATCTTTGTTTTTACATGTGTAGCTGGTCTGATCTTTTTTATATTTTTGAATGCATTATCTTTGTTTCTATATGATGTATAGTTGGCCAGTTTAAATTTTGTAAAAATAATATGATGTTATCTTGTTGAAGTTTTAGCCATTTTTTTATTTTGAATGCATTATCTTTGTTTCTATATGATGTTTAGCTTCTACTAGTTAATATTTTTACTTGCCACTCTTAATAAATCATGACATATTTGGTTATTATTGTTGGTTGTAATTGTAGGCAATAGATGAAAAGATTAGAGAATTGTCTAATTGTCACATTGTTTATCCTGGAATCGATTTTCAGAAGGTATGTGGCACTCTCAATTCTGCTTGTTTCTGTAATTTCCTGTCTAGAATTTGATGTTTTCCCCATGTCTAGTGATTTTGTAAAATATGGATTGTATTGTCAGCTTAATGCATATTGCATTTGTGACATTAGCACAATTGTACTGTACTTACAATATCCAAGCATGCTAACTTCCTTAACATTAACAATGAGTAAGGATAGAGAAGAGAATCATCTTTTATTTTGGTTGAAGCTGCATTTTTCTTCTTTTTCATACATCAGTCTGATTAGAAAGCTTATAGAATATTAACTTTCCCCCCTCCTGATTGACACAATATGCAGAAAGAAGCTGGTATTCCTAAGAAAATTATTGAAGACATCCCTGGTTTAAGTACGTACTTTATTCCCAATTTCTGTTTAACTACTTATCAACATTTTTTTTTTGGTTTCTGTGGGAAAGATTATGCATTATCTGTCTTCACAATATAGCGTGTTTCATGTCAATCTTTTTCGTTTCTTTTTATAGTTCAGTTAACTTTTACTTGTATGATATGTCGACCTCTCTCATCTAAGGCCTTATGAATGGTTCCAAACCTTTTTGATTCTTAATGCTGATAGCATCTTACTGATTAAACTTAACCATATCTAGAAACATAGATTCTTCTCATAGTTCTAGTGTTATTATCATCATAGATTTTGTGTACGGAGTTCTGTTTTGTTATTTATGATGTAAGAAACTAATGCCGTTTTTGGAAGTTCTTGAGCTAAGGGAAGTGGGAGGCGGTACTATTTATGATGTATGAAACTTTTGCCATTTTTGGAAGTTCATGAGCCAAGGGATGGTGGGAGGCGGTGTTATTTTGTTGTTGTTTGGATGTTTCATTAAAGGAGGGGAACTCTCTTTTACCTTGTTTGGGAACTAAAATTAGAGGGATGTTATTTCCCATTTTCCTTTTATTAAATTTGAAAGAAAAAAATGTCTCCTCAATCCTGAAATTCAAGGAGAAAGGATGGTGTGAACACGTGCACCTCCTTTGGTCCTTCCCCTTCCATTCCCTTTCCTCTGCAAAAAACTTCCAATCAAAAGCTTTGTCACCTCTCCTCTCCCTGCTCCCCTACTCCTAATAAAGATAGCATAATATGTTTGTTCATCAACTCGGATGTTGTGAAAAAATTAACCCATTGCATCCTTATCTATGATGCATAGGTACGGGAACGGTACCCGGTACGTAATACGGCAAATTTTAAAAAATGAAGGTACGAGTACGTTGTATAAAACATAAAAAAGAAGATTTTTCAAGTGAATTACTACACTTTTATCATCATATTGCTTGAGAGTTTTATTTTTTTTGTGCATCCTTCTACTATTTTCATCAAAAGCAAGATAATTTTGGTTATTTTTTCAACGCCCGTACATTTTTGCTGCACCAACTACGACGAAATAACTAAGTAAAAATAGGTATGGTTCGGTACTAAGTTACGAGTACCATACGCGTACCCGGTACGGGTGTGTACCCGGTACTGGTACTTCTCCATGTTTGGAGTACCCATGCTTCAGAGGTCCTTATGAATGAATGGTGTTCTTTTTCATATTTTGTTTGGTAATTTCCTGATCAATGTTTGATTTATTCAATGGTTGAATGCCAATAACAGGAGAGGCTGGATGGACTCCTGATCAGTGGGGTCATTCGCGGTTCAGAACTTTAGGCGGTTCTACCGACATTGCTACAAATCTAAAACATTTAACCGCGTTTATGCGTACACTTCTAAAGGCAAGTTACTTGATGTTGCACCTCGACTCAAATTTTCATTCATTGATCTTTTTCAGTGAAGTAATTGAAAACAGTGCAAAGAAGCACTGATACATAAATCCATGAATATGGATTTATGTATCAGAATAGTTACACTGGAGAAATCCCTCCTTAAAATACGTCTGAGAGCAGAATAGTTACACTGGAGAAATCAATTATTATAATCATTTTTCTTTTAAGCAGACGATGCATGATCACGCTGATGCTTGGCCATTCAAGGAACCTGTTGATGCACGAGATGTTCCTGATTATTATGAAATCATCAAAGATCCAATGGGTAAGAAGGATCCTTATATTTCATATTAACTAACCTATGTCTAGAAGCATGCTCGCTGCTTTTGCTATCTGTTATTGGTATGATATTATTTTGAATCCATGGATTTGGATTCTCTCACGCGTGAATCTCACATGAAGGTTATATGAGAGATCTCATCATTAAAATTCACAGTGTCTTACATTTAAAAAAATATGCAACTGAATTTTTAATTTTCAATGATAAGATCTTCCACATAATTCTCTTGTATGAAATCGGTACATGAGAGCATTTAAATCCATTATATATGTGTGTGAAGTCTATATAACATATTCCTAATTTGTGCACAGATCTGAAGACAATGAGTAAGAGGGTGGAGTCAGAGGTATATTATGTCACATTTGAGATGTTTGTTGAGGATGTCAAAAGAATGTTTTCGAATGCACGGACCTATAATTCTCCAGAAACAATATATTACAAATGTGCTACAAGGCATGGTGCTTCAACCTTCTGTTTATTTTTCTTCATGCACTTACTCTTCATATCAAGAATGTATGTTGTTTACTTATATTCTTGTATTCTTTTGCAGGCTAGAAGCGCACTTTCAAAGCAAAGTGCATTCGATTCTCCAGTCCGGCAACAAAGTTCAGTAGGGACACTGCATTAGCTATGCATACTGTTGTATTTAGATTATAGATATTGTATAATTATTCCCAATGATCAATCAGCCATGTAAGTAGTAGTATTGACTTGAATCAAAGTTTTTTCTGATGCTATGTAGGGCAACTTCTTATTAGACTTGATGCGACACACTTGATTTTCTTATTTTTTTTAAAAAAAAGAATCGGACATTTCAAAAGGATTGGATAGTTAAAAATCATCAGTTTTCAGTTTTTTATTTATTTTAAAAGATGATTCAAAATTACATTATTGTGGCTACAATGCAAGTATGTCACTTCTCTTCAATCTGTCAAACTTAATGTACTCAACTAAATTCAAATTGTGATGATGTGGTAATTGTGTGATTAATATGGTGATTCCCTGCCTTCTTAAATGTGAAGAGTTCCATTTATACCACCATCATTAAGATTTTTTATTTGGAAAAATAGCCCCTGTTTTTAACTTTTACAATTAATTTAATGGGTAGTAATATTGGTACCCGTTAATATTCCTTTGGGATCTTTAGAAACAACTGTCAAAATGTAAACAACAAGGGAAGATATCACAATTGAACTAGTGTTGATAACCCAGTAAGTTATATTGTATTACTATACTGAGAGCTGCAGTGTATATGTATGTCATTTGAACCAAAACTACTGCTCTTCGGTGAAGCAACATAATCATCATACTGCCAAAGGTCTCATTGTCATTAGTCATTATACCAAAATTTCCATCTCATTTTTTTTAAAGGCAAATATTATTCTCGTCAAATATATGCAAGATGCACTACAAACTCGTGGAAATGGAAAAAAAAAAAATACAAAGGAATTTCCATCTCATTTGAGTTGAAAACCTTATATTGTGTATAAACATGTGAAGTTTTTTTTATTGATTGTTAAAACAATCACGTTTCTTTAGTTAAAAAAGGGACAATTTTATAATTAAAAATGAAAATAGAAAATACTTTCTCCAATCACAAAGGTCAGAAGGTTTTACTCGGTAACCCTATGAAATAGCTGTTAGTTTATTGTGTTAAAAGAAAGAAAACCTACTTCCACGACGTTATGCAATTTCCCTTTTTGGGGTAATGTGCAATATAAAATTTGGTCAAAAGGTAAATGATGTTTGTTCGAAGATTGGTTTGGTTAAAGATCAAATTTAGGTACTATCTGAATGGTTCGACTTTAATTGATACAGATTAATTTAATCGCATAATTTTCAACACTATTCTCGTACTTAAAGTATCAACAAAAATATGGCAAAAACAACTCATCAATTAATAAACAACTCGTACATAGTATATGTTTGGTTCTGTGGTGAGTAAAATTGATTCTATAAAATTGTTTTTGAATAAAAGTGAGTTGAATATAAAGTGATTTATGTTTGGATGTGTGTGTGTGTGTATATATATATATATATAACTGAATTTAACAATAAGAATGAACTAGTTCCAACCAAAACTGTCACTAGTTGGATAATTTGTATGGGCTACAAGAAGCTCAACAGAGCAACAAGAAAATATCATTTTCCTTTACCTTTCCTTTATCAGATGTTGGATAGATTGGCAGGGAAAAGTTCTATTGTTTCGTTTCTTTGATGGTTATTCAGGAGACAATCAAATAGTCATAGCCCCTAAAAATCAACAAAAGACAACATTCACATGTCTTTATGACATCTTTGTTTTCAGAAGAATATCATTTGGACAAAGTAATGCTTCATCAACTTTTTAAAGATGTATGTATGATGACTTTATTCGCTGATTTTATTGAAAAATCTATGAAAGTGTTCATGGATGATTTCTCATTTTTTGGGAAATCATTTCACAAGTACCTACATAATCTGGAGCAAGTTCTTGAAAGGTATGAAGAGATCAACCTGATTCTCAATTTGGAAAAATTTCACTTCATCGTGAAGGAGGGCATAGTGTTAGGACACAAAGTATCTAAGGAAGGTTCGGAGGTAGATAAAGCTAAAACTGATGTTATTGAAAAACTACCTCCTCATACAAACATCAAGGGAGTTAGATGTTTCTTGGAACATGTTGATTTCTACAGAAAATTCATCAAAGATTTTTCCGAAATTTCTAGTCCTTGTGCAAATTATTGCAACACGATGTAGGTTTCGACTTCGATAAGCACTGCACTATAGCTTTTGAAATTTTGAAAAAAGCCTTAGTCAGCCTGTAATCAAAACAATTTGAAACTTTGTTGGAGATAAACTTACATGTGTATTACTTTCTCTAGCATATAGTAAACACGGGATGATTGCCCCTAATGAATAACATACTTTGTGCCTTTAATTTCACTAAACACTAACCATCAGATAGTTTATTCCAATTACAAATACTTTTAGAATTACTCTTGTAGATAATAACTACCAAAAAGTTCATTGTTTGACTAGCGGGACGTTGGGTTGTAGTTTTTTTGTCCGTAGATGAAATTGAAAGGACCGTTGAAATTCACACAAACAATTTTGAGGTCTTGGGTTTGAATTTGGGTGAAGACGTCCAACTTATCGTACATATGATTTTCCTTGTCATTGGTTTCAAATCTACCAGCATGTTCATTCAATTATGTCACCCTGTATTTTAATCCCATATTTTTTTTAGGCAGGGTACTTGCATTACATAACAACATACACGATACACGTTAACTTAATGTCACTTCTCCGGTTGCTACATATACATCTTCTATAAGGATTTTGTGAGTTCTTGCTCGTACTTGATAAGCGTCTCAATTTACCAAGTGCTTCAAATGAGTCTGGCATTAACTCAGATAATGGTAGTTTAACATTTGAGATCTCAAGTGAAGAGTATGGTAGCAGTTCTAAGTAATACTACTACGTAATGTCAGTTTTTATTTCCCCCTCATTTTGGACACCATTTACTTCCTCCAAATAACTGTAATGTTGTTTCATTTACCTAAAAACAACTCTCTCTTTTGTTTTACACTTATTATCTTTGTTTATTGTGAAAGGGAGAATCTCAAAGGTGGTGGAGATAGTTAACTACATTTATGTCCTCCTACAGGTAATTAGTTGCATTCTGAATTATATTGAAGATGTTATGTAATTTCTCTGAACTGTTGTTTCAAATTATAGTCATGTAATTTTGCCTAAATGATTAACTGATAGTTAAAATTCTACCATGGCCATTTACAATGTCGTGTGCCTAAATGAAAGCCACATTTTTTATATAAATATTTGTAGTATGCAATGCTTTTCAATTTGTTCTGCAAGTTGAGAAATCTTTTGTCAGGAACTACCAAGACTTTGATGATAAATGATGATGAAACGCTTGGTTTTTGCCTATAACTATCTTATTTTTTCAGTGGTCTTAATTGCATATTTGGTAATTAACTCTCCCTCTGTTCTTTTTTGCACTTTCGTTGTGAATTAGTATAGTTGCACGGTATACAAATGATCTTTCGTCACTTCAAATGGCTCAGTTAGTGGATAAGTCGATACATAGACCACATGAGAGGATGGAAATTTTGTCTGAAGTAGGTTGTATTACCCAGTTTTGAATAATATTTTCATCCATACGCCATCTTACTAGTTGTTGAAGGCACTTAAGAACAACAAACTATGATTCTGAAGCTCTGCTTCAAAATTTGAGGAATTTCTATAAGCACGAGCTTCACCCAAGGGAAGGGTCGTGTTTTGCCTGTTCAGAAGGTATAGTTATATATGACTTTAGCAAATCACCTAATGTTGTTGATGTTCATCTTTCAAATTTCAAAATTCAATATTGGATTACGCAAATGAAAATAAGTAATTCTTAGCTTCTAAATGGACTTCATTTGTACTGAAAGATATTGGCAAAACTACTAATGCTTGGAATCTTCTTCACATAACGTGGAATACTGTTGGGAATCCATCAATTTGTTGAGTTCACCACTGTCACTCATTTCAACTTCAACCACTTTTTCCGAAACAGGAGTTAATGTCAGTAGTTGTAGTTGCCTTCACACTTTCAACTGCACCAAAAACAACTCCTTGTGTCACCGCAGCTCCCACATATGGCAACTCACAACATACACAACATCGCCCAAATGATCATGGGCGTAATCAAACATGCCAATGGTTGCAGAATTTCCATCAACTTTCACCCATTCATGAGAATCAGCATACTTCAGATTGTTTAAAACTTGAAAAGCTTTTGTGAAATGCAAGAGATCCCAAGGTACAGAGCGGCTCTTGAAGAGCCTAACTGCCTAGAAAGCATCTATTTCTAGCTGGCTGCGATGTGAGTGTGTTCGCCCTTGCAGTTGTTTATTGCAAAATCTACAACTGATATCAACTGGACCATGATGGTTACCCAACTTTAACACAACCATACTATATGACCTGTCTCCAAAAAGAATGTCCTAAAATTGTTCATTCTTTTAAATTTCAAGGTCACATTCATCATATTTTTTCAATTGTACCATTTAATTAAATACTACATACACAAATTCCAATTCAAATGCTCTACTAGTACATTTAGGCTAATCATAAACATAACAATATTTGAGAAGAATTCCAATTCAAATGCTCTACTAAATGTTTAGGCTAATCATAAACATACCAATATTTGAGAAGAATAATATAGTAAAAATACTATTATCTCTCTTTCATTTATATATTTTTCTTAATCTAGGTGAAATGTTCAAATAAGTCATATTATGGGATGAATGGAGTAATAAACTTAAACATACTCAACTATGTGGAACAACCTCAGGCTCTATCATAATTGGTGATTCAGTACTCTTGAAGGGTCGCACACCCAAGATTGGAAGTAAGTCATCTTGGTGAAGAACTTCTTTTTCAAGCAGCAACTCTGCAAGTTGAGCTACTTTCTCCTTCTGTTTCTCTATAAGCCGCACGGTCCGTTCATATGCTTTGTCCACCCATTCTCGCACTTCATTATCAATGATTGCACCAGTTTTGTTGCTGTATGGTTTAGACATCTCTAACGAGTCCTCTTTTTGAGGGAAAGAGAGGAGGCCCACTTTTTCGCTGAAACCATAGACAGCTACTTGAGCATATGTCATCTTGGTGACTTTTTCCAAGTCATCTTGTGCTCCTGTAGAGATTGTTCCAATGAGAACCTGCTCGGCAGCCCGACCACCAAGGGTCATACAAGTCCTATCGAAAAGTTGTTCCTTTGTCATGAGAAGGTTCTCATTCGGAACATACTGGGCAAACCCAAGAGCCGATGATCCGCGAGGAACAATAGTTACTTTCAACAATGGGTCAGTATGTTCCAAGAACCAACCTGCAACAGCATGACCTGCTTCATGGTAAGCAACAGTGCGTCTTTGCAGCTTACTTATTACCTTGTTCTTCTTCTCCAAACCACCAATGATCCTATCAATAGCTGCCTCAAAATGATCATGTGTGACGTGTGCTTCTTCAGTCCTTGCAGCAATCAGAGCAGCTTCATTGCAAACATTAGCAATATCCGCTCCAGCAAATCCTGGAGTAAGGGATGCAAGCTTACGTGAATAATATGAAGGCTCGTGGTCAAGTTTGATCCCTTTCAAGTAAATCTGAAATATCTGGTCACGACCTTTGATGTCAGGTTTATCAATTGTTATTTGGCGGTCAAAACGCCCCGGTCTAAGTAGGGCTTTGTCTAATACATCAGGTCTATTTGTACCTGCCAGCACAACAACTCCAGCAGTGGTTCCAAAGCCATCCATCTCCACCAACAATTGATTTAAAGTACTTTCACGTTCATCATTTGCACGATCTCCGCCTCTACTACCCCTTGCCCGACCAATTGCATCAATTTCATCAATAAATACTATACTAGGAGCACACTTCCTTGCTTCCTTAAACAAGTTTCTCACCCTAGATGATCCAACACCAACAAACAGTTCTAGGAAATCAGAACCGGATATAGAGAGAAATGGCACACCAGATTCCCCTGCAGTTGCTTTTGCTAAAAGGGTCTTCCCTGTGCCTGGAGGACCCACCAGAAGAGCACCTTTTGGAATTTTGGCACCAAGCTCTTGGTATTTCTTAGGACTCTTGAGGAAGTGCACAAACTCCATAATTTCTTGTTTTGCCTCATCACAGCCAGCAACATCTTTAAAATAGACCTGACAAAAAATAATTCAAACAAGAAAAATATTCTCTTAAATTAATTTATGATCACTCTTAAGTTATTCACCACACCACAAAAAAATATTAACCATTTATTTACAAAAGAATAAAGTAGCCCCAACGAACCTTGTTTTTGGCATCTTTGTCTACTTTAGTAAAATGTGGTTTTCCGATGTTAAAGACTCCAAAAGGACCCTTACCACCGGCAACCATATAGATGAGAAATGCCAAAGGCAACAGGTGTTGAATGAATGTCATGAACTCCAAGTGCCACACAATTTCAGAAGAATAGGTAACAGGTACAAAATCATGATGGTCAACGCCCAGTGCTATTTGAGCTCTCTCTAATTTCTCCTCAAAAGCAAAGACATTCCCAATATTGAAATAATATTTATATTGCCCACCATATCCCTTCGCAGGAAGGGTTTCTTCTTCACCATCTGTTTCTGTTTGATTACGAGGAGAGTTCATTTCTGTTTGATTACGAGGAGAGTTCGTTTCTGTTTGATTATGAGGAGAGTTCGTTTCTGTTTGATTACGAGGAGAGTTCGTTTCTGTTTGATTACGAGGAGACTTCAAAACATATATCTGGGCAACATTTTTGTCGGAGACAACAATATGATCTACCAATCCTGGTTCCAAAAGCTTATTCATAAACTCCTGAAAGCTAATCTGCTGCTGCTGCTTCCCAGTATCAAAATATAAGATAGAAAGAGTTATCCCCATCATCAGTATCGTCACCATCACCATCGACAATGGGGTGCGAAATTCTTGAATTTGTTTCATCAATGCTTCTTGAAAGCTTCCTTCCTTCATCTTCTGTGTTCGACTTTGTTTCTTCTTTCGATTCGTTTTTTTCTTATCGTTTCCCATTCTGTTTCCACAAACGTAATTTTTTGAACAGTGATGCAAGATTGATTGGGAACACTTTCTGCAGTTTCAAGAGCAATGGAGGGGAACTGTGGAAGGAAGGAAGGGAGATCAGCAGTGGCGGATCTTGCCAAAATATTAACTACAATATTATAATTGATATTCATGAATGTCATATACAATTTCATCAAAAAAATATCACCGCAACAACTCCAACACAAAACTGAAGCTCCAAACATACTAGCTACCAACTAGATAGCCCTGTCCTAGCCTTAGAGAATTGAAACCAGCCTACTAAAATGCTTGCCACTTGCAGAATAGAAAAAATCTTTTACATGAGTTTAAGTCCAACTTTAATAACATTATGCTAGTCATATTATTAAAACATTAGAAAGTCATAAACTATAACTAACCTCATTCCAATTAAGCCACTAGAACAAAATTCATCATCATTAGACTAATTAGCCAAGTTAACCAAGTCATAAACAATTCATAACAACAGAATTTCTATCCATCAAAACATAATTCATCATCATAATCATGAGATAGTCCAATAAACAGAATTCAAAATAAAAACTAATAAAAATCACATTAAGATCAGGACCTCAAAAAAAAATCTAATTAAAAGAATTTAGAAAAACAATTAGAGGTATATACAAAGAATTTAGGAAAACAAGCCTCAATTGAAAATCTCCAATCAAATGAAAATGATAAAAATCATAAAATTGAATCAAACAACGAATCAATGGTTCAAGTTTCCCCCAATTTTTGATTTCTAGGGTTCAAGTAACATAGAATAATTTCTTACCGACATTGAATTCAATCAAATGATAAAATTTGAAAGAAAACAAACCTGAATTTATGAAGTGAAGGGAATCAAGGAGGGAACTGAAGTGAAGAAGCTCACATTAGTTTCAATTGATATGTAAAAAGATTCTGTTGTCGCGACTGAGAGAGGAGAGTCGCTCACGCGTCGCCGCACCGGGAGACTGTGCGATGTCTTGGTCGCCGTCGCCGGAGACTGAGATTAGAGAGGAGTCAAGGTGCCGCGTGAACTGAAACTGTGCGAAGGAGAAAATGGGGAAGGAGTGTAATATTTTTTTTTATAAAGGACATTTTGGTAATTTGCTCTATACAAAAAAAAAGGTAATATTCTTGGTCTCTCAATGTGTAATGAGTGACACAATAGTCTTTCAATGTGGATTTCGTTTAATATACTTGTTTATTGTCATATCAGTCTTTATAGATATTTACTTAATGTCATATTAATGATTAGTCTCTATATGACTAATGGAGTGCAAACGAGGGACTCATTTTTTAAAATTTGATATATTGAGTGACTATTGTGACTACTCGTTATACATTCAAGGACAAAAATGATTATTACCTCCAAGAAATAAAACCATTGCCTACCTTATGCCACAACGGGGGCTCGTTTACAACTTCAGTAACTAATTTGAGACATCTCGAAATTATTCATATACTCCGAATTATATTTAACCGTCGTTTGCTCCCAACGACAACTGTCGTTCGTTAATTGTCCAACGACACACAATTATCAGGGGCGCGCTCTACCACCAAGCTAATAGCCCGTTGTGTGGGCATCCCGTAGGGGACCACAATGTCAAAAGCGAGAGAAACCTCGTCTCTCTCTTTCCCTTTTTGTAGGGGTGACATGAGAAAAAAAAAGGAGCTCCTATCAACTTGCTCCGATCGTTGTGCTTCGCTCTTATACTAGAACATCAACAACAACTCCCACTTATTCAAAGTCAAGCAACTTATCAAACATAAAAAGTAAGTGTTTGCTTTTTTTTTTTTTTAAAAAGAAAGTTTTC
>Ga0228710_1000367_pt1 | contig 53713 bp, 32 predicted proteins | sample MedpolnodulmetaG_FD_177995 | JGI IMG/M metagenome (GOLD analysis project Ga0228710, IMG submission 177995) | Root nodule microbial communities from Medicago polymorpha collected in Santa Monica, California, United States - pink nodules | ecosystem: Host-associated > Plants > Roots > Nodule... | reverse complement strand
GGGTTTAAATGAAGGTATTGAAGTGTCAAGGAATGGACCTTATTCTTTTGACACTTGAATACCGTCATTTAAACAAAGCCTAACAAGAATTTAATATTTTGAATGGAACAATAGAAATGTCGGTCGGATACTGGAGTCCTACTGCTTAGCAAGTTTGAATTTACCCCATTCAGAGGTAACATAATTGTTGTAGTTGGAAGGTACATTCCCGAATGTAATGTAATGAGTCATCTATATAAGTTAGGAACATGTATTATTGAGAATCAGTTATATAAGTTATGATATCGAATGGAACAATAATTTATTTATTCACTTTTCGAATTTATATATCAATATATTTGAGTTTCGCATTTATTATAAATTCATGTACTTTGCGTGTAATATGTTGCATAATGTGCAAAATTTGTCGCATTTCAAATAATTGTGAAACGTTAACGCATTAATTGATAAACTATGAAATGTTGATCTTTGGGATTGCTGGATGTTGTTGTTTCGGTTTGATTTCATGCAGAATTGCCGTTTGAAATTACAAATACAAACAGGCCAAAATGGCTGAAAAACCATTGCAGACTGCACTGGTTCTATTTACTGGTGTGAACGGCAGTTAACTGCCGCTAGTGCCAGCGGTTGTTAACTGCTACCGGTTACTTGAGCGGCTGTTAACTGCCGCTAGGAGCTATTAGGTAATTTTCTTGTGTCATTGTGAACTTTTCTATGTCAGAAAAGCAATCTTCTTCAATTTTTGTTAAATTGGGCTTGTATAAAAAAAAAACTCCAACCCAAATATTTGAGATGGTTGCTCAATAGACCTTTGAATTGCACATCAGCCACTCAAAAGATCGGATAGTAACTCCGGATCGATTTTTTTTAGTGTAAACTTGGATGGATCTTAATTTCTGATCAACTTTTTAAAAAAATATCTCAAAATGATTCTTCGTCTTCCTTCCTTTCTTTGTTACTTTAATCTTATTTCATTGCTTTATACGTTATTTAGGTTGTATTTTTCATAGCAAAGTATAGTATTTTTCCTTTTGTATTTACTATTTTTTATTATGAATGAAAATAGGTAAATGTTAGTGACGAATCAAATTAATAGTGTTTCTCCCTCTTCTCCTATTTGTTTTTTAAAATTCTTTTAAAGATATTAAAATGATGGCAAACCCTATAAAATTATAAAAATAATGACCCTTTTTTTTTTGGAAAAAAATCAATTAGCTGGAGAAAATTGGATACGACAACAGCCATGGGAAACTCACTTTGTAATGCATCTGAACTTCCCTCAACCACACCGGAATATCTTCAACATTGTCCTATTCATTGCGCCTGTGCTAACACAAACTACATTTTCAAGCAACCGTGGCATCTTGTGTTTTCACTCTAGGTTTAGCAACTTCTTCGATAGAAAATTATTCAAGGTTGTCTTGTTACACTACGAGTATATGAGGAAGAGAGATAAATTTGTGAATTAGTGAAAAGTGAGTGTAAAAATCTAAATGTGTTTTTTAAAACGACATATTATTTTTGTTAATAATTGTTGGTATTGTGGTAAGAGTGGAGATCGAGCTCTAAACCTCCTTATCACTAAACCTCCTAATCACTTCACTCATTAACTCTTCACCTCAACCAACTTTATACCCCCATATTTGAATGGTTGTTGTGTTAACTTTTTTTTTTCCCTATTTTTCCGATGCATCTTCGAACATTTTATACAATTATTAATTTTACAAAGGAATACAAAATCTTAGCAAATCAAAAGGATACCGGCCTTAAAATGAGACTATATACACAGAACATTTGTTAGCAATAATATTAATGTCAGTATTGTAGCAGTAGCCATAGGCTGTAACAATCAGCTACACTTGTTTGTATTTTTTTTAGAGCAATAGAAAGCCAAAACTGCACCTGTTCAAGTAGGATTGACCATCCCAATCATCACCCTTCCAACCTCAGGCATTTGAGGGACCTACCATGAGATGGATAGAAAGATTAGCAGACAAAGAGATTCTAAATTGGTTAGCCCAACCAATAATTAAATCCACAAACACCCCCCACCACCATTTTATCTCACAGTAAACTTCAGCCACTGCCTCTTGAATGGATATCTTTTCCTCTCTCTCCCTCTCACTCTTTCACACAATCTCTCTTATTTCAACCAAACAAGAGTCTTACAAAAGCATATCTGATGGGGCCTTTTCCATGTACTGATATATGACTTTGCACCTCTTTTAAGGGCCAGCATATTCTTGTGTGAGGTAAAGGCAATTTAGACTCAGTGCCAAGACAAGCAACACTTAACCACTTCTTCATTTTTCAGATGGATTAAATTAGAAGGTTGTGCAGCCACTTGTCATGAACTGATAAGTCATCTGAATCCCCTGAAATCCGAAAGTGGAAGCCGAAAAGTTGAATTTTCTGCAATTATCGAAACTGCAGTTTATTTAAGGTTTGACCTTTGACTGCAGCCTGCTCGGTTATCCTTTTGATGCCGTCGAATTCGAACGTTGCTTCTGAGTCTTGAAGAACATTAGCAGCCAGCAATTTTCCAAGGACAACGTGCTGAAGCAAATCCATAATTGAGGAAAAGGACACCTCATGAGTCTATTATCCATTCTAGGAAAGACCACTTTCATTTCAAAGGAGTACAGGTAATCCGTAATTGTGGAATGATTTTATTCGCCCATCCCAACCAGCAGTCACGATTACTAGACCCCATGCATGACAATTGGAAGTACTCTTGCACGAAGATTTCAAGAACTTGTATGCAGATTTGTGTAGTGAAGATTTTTTACTCTTAGGGCTTGAAGTAGGAAGTTTCTCCTCGGGATAAGTTGCGGAACCTTTCGGAATAGAATCCAAATAAAAATCTTGGCTTAGAGAAAAAGAAGACGGTGGATCGAGGCATACAGCTTGAGGTGACCTCTTATTTAGGACATCCAATTTTTTAGAATTTTCAATGTTATCAGATTTCAAACCACCCCAAGGTACTGCTACAGATGCGTTTGAAAAAAACCGCTCGCAGGACTTAATCTTCTTAGCTTTTGTGGAGTGAGAATCGTCGTCACTAACATTCCACAGATATACATTTGAGTCTTCACAGGCTGATAAAATGTGTTTTCCATCTGAAGTAAAAGATGCGGACATTAAGCTCCCTGCACTAAGGCCTGACAACAAAATATAGAAATCCTTAGAATTAAAACATGAAATGAACTAAAAGTTCAAATTAAATATAGATATTATTGAACCAAAACCTTATAAAGTGAGAACGAAACAAAATACCTTTGAATTTTTCAACGACATTAAGCCCTTCAATGATTCTGACTTGTGAATCAGCACAGGTAACCATAACTTTGTTAAAATCTTGTGGAAGAAACTGAAAAACATATAATCAATTAATTAACTACGGAAAAAGAAGCTTCTATATACGGGAAAGACAACAGAACTCAATTGGTGTAAAAAAAGGCAGAAAAAACAATACCTGAAAGCCGGTTATTCCTCTTCCAGAAGATTTCTTTTTACCAAGTAAGCATAGTTGTGATTGCATCTGTAATTGATTATCTGATTCAACCAAAAACAAAAGCAAACCCAACAAGTTATTATCCCTCTTTTCACAAAACAAATTTGAAGCACTTGCTAAACTGGTGTATGAAGCAGAGACCCCGGACACGATACTTAGGTTGAAACTGACATGTTGACACCGATAATAGTTTGAGAAAATTGAATTTTTGAATGTTGCATGTCGTGTCGGACGCTGACACAGGTGGGACAGAAGACACGCATCCAACATGAAGTACCGGTGCTACATGTGCAGATAAAGGAAAATATCAATATATATTTGTTAAAAAGAAGATACCTGATACATTGTAAAACCGACAATTGCCTGTCATGGAGCCAATAATCCCTACCTGTATAAGGTAAACAAATTCACATGAAATTAACTCCCATAGAATCTTCATTTCTTCCAAAGGAAATGTAAAGAAATTATACCTGTCCATCAGGCCGATAGCACACTGCGGTGACAATTTCCTTTACATCAGTCCAATCAACAACATGACAATCCGGAATTGCCCATATGCGCACTTTTCCATCTATTGATCCACTAATGAAATAATCATCATCCACAGGATTGAATTGTATGCATGTCACTGTCAAACATTAACATAACAAGATACAATTAGTGAGGAAACTCAAAGTGATACCAAAAAAAGAAGTTAAAGCTAAAAACTAGAATACATAAGAAGAACAGAAAGGCGTTACGGCATACCATAGTTACTGTGTGAGAAAACTTTCAAGCAGCAGTCATGTCCCACTTGCCATAGACGAACAGTTTTATCAACCGACGATGACAGCAAATACTGCATCGAAAAAGAAAAAATAGAAAACCAAATCAATTTCCAAGTTTTCATAGAATTTCAAAAAAGAAAAAATACAATAATGTATAGCTCAGAAAATAACTGAAATTATGACATTCACTCACATTATTCTTTGACCAGGAGAGATCCAAAATTTCACCTCCATGACCATGAAACTCATGAAGTGGTTTCTCCATCAACCGGAAGACCTTAGGAGGAAAAATGATGCAAGCTGAATCTGATGTCTTTTTCAGGGTCTTCACATTTGTAATTTTATCCTTATCCATAAACAAGGGTGTCAATTCCGAGAGATCATTCACTGTAAAGTAAATACAGGATGTATCAACTTCTGGAATGTCTATTTCATTATGCCTCTCATCCTCAACAACTTGCCACAATCGCACAATTCCATCTTCGCCGGCACTAGCAAGATACTGGCCATCTGGACTAAATTTCATGGTAAAAATTGGACCTTCGTGCGCTTGAATATCTTGTCCCATATAAAGAGCTGAAAGTTCCTTTCTTTGTTTCTTGCATTGACGAACCTTAACTCGCTGAATCCTACAACCAGAGAATGAAACACCGTCTTCGTGCTTCCTGTTATCAGATTCATCTTGTTGTACATCCATCATGCATGTCATTGAACGCAATTTTCTTAACCAACTCTTTTTAACCCTCTTTGTCCACGACTCAAACATACCTGTCCCCTCGAACTCCTCACCAAACTCATGTTGGTAACTGGTAGAAGACACCTCAGCAGCATTCACAGATTCATCCGAAACCACTAACCGATCCAAACCTACTTCCCCTCCATCATTCCTATCTTGGCATGCCGAATTCTCCACCAAAGCACCAAATTCTAAAGAATTCATGGAAGACAAACAAGACATCGATAACCTACTTGAAAAGAAATCCTCCATAAAACCATAACTTTTGGTCACACTACTGCCACCATCTTTCATTCTATTCATCTCATCTTCTCTTTCATAACTACTTCCATCTACCGAATTCTCAAGGTTTTTCTGATCCAAACTCAATTCCATCCACTTTATAAATTTATTCCTACGCTCTCTAACACTACCCGGACTCCTGGTCCACAATTCATATCCAAAATCTCTCAACAAACCCTCCACCAAAGGAGGACCAGAATCAACTTCAGGGTTGTCAGCAACACCATTTGCATCTGAGATTGACACAATATCATCTTGAGCATCAAAAAATTGAACTTCTTCTTCGCTGAACCTAGCCATTGTGCTTCTTATTCAACCCATTAAACCACCTTCAAACAAGCAACATTTTTTCAAGCCAGTGGGAATGTAGCAAAATCCTTATCTACACCCCCAAACTATATATACACACACAAACAAAAAAACACAGAAATCAATATTAGCAAACATGAACATGAATATTTTATTCAAAATGATAAAAATAAGAATAAAACAGAAACCAAGAGATCCAACAGAGATCCCAATCAAAACCCATTGAACCAAGTCTTACAAAGAGCAATGATTCCCAATTTTTTATCACAAAAATCACAAGTAAAAAACAATAAAAATATATAATTTTTGAAAAAAATTGAAAATTGAACCCATGTTTTGCAACACGAAAAGGATCAAAATTTCCACAACCCATCAAGATATTTTTAAGGAAAATTCAAAAGGGTCATGTTCGAAGTAAGAAATTAATAAGAAAAAATGAAAATTGTACTTCGTTGAAAAATGAAAACATTTTTAAGGTTTATTGAAGAGGAGAGAAAAAAAAAACATGGGGTGCTTACATAGATGTTGTAATTTGGTTTGTTTAATGTGAAGAAGATTGTGTCTTGAAAGTGAGGAAGACGCAGATCGAAGCAGCAACCATGAAAGATTGGAACATTCTCTCTCTCTCTCTTCCTCTCTGTGTGTGTTTCTCTCTCTCTCAAACACAGAGAAGAAACACAATATGGAAGGAAAAACCAAAATATTTATATATATTTATTATTGTAACAAAATTAATTTTTTTTTTTTCCTTCATAAGAAAACGATGGTAAATTAACAATGTTATTGTTAATCAAACTGTTCGATTGAATACGTGTATTACAGTTTTATTGTATGAAAAAAGAAAATGTAAGGGTATGATTTTTAACCTAATTTAGAGAAAACTTTCAAATGTCGCCGTAAAAATATCTCAATTAATAGAGATCTATGAAGTCAGATACCGATATTCCGTGGATACTCTTGGATATGTACTCACGGAGTATCAGAATTAATTATTTTAATTTTAAATATATATATTATTGGATACTTATAAGATACTCGACATATACACACATATACTTATAAGATACTTCACAGAAACGTATCCTGGAAAAACATGAAGTGTAAAAAAAATGAGACTGTGTTGCGAAAATTCAATGGAGATGTATATGATTCAATTTAAGATATGAATCACTATAATTGTTTTTCGATAACCAATTGAAAATTATGTTTTTGATGGATGAAAGTAACGAGAGAGAGAGAGGAGATAACCTAACATATGAATGAAAATAGAATATGATTTATATAAAAACTTTACATTTTTTATTTTGACCACTTGTATTATTTTTTGTAAATTATGACTTTTACAGTTATACAGTATTGAAGAATAATCAATGTTTTTTAAGTATTTTACATGCATATAAATTTTATTATAAATATTTTGTTAACATATTTTAACCGTATCGTATCCTAATTTTAAAAAATTTACGTATCCGTGTACGCGTATCGCATCGTACCTGTATCGTACTACGTACCCGGGCTTCATAGACAGAGACATTACACAATATATGTAGAGGTTGGAGTTTGAATTTCTACCTTTTCATTTATTCATTGTAAAATATAGGTAGAGGTTGGAGTTTGAATTTCAACGTTTTCATTTATTCATTTTAAAAAATTAATTTTTGACAAAAAAAAAAAATCAAATAGCATTTATTATGAGAGTTAAGTTTATTTCTAAAACAATAATAATGGAGATTAAACACGGGATCTCTCCATTCAAAACTTGACATTTCACTACAAGATGAAGTCCTTGAAACTATTTTTTTTTTTTAGAAATGTTATGAATATTTTCTTTTTGACATTTTATGTAACGTTCACTTTATAATTGAATGAAATCTATATGAAACTCGTCATTTTATGGTGTACTTCTCTTCTTGGTTTTTTAGGCGACTTCTCTTGCTTTTTACGTACTAGTTTGTATTTTCTTTTTTTATAAAATGCTAATGATAATGAATTAATTTTTGATTTTTTAAAAGATGTCAACTAAATGGTTGGATGAAATCTTTAAAGTCAAATATATTTAGTACTTTGATAAATAATAATACCCTAAAAACAAAAATATTTGATTGAACTCCAAAGTTTTGATCTAGTTGTAAAAACGGTAGGTCTTGAATCCAAGAGATCTCGGATAAGAACATGTTAGTATTTTTGGAAGAAGATAACGTCTTTCATCTCTTGTAGTCAAACGATATACCTTTACCTTAAATTTTTATTAAAAAAAATAAAAAATAAAGGGTTTGATTGAGTTATTTGTCAAAAAGAAAAGAAAAATACTAGTGTGTTGTTTTCCTAAAATGTAATTAATTAAAGTTATTTTAATTTACTTTTCGGTCAAATAATTTACGTGGTCTTACTCTTTATAAAAGTGGTAAAAAAAAAAATATTTAGACATAATTTAAATTTAAATATAATTCATCATTTAAACAAAAAAAAGTGTAAAGAAATTTTTATTTTTATTTTTCCTAGTAAAAGTGTAAAGAAAGTTGAAAAAGCGAACATACACATTGAAATTGGTGATCATATGGAGACATGGAACCGAGAAACATGAAATCAAGAGCATGTCTCAGTGAACAGTTCACGCACTCTATGTTCGTTTTATTGTAATTAAATCACCTTGAGCACAAATGAACGAACTTTTAAGATGAATGCTTAAAATTCTTGAGGACTTGTAACTTAGGGAGCCAAAGATTCTAACTTGAAACTTAGGTTGATGATCCATTACTGGTTGAAATTTTCCAATACTTGTACTTGCACATGGATTTTTATTCTTATTGTTATTGTTGTTTTTCTGTTATATATTTCCTACCTAAGCAAATTGTTTAAGGACAACTGAACAAGAAATGGTTCAAGCAATGATTAACTGCAATAAAATTAAAGTTATACATTTAACGCAATGTATCATGTATGTATGAATTCTTAAGATATAAATAGTAGATAGTTGTTTTAAAAGTGTTTTTTTGGTGTGAACTAGTTACAAACTCGTGCGACGTATCTTGTAAAAAAATTGTTTCGAAAGAAAAATGAGCAAATTAATAAATATTGCACAAACATTATAAATCTTTATCAAAATATTGATGAACGGCCTCGAACCTGACCAATTGTTACATATATTTGGGTTGCCATTGACTACAAAATGGAAGTAAAGAACTCAAGGTAAATAGATGGTAAATGATAAAGCTACGGAGTATTTTTTCCATAGTGTTACATCAACCATATTCTCACTGCATAAGGAAAGACATCTTTCAGGTCATTATCAAACTTATACAGAATCCTACCATCTGATGCTGACAAATTAGAAAATAATACATTTTATCTTCCAACACAATGTTCGTACACGGTTTCTTTCCAGTCCCAATTGACGTTGTCTTGACAATCTCATGAAGAAGCCTGATGATTTCATAAAAAAAATTACATCTATAAGAACATTATAATCGGAGAAAACACATAAATAAATTAAAGCACATGACTATACCATATAAAATGTCAGTTTTGAATTTTCCATCTTGAATTTCCTTAAATAACTTAAAGCGAAATTCATGAGTAAGAACGTTAGTTAACTTGTCATCCTTCTGCACCTTTGTGCCAAAACCAAAAACAACCTTAAAGGGATTAAATGCAATGTCATTATCAAACACATGACAATTATACAAAGCATAAGTCTTGTTTTCCTCGATCAAAGCCTTCCAGTGCTCCAATTCTCTATATCGAGTTATTACATGAACTCGATCACCCTAAATCTGAGAAAGAAACCAAAAAATATAAATAAATCAAAATGTACACTAACAAGTAACATTGATAAATCATAAAGGAAATTACAACAAATTTTAACTAACTCATGTAACCTTTGCATCACAAATAATGAGCTTCATATGTTGATTCTTATTACTACCAGTCACAATCCAAGAATCCAGCACTTCAAATCCTATTTTTCAAATGTCCAAATCATTTTTGAGATCCTTAATGTAGTCATAATCCTTTGACATTGAAAGTCCTATATAGAAATACAATAATACACCATTTAATTTTATTCCCTTTGTTCATTCTAATATCGAAAGAAGCTAACATATTTCTATGTGATCAATTTTTGTATCATCAAATCAACCTAATCTTAAATGCAAAAATTTATGTATCATCAACTTTCTCTGGACCTCAATGATATGACCAAAACAAATTTACACCAATCAACTTTCGTACGGCACAATGATATAATAGGAAAAAATAAACCAAATATGAAAATTGTTACAGCTTTAGGATTACTCACAAAAACTAAAATAACCCACATGTATCAATTTTTTTTTCAACTACAGTATCAGAAGCTAAAATAACAATTGTGTGAAAACATTACCATGAGCTAAAATTCAATCATCATGACCTCTACTATACTCCACATAACAAAGGAAAATTTTTCTACAGCCATGCAACATAACAATTTCTGGTACATAATCCACTAACAATTGAAAAAAAAAACAAAAAATAAAACCCTTAAAATGCAGAATCCTGAAAAAGGAAGAAAACCACCTATGATGAAGCAAAAACTAAAACAGTGTCGAAAAATCAACCCCTCAAACCATAAAAATCAGTCAACTCAAGTCATGCATGGTCTCAGAACCATGAAAAAAAGGAAGAAAATGACATCATATGAAGAATAAAGTGAAAAAGTGTTCCTAACTGAACTTAGATACCGTTTGGCCAAGGTTTTTTAATGGTCTAAAAGTTACTTCAAAATAAAGTTAAAATACAGGCCTTTAAGAAAGGAGTTAAAGTTGTTTGGTTTCTTTGTTTTTTTAGTTTTAAAGCTATTTTTAAGTTAAATGTTGTTTGGCAAAATATTGTACAAACTTTGAATTTATTATTTTTTTATGGTGTCCGGGGTTCGAACCCAGACTTGTCATATATCTATGCCTTGTTCCTATCAACTGAGTTAAACTCACGAGGACAAAACTTTGAATTTATTATGAATTAACATAATAAATAAAAAAATGTTTAAAATATTTTCTGAAGGCTAAAAATGTTAAAAAATAAAAGATTTTTTTTTTACAATACTATATTTACTCAATAACGTTTATTTTGTGTAACATGAATACAAATTTGTATTATCATATATATAAATGACTTGTTAAATATTTGAAAAGGAGAAACAATTTATGGAGCCTGAAATAATAACATAAATAATATCAAAATAGTTGGTTTTTTCTATTTCAATTATACTCTATAACAAATTTCGTTATAAGAATACCATATTTTCGGTGTCTTTCAAAAGATAAGAATTTATATTATATGATATTATATTTGTTACATTGTTGGTGTCATGGAAATAGATATGTTTAGTTTTTTTCAATAAAAAAAAGATATGTATAGTTTGTTACAATATATATATATATATATATATATATATATATATATATATATATATATATATATATATAAATAAGTATAATTTTTTTAGGCATCTATACTTTTTTGAAGAAAAGACTTCTAAAATTTTACTTTTAATTAAAATCATAATTTTATAAAAATAATCATACGCATTATGCAACGCCAAAAAAAATTATACGCATTAGCGTAACAAAAAAACAGACACACATAAAATATTACTCTAAACGCTAATGTGTGTGTGTATATATTTGCGACGTTGAAGAAAGAAAATAAAAATATTTGGTATCATTAAATGACAGCGTGATAAAAAGATAATAAAATTAAATGGAATCTCCTTAAAAAAAATTAAATGGAACGGTTCAAAAAAAATTAAATGGAAGAAAAAAACATATTGAAATATAATATTAAAAAATAAAAGAAAAGGTTCTCAACGTGAATTGAAGAGAGATGCTTGTGAAATAAATTGTCGAGAAGTAGTCTTTTGAAGTACCATTCAACAACTTTTGGCCAAAGCTCATTTCATTCTATTTTATGCATTAAAAAAATTACTTTTTTTAGTAAGTACTTAATTGATATTGTATTAAATTTAACTTCTCCTTAAAAATGTAGAGAAGTTGAAAAAAAACTCAGGTCAAACGGTATCTTAATCTCCTACAACAGCAGTCTAGAAACAATTGAATTTTGGAGAAAAAAATTGAAAAATAGTTAAAAATAAAAAATAAAAAATTTGTTAAAAGTTTTTAAAAATTTAAAAATTGAAAAATAGTTAAAAAAAAATTGGTGAGGTAGCACTCAACCAAGCAACACTAAAAAAAATTATATGCATTAGTGTAACAAAAAACAGACAGACCGACATAAAATATTACTCTAATGTTAATGTGTGTGTGTGTGTATATATTCGCGAGGTTGAAGAAAGGAAATAAAAATATTTAGTATCATTAAATGACAGTGTGAATAAAAATATTTGTGAGGTTGTGATAATTAAACGATATTGAAATAAAATGGAACCTCTTTAAAAAATTAAATGGAACGGTTCAAAAAAATAAAATAAAATAAAGTTAAATGGAAGAAAAAAATATTGAAATATAATATTAAAAAATAAAAAAAAAGGTTCCCAACGTGAGTTGAAAAGAAGTGTTTTTGAAATAAATTGTTGAGAAGTAATCTTTTAAAGTAACATTCAACAACTTTTGGTCATAGCTCATTCCATTCAATTTTATGCATTAAAAAAAAACTTTTTTAGTAAGTACTTAATTATATTGTGTTTGGCCTAACTTCTCCTTAAAAATGTAGAGAAGTTGGAAAATAGTTAAAAGTTATTAAAAATATAAAAATTAAAAAATAATTAAAAAAAATTGATGAGGGCAAAAATGAAAATTCACACGGCATGGTGAGGTGGCACTCACCCAAAACCATGAATTAGGAAATTACTAAATTGTCCCTCATAGGGACAAAAATGGAAAATCTAGTATATAGATAAAAGTGTGTGTTGCCGTGTTTTCACAATGAATAAATATGATATTAAATATCTGGTAACTCATTCATCAATGCTAACAAGTCATATAAAGAATACGAGAAAATCTTCTTCAAAGAAAAAGAATACGAGAAAATTTTGGTAAAAATTCCTAAAGTTTGTGTAAGACAACAAATTAAAATAAAATAAAAATGATATAAACAATATGAGAAAATTTTAGTAAAAATTCCCAAAGTTTGTGTATGACAACAAAAAAAACAAATTAAAATAAAATGAAAATGATATAATACAATATATAATTTTTTTTGGTAGTGTTACAATGTAACGGGGCAAAAGAAAAAGAAAAAAGAGAGAGATTCGAAATTAAGTTTCAAGTTTATCTCGCAGAATGAGAGATTTCATGTCAGGCGGAGGGCAATTCCAGTGAGTAGAGCACCTTGCATGTGATCCTTCCTTAGCCATAAAATCTGCACACATTTTTTTTTGAAGGAATAAATTTATTGCATCATTAGATAAAATATACCAAATACATGTAGGTACATCATCTGTGCACATATTTTTTTCCCTAAGAATATGCACCAACGTTGTATTTCTATTTCCATGTAAAACATCTCTAATATGAAGGATGTCAGTAGCACAATATATAATTTTTTTAATAATATATAAAATTTTCATTATATAATTAAAGGATGCTTTATCAGATAATAGATGTTATCAAAATACGATAAATGAATTATAAAACTACAAGATTAGTATTAATAAGATTGATTTTTATAGACCGACAGTATAATTTTTTATTAACATATAATCTAACCACATTTTGATGTCACTTTGCAATATGATAATTCTTAAAATATCTTCACTATTAATACATTGTGAGATGTGATTAAATGGATGTGTAAGATATTTTTTTGTTACAATGTAAAATAGTTTTACACCGCATTACATACAAATCAAATTTAAAATTAATAAGTTATTTAATTATATATTAAACGATTAGTAATATATAAATTGTTTATTTATTATTTGTCGATATAGAACTTGACCCAACCACTGTTGTATATTTTGTTGATATTTCAAAAAAAAAAATTTGAGAAATATGAAAAAATATTTTAGTAGAAAATTATTATTATTATTCATTTGAAATAATATTTGACTTGATTTGGAACTCTTTATCTAATTATTTACTTGGTCCAGCACCATTAAGCCTTACTTTTTTATTTCGTAGTTTCTCCTATAACTATGTTTTGTATGCTCATTATAAAGAACATCGATCACTCACACATGATATATAAAAAATGCACACAAAACAGTAAATACTCTTCTTCATCCTTTTCAATTTATTTTTTGGGTTTCATCTTCTAGTTACAAAAAATATTCTTACGAGTCCTCGATTTACAAAGAAGAGCATGTCTCTAAAACTCTAGAGAATGAGTGTGTTATGTAGAAAACGATAGTTGAAACTTGAAAGTTTGCTCCAAATGGCGCAAAGATTTATAAATGATGGTTCCAACTCAAACTGCGAATGTAATGAAAAGGAGAACATAATAATAACATTATGAGGTGTCCACGTGTTATATTTTATTAGACGAACAAAATAACAAGTATGTAAGGTTATATTATTCCAGAGGTCCTTTAAGTTTTAGATTTGTAACAAATAGTTCATTTAAGTGTTTTTTTTTTCCCACAAGAATCCTTTAGTGCTAAATTCGTTGCAATGTTACCCTTCTGTTAACTTTCTATTACAAAAATGTTAAGTTGACCGTTAATTGATGATGTGGCAGATCCATATCATCAAACAGTTTAATTTTTTATTCAAACCCAACAATTTGTTCATGTTTATCATATTTCTTCATCTTCATTTTCAATTCCAACAAATTCATTCACGTCCATCCTCTTCTTTCAATCGTCATTTTACAATTTAAAAATCCAACAAATTCAACCGTCTTTATCTCATTTTCAACTTCAATTTCAAAATCTAATAATCCCAAAAACAAAAACAAAAAACACAACATCTTCAACCATTGATCAAGGGTTTTGAAATTTGAAGAGGAAGAAAATGAAGAGGGATTGGATTTAAAAATGGAAATGATGAATTTCTTGGATTTGAAGATAAAGAGGGATGGAAGATGAAGATGACAAAAAATGATGAACATTTCCTCAAAAAAAAAAAATGATGAACATGAATGAAATATGGGTTTGAATACATAGGTTTAAGGGAATTGAATCAATGGTTATAATTTATGTATTATTTTAAATAAAAAATTGGGTTTTTGGTGTGATTGAATATGATTTTCATTCAAGGGAATATGAATCAGTAATTTTCATTTAAGGGAATTGAAGAACAAGATGCATGTTATTTTGAGTTATTGATTTTACTTTTTGTGCTTTTGCTATGAATATGACTTTTTCCATTTTTGTTTTAAAAAATTTATTTATAAATTAAATTTAAAATGATGAGACGAGGAAGATGAAGATTTGGGTTGTAGATGAAGGTGGGTTGAAGATCTCGTGGTGTAATTTAGCTAATATTTTTATTATGAATATTCTTTGTAGATAAATTAGTACCATATTATATATATTTCCATGAATATCCTTTTAAAGTATTTTTTAAAATATATACAGTAAGAAAGAATTGTTGGTGTTTAAGGAGTGTGCATACTTGTCATAAGGTGAAAATAATAATATTTTTTTGAATCAAGGTGAAAATTACATTTCTTCATTCCCAATGAAAGAACAACATCTATATCCATAAGATGGATTTTTTTCTTTTCCATTTTAGCCAATAATAAGTTCATGAATATCTGTTGTTTAATGATAAGTGTTTAACGCTATAATTTTAAAAGAGAGATGAAATTCAAATTTCAGCAAAAATAACTTAAAAACGTTCATCAATGTCACATTAATTAATAGTTTTTTCCTATTTGTGATTAAAAAAAAAACTCAATAGCAATGTGGCATACATCCAGGGGCGGAGCCATCCCCGGCGAGCCCGGACACTCGCCTGGACTCAATCAATACTTTTTTTCATATTTCACCCAACCCAATAGTCCAATAATCCACTCAATTTTTTTTTCTGTGGCCAAAGTCAAAATTTTTTTTGAAGAAGCCAAAATGGAATTAAACTCAACAAGAGTGATTCACCACGCACAAGGTGTGCAAAAGAGAACCACCCAAAAGAAATACAAAGTTAAGTGTCTATAGCCAAAATGCACAACGAAAAAAAATAGCAAAAAAGAACTAATTCCCAACACCCATACATAATAAATGGTGCCGCCACCAGTCAGTATAACTGAAGGCAGAAGTGAGAGATTTAACCCTTAGCAAAGAATAAGACATATAAACTTGACGGTTTCTAATAACTGATCCGCATCATGTATTTTACTGTTGAAAATCTTGTTGTTTCTTTCCTTCCAAAGAACCCATATTGTAGCATGCCAAATAACTTTGAGAAAGGTGTAAGTAACTCGCGGTAAACCTGCTAACTGACCGAAATGATGTAGGTGGTCAACCGCCGACTGTGGAGAAATGAAAGAAATACCAACCCACTGATAAATGAGGTGCCATATGCTACCGAAAATGTCACATTTGAGGAGGAAGTGAACCGCCGTCTCCTGTTTGTCACACCCTCCAACACAAGCTGTATTTGACTGTGTAATTTTTACACGCGCGCGTGCACAAGATTTCTTGACTCTGTAATTTTTACCTAGGATCTATAAAGTTCCTACCTCCGCCACTGATACCATCTATAAAACCGAGTGATTTTTGTTTTAAAAATGCTAAATCGAACAATGAGACCAATTTATCAGATTAGATTTTTTATAAACTTTCTTTACTATGCATCATCGAACTAATCATCAGGTAGTTGTTGAAATACATTATCAATCAAGTCTCGTATGTTAATCTATGCCTAATAACAACATGATTAGAACTAATGATTTGATTTGCTATGGCCAAGTTAAATAATTAATATTTGTTTTTATTCACTCGGACATTTTCTTTATTTTTGTCTTTCATCATATGTATATCTTCATGCATTATCAATTCTTCTATCAGTGTCACGATTAGGACATATCTAATTTTTTTTTCACCAAACTAATCTCTATCATGAAATATGTGTGATATACAAGGTGGATTTTTTTTTCCTTTTATTGATTTTTTTTCACACACAAGATTAAAAAATTAAACATATCGTGCTTTAAAGGTAACTAATAGTTTTTGTGAACCTATTTACTAGTTAAAGTTCGAACACTTAAGAACTTACTTATGGAGTTCAACCCTTACCAGTTGAATTAGTCCATTGTTAGGTTAGACACATCTAAATTAATACATAACAATGAATAAAAACCGAGTTAGAAAAAAAAATTACAAAATTGGACTTTTTATAGGAGAAATAAATGACTGGAGTTGAAAAAAAAAACATAACATTAATCCGATTAAGCATATTGGGTTCTAAGGAAAATTTAAAGAACTCATGTGCAAATTTGCTAATTGTTTGGAAGCTTTCCAAAATCATCCAAATCAAGTAGTTAATTTTTTGAAAGACAAATTATCAGAGTTGTCGTAAACATTTTGAAGACCTTATTTTAATCTTAAAATCGAGAGCCTCTAATAAAAAAGAACATTTTGTTGATCCCTAAAAATTATTTTAAAATATTATATATTTTTCAAATGAAACACCAAAAACTCAAAATTTGGCTCTCAAAATTCTAAGACCCTGTGTTATAGGTCTCTTTACACTTCCTAATAACCCGCCCTGCAAATTACATGTATTATAATATGAGAAACGAGTACAATAGGTGTTCACATTCATTACATAGAATAAGAGTATATGCAAAATAAGTTATAAGTTTGTGGTGAAAGAACCGTTACAAAATGGAGTTTTTTTGTCAGACGGGCTTATAAATTATCCGCTATAAGTTATAAGTTATGTTACAAAACAAAGTTTTTTTGTTAGACGAGTTTATAAACTATCTGCTATAAGTTATAAGCTACTTTTTTACCTTACCAAACAGAGACAAACTATCAAGAATAGCTCAAGACAACGGGACACCAAAAACTACCTAAAACAAAGGTAACAAATAGGACAATCCAACCAACAAAGTAAGCCACGACCCAAAATAATTAGTATTGTCACTTAATTTTCTCAAGTAACCATACTTTTTTATGATCGTTTTAACTTCTATAAAGAAGATGAATTGATGAACACAACATGTTGGCATTTCCAAAAAGTGATTAAAGGATGTTTATTCTCTAATGCTTAATTTTCCTTGTTTTCGAAAGTAAGTGAAAGGAAAAAAATTGAAAGGAAAGACAAAAGTAGGAAGTGATAATTTTCTTTGAGCCTTGAGAAAAAAATAATACATATGTAACAACAAAAATAATTACAATCACAGTAAAAAAAATCATAACAAATTTAATATTTAATATAAAGAGAAATAATCATAAAATATACTCCGATGATCCATATTCTTAAATAAAATGTAATCGTTGGGATAGACAATTTTTTGTTTCCATAGCTTAAGTCAGTAGAGCATGACACTTTTTTGGCTTCATGTGCTTGACAATGAAACTTTTTTTTCCCTCGCAAAGAACAAGGCAACAAGTTATCTTTCAGAAACATTTTGGGTCAAATCACATATACTAATTATGTATCTCTAATACAATAGTATGTTTGTATTACTTTTCGACCTCTCAAACATATTTGGATGATCATGAGCATCTGCACCATTTCTAACCTCTTCAACATGGTCGTCCCCACACATAAATGTATCTACGTCAATTGGTATATTTCTCATAGTAGCTCCCAAATAGTATATATTCAGCATATGTCAACCTTGATGTCTCACCATGTTTTGACAAACATGTATAACTTTCACCACTCCTATTGCATAGTAAATGTTCATCTAGTTTAGCAAAAGTTACCAGCCTTGCAATTGGGGCACTCTAATTAAACAAATTTACAGTTTATCATCACGTTATCTTAAGATTTTTGGGTTCCGCAACACTGCACAAATTAGATGTATATGAAATTTCGGCACGTTAGCTTTCTGATGTTTTATACGATGTTTCAACACGAGACACAAACAATATGTTGAGATTAATGTTTAAACATCAAGCTAACGGTAAACAAACATATTAATGAAAATATAAAAGACAGAAACGTAAATGGAACATGTAATTTGTTAACCCAGTTCGGTGACAATCACACCTACTCTATGGGCTACCAAGCCAGGAAGGAAGTCCACTAATGTAGTCCTAGTTCTAAGTTCTCAGCAAACTCCAAGTTTACAACTTATCACCTAGACATTACCCGTATTGACTTCAACCTAGGAACTCCTAGATTTGAGATCCCATCTCACATCCACTCAATCACACAACTCGTGATTACATTGAATATAATCAAGAAGGAGACACACTCCAATAAACAAAACCTACTCTTTGCTTAAAAGCTTTAGAGCGATTCACAAATACAACCCAACTAAACAAACCATCTATACGCTTTGAATAAATGACAACACACAGAGAGGTATACAAAATAAAACACAAGGCTTAACATTTAAACCCTAAAATACTCAATTCAATACTATTGAATTGGTGAATAAAACTAGGGCCTGAGTCTTCCTTACATAGTCATTCAACAACATGGACTTTTTCGTCATAGGCTAAACAATCAGCAGACCAAATCATATATTCAGCCTCCACAATATTCTAGAAGCAAATATATTATTTCCTTAAATGTCGCAACAACATTCTTAAGGACTAAACTAAGTATAAACCGTCTTTCCTTGCTTCTAGAAACACGCTTTTTGGGCAGCAATCCACGTGAAACAAATCTTCAGAGAATATTCAAGAATCTTCACGTTTAAAATAAATCTCCAAGTAAGTGGAATCAAGGCACGAAATCAGGGCACACTGAAGTCGTACCCACATGTTGAAAGATTGGGTCCAACATCTTGCTTGTATATTTATTTTAGCAAAAATGAGGCCAACATATAAATATCCAAGAATCTCCCCCTTTGGTAAATTTTTGGGTAAACAATTTTCAAAATACCAAGAACTTGCATAGATAAGACAAAAAAGCGAGATATCATTTGGTCATACCTTCTTTCACTTTAACATAAGACTTTAGCACGAAAGAAGATAGCAGAAGAACTTCAACATTATTTAAAAAGAACAACTTTAAAAATAATGCACAGATGAACATGTTGAGACATCATCCAACACATTAGAGGCATATGCAACGGAAAAGAACAGAACCCATCCTCACAGATAATATCTGGAGAAATAAATTCCACAGAGAGAAATAAACTCTCATTCATTTATCAGCCCAGGGAGAAATAAACTCCCGCATAGAATGCACCAGAGAAAAAATAAATTTCTCAAATCATAAGGATGTCAGAACATCTGGTAAGACATCAGTCAATCAGAACTCAGACACCCACATGCATTCAGTCATCAAGCTCATACAAGCAATAATTATGTAATCATGCAATCATCAGACTAGAAAACATATAAAACTCCCCCTCAATGGCAGATCAGGAAAAAAAATTATTCTCCCTCTTAGGCAGTACTTCTTTAATGAACATGCATAATGACAATCTACCATAACAAATGAGTCTTAACATACCATAAGAGCTACAAATCAGAAATGCAAACTACCCCCCTCTCGGGCAATACTCCCCCTTAATAGGCATATAAAAAAAATCAAATACCTCCTTTCTTAGATCTGTCCATAAGTCCAGAATTTATCTTCCCTGGAGCTCACCCAATAGCAGAACAGGGTGCCTTCTCCGATACCAATTAAAATTCCGACACGCTAGCTTCCTGATGTTTTATACGATGTTTCTACACGAAACACAAACAGTATGTTGAGATTAATGTTTAAACATCGAGCTAACGATATACAAACAGATCAAGGGAAATATAAAAGACTGAAACGTAAATGGCATATGTTATTTGCTAACCTAGTTCGGTGACAAACACTCCTACTTTGGGGGCTACCAAGCTAGGAAGGAAGTCCACTAGTGTAGTCCTAGTTCTAAGTTCTCAGCAAACTCCAAGTTTATAACTTATCACCTAGACACTACCCGTATTGACTTCAACTTAGAAACTCCTAGATTTGAGATCTCATCTCACATCCACTCAATCACACAACCTGTGATTACATTGAATACAATCAAGAAGGAGAAACACTCCAATAAACAAAACCTACTCTTTGCTTAAAAGCTTTAGATCGATTCTAAAATACAACTCAACTAAACAAACCATCTCTATGCTTTGAATGAATGACAGCACACAGAGAGGTATACAAAATAAAGCACAAGGCTTAACACTTAAACCCTAAAAGACTCAATTCAATACTATTGAATTGGCGAATAAAACTAGGGTCTGAGTCTTCCTTATATAGCAAATCAACATCATGGACTTTTTCGTCATAGGTTAAACAATTAGTAGACCAAATCATATATTCAGCCTCCACAATATTTTATAAGCAAATATATTATTTCCTTAAATGTCGCAACGACATTCTTAAGGACTAAGCTAAGTATAAACCGCCTTTCCTTGCTTCTAGAAACACGCTTCTTGGGTGGCATTCCACGTGAAACAAATCTTCAGAGAATATTCAGAAACCTTCACGTTTAAAATAAATCTCCAAGTAAGTGGAATCAATGCACGAAATCAGAGCACACTGAAGTCGTACCCACATGTTGAAACATTGGGTTCAACATCTTGCTTGTATATTTATTTTAGCAAAAATGAGGCCAACATACAAATATCCAACAATATATATGTGGTCATAATTCTCATTTCTTGAGCTAGCTTTTGGGATGAGGTATAAACTCATCTAACGTGTTAAAATTGAAGGAGAGAAAAAAACCTAATGTAACAACTAAATTACTAACATTGGCCGTTTAATATTGTTGTGAATTCGTTTAGAGTCACACCAATACTTGATGCGTAACGCAAATATATGCCAACCAAAACCAAAAGAACGCAATAATAATCTTGAACAAAAATAAACAACAATATGAAGGAAGAATAAGAGAAAGAAAAACAAACAAGATTGTTTATCCAATTCTGTCCAATAATGACCTACTATGGAGGGAGAGAGCAGCTCCCTGTTCCATTAATCAAGAGAGTAACTTTCACAAAGATTCCAAAAGGGATTACAAAAATCACTATCCAAACTCTACCTTTTTTCCGAAGCTCTACCAGTGACCAAGATACACAATGATTTAGTATTTCATGATTTTCATGTCAATCTTCACAAATATATATATAGTTGGGGAAATCTCAGATACATGAGAGAAACAATGGATCAATGCTCTATGATCATAAGAGAGATAGACGCCACATTTCCACTCAAAACTTTAAAACATTACACATATGAGTCACCTTCCTTATATATTCAATATTTTACTCATTTATAAACGATGTGGAAATCATTTACAATTTTTTTTAGAGGTTAATCACTTGCACTTGAAATACATTTTAAAGCAAGAAAGATCTTTAAGTTTGCTTCGTAATATATTCGAATAGGTCACCATTGATTCTACCAAACCCAAAGAGGAAGTAACAAATGGAAGGCAAAAGCAAACACAGCTTAACTTTGATTTTGGTGCACATGTATTTTGTACATTTATGTTTGAAGAAACATTTATTTTTTGGGTTTTTTCAACCTTCTGAATGGTTGTCCATTTCATTTTTCTTCTTGTTTGTCTGTTATAAATAAAAGATTTGAGTTTAAACTTCATAGACTTCCATAAACCAATGTTATTCTTTATTTATAAAATATGAAATTATTTATCTACATGCATGTTCTAACATTAAAACAAAAATTTGGACTTATTTGATTATATAAAACAAGAAAAACTTGCTTGTTCTAATTTTAAGCTTTAGTTTCGTTGGATTTAGAAAGTATCATTTAGCAACCACCTCCACTTGTATGACAGATATGATATGCTGTAAATTGAATCAAATAAAAGACATTAACTTGGTTGGAAATGAATTTATTTATTTATCTGGTTGCAGGCCATGCCTGCTTCTTAAGCTACAAATCATTTTATGGAAACCCCCACGACCGCCCAAAATGATAACTATATAATTTTGTGTAAGAATATATCAATCAAAGGCCAGATGCTTGGTATGTGTTGATTTTGTTCTCATTATTGAAAATACAAACCATCATGTATATGTAACAGTAAGGATATGTTTGATTGGATGATAATTGAGGAAGTATATATTTTTAGGGGTTAACAGTAAGGATTTTGTAACAGTAAGGATATTTTGAAATATATTTAAGATTTTCATTAAAAATATTTTAAAATAATAATATAACTAGTCTCTTTCAATAAAAAAATATATTATATAATATTTCAATCACATTTAATTTAAAATATTTTATATTTTCTAAAATCAAGTTCAAATTATGAACTTTCCAAGCCCGGTGTCAAATGATGTTTTTTTCTTTGTTAGGATTGGTAAATTCAGAAGAATGTAATTTTTAAGAAATCAATAGAAACTCTCTATTGGTAAATCACACAATTTAAACCGGTCTATAGTTGATCAAATATTACCATCTCTATGTCAAGATCACCATAATTCGCTTGTATTATATAGTTGTGATTTAGATGAAGATGTATTTTTTTTTCTGACAAAAGATAAAGATGTTTTTTATTTATCGAAATTTTTATTTAAGAAAAAAATATTTTCTATTTTGTCCTTCATGCTATTAAGTATAACCTAACTTTGTTTTAAAATTTTGATTCCACTAATCAAACCAAATAGTCAAAATTTATACACATTCATGTCTTCATCATCATTTTAATTTATTAATAGGAAAGCATTTCTCAGTATAATTAAATTAAATTTGGAAAATATCTACTTTATTTTAAGTGATTTGTGCTAATTCACACCTCATAATCTCAACACGAGTGGGAGCATATAAACTATTCCAAAATTTGGCTGCCGACATAATATCTTAATTAATAAAGTACAGTGGACAATCTGGTGGAAGTTACGTACGAATTAAAGCCATATCATAGTAATGTTTGTTGATGTGTTTATAGCCGACAGATGATGGAAGTCTTGTACTTGTAGACAGACGGTATAATTTAGTATTTTGTGTAGTATTTAAATAAGGTAGATTTTTAGATACCTAGCTTAAAGGATGGTTAAATAACGATACATTTTAGGCAAAGTTTGTTTAACATTTATATTTATTTTAAAATAGATTAATATAAAATTTTGATATGCCATATAATAATTAGATGAGAGGTAAATATCCAAACAAACTAATCGTATTCACCAATAAATAATTGCTTACTAATTGTAAAAAGAAATTACTATTAAAAGAATTTTGATTGTATTGAAATTTTGATATATCTTTAGTGTAAGTTGTTTCTTCTATTCTTTTTTAAAACGGCTGATTCATACATTGCACTACATTGAAATGATTTGAAATTACTAAAAATAAGAGTTATATCTTAAAAAAAAGAGTTATATAACCTTAGTGGTACAATGAATGGGATTTCACGTGCACGCGCGCACACAACATTTTGTCTATTTATAGTAGATGCAGGGCTAACTGCTCTCACTTGAACCTAATAATATTTCCTTCAAATTTGTGTTGTCAAATGCACATTGACTAAAATTAGTGTGAATGTTAGATAGATAAGAGAAATGACTTATATTTCAGACGCTTTCTTAATCTTCACCCAACAAGTGGTATAAAAGATTGATCCAACTTGGTGGATGAGAGGGAGTGAATTCTTGTATAGGATGAGACAATCTCACACCTAAGGGGAGATTGTTTGAATTTGAGTGTGAGTGGTTGGTTAGTCTCGGATTGACTATGAATGGTTAAATATTGAATAAATAAGAGAGGGTCAATCATATTTCCAATGCCTTAAGATTTTGGATGGAGAGTTACGCCTCCCTCTTTTATGGTCTTAGAACATTTGTTTGTTGTTACTCATCACCCTCCCTCGAACTCCCCCAACAAATGGTATAAGAGCCCCGATTCAACTTGGTGTAAGAGAATAAGTTGATCTTGGTATTGAATCAAGTATAGGATGTGTAGGACACTCACACTTAAGAGGTATTGTTGAGGTTGAGTGGTTAGTCTCATATCGACTATGAACAGACAAAATATTGGATATAAGAGAGGTGACGATCATTACCTAATACCTTAAGATTTAAAATGAATATGTGATGTATCTTGTTCTCTTGAATTATTGATTCATTATTGTTTTCGGCGCTCATTTAAGTTTCCCCAACACTCAAATAATTTTTTTCTATCTATTATGTTTTAGACAAAATTACTTTTAATATTGTCTCTTAAGTCTTAACTTAATATTTTAGATTCGCCCTTTATCTTTTATTTAAAAAAAAATCCAAGCTCGTTCTTTATGTAAAAAAATGTTAACAACCGATAAGATATTTTGTGCCAAGTTATTTTTTTTATTTTTTTTTATAGAAATTTCGTGTTTGTCAAGTTAAGACTCTATTTTTGTTTTAGAATTACTCTAAACTATTATAAATTTAATAATAGAGCTACAAGGAAAATGAATACAAAAACCCCAGTTATGACTAACTTGGAAAACAGGAAGCTAAAATTAGATGAATCTGAAATTAAGTTGGGAGGCCGCTGGGATTATCTTGGCTATATTTTATGGAAAATGCTAAGAAGTGCTCTAAGGACATTTGTTTAAGCATTTAAAAGTAGCAACTTTTGTATTCGAAATTGTACGGTTATAACTTTAACATGTGTTTGACTTGTATTTTCAAGACACAATTTCTTTTTGTGGGTTCCTTAAACAATGTCTTTAGGACACTTATTAGCGAGACCCATATTTTATTTAGTATACTTTTATTTTAAAATGTAAGGTTTGTTAAATGTGTTTTAAATTAATATTTCTTCTTGAATTCGTTATTTATGAGTTGCGTTTTGAGTCTCCGTCACACCTTCTTAGGGCCAGTTGTTGGATCCTAACTTTGACTAATTCTAATCCTAGAAACCAAAATATCACTTTCTTCTTCATACAGCATTTTGTTTGTAATTCTTGCCATCAAGAACATATGCAAGTTTGTTTGGAAAGAATAGCTTGATCCGGTAATATTTTAAACTTTTAACACAGGATTACTCATCAATATTCCAACAAGTATCACTCATAGGATCATCACAAATAAATCCTAGATACCACTTTATTAAAAAAAAGTGTGATATTAGAGGCTAACAAGTGCGGAGAGTGATCACCGATGATGCGACATAAAAATGAGCAGATCATAACAAACTTCTAAGAAAACATACACTTGCAACTAAAAGAATATTTCATGTAAGTAGTCTCTAGTACTTTGAGTACCATCTCATTCAGTTCGGTTATTTATGAGTGTTCTCTAAAATGATTCAGTCTTGCTTTCATTTTATCGGATGTCTTGTTTTGAGTTATTTTGAAGGAAAAAAAATATGCGAATAGTTAAGATTAAGGAGTCTTTTATTAAACAATTGTCAGACAAAGTGAATTTTTTTAGTTTTCTTAGGTCGAAAGCAAAATATATGAATTTAACTTTTGATTTTCATTCTTGATAGAATAATCTCATTATTTGTCTGGAATTTGCCACTTAGCTCATGGCATCATATTTGCCTTTCTCTTGTTTTCTTGAACTTTGTTTATGGATGCATTTTGATTCCTATCCTTAAATAACTTGCGTTGGTTAGGATTTATTTGTTTGTTTGATTAATATATATCATTTTGACTTCTATAAAAACTAAGTTGTAAATTTATTTGGGTCAAATAATCTAATGGTTATAAATTAACCATTAATATGAATAAATAGAAAATTTGGGGTTCAAACTCCATCCTTATATATTTAATGTGACACCCCTACCAATAGAGTTATGCTCGCTCGAACAATTATTTATTTATTTTAATTTAACAGAAAATTTATAATTGTAATAACATTCTTATATCCATCTATAAATAACTAAACTTTATTTTTTTGTGTGTGTGACCCCATCTATATTTGTACATTTGAGTCATGAGGGGAGAGAAAAGAGGAAATTAAATTAATGCGGTTCAAAATCTTCACCCAAATTGATCATTGAAATTCCTTTGGACAAACAGGACAAGTAAATAGCAGCTGATCTAATTGGGTCAAGATTTGACACCCTTTTCTTCATGTTACTTTCACATTTTTTGCCTAATTAAAATTAAAAATATAATATAATAAAGAGAACATATAATAATTAATAGCTCATAGATTACATCATCACTCAAACTTTTCATTATTATTTTCTTTTTCAATTTTATTTCGTCCTCTTTTCTTATCATCTATTGATATATGAATTGAACCGGGACCAACTGAATCTAATACAAGATTTTGGTGTAGGTCGTACAAGATTTATAACTGTTCAAAAATTTTAAGGATAAGAATTACAAAGTGCTATTCTAGAAAAATCACATGTTGGATATAGTGCTTTTTACTATCATTTTACATAAAGGGGTACATGCTTTGAATTGAATGTCAAATCAAATATGGAAATACTTTGCATGGTGAGAACTGCACGCAGTTGACCTTGTATTTGACACCAAATATATATAGTTGACTTTTAGTATTCAAAAAATATAATTAAAGACTTCGAAGTTCGTCCGTATCAATTTCGATAGTGTTTTTTTTTTGGCGTTTGGGAATTTCATCAAAGTGCATTGTATTGTATCACATTGGTATTAGGTCAATTTATATACTCTCTTCAACCCTTATTGTAAAAAAGATACGTTAAAAAAGTTTGGTACCATTTTTAAGAAAATGTACAGTTTTTAAGATGTCGTTATTGTTTGAATTTTTTTTACCTCACATTTAATATTTATAAAAATATTCAAAAATTTACAATAATCAATGATTATATTAGTTTTGATATTTTTTTCTTATAATAAGGACCGGAGGAAGTACTTAACAACTTCGTTTATAAAACATTCCATTTTTCTTTTAAAAAAAGCATTCCATTTTGATCTCAATTTCAATGTAAATATTTAAATAATTTTGAAGTAATTTAAACTTTGTATTAATTTAGCCTATAGGAATACATACCCATCATTTGTTTTGACCAGCATCTCCGCTGTTTTTTAAAAATTCACTTTGAACTGTCAACTATATTCTGAGAAACAAATTTGATGTTGTAACTGCATCACACATTTATTTATTCTGTCTGTGATATATAAAATTGACGTTCGAGATTGTTTATAGTTGATTTTGACAATGTTTGATATGAACCATCCGATTTAAAATCAATAGCTAAAATAGAAACAACGTGTAAGTGTGTGCTTTTGTTACACCAGCCAGTCTAAATTCTAAGGGTCTATGAAAAAACGGTTTATGCTTATATAGTATATTTTACATGTTATAAAATGAAACAACGAGCAAACATAATTTGTTGATTATTTTAGGTCTTTTGCTATGTTCGGTATAAAAGTTACTCAAAATTTCCGTTTTACCACTTTCACTCTCCAAATTTAATATCTCATTTGTCTAGCTACTTTTCATTTTTATATAATATATTTTACATGTTATAGAATGAAACAACGACAAGACATAATTTGTTGATTATTTTAGGTCTTTTACTATGTTCAGTATAAAAGTTACTCAAAATTTTCGTTTTACCACTTTCACTCTCCAAATTTAATATCTCATTTGTCTAGCTACTTTTTATATTTATATAATATATTTTGCATGTTATAGAATGAAACAACGACAAGACATAATTTGTTGATTATTTTAGATCTTTTGCTATGTTGGGTATAAAAGTTACTTAAATTTTTTGTTTTACCACTCACTCTCCAAACTTTATATCTCCTTAGTCTAGCTAGTAGCCAACATCTTCTATTATACACGTCACTCTCCAAATTTCTATAAACTATTTTCATGCAAACATTAACTTAATACTTAACCAATGTCATAAAGTAATTGACTCTATAATTCTCAAATGAACTTATAAAACTTAGGAGGGACCACATCACCTCTCCCTCCATCCCTGCCTGCACCATAGTGGGCTGGTCACCACCTCGAGATCGACTGCTTAGAGTTCTTTGCCACCTTGTTCTACTAACTAGCTCTAAGGTATGTACCCTATAATATGGATGTCATTTGTTAACATTGTCTTTGCAAGCTCAAACCAAAATAGAAAGGTGGAGGCCAAGTGATCAAAAACTAACAAGTGGGGTATTCTTTTTCCTCTTTTTCTTGTTTGTTGAAGGGTGTATGATTTGATCATATACATATATGTTTGGTGATGGGGCTCACAATCACGCAAATCTAGACCCTAAAAGTACCACGCATTAGATAATGTGAATTATATGTTTTGTGACAATGGAGAAAAAAAGGGGAGAAACAAAACAACTATGTGCTGTGGTGATGTTGACAAATTTCCACCAAACAAGCTAGTATGGAGGAAAGTGTGGGGTTCGCATGATTTTAGATGTATAAATTTCATTTTATTTTATTTTTTAAATAAATGCGCGCATTTCATTTGCTTCAAAAAAAATAAAATAAATGCATTTCATTAAAAAAATACAAATTGGAGTATTTCATTGAAAAATGTTGACACCAACATTTTTTCATTAACCTATTAAAAAAACATTTTTTTCATTTATTAGGTTGAAAAAATATATTTATATAGTACTCAAGTGGCTTGCCTTACTATACTTATCTATATGACCGAAATTTAGATTACCATGACTCACTTTTCTAACAATCAAATGGTTAAAACAAAAAATGAGTTTAAAAAGAATATGATGTATAATAATTTTGTTAATTTTTATCAATTGGTGGCTTTTATTAAAATTATGTGAAGAGATCACTAATCATCATGTTTTTCTCTTCACAAAAGATACCCCATTACTAGAACCCAAAAAAAGAAAAGATACCCCATGACAACTGGCAAGGAGGTTGTGATTGTTAGCTTAGATGATTATAGATTTAAATCACAAATAGTATCATGTCATACCTACTCAAATATAACCGTTAGTATTGTTAGAGGATTTTTGGGAGGGTGTATATCATGTCAAATGGAAATTTTAGTAGGTTATAACAAATTTGAAGTAGCTAGCACATGATAATTCAACTACGGTTTCTTGACCTCATGTGCTAACCAAGATAGACTTTATCTTCCTTTGTAGACTTTATCATTATTTTTGGGTACATAACTTTATCATTTTTTTAATCATTGCAACCTTATTAGATGTTGTCCCCGCAATTTGGGAGTGTTTGGATAGGATGATTCGAATGTTTTCAAGCATTATTAATGGTCTTGAACTTGTAACATAAACATCTTGATGGTTTGACTAATTAAAAGGATTAATCGCCCTAATTGTGCAAAGGAAGTACCTTATACCTAAAAATGGATGGAGGAATTTTTATGAATGTTACCCCTATGTTTTTAATGACTATTCTCATTCCGTCTATAAATAAAAACACTACTTCTCACTCTAGACCTTAAATTTGTGCAATTTTAATTTTTTTCTTCTTCTTCATTTGGTGTAAATTTAATTTTCATTTATACTCACCACCCAACTCTACATGTGTTCATAATTGAAAACAAGGTTCTTTAAATTTATGTATCTTCAAATAAATAAAAAGATAACTACAAAGAAGGTTCTTCAAAATATGTTTGTCAAATGCAATATATTCTTAGATTGGATATCGAGTTTTAAAAAAAAAATGCAATATATTCTTCTATTTTTCGAATAATCTGTAAGACAATAAAAAGGATTAAGGGTAACTTTGATTTTATTACAGCAGCTTGCTTCACATATGTTTGTTATTTAAATTTAAGATAACATTATTTTAGGCTCAGTAAAATTGTGGTTAATTTATTGTGTTCTTGTTTACCTATGAGAATTATTCAAAATAAGTTTTGTTCCAATTTTTTATAGTTAAACAAATTTAGTTTTTTTTTCTTTCTTTCAAAAATACAAATTTAGTTTTTTTTTTCTTTCCGTCTAACAAATATCTAACAAATTACTAACTTTCTCGACATGCAGCACATGATTCTCAGACATGACAAATTAGGCCACAAAGTTGCTTTTAAAAAAGGACCTATTGTGACAATGACAAGAAGGGAGATATTTTTATACAAATAAATGCAGTAAATTGGATTTTTCATTTGTTCATTGTAAATACAGGCGAAAAGTAGACTCAAATAACATGAAAATGTATTATTAATTGATATTTTTGTTAATTTTTTATAACATGAAAATGTATTATTAATTGATATTTTTATTAATTTTTTATTACAGTATTTAATCCTATAATCTATAATAGATCTTTTACCGTGTGTGTTTCATGTGTAAAATGTCTGATATGATTGGAACAAAGCAAAACATGTTTAGACGAAAAGCTCAACGCATGAATCATTATTCAAAACATTCCTTCATCTGATGATAGTCACTTATACAAAAACATTGTAAATATTAAACAACTAAAGTTATGCAAATGCTTTGAAGATGAGATTTCAACTTCCATCGCAAAGAATCAATTTTCGAAATCACCACAATTTTCTCAATTTAGTATAAACAATACAAGTTATGCGCGACATTATTTTGGCTTGTTCAAAAAAAGTTATGCACGGCATTTCTACACAAAAAGAAGCATTCTAATATGAATCTTTTAATCACGTTGTAGTTTTTATCGCGTTCTTGTAATATGAATTGCGTTCTTGCCGGATAAGAATCTTTTTAACCGCATTCTTGTTTTTATCATTAAAGAACCTCATAAGAAGCACTCAATACAAGAGCCCTGATGTGCTCTATGTGTTCCATCTTCTTCTCTTGTTCTTGAATCCAAATCAATCCCCAAAAAACACTCAATCCAAGATTTCTAATCATCCCTTGAGCTCTCTCTTTTTGTGACTTACTAACATATGGTTCCAACACTATTTTTTTTTTAAATAGAAAATATGATGTAATTTGTTTTAGTCTTCATGGGCATTTAGCATAATTCGAATTATCTCATGCAACAAGTGACAAAACATAATTGTCGCTGCATGACGCGAATTACTAAGCGATATAATTTGAATTACTCTGACCAGAAGCTAAAAAACATTGATTTAAGGAACATCTCAACAATTCCATGGTTTTCTCCTAAATCTTTAAACACGTGACTAAATCATAAAAAGATATACTAGTATTTTTTAAACACAACCTTAGATGGCCAATCAACTAAAATTTTGTGGTTTAAAAATTTATATATATATATATATATATATATATATATATATATATATATATGTTATATGGGCTATATATGTTAGTTTTTAAATTCAATTTAGTTGACATAATAAAGTAGTTAAAATTGTTTGTTAAGTTTGTTAGCTACTTTTGTGCAAGTTAGTTAGTTTTTGGATGATTACTTGTATAACAAGCAATGTACATATATTTAATCGATATTGTGCATAATGTCTATGAAGAATTGGGAGGCAAATCCAACAGAGGTGTAAAGAACTGGACATAATGAATCGAAGAAAAAGGATTATAAAGTTTTAATCTATATTCAATAAGGTACAGATGAAAGTAATTTGTGAGAATCTCAAAGATTACAAAAGTCGAAAAATTGCATGGGATGTTCTTGAGAAGTATCATGAAGGTGATGAGAAAAATGAAGCAGATCAAAATTTAATCACTAAGAAGGAAATTTGAACTCATGCAGATGGAAGAAGATCAGAAAATATCTGATTACATCTCAGAGTTGATCAACGTTGTGAATCAAACGAAAGCATGTAGTGAAACAATTTATGAGCGGCAAATTGTTGAAAAGATAATGAGAAACTTATCTCCAAGATTTGACTTCATAGTTATAGCAATTCAAGAATCAAAAGATGCGAAAATTAGGAAGATTGAAGAGTTGCAAGCACAAAGTATAAATAAAGATAGCTATGACAAGAAGAAGTTTAAAAAGGGCAAGGATAACTCTAAGGGTGGAAACTGGTCCAATTTCAAAGAAAAGAAAAAAAAATGACGATAAAACTGAATCTTCAAAAGGAGGAGGCTATGATAATAATCAAGGAAATAAAAAGGATTTTGATAAAAGAAAGGTACAATCAAGGAAATTTTTCTTTTTTAAACAGTTTGATAAGAATCAAAGGTTAGTGCTAAAAACTTCTTTTGCAAAGAATATAACTTTTCCCTGCAAATGTCAATGGAACAACTATGAACCTAATTGCTTGGTGTCGAGATGAGCAAGACAAAAAAAACACTTTGGGATACTTGTTTAAGTTCCAATATCATGGTGTACCAAAAAACAACAATGATTTTTATTTCAACATGTAAATCTTAGTATATGGCAGGTTGCTTTGAAGCATGTCAAGCAATATGGCTAAATTTTGTGTTAAAAGAACTGAAGATTGAAGTCTGCAAGCCTATTGATTGCTCATTCATAACAAATCTGCTATATATTTGGGGTAAGAATCCATTGTTGTATGGTATAAGCAAACACATAAAGGCTAAATCTCACTTTATCAAAGAACAAGTGAACAAGGATATGCTTAAGGTCATTACATTGTCCAACTGAGGAACAATTTGCTGACGTTTTTACAAAAGTTGTGACGATTGACATATTTTTCAAATAAAGAAGTATGATTGGAATGGTGAAGTTAGAGATCTTGAATTAAGACAGGATGTTAGTTTTTAGTTCAAGTTAGTTGACATAATAAAGTAGTTAAATTGTTTGTTACATTTGTAGCTACTTTTATGCAAGTTAGTTTGTTTTTGGACGATGACTTGTATCGCAAGTAATGTACATAGATTGTATATAAATATGATGTAAACTCAATTTCATAGCTAATGAAAATCATAAGTTTACAATCACAAAGAATGTTCTCTTCTCTCTCACTTTCAAATTCTTTATCTCAAATATAGATAAATTGCATTACACCCAATTTTTCAATAAAATACCCCTTGTTAAATTTTTGAGTAAATTGCACTTTTTTTTTTTTAAGAGAAACTTGAATCACACTCTCATCCCTTCTTATGTTATGGTATACACTCTCATCCCATAATAAAAACTTAAATCATTACGTTAGACTACAATTTAATCCACTTTTATATAAATATTTTTATGATATCTATAAATTTTGATCCACTATTCAGTACAAATTTTGATCCACTATTCAAGAAAAAACAATTTATTTCTTTTTATTTTCAATGATGATTTTTTTTCTTATTATTAACTTAATGATTTAAAATATAAAATACATTTTTAAATACCCATATTTTATTTGTTTTACTAATTTTTTAAAATATATTTATATTCTATTTTTTATATTTTATAACATTGTTTAAAACTATATAGTAAATGATATTGTATATAAAAATAGAGAAAAATATTATTTGAACTTTGACTATAATAAAATGGATCCGCACAATTTTTCAATGTCGTTACGTTAGATTTTTGTTGCTAAACTATTAAAAATTAAAGTTAAAATATTAAGGGAGGGAAGTGTATGTTTTAACACTAGAGGGGAGGGGAGTGAAATTTAAACTTCTTTTAAGGGAGGGAAGTGTAATTTTTTCCAATATATTTTTTCAACAATAAAACTAAATCTCTTAATCAAACGTTGGATTATCAGAGTCTCTTTTCATGTGAATAAATGTTAGTTCAAAAACAAACTGATTCAAGAATAAAAAAACAAACCTCAACATAAAAGAATAAAATCATAATAAAAATATAATTAAAATAATGGGTCTAATATCTCCTTCTTATTACTCCCTCCGTCCCAATTTAAGTGAGCATTTTGTTCATTTCGCACTTATTAAGAAAATTGTATTAGTGAAGAAAAGAGAAAAGTGATTGTAAGTGCTCTTGTCAAGTATTTGAGCATTTACCATTATCATAAAAGCAAAGTAGAATATAATGAATTGAGAGTGAAGAAAGTAATATTAATTAAAATTATAATTGGAAAAAAGTAATTAATATTACATTGAAGAGTTAAATGAGTCGGTTATTTTAGGACAATATTTTTTTTTCAAAATGCTCACTTATTAAGGAACGGAGGGAGTATTACATTTTTTTAGGGAAAGATAGCTCATTTCATCCAAAATAATAGAGTGAATACAAAATGGAGGATGAAAGAAAGTTTGCGACTAACATATAATATAGACGCTCTGGTAAGATTATGAACGATTCTATTTGCTTGTCAGCTAATATAAGCTAGAGCATAACTAGCATTAGATAAGAGTAAGTCCTACAATTAGATAGTAAATTTTCTAGTTCATCCACATATGAGCTATTATTAAGGATTACAGTCACAACTATCCGACAATCAGTTTCGAAAACTACCCGATTTAGGTCAAGGTCAAGAGCAATTTGAAGGGCTTATTGTAGAGCGGTGACTTCAGAGTGGGCTGCAATTGTAACAAAGGGAAAGGCAATGAATTATTATTAGAGTATTACTTTTCTCACCCTATAGGATTCTCGTGCGCCCTGCATTTTTTCCAAAAATGCCCTTGAGGTTTCCGGATTTCATAATCCGGAATGGTGTTTTCCTTTATTATAGGGTGAAAAATGGAGTTACGGATTTTTCCAGATTTTGTAATCCGAAAACGTCAAAAATAGGGTGCGTGACATGATGTTTCCGGATTACATAATCCGGAAACCCCCTAAACACCCTTTTTCAAGGTAAAACAGTTCGGATTATATAATCCGAACTGTATCAGCACAAATCCTAAACATGTTTGTAACATGTATAGCCATTTTAGGGACAATATTAATCTTCCTAACTCTTATCCTTTTGTTTTGGGCCATTGTTACCTGTTCTTAGTCAAAAATCGGGTTTTCGGGCTACTTGATCGGATTGTTCTGAAACTTTCCCAAAATATCAGAAAAAATTCAAGGACCATGACTCCCTTAAAAGGGAATTCTTGTAGGACTATGCCCCTCAAAATCCAAAATTCCATCGTTTAAACCCATTTTTCAATTTTTTTTAATTATTCATATTCTCAGAAAAATCCGAAAAAATTTGGACTAGTTTTATTTGATTTTTAGAATTTTTTGTGGTATTTTTATATTTTTATGATTTTATTTGACAGGTTTTTAGCATTTTTTACTTAGTTTTTTTTGTTCATTTTAAAAGCAAAACTCAAAACTGCTGAAATGTGAGAGACTCTGATGATTGATTATACACAAGAATTGTCCAGATTATAAAATCCGAAAAACATGAATCTGAATTTTAAAATCCGGACTGCACAAAGACATTTTTGGAAAAAACACAGGGTGCGCGAGAATCCTATGGATAATACTTGGTTGACATTGTGGTTGGTGACATTGGCCAACCACAATGTCACACGTGTACAAAAAAACAAAAAAATATTATGAAAGAGAAAGAAGAAAAACACTTGTGGCGTTATGGTTGACCAATGTCACAATGTCACTCAAGTACTACCCGAATCGTATAGAGTTGAAAAAGTAATACTCTTGTTATTATTACTATTATTTTCTTTGCTTCCATTATTCTTTTTATTTCGTTTTCCTTTTAGTCTGAAAATTTGTCGATAATTTGAAGAGAAAAATATGGGCTTTTCTGGGCCCAATGTCGGATTGTTTTTTGGTGGCCTGTATATGATCTAAAATGACAATTTTATGTCAGTCTGTGATCAGAACAGTTTGATTGCATCGAATCACGTGAATTTTATGACATGTTTGGTTATCTCTCATTGATTCTCAATAATCATGAAAGAGTACTTGACAATTTAAAACAACAAAAAATGAAGCTGATGATAATATTGTTATCTTGGTCATATCACGATTCTAGGCCAACCAAATATTAAAAATAGATTCCAAAAAGAGTTAGTTTTTCAAACAGATATAATATAACTCCTCTCCTTGTAAAAAGTCTCTCCTCTTATAAATTATAAATTAACTTTACAAGGATAAATTAACGTCAACATAAAAACCCAATATGATATCTAAATCGATCAAAAATCCTTTGATCAAATATTATCAGGTCACCACTATCGGATGACTCTGATCACATTAGACGAAATATGGTCGTAACAAGTTTTTAATATGGTGGGTTACACAAAAGTCGTAGAGTTTCATGTAATAACATTGCAACTATAACTACAGCTACATCAACTACATTTGTCCTTAATCTTCTATAATATTAAATTAAACATCCTAACACAACTGCCATGCTAACCACAATTTAAAATCATGAATAAATCTTAGTCAGTTCACCTATAAACTCAGCATACTAAGCTACACATGTTGGGTGTATTTCCATATATAAACATAGATAATTAACATTTTTGTCACTGGAAATAGAAAATTCAAATTCAAAGTATTGGTTGTATAAATTTTGTGACAGACATAAAAATTAATATTGTAGCTAGAAAAAGATAGAAATGAATGAGGTTACTTCACATCAAAACCTCACTTGTCTGAGAGTCTTGTAATGGTCCTAGAATCACTTAAACCTCTACAAAAACCCCACTTAAAAGAAGACTCTTTCATAAGGATCAGAGTTCTGAATCTGTTATGAAAAGTATATGGCAGTTGATTGATACAACAAACTGTTGTCCAAACCTAATAACACCTTTAGTAAAATACACACACTGGTTAGGACCACAATTGTTGTTGGGCTACTGCATCTGTTCTAAATCAATTGTTTCATTAGTCACAACCGGAATCCAGCTCATTCGGCCATTATTAAGTTTTTGTATCGAACTTAACTCTTTTTTACAAAACCGACTTTTAAGATGAGATGTGACTATCTTTTTATACTCTTTTCAAATCATTTTTCGTCAATGTAAGACTTGAATTTTTCCTATTACGTAAGGGATTTCGAACGTATGTAGATTTGAAAACTCGTATTCTAATTTTACCATATTGTTTTTAAAATACATCTTAGACTACAAACTACCAAATATTCATTTAACAATCGAAATTTGTGACTACGGCATATAATCCTGAGCGGAGATAAATATAGTTTAGTCAATAATTGTTCAAACCTGAACTGAAACTTCGATTCTCTTGAACCATTCGTCCTTAAGTGAAACTTGTTATAATCATTTGAACTAAACAATTTTGATTGATGGGATAATGGGTCCACTCCTAGTTTAGTACGTTTCTGTTTAACGGCTGCGGCTGTTTGATTGGATATATAGATCAGACAGCGATCTTTGCCTGTGTGTATGAGACTTTTTGGTTTTTGCCAGCTGCTCTAGTTAATTGGTTCTGGTACAAACCTAAATAAGGGAATGGACCATGCTATATGAGTACTAGAGTCTAGAATTTGTGTTTGGATGCATAGTGTGTGTGATAGTGTGGTCCTTAAAAAAAGAGAGGATCAATAATCATAAGGTGTGAGGAAAGTGTGTTTGTTTCTTCCTTGTTTGTCAGTGTCATTGCTGCTTTTTGTACTACGTAGGAGTATTAGTATTTTAGTCATAAATAAAGATGTGCATGCAGCATAGTGAGTTAAGAATCTGTTGGTGTGTCCAAAAACCAATTGGAGTAGGGGACACCACGTTGACAATTCTTCTTCCACCCTTTTTCTTTTTATCTCTTTCTTGCTATCACTTTATATTCTTTAATTTATATGTAGAATGTGATATAGTTTTGTAGAGTTTGTGCGCATGTTAGTTGTAATTCTTAATTTTTGTTGTAAATCAAGTATCGTTCGCGCATGATTTTAAAAACTATTTTTTTGACCTAGATATGATCACAATTGACGGTAAAATTCTCCCTTAAAAATTTTAACGTTACTGCATTCACATACTGAATTGAAAAAAAAATGAGTAGAATTTAAACAAAGAAATTTTATGTTTAATGTACAATTAAAAGATGTTCCTAGAGCAGTTTTTTTAAATACTTACAGGGGTGGTAGGGTTGCAAAGTTCTGTAGTACTCAACTTTGTTTGTCTAATTGGGTCGCACATGGCCTGGTGAGAGTAGCTCATCAAAAGCCCAACTATGCTTTTGCACCCCTCTTTTTGAGTGGGGGTTTCTCTAGTGATTAATAAATCATTTTTTATTTAAAAGAAAACGGAGTCCTTGGTAAATGATAAAAGAAAGGTAATTATAACAAATCTAATAATAGACTTTGAGTTGAGGCACACAAGTAAATAGCTCTTCATGATTGAACAATGGTGTTGTCAATTGAGTCTATGAGTCATCTAGCTGTTGTGGTAAAGTTTGGCTTGAAACAACTACTTTACAGTTGCGTTTGATCTGCGAAACAATTTGTACATGACATAACAACACAAGATAGAACAACACAAGACAGAATAATAAATGACAAACTTTTATGGTATTGAACGATTTTTGGTGGACAAAAAGTTATTTTGGTATTTTAGACAACTTCTATGTGGGATAAAAAGTTGTGCTATGGTTTAATGAGGGACCAAATTTTCAGTTTTTGTCTTGTCACTAAAACAGTTTTGTAAATCAAACAATGTACAACTGAAGTTGTCATGTGCTTCATTTTTTAGCAAATCAAACACACTCATATTTTCACCGTCTCAAATGACTAATCATTAATTAATGGGATCAATAGATTTAAGTGTGAAACCTTTGTTTTTTTTGTCAACAATTTGAAACTTGAAACTTTGAACTTGGAACAATGGATCTAAGAGATGAAAATTGCTTTTCTGACATTGAAAACTTCATAATAACATAAGTAATTTACTAAATAGCCCCCAACAGTTGTTAACTGTCGTTCTACAAACCGGCAGCAGTTAACTACCGCTGGTGCCAACGACAATTAACTGCCGCTGATGCCAACAGTAGTTAACTGCCGCTACGTGTTTGGTTCCATTTCCAGCAACTCACCTTCCATTTTTCATAACCTAATTCTTTCATACTTAAACAAATTCATCCAAAATTTTCATCCTTAACATGATAAACAAATTTTTTCATCCAATTGCATATTCATGAATATAAAATGTACGAAATAATATTTAACAGGATAAAATTAAAACACAAGAAATAATATAAAAGATACATACGAAAATGTCATAGAAATACGAAAATGTACGGAACATGTCATATTAATACATCACCATCATCATAGTCAAAAAGTACATAAAAAAAAGCCTAATGATAATCAGCCCTGCTGCCTACGATGTCTCTGCCCCCTGCGCTGCCTGGCAATCTGATAAGTAAGGGCATGGCAACCAAAACTGTCAATCTGGATCATCTCCTGCAGCAGCTCCTCTCTGGTCATCTCGCCGCTCCTGGCCACAACATTATCAGCTATCTGCACCACATCCCTGATGATCGTCAGTGTGTCAGGCAGCTCTCTGGCATGCTCCTCCTCTATGATCTGCTCCACGTTCACCGGCCTGGGAGGAGATCCTTCATCAGGTGGGAGAATACGAGGGTGAGAGACTTTGACATACCAAGCCATGTAGCCATGATCATGATGCCATGGTCTCTGACACCTATGTACCCAATGAGGGTAGAACTACGCCTGAGCGTCTAACAACACAGTGGTCAGCAACTGTGTAGGCATTTGAGCGACAAATGACGGATGTCTGGGAACGTCCTGTACAAACTCAAATTGCATCTTTACCCGCTCAGGTAAATGACGGTACACCCTCTCCTTCCCGCACATCAATCATCCCGAGTAAGTGCACAGAAGCTGAAAAGGGCGCACTTCTCTGTGATCACCATAAGTACAAAACCTCACATCATCCACATTTAAGCAATCCAGGAGTAGGCGGTAATGCTGCACATCTATATGCCCCATACTAGTAAGCCATCTCGCAGCACATGGTCTCTCCTTTTTCCACTTCGTGTTAGGCTTCCTTGGGTACGGACCTAGCAGATGCTCCAAAATCCATCCCTGCAACAAAAAAAATAATACACAAAAGTAAGTATTCAAGTTAAATATTAAATAAATCTAATACATTATAAAAACTTCACAAAAATATTATAATAACATCCTAAATAAATGTAGTCGAATTTAGGAAAAAAATGATCTAACATGATGATAAAGATTATAAAATAAATTCATAAATAAATGAAGATAAATATTAAATTATTACCATAAGAAGAGTTGTACAACCAGTCATTGTTCTGTTATTCAAACGAAAAAAATCATCCAGATAATCGTACAGGTAAAGCCGCTAGCCTCACACACCACTGCCTCCTCTTGCCTCTCTCCTGCACCTCCTCCTCGTCTGTGGGTCCTCCAACCGTCTAGTTTATGTCAGGTGGGCTTCATAAAGCCGCTTCAGTGTGGGATAACTGGTATGACCAGCAGACTCAGTCCTTGCCTCAACACGAGCATCAGCTTCTGACATGCCCAACAACCTAATCATCAAATCAAGCCCACGGTCCCGATCCATTGCCGCGTCATGGTCCAGCATGCGGCCCTGAATAGGAATGTGGAGGAGATTATACACATCATCCAAAGTGATCGTCATCTCCCCCACAGGTAGATGAAAACTACTGGTCTCCGTGTGCCACCTCTCACATAGAGCACGTATCATAGCATGAGTCACACTAGAATACCCGGTGTATATCAAACCATGTAGGCCAGACGCCTCCACAGGATCCGAAAACCACCTCAATCCATTCTCTGGTATATCAAGCTTTCTCACCTTTTTCCCTGCATTTATACACTTATACTCCCCATCATGCCACATCTGAAAATCAAATGAATTAAGACATTGTCACTACAAATTTTTAAGAATTTAAAGAATTAAAACATTTATGCTACATTCTTTTAAGAATTATAACACTTACGCTACATTCTTTAAAGAATTAAAACACTTATGCTACATTCAATTATAACACTTACGCTACATTCTTTTAAGAATTAAAACACTTACGATACATTCTTTAAAGAATTGTAATACTTACGCTACATTCTTTAAAGAATTAAAACACTTACGCTACATTCTTTAAACAATTATAATACTTACGCTAATACTTACGCTACATTTTTTTAAGAATTAAAACACTTACGCTACATTCTTACGCTACATTTTTTAAAGAATTAAAACACTTACGCTACATTCTTTAAAGAATTTTAACACTTACGCTACAAATTTTAATCAATTTAAAGCATTTGCAGAATAATAAAGAATTTAAACACTTACATTATGATGGTTCAACCAAAGAGGGATCGCCACATGCCTCGCGTAGTCGGTCAACAATCTTATGGTCTCAGGACCTCCAGGAAAGGGAGGCTTTACAACAGGGCAGGGCGGTATCAAAGGTACATGACGACGAGGTCGCCGCCGAGTCTCGAGCTCAGCCTCAGACTCAAGCACAATATCATCTGCCGCAAGATAATCTGCCACAACATCCTATGGTACCTCATCATCATCTGCCACCTCCTCATCCTCTGCCTCCTCCTACGGCTGATAAAACATAGCCTCCTCCTCCATCCGATCATATCCCTGAAATCCCTCACCCACATACTCGACATTCTGATGCGCCTCTGTCGGATCAACCACCTGGGAGGAGTAATCCATATGTGACTGTGAACCCGACCCCTCTTCTCCACCTATCCTCAAGTCCCTACATCTCCGGGCCTTGGGAACATACGGGTTTTCAACCTCCATCTCCTTTTTAGCGCTATTTGTCATAGCAGGTTTACCTTTGCGCACCCTACCCTCTCTAATACGCCGCTCCTGCACATCATCCTCCCCAGCCATATCTATACAAAAACAAATTAAAAGAAGGCATAAATACGTGGGCAATGTATACTTTTACGGTAACATGATTCTAAGGTATTGAACATATCATAAAAATCCAAGGCATTGAACCTAAGGCAAGTAACATGTAACATATCACAAATTTTACTTAGGCATTCATAAAAATCCAAACTTAGAATCATTCAACTTAGGCATTTACGTATCGTATAACATTATGTCATTCTTAAACTTGCCAAAAAAATGTAAAAATCCAAGCTTATAATAATTATAACATATATACATAATAAAATTTAACATATTTGAAAAAAAAAATCACAAAAAAAGCAAGATTATCTCACTTAGGCATTTCATCAAACACCTTAAGTGCATTCTAAATTACTAGCACAATTACTAAAATTCCAACTTCTAAACAACTACATTGTACCTATACTTACTCTAATCAACAATTCCAGCAATAACATTACATTAAAACATCTAAACCATGCTAAATTTTCAATTTTCTAACCTAACCTAAAATTAACACCCTAAACAAACTACATTGCATGTAAATAGAAAGGAAAGAACTTACTTGTGAATTAATTGAAGAAATTTGGCGCAAATTCATGCAATTGAAGTTTGGAGAAATTTGGAAGTTGTGATTTTAGTGTTTATCTACCGCTAGAGGATTTTAAGGAATTTCCATGTGTCAATATGACGTTTTTGAAGTCAGAAAAGCAATTTTCCTAAGAGATTCATTTGGATCTAGGAGGCCCATTTAGTAGCTACTGGATTAGGATTTGCACCCAATGTAAGTTCAATACAAAACTTTTAAATACGCCCCCCCTTACAGATCCTTGAAAAATTTGCTATTCATTGAAAAACTTACTTTTTCTTGATGATTACTAGTATTTCTCTAGGAATTTGAATTAGGTTGACATGTGTTGATGATGTGACAAATGGTATGGTCGTCTTCAACCTTTGATTTACGGCGATGACATGTGGAAGTCTGGTCGTACAGATGATAGCCTGACACTCTCCAACAAACTACATTGCAGCTCCGTTGATGACCTTAACCTCCTAACCAAGGTTTTTGGACATGAATTGACCCTCTTTATAATAATACTAATCGAGGACAATTATAGTTGGAATAGTGCTAGAAATATTAGTGGATAGTGCAATGAAGAGTCTATAAAGAATATTACAGATGAGTTTGACCCTTGTTCTACTCTTGTTTTGTATCATGGATGCCTGTGAGGTTCTTCTGAATAGTCATCAGTCCAAACAAAAATGAAGGACTGAGCATTTTATTGGAAGGAAATAGATACATCGAGCAACATAATCAGTCATTTAAATCCTTTAATTGATTTCTTAATTATGAATCGTTTTAAAACAACTATGTGCCATTTATAACGTAACTTTCACTTAAGAAAGACATTCCAGCTTATTACTAATCTATAAGAACCAAAACCATATCATAGACGTGCAAATAAGATACTTACAAATCTCTCAAAGAACATGTGATAACGTTGATATGGACGTTATCACACATTGCCAAGAGCAACTTGAACTCTAGATACACAACATCAGTCATATTTTGTTAAGCACACTAGCAGGATCAAGGTATCTGTGAGCATGCAATAAGAGTAAAGGAGCAGCTTGAAAACAAATTTCAGTTGCTTAAGCACTACAATGATTCACCACACTTTTAGTGACAGTAGTGACAGTAATGTTTTTCCTGTGATTTAACTAACTTTTTTATATTAAGTTAGCACAATACTGATGATTCACTACACTTTTAGTGTATATAGTAACATAATCTTTTGGATGAGGACCACCTAGCTAACTCATAAATTCTGCATGCCATTTTTGAGCCATAAATTTAAATTATTTTCGAAACATAAATGTATTATAACAAATATAACTATCCATCCACAATGTATCTAACAAGATACATGCCCAATACATGGACAAAACCCTTTTAAAATTTTAGTTCTTTCTAGCTGACAATGCTAAAGATACTATTCCCTGTTAAAGTTATTTTCTTACAATAAGTTCTAGATCATTGACAAAGGCTACACGGTTAAACAAAATGCTTAGTTGGATATGCATTTTCGGATCCATTGTAGTCATAATACAACCTTTCTCCCTTTGGTATATATCTTTTAGCAATTAAAAGAACCCGAAATTCACCATTAACATTAAATCTCGCTGATTTCACGTTCTGCTTCTTTTTTCCTTCACTGCATAAAAACAAGAACTTCATTAGTAGTTGTCTCAAAAAAACAGTTGAAAAGAAAATGTTAAACTTGACATGAGCTGAGATGATGGTGCATGAGTTCTTTAAGTTGAAAGTACTAGTACTCAAGTTACCGATACGCAAAAAGACCAAGTGAATATTTTTATTATTCAATTTGCCGCGTTCGCTAGGTTGTGCGCATGGTGGGTGTTTGTTTGCTTCGGATTTGGGTTTCTCTGCCGGGTAGCTTCAATTCGTTGTTGTCTAGTTGTGTTTTTTCATTACCCTTTAAGGTTTGTTTCATACCACTTTTGGTGTAGTCTGGCTCTGTTTGCAATATTCTTTATGGATGTCTCTTAACACTTTTATGTGGTTTTACTGAGTCAGGTTTGTGTCCCCCCAATCATTTGAATTTCTCTTTTTATTTAGCTTAAAAAAAACATTACCTTTATTCAAATAAAACCAACATTTCAGTCAATTTGTACTAAACTGACCAAAGTTAAATAGGTTGAGGTAAATATAATTATGTTGTCATTATTAACACTCATTATCAATTTCCTACCCTTGATTGGACTAGACTTACCCCCTTACTAAAACATCCAAGAGAAGAGACAACATGTCTTTGAAAGTGTGTACATACAGCATACTGACAATATTATTTGAGATGGAGTTGCCAATATCGCATATTACCACTAATAGGAAGTTAACTTTCCAACATATGCAGAGAATAAAAATTGAAGATAATAGAAATATACCGAGTGTGATTGTTGATTCCACTTATGAAACGTGCTATGTTGCTACGTTTATCTGGGCAGATGATCAGCGATTGTGAAGGATCGGAAGTATAAAGAAGTGTCATCATGCTATTAATCCCCTCATCATCTTCCCGATTCTTTATGTAGTCCACATCTCCAACATATTCCGCTATTATTGTCAAAGCTTCAATGGGTTCATCAGCTTCAACAGTAAACCTGCAAAAGAAGAAATTTAATGTCAGGATTAGAGTGCAAAACGGGAAAAAGTTGATGCCAGTTTTTGTTGTATAAGCACTTACCCTTCCAACGGATCATAAACAACCATGAGGGGTGGACATTCTCTTCTTTCCATCATACGGGTGCACAAGTTTAGAGCCTTGGTGCCTTCTTTTGATAATACCTGAGAAAAAGATATACAAACAGGCATCAAATCTAAATGCATATAACAACAATGGTTATAAACATCTGTGCTCTGATAATCTGATTAAGTATTGTGCATAAAACAACCAAGTTGATCTAAATCATGACAAATAGTGCAGTTGCAAAAATCCAAACTAGTTTGTAGACAAACCATTTGATACTTCATTGTTGCAAATTTTGATTTGTCTTTGTTACTGTGTAATAGAAACTACGCTATAATTGTTATAGTTTTTTTGCAGACACCTTAAATCTACAAATCCTACGTTAAGCACAATTTGGAAGGCCAAAGATATTTTTCCTGTATTTATAGATAATCAACTAATAGTAATAGCACAAAATGTGAAAACTTTATCCGCTTGCCTTTATGTTGTCGCACTGAATTTTTCTATTAAAACAACAGTCTTACTATTCTTACTTGACTTCTAGTTTCTCGATATTCAGGCAGGTAGCTAATCTTAAGAAAAAACAAAGATTTGAAAGTTATGATAAACCCTATAACAAACTGTGGCAGGTTCTACGATAGAACCAACATCACCCAAAACTTGATTGACGACGCCTTTCAAAAGTAGAATCTCCCGATTCTTCTCATCTATGTGACTATGACGATGACCTAACCAATAATGGTTCGACAAAAACAAAGAAAATGAATATAAATTGAGTTTTGAGGAAGGCATACTCATTTTCTTTTATGTTTGTTGAACAAACAACAATAAATCAAACTTCTCAGCCGCAAGAACAAGGAGGCACCATCTGTTATGGTTGAAGTTTCAAACAATTTCCAAGTATTAACTACCTATAAAAGTAGTTCAACTTATAATCTGTCAATAGATTGATAGACCATTCCTCACGCATGACATAACTCTACGCCAAACAATCAACATTCACATTGAGACGCTTGCTTATTAAGAAATAAAATCCCAAAAAATATAATACCTAATTAACAAACCCAAACAGTTTAAGTAACTACCTGAATTCTCCCACCCCCATCTTCAAGAGCAGTAGAATTTGCATCCCTTGGTGCCATTCCAGGCATATACGTAAGTGCGTTGCTGAACTTCGCTTCAGTTGCAGCCAACGCATTTTCCAACGAAGCCATCTGTTCTGATCTCCTCTTTGAATCATCACTCGGCACAAATGGCAATAGATTCCATTTCTTTTTCGAAACCACCCAACGACTACCCCGCTTTCTCTTCTTCCTTACATCTAAAATCCAAAAAAAAAAAAAATTATAACTACAAATCTCAAACGTCAATTGTTAAAAACCAAATCAATTCATTCAATCCTATTCCCTAAACATTAATATCACAATTAATTATGAATTTAATAAGATTCAGCTTAGGTGTAGTGAATGTTTGGTATGACAGTGAATTTTTCAGAATCACGGCGAGTCATCATAGTGATACCAAACATTGACGTAATTGAAATGAAAGAATAAATGCATACATTTAGTGCTGGTGTTGTGGGAGCAAGAGGGGCAAAACCACGACGATTTCAGGGCGGAAGTGAGGCAGAAGAGATGGTAGCCTTTGTTGCAATTGTCGCAAAGAAGCAACTTGGTTGGGGATTTGCCGGAGTTGCATTTCTGGCAAATAATGTCGTCATCGTTGAAGGATTTTTTTTTGGGAGCTTGTGTTCTTCTTCGACTCAATGAAGCCATGAGATTTGGGATGTGAGACGGGGGTTTGCCTGTGTGTGTAAGTGATAAATGAGAAATCGAGCACCTACTCGCAGCGCAAATTTAATTTAGATTAGAAAAATTAATGTTTTATAAATATAAATAAATATCCATTAGTCTATACATGCCCAACACAAACAAAACAACCATTTTAAAGTTTCAATTCTTTCTAGCTTTCAATGCCAAAGGTAAAGTTTAATCAGCTAATAGGTTAAGAGATGAAAAAAATCAAGAGTTAACAATACTTAGTTAAAGTTATTTTCTTACAAAGTGACAATAAACTCTGGATCGTTGACAGATGCTACACAATTAGACAAAATACTCAGCTGGATATTCATGATGTTCATATCCATTGCAGTCATAGTGCAAGCTTTCCCCCTTTGATATATCTCTGTTAGCAACTAAAGAGCTCAACATTCACCACCAATGTTAAATCTCACACATTTCAAGTTCTGCTTCTTTTTTCCCTCGCTGCATGAAAACAAGAAACTTCATTAGTACTAGTTATTTTAAATAAAACAATTGAAAAGAAAATGTTAAACTAGACATGAGTGTAATGATCATGCAGAGTCGCAAGAGAGATTTTAAGTTGAAAGTACTCGTCTTAGCATTACATAAAAAGGCCAAGTGAATATTACTGCTATTCAAAATAAATCCACAAATGAGTTCATTTGCACTAAACTTACTTGAGTTAAACAGGATTTAGGATAAATATAACTATGTTATCATTTTTAACACTCTTAATTATCAATATCCTACTGTTGATTAGAGACTTTCCCCTTTCTAAAACATACAAGATAGGAGACGGTGTGTGCCTTTGAGAGTGTGTACGTACTAACCATTCTTTGAGATGAAGTTGCCAATGTCTCACTATACTATTTTAGGCTACTAATAGGAAGTAACTTTCCAACATATGCTGAGAATAAAATTTGAAAATGGAAGAAACATACGGTGTGTGATTGTCGATGCCAGTAATGAAAAGGGCTATGTTGCTACGTTTATCTGGAAAGACAACCAGTGATTGTGAAGGATTGGATGCATAAAGAAGTGTCATAATCCTATTTCCGCCATCATATTCACGATTCTTTAAAATGTCTATATCTCCAACATATTCTCTGATTACGGTCAAGTCTTTTATGGATTTATCCGCTTCTACAGTGAACCTACAAAAGAACGATTAAAAGTCAGGAATGAAGTGCAAAAGATGAAAATTTTGACGCCTGTTGCATAAGTACTTACCCTTCTACAGGATCAAAAACAACCACGAGGGGCGGACATTCTCCTCTTTCCATCATACTTCTGCTCAAGTTTAGAGTCTCAAAGTCTTCTTTCGATAAGACATGAGATATACAAGCTTGCATCAAATCTAAATGCATAAAACAACAATAGTTATAAACATTTGTGCTTCGATAATCTAAGTGTCGTGCATAACACAACAAACTTGATCCAAATCGTGACAAATAGTGCAGTGTTAAAAATTCCAAACTAGTTTATAGACAACCACTTATACTTCAGTGTTGCAAATTTCAATTTGTCTTTGTTACTATGTAATGCATACTAAACTGTTGCTTGTACTGTTTTCTGCAGACAACTAAACTATACAAGTCCTACATTAAGCATAAGTTGAAAAGCCTAAGATATTGCCATCATTTTATTATAGGGTTTATCATAACCTTGTAGAAGAGAGTGAATCCCAAACTACCCCCGAGCCAATCTCCTCGGAGATAGAGAAAACTCTCTATGTGCCTAACCATAATGGTTTCAACAATATTCTTGCATACCGCTACAATTCACCCACCTCACTATTAATACTACTAAGTCATCATAACCTATGAAGCATGAACACAAACACCGGACACAACACGGACATTGGCACATCGAATGATAATAATTTGAAAAATAACATAATTCAATGTAATTATATGTGTCGGGGTCGGACACCAATGCATATCCGACACTAGGACATGTTTAATCCGACGAGATAGAGCATAACAAACTAGCCAACTATGCATCCCACCCCACTCATTATTTACCACATGCTCAAATAATGTTTTAGTGTGGAAAACAAATGATGATACAAGCATGAATATAAACTAGGATCCACGACATGTTGGTCTATCAAGGCTTATAGGAATACCTGGTCCATCAATTAGAATTATAAGTTTGACCTTCCTCTCTATTCCATAACCCCAATAAAATTTGGCATGAGAAGAACCAATTACATTAGATAAAGCAAAGTTTGCGAAGTTAGTCTCATTCATTACACCTGCATGTGTAATGGAATGTGCAACCCTTGCTTCTTCTATCCTTCTTAGGTAGAGACTTTCCCTGCATGTGTAAAATTCCCCATATCGTATCGTAATGAATATTGAAATTTTATTTCCATCGTGATGGCGTTACTTCTATACTTGGCTATTTCTTTACCGTGTTGTGCCGTCGGGTTTACAGTGATAGCTATGAAATGAAATTGATTAAAGGGTAAACGAGTATTTGTATTTCGTCCTTAAATTAAAAATGTAGAGTAATGATATTATGATATTTGATGATAACTTTTGGATTCGTCAAAAATAGAAGAAATAGAGTCAATAATTCCTCAAATGAAAAAAAAAGAAAAAGAAATAGAGTGGGTAGAGTTGTCCAATAATTGTGATAAAGTGGTAGTATCATTTCTCTTAAAAATAATGTCTTTTATTTATTTTTTAAAAATTCCACTTCGTTTTGGTCCGTAATAATTGTGATCCACTTACATTCATAGTAATATCAACGTGACCTATTTATGTTTAAGACCTATTCAAGTTATGTATGTCTATTGTGTTAAAAAAATATCAATGACATGTCAAAACTATAGGACCAAAAACAAAACAATATTTTTTAGAAGATTAAAATCAAAATTCGCTGTACTTATAGAGACGAAAAACTTGCGTAACCCTAGAACTAAACCCACCTCATTCCTCACTCGCGCCATCCGAAATTCTTATATTGCTCATGTTCGGAATCTAGATTCTGAAAAGTATTTTTGGGGTTTTAGATTTATAATAGGAAAGCTATCAAAACACAAAAGACCAAGAATTTTGCAAACAAATCACATCATACCCCCCAACAATAAAAATTTAGGTGTTTTATTGGTTCGGCATGTAGAACTAGATTACTATTTAACACGCCAAACCTCCAATTCACTAGTTTTTAAACACACCAAATGTTTGAGCAAACACGAACTAACATTTAGATGGATTCAAATGTAGCAAAACTCGGATTGGGGGGAGGTGGTTGCGAGTGTTTTAGGTCTAAAAACGCAGCGGCAAAAATGAAGGAAGACGAGCTACACAGATTTTCTTGCAATCTCCCTTCATCCTTTAACAATGTTAGCAACTTCGTCGTTTTCTCCCTTGATGGTTCATTCACCATCCCCTCCAAGGTAAACCTAAGGATCAGTGTCCTTAGATCAGTGTTAGGCGATTTTGGCGGTGATGTTGAATTGATTGTAACCTATGAAGGTTGCTCCATCTCCTTTTCCTCCCTCGGGCTGGACCCCATTCTCTTCTCCAATGTCTCTGTTGCATGATTTACACAAGAGACTAGAGTTCGCCCCTCGAACCCATGAGTGTTGAGGTGTCCTTCCTTCTTCATCTCAAATTCATTACCAATTTATATCTCATCGTCACCCCTTGTTCTCTTGCTTCTCTTCTTCTTCTTCTGCAACCTTAAGCATTCCCAGAGGCCTGAGATGAATTTCTTAATGAAGTCTCTTTCAAATAAAATTCCATGCTGCATTTTGGTTGTCTTGCTACCATGAAGCCAACCATATGGAAGCTTCTGAATACAAATTGCAAACACAGTCACCCTGTCTACTTACGAATCCAAAAGATGGCTTCCAAATACCGTTTCAATTGGATTAACCACCCATAAACGTTCTCATTTCCATTGAAAATCAAAATCAGCTTCATCTAAATCACTGGCTCTACCTAGACACATCCGACAGACCATTGATGGGAACTAAGAATTTTCAGAATCCAAAATTAAGCAAAGATAGAAATAAAATAGTAGAAAATGCATTCAATAGATGAAGAAAAGAAACTCGTAAAAGGAGTGAATCCCAAGCTACCCGAGAGCCAAACTCCTCAGAGATGAGAAAATTCTCTCTCTGTCTAACCATATTGCTTCCAACAATATTGTTGCATACCACTACAGTTCACCCACATCACTCTTTAAACTACTAAATCATAAAAAAACTGGTAAACTAAACGTCCTACCCCACTCATTATTTACCACACAGTTACTCCCTCGAGTCCTATATATAAGAAAAAGTTGAGTCAACAAGTTGATGTTGAACCAACTTTCTCTTACATATAGGACCAGAGGCAGTACATTATATCCCATTTCCCTTCTAAGCCCCCACTCGGGTCTCGATCATAAACCACGACAGCTTTTACAAAGAACAACATTGACAGGTAGTTGACAGTGCACCGATACTTAAACCATCACCCAAAACTCTATTGAAAATTGACAAAGATATGTCGAGCAACATAATCAATCATTTAAATCCTTGAATTCTTTAAGTGATCACAAATTGTTTAAAATACTCATTTTGCATTTATAAAGTTATTTTCCCTTAACCATATTATAGACATGCAAATAAAATACTTAAATGTGTTTGGAAACACTCAAATCACAATAAATCAGAAACTACACACTAAAACTTCTAAAAATCACAATGAAAGAACTTTAAACTCAGTGGCAGTTGTACACCACTCAACCAGACACTTGCTTACATATCTATCAAACAAACATTATAGTGAACATCAGCCAGGGCAGAGTCCAATGCTGAGAAGGTGGTTGGACCACCACCCCAGTTAGTACAAGATATGGACGCAATCACACATTGCTTTGGAGCAACTTCAACTCTAGATACAACAAGTCCTATTTTTGAGCATCAATAATCTTGCAACTACTTGCAGTGCAAAACTTGTTCCACAAATTAAAATTAGATCAGAGGCTTTCATCTTTTATAGAAAGAAAAAAAAAAACCATTTGACCATAAAAGAGGTAGACCAGAAGCATCCAAAGATTACATGTCCACAAGGTATCTAACAAGGACAAAACAATATCTTAAAGTTTCAGTTCTTTCTAGCTATCAATGCCAAAGGTACATGTTGAATCAACTAATAGATATAGAGAAGAATAAAATACAAGTTAACAATTCCTTGTTAAAGTTATTATTTCCTTATTACAACAAGCTGTAGAACACTGACAGCCTACATAATTAGACAACATGTTCAGTTGGATATTCATTTTAGTATCCATTGTAGTCATAGTACAATCATTCCCCTTTTGATATATCTCTATTTGCAATTAAAAGAACCCGACATTCACCATCAACGTTAAATCTCATAGATTTCAAGTTCTGCTTCTTTTTATCTTCACTGCATAAAAACAAGAAACTTCATTAGTATTTGTCTCAAGAAAACATTTGAAAAGAAAATGTTAAACTTGAAAATAGCCGATATTATGATGCACGATTTCTTTAAGTTGAAAGTACTAGTACTCATGTTAGCATTACACAAAAAGGCCAAGGGAATCTTACTGGTTTTCAAGTTAAATCAACAATTTAGTCAATTTGCACTAAACTGACTAAAGTTTAATAGGTTAAGGTAAATATAACTATGTTGTCATTATTAACACTCTTAATTATCAATTGCCTGCCCTTGATTGGAGGAGACTTCCCCCTTACTAAAACATCCATGTGTCTTTGACAGTGTGTACATACAGCATACTGATAGTACTGTTTGATACGAAGTTACCCAATGTCTCGTATTACTACTAATAGGAAGTTAACTTTACAACATATGCAGAGAATAAAGTTTGAAGATAATAGAAACATACATAGTGTGATTGTTGATTCCATTAACGAACGTGCTATGTTGCTACGTTTATCAGGGCAGATGACCAGTGATTGAAAGGGTAGAAGTAGAAAGAAGTGTTATAATGCTATCACCATTGTCATATTCCCGATTCACTAAAAAGTCTACATCTCCAACATATTCTGTTGTTAATTGAACAAGAAAACAATTGCAGGAAATGAACAAGACAGAGGAGAAATAACTGCTTTCATTCATGTAATTGGTCTAACAACAAACAAACTGAACACACAATCTGTTTTACATAGTTTGACAATACTAGAACTTCCAATAACTACCACAATACAACACAATTAATTAAAGAAAACTGAACAACAGTTACTAAAATAAAGATAGTGGTTGGTACAACCACTATCAATCAGCCAATTCTCACTTGATTCGATGCTAGAGAAACATGTTGCAACGAATAAGTGATCCTCCTCTTCCTCTTGATCAACAACCTTTGCCTCATCATTATGTTGTTGATTCCTATTTTTACAAATAACAACTTCATGCCCCATTTGATTACACTTGGTACACTTAGCATCAGGTCTTCTCCAACATCTAAAGGGTGGATGACCTTTCTTTCCACAGTGTTGA
>Ga0228710_1000366_pt1 | contig 53727 bp, 35 predicted proteins | sample MedpolnodulmetaG_FD_177995 | JGI IMG/M metagenome (GOLD analysis project Ga0228710, IMG submission 177995) | Root nodule microbial communities from Medicago polymorpha collected in Santa Monica, California, United States - pink nodules | ecosystem: Host-associated > Plants > Roots > Nodule... | reverse complement strand
AAAATTACAATAATTTTTATAAACAATGAAATGATGTTTTTTCTTATAAAATGATGTTCTATAAAATATAAATATTGACAAATAGCTATTTATTACACAAAAAATGATCGTTTATTTATAAAATTATAAAGGAAGAGTACCGGTACACCCCACTACCGTAAAAGTTCCCTTAAAGTAATGCCTTTAAAGTTTAAAGATCATCCTTACAGTTATTCGAAAAAAGAAAAAGAAGAAAAGACCATCTTAAATCAAATAAAATTATTGCACTAAAAAGCCTTAGAAATACTACTATTTTTTTCAATGATGACAAGAATTGATATGGAGTAAATGGTTATGTAAAATTAAGTTATGTTAATAGTAAGTTAAAGGTAAAGTAATTTATATTTGAATACAATTATATAAAGTGATACAATAATTATTTTGATGACAAAATAAATTACTCAAAAATAATTAAACATGTCAAAAATTAATTATTTAAGAATCATTTTGATCATTTTAAAAGTGAAATCGAATATACACAAAATAAAAATAGATTTCACATAAACCAGAAAAACACCTTGGTTTCATTTAAAAGAGCCTGCGTGTTCAAAAGTGAATATTAACGATCATCTTTGCACAATTATATATATCATCTGCTCACCGCTCTGTTTTCTAACAACATAAATTCTTTGACCTTTCACCAACATTCTAGTTATCTATTTCACATTTGGAAAATGGGTTCTGTTTTGGTGCATACTCATGTTGTAACACTGTCTCTGTTGTTATTATCACTAAGTTCAATCCTTGTTCATGGTGTAGTTCCAACCACACTGGATGGACCCTTCAAGCCAGTGACAGTTCCTCTAGACAAAAGCTTCCGTGGAAACGCAGTGGACATACCAGACACAGATCCTCTTGTTCAAAGAAATGTTGAAGGTTTTCAACCTGAACAAATCTCTCTCTCACTCTCTACCTCCCATGACTCTGTTTGGATTTCTTGGATTACAGGTACTCCACCTCCCTTCTTCTGTTTATTTTCTTCTTCATTAATTACTACAAGTGCGCTTTGAAATTAAAAAAAAAAGGTCACAAATGAATGAAGCTACTACTATCATTCTTTCTTTTCTTGGTGGGGTTCATCGGTTCACGTGAACTTGTAAATAGTTCTCTCACTGCTGCCACAATAAGTTATAAACTAGTTTAGTTTATAGAATATGAGATTGTAGTGGTGAATAACTTATAAACTAACTCATGGTAGAAAAGATTTTATAAACTAACTATAATAGTGAATAAACAATCTTATTGAATTTGATAAAATATATGTTTAAACTTTTTTTATTAATAAACAATCTGATTGAATTTGTAATGATTGAATTAATTTATAAATATGAAATAGCATAACAGATATGTTTAATTAATATTTTTTCAAATAAGATAATATGGGTAAAATTAAGAGAGAAAATTACAAGATATGAGGTAATTGAATTAGCTTACGAAAATAAGCTATAAGCTAATAAAAAAAATAAAAAAATAAGTTATAAGTTTGGGCAAAAAACATGTTATCTAACAAGTCTTTTTTGTCATATAAACCTATAAAGTATAAGTCATAAGATCAAAATTTGGCATCGTCAAACAGAGCCTTAGATAATTTTACACATTAAAAAAAATAAAGAATCGACGCATGTAATATTAATGTAAAACGGAAATTATTAAACTAAAGTTGATGTGTGTATTTTCACCAAAATAAAGAATTGATCAATGTAATATTTATTTTTTGGAAAAAATTGATTCATGTAATATTAAATAGAGGTATAATTGAAAGAAACAAATTGATACAAATCCCTCAAAAAATAAATAAATAATTGGATACATTAAAAATTGTAATTGTCATTTATTTTTTAATTATCATTTTAAAGTTGTTTACACGTATCAATAAAACTAATACTCCTTTTAGTCTTATTTATAAAAAATAATTCACTTTTTATTTTTATTGAAAAATGTCTTATAAATAAGATTGGAGGGAGTAAATTTTACTTGACCAAAAAAATAATAGTAAATATTATTGGTTTATAAAATTATTTATATTTTTTTATAATACTCTTAATTATTTATTATGTCATTTCAAATTTCTCTCTTTCTGCAATTAACAGTGAAGATTAATTTCGATTTTGAATTTTTTTAACTTTTTTATGAATAGAAAAGAGAATAATTAACACTAATTTAAATTTTGAAAATGTTATTAAGTTATGAAACAATTTTTTCTTACTTTAAAATGGACACTCAAAGGGAAAGGAAAGGAGGGAGTAATAATTTGACACTCAAATAAATCAGTTTTCTGTTTCTGTTTTTCTCCGAAAGCAATTAAATTAATGTCAATTTCACTTTCACATGCACCGAATGGAAGAATTGATAGAGGAAGTACACTGACTCACTTTATACTCTCTAGGTGTTTGGTAGCTCTTTCTTCATTCCATTATTGACAAAATTTGTCAGTGTGAATTAATGCATTAAGTTGATAAGAATTTTACTTTTTGAGGTTACATAATTACTTTTCAACTAACCCCACCAATTTCATTATTACTTTTTAAATGGCAACGGTGATTTTATGGAATCAAAAGGAAATAGTACCAGTGGTACTAGATCTAAATTTACGAGATTAAGTAGGTGACTTGAGGAGTAAGACTACTACTCCATTGTAACTCTCTTCCTCCCAACCAAAGAAAGGTCGACTCCACTAACTCCTCCACAACCAAACAAAATGAAGTTATATGAAGTTTATTTTTACCATATAAGCAATGCCTATTTATTTAACATATTTGGTATAAAAATACATGCATGACATTGTTGAATTATATTTGCAGGAGAATTCCAAATTGGGGAGAATATAGAACCATTAAATCCTGAAACAGTTGGTAGCATAGTTCAATATGGAAGGTTTGGAAGGTCAATGAATGGCCAAGCTGTTGGTTATTCCCTTGTGTATAGTCAGCTATATCCTTTTGAAGGACTTCACAACTACACTTCTGGAATTATACATCATGTTCGTCTCACAGGTATATTAACACTTTGACTTAGTACAAGCATCATTTTGTGTCACATGCACTGGCTTCTTTATTCCAAATATATTGACTCATGCCTTGAAAGAGAAGCGTTCAGAGTACTAGTCTATGGTCAAATTAGTAGCTATAGGTTATGTAACACCGACACTTCAATGTCTACGTGTCATTGTCAATGTGTTAGGTGTTAGCGTCAACACTTAAGAGATTTAGTTATGGGCCCGAAATGCGTTGAGAGTTTCACATTAGATAACTACATGGCCTGAACATTCGTTAAAAATTAGACACAACTCAAATTTTAAGAGGAAGGAAACAAGATTGAAAAGGAACATGTTTTAAAGTCATTGATCCCATTGCCTAGTCATTCTAAGTCAAGTCAAGTCAAGCTTGACACATGCCTGGTTATTTTTGAAGAACTAATGTAGCACTCTACTCTTTGTTGCAGGATTAAAACCCAACACACTATATCAATATCAATGTGGAGATCCTTCTTTGTCAGCAATGAGTGATGTTCATTATTTCAGAACAATGCCAATTTCAGGCCCCAAGAGTTACCCTAGCAGAATCGCGGTGGTTGGAGACTTAGGTCTTACATACAATACAACATCCACTGTCAATCATATGATCAGCAATCATCCTGATCTTATTCTATTGGTTGGAGATGCTAGTTATGCTAACATGTATCTTACTAATGGTACTGGTTCAGATTGCTACTCTTGTTCATTTTCGAATACTCCCATCCATGAAACATATCAACCACGTTGGGATTATTGGGGAAGGTAAAATTTTCACTTCATCTTAATTTTGACTTGAGATTTCTTGGTTCAAACTCAGTTTATGAAATCAATGTTGATTATTTATTCAGGTACATGGAACCATTGATTTCTAGTGTCCCCGTAATGGTAGTAGAAGGGAATCATGAGATAGAAGAGCAAGCTGGAAACAAGACATTCGTTGCTTATAGTTCTCGATTTGCATTTCCATCGGAAGAGAGTGGATCATCTTCAACTTTTTATTATTCTTTCAATGCTGGAGGAATACATTTTATAATGCTCGGTGCCTACATATCATACGACAAATCAGGTTAACTCTTGGTTCATCATTTTCTTCTGGTTTCTTCTACACAATTGATAGTCCTTAAGTGTCATTCTTCTTTTATTGCAGGGGACCAGTACAAATGGTTGGAGAAAGATTTGGCTTCTCTTGACAGGGAAGTAACTCCATGGTTGGTAGCTACATGGCATGCACCTTGGTACAGCACTTACAAGTCACATTATAGAGAAGTGGAGTGTATGAGGGTGGAGATGGAAGATTTACTATATAAATATGGTGTTGACATTGTCTTCAATGGACATGTAAGCACCTTGTTGTTTTCATTACTAATAATTGTTATTATTCTCAACATGCAAAATTCTCATGAGAACATTGAACAGGTTCATGCCTATGAGAGATCAAACCGTGTATATAACTACACATTGGATCCCTGCGGTCCTGTTTATATTACCGTTGGTGATGGTGGTAACCGAGAAAAGATGGCAATTGCTCATGCAGATGAACCAGGAAACTGTCCTGAACCATTAACTACACCAGATAAATTTATGAAAGGCTTCTGCGCCTTCAATTTCACTTCCGGTCCAGCAGCAGGTAAATTCTGTTGGGACCAACAGCCTGATTATAGTGCTTTTCGTGAAAGCAGCTTCGGTCATGGGATTCTAGAGGTAATATTTCCTAAACTAGTCTCTACACATTTATCTTATATCTTTCTTTGGAGAAGTCCTAAAAATCTGTGGTTTTACATTAAGTCTTCTGATTTTGGTCAAATGCAAATTTTTCCAAAACATTGATTCATGAAGACACTCTAGAAATGAAGCCTATTGATAGAAGTTCATGCATATTAGTGACACTTGAAACATCAATCAATTGAGTAGGAGTACAAACTAAGTGGGAGAATAATTAACTTGCAGGTGAAGAATGAAACTCATGCCTTATGGATTTGGCACCGCAATCAAGACTTTTATGGGAGCGCTGGTGATGAGATTTACATTGTTAGGCAACCTGATAAGTGTCCAGCAGTCAAGCCAGAGGAGGTACATAAAACATGAATTTGGATATTATGTACATGTTATATTGACCATTGTTTCTTTATTCTTAGGGATAAATAATCCTTTAAATCAGGCATATCTTTAAGATTTCAGGTGCTTTGTGCTGAGTTATGGAAATTTTGTACTATTAATTGTATTAATTATTTATTTAATTTTTTTGGTATTTTTTGTTGTAGAATTATTAATGGGAAGCGAGCTATGTTAGGTTCGGCTTTAGTTTGACATGTTGTTGTGTGGTCCATCTGAAAACCGCGCAGTGGCCTAATCTCCTATGAGGGATTACTCTAGGGAGCATATGGTTGATAGGGTATAATTATCCTCTCAGAAATGGTTTTTAGGTCAGGTTTCTGGCCACACTTGTTCCTACTACGAGTGGGAGGTGGAACCTATCTTGTGCTGGAACATATAGAGATTTGTGGAGGGCGTTGATGGGTTGTATTGACTTTGGTTGGCTTTGTGGTTGCTTTCGTGCTCTTTAGTTGGGGTTACACCATTCCTTCTTTCGTACATTGGTGGTGCTTGTTGTCGGCTAGGTGTGGTGTTGTTGGTTTGGTCAACTGGTTCTCGATTAGAGTTTCTGTTTCCGTCGACATTTTTTTGCTTGTTTGTGTTTTATTTGAGCGTGTATACATTTTATACTAATTATCACTTTTTCTCAATGTACTTTATTTTTCATATTCCGATATATATGTTTATAAATTTTCATTAATTTGTTTTTTGAAAGAAAGATTTCATTAAAAAATATGAAATATCATTTTTTATAAAAATAAAAACCAAATTAAAACTCCAAAAAAGGTTAAGATTGATATTTTTTTTAACTCCAAAAAACTTATGAAAGTCAAATAGTGTGATTTAAAATTAGTATATTTTTTTCTTCTGGGAGTGGAGGGATATATCATATATGTAGGAGTACAAGATAAATTTTTCGTAGGGTAAAGTATAGTTTTGCCCAGTTGTTCTCATCCTTACCATCAGATTCAGGAGCACACGCCAAGTTTATAGAAGAAATCTATCTTTGTATTTCTTGTATTATTTTTTAGGAAAAAACTTAGGTACAATAATGATGAATTTAGTTAAGAACCATACGAAAAGCACCTAAGGAATTGTACCTAAGCTTTTTCCTATTTTTTACTGTCTTTTGTTTTCTCTTCAATATATAATGTGAGTAGTTTTTTTCTTTTCAAAATCAACATCACATTGTCACTTTTCCAAGATGGAATTTTTTGTATTCACTCCTATATAGAATATCAAGCAATTTATTCTCAATTTGAATTTTCTCATATGGAAATTAAAATTTTAATTTGATTTTTTTTTGTTAGTGATGTGTTTAGAAACTCAGATCACATGTCTTTTAGTATGATTCTACATTATCAACAATTTTCTTCTCCCAAAGAATAAGAGTCACAAACTTTCTATAGAAAAAAAGAGGAATTGCATTTCAAAAAATACCTCATTTATCTCATTTGTTTTTCTGACTAACTTTATCTCATTTGTTTTACATTTAAGGTATTAACATATGAATTAAGAACTTGACCCAAAAAAGAAAATACGAATTAAGAAACTCAATTAGTATCTTTTATTCAATAAAAATATTGTATATTTTTCTGTCCTAAATTGAGTGATCCATTTTAAAAAAAAAAAATGTTCCAAATTGAATGACTCCTTTTCTAATTAATACTACTTGTATCAATTTTTTTATAGAATGACAAAGGAAAAAAAACCGTAAAAACAAATGTCTGCCTAAGGCATCAAGCCGCAACACTGTCTTCAACTCCAATGAGGGAGCCGGTCAAAAGGCACACATAACCTTAAAGATGCCTGAGCTTGACCAAGAAACTTGTGTAATAGTTGCCCTCTCTAAGCACATTTGGAAAGAAATGTCAGAAATACGCTCTTTTAAACCAAAAAAATTCACCAACAAAGAACATGTATATGCGAGTGATCTGGATGTTGAAGAAGATGGAAAACTTCTAAAGAATCTATCTCGCAAATAATAAAGCTATTGATTACCATCAACAAATCATGGTAAACCCCAAATAACTTAGCAAAAAGTGAATTCCTCTACCCCTCATTAGAAAGAAAAAAAAGAGTCAGGTATCAAGATTCCCTTAGAGTGTGTTTGGATGAGGTAATTAGGAAATTTTAAAGAATTTAGAATTCTAGGTAATTCAAATTATTCGATTAAAATGTTTTCATTTCTCAATACTTTTGTTTGGATGGAGTGATAAAAAGTTTCAATGTCAACATTTTTTAGCAACTTTTATAAATTTTAATTTTTTTTCGCCAAATTTGAAAATTGAGATTATGAGTCAAGTTGTGAATTTCATAATTTTTGAGGGGTCAACAATAATTTTTGAAAAGTTTCAGGGGTCAAATTATAAATTTGATAAGTTTGAGGGGTCAATTTGCAATTTTTTGAAAAATTATTGGGGTCAAATTGAAAATTTTGAGGACCAAAATGTAAAATTTGAAAAATTATAACAATGAAGAATTTTGAAATTCTTAACTTTTAGGTGTCATTTGAAAATCTCTAAATTTAACTTGAACAAAATACTTCATAAATTTTCATCATTTTGAAAATTCTTCAAATTATTACCCAAACAATGGAATTCACATCAAAATATTTGAATTCTCTCAAAACATTACATTGCCACAAAATATTCCCCCATCGAAACACACTTTTATTGTCACGAAGTAAACAGTTAGAACCGAAGTCATTGGAAACACTACAACTTCCATCGATATTCAACTTAACGCATCTTTATTGAGGTGGAGTCCATTTATCAATTTTAATTCAATATGTTTTACTTTTTTATTTATGGTAATGATGAACACTTTTTTTTTAGGGAGGTAATGATAAACACATTGATAACCTTACTTTTATAAAGAGTGCTTTTACAAAAGTAGTTTTTTTAAGTGAAATGTACATTTTTTTTATAAAGAGCAATTTGAAAAGAAACCACATCTAGATGTATAGTATCTTTTTTTTTTTGGGTATCTCATCTAACTATACTATATATTATCTAAACAGAAACTTGAGCGTAAAGAGAGATCAAAATGTTGACGGTGGTTACAAGCAATCACGTAAGCCAGATTTGTGAATCTCTCCAGCTCCATTCAGACAATGAAACAACCAAAAATTGTCTTGTCTTCTTTCCTTCATCATGTGAAATCAGAAGTCCCATAAATATATTCAATTCTTCAAATGTCCCATAATTAAAAATCCAATTCTTTAATGTACTTTCCTTAAAAAAACAATGCACTTTCCAGCCTCTCATGACTAAAAATAAAATCCTCGTTTTGCACAACTATTATCATATTTCATCATTTTGTTTTATAATAGCATCAATTCTTTGACCATTCACATTCCTTATTCTTATGACTACTTATTTATACACACCAACATTCTAGTTATCTATTTCACATTTGAAAAATGGGTTTTGTTTTGGTGCATACTCATGTTGTAACACTGTCTCTGTTGTTATTATCACTAAGTTCAATCCTTGTTCATGGTGTAGTTCCAACCACACTGGATGGACCCTTCAAGCCAGTGACAGTTCCTCTAGACAAAAGCTTCCGTGGAAACGCAGTGGACATACCAGACACAGATCCTCTTGTTCAAAGAAATGTTGAAGGTTTTCAACCTGAACAAATCTCTCTCTCACTCTCTACCTCCCATGACTCTGTTTGGATTTCTTGGATTACAGGTACTCCACCTCCCTTCTTCTGTTTATTTTCTTCTTCATTAATTACTACAAGTGCGCTTTGAAATTAAAAAAAAAAGGTCACAAATGAATGAAGCTACTACTATCATTCTTTCTTTTCTTGGTGGGGTTCATCGGTTCACGTGAACTTGTAAATAGTTCTCTCACTGCTGCCACAATAAGTTATAAACTAGTTTAGTTTATAGAATATGAGATTGTAGTGGTGAATAACTTATAAACTAACTCATGGTAGAAAAGATTTTATAAACTAACTATAATAGTGAATAAACAATCTTATTGAATTTGATAAAATATATGTTTAAACTTTTTTTATTAATAAACAATCTGATTGAATTTGTAATGATTGAATTAATTTATAAATATGAAATAGCATAACAGATATGTTTAATTAATATTTTTTCAAATAAGATAATATGGGTAAAATTAAGAGAGAAAATTACAAGATATGAGGTAATTGAATTAGCTTACGAAAATAAGCTATAAGCTAATAAAAAAAATAAAAAAATAAGTTATAAGTTTGGGCAAAAAACATGTTATCTAACAAGTCTTTTTTGTCATATAAACCTATAAAGTATAAGTCATAAGATCAAAATTTGGCATCGTCAAACAGAGCCTTAGATAATTTTACACATTAAAAAAAATAAAGAATCGACGCATGTAATATTAATGTAAAACGGAAATTATTAAACTAAAGTTGATGTGTGTATTTTCACCAAAATAAAGAATTGATCAATGTAATATTTATTTTTTGGAAAAAATTGATTCATGTAATATTAAATAGAGGTATAATTGAAAGAAACAAATTGATACAAATCCCTCAAAAAATAAATAAATAATTGGATACATTAAAAATTGTAATTGTCATTTATTTTTTAATTATCATTTTAAAGTTGTTTACACGTATCAATAAAACTAATACTCCTTTTAGTCTTATTTATAAAAAATAATTCACTTTTTATTTTTATTGAAAAATGTCTTATAAATAAGATTGGAGGGAGTAAATTTTACTTGACCAAAAAAATAATAGTAAATATTATTGGTTTATAAAATTATTTATATTTTTTTATAATACTCTTAATTATTTATTATGTCATTTCAAATTTCTCTCTTTCTGCAATTAACAGTGAAGATTAATTTCGATTTTGAATTTTTTTAACTTTTTTATGAATAGAAAAGAGAATAATTAACACTAATTTAAATTTTGAAAATGTTATTAAGTTATGAAACAATTTTTTCTTACTTTAAAATGGACACTCAAAGGGAAAGGAAAGGAGGGAGTAATAATTTGACACTCAAATAAATCAGTTTTCTGTTTCTGTTTTTCTCCGAAAGCAATTAAATTAATGTCAATTTCACTTTCACATGCACCGAATGGAAGAATTGATAGAGGAAGTACACTGACTCACTTTATACTCTCTAGGTGTTTGGTAGCTCTTTCTTCATTCCATTATTGACAAAATTTGTCAGTGTGAATTAATGCATTAAGTTGATAAGAATTTTACTTTTTGAGGTTACATAATTACTTTTCAACTAACCCCACCAATTTCATTATTACTTTTTAAATGGCAACGGTGATTTTATGGAATCAAAAGGAAATAGTACCAGTGGTACTAGATCTAAATTTACGAGATTAAGTAGGTGACTTGAGGAGTAAGACTACTACTCCATTGTAACTCTCTTCCTCCCAACCAAAGAAAGGTCGACTCCACTAACTCCTCCACAACCAAACAAAATGAAGTTATATGAAGTTTATTTTTACCATATAAGCAATGCCTATTTATTTAACATATTTGGTATAAAAATACATGCATGACATTGTTGAATTATATTTGCAGGAGAATTCCAAATTGGGGAGAATATAGAACCATTAAATCCTGAAACAGTTGGTAGCATAGTTCAATATGGAAGGTTTGGAAGGTCAATGAATGGCCAAGCTGTTGGTTATTCCCTTGTGTATAGTCAGCTATATCCTTTTGAAGGACTTCACAACTACACTTCTGGAATTATACATCATGTTCGTCTCACAGGTATATTAACACTTTGACTTAGTACAAGCATCATTTTGTGTCACATGCACTGGCTTCTTTATTCCAAATATATTGACTCATGCCTTGAAAGAGAAGCGTTCAGAGTACTAGTCTATGGTCAAATTAGTAGCTATAGGTTATGTAACACCGACACTTCAATGTCTACGTGTCATTGTCAATGTGTTAGGTGTTAGCGTCAACACTTAAGAGATTTAGTTATGGGCCCGAAATGCGTTGAGAGTTTCACATTAGATAACTACATGGCCTGAACATTCGTTAAAAATTAGACACAACTCAAATTTTAAGAGGAAGGAAACAAGATTGAAAAGGAACATGTTTTAAAGTCATTGATCCCATTGCCTAGTCATTCTAAGTCAAGTCAAGTCAAGCTTGACACATGCCTGGTTATTTTTGAAGAACTAATGTAGCACTCTACTCTTTGTTGCAGGATTAAAACCCAACACACTATATCAATATCAATGTGGAGATCCTTCTTTGTCAGCAATGAGTGATGTTCATTATTTCAGAACAATGCCAATTTCAGGCCCCAAGAGTTACCCTAGCAGAATCGCGGTGGTTGGAGACTTAGGTCTTACATACAATACAACATCCACTGTCAATCATATGATCAGCAATCATCCTGATCTTATTCTATTGGTTGGAGATGCTAGTTATGCTAACATGTATCTTACTAATGGTACTGGTTCAGATTGCTACTCTTGTTCATTTTCGAATACTCCCATCCATGAAACATATCAACCACGTTGGGATTATTGGGGAAGGTAAAATTTTCACTTCATCTTAATTTTGACTTGAGATTTCTTGGTTCAAACTCAGTTTATGAAATCAATGTTGATTATTTATTCAGGTACATGGAACCATTGATTTCTAGTGTCCCCGTAATGGTAGTAGAAGGGAATCATGAGATAGAAGAGCAAGCTGGAAACAAGACATTCGTTGCTTATAGTTCTCGATTTGCATTTCCATCGGAAGAGAGTGGATCATCTTCAACTTTTTATTATTCTTTCAATGCTGGAGGAATACATTTTATAATGCTCGGTGCCTACATATCATACGACAAATCAGGTTAACTCTTGGTTCATCATTTTCTTCTGGTTTCTTCTACACAATTGATAGTCCTTAAGTGTCATTCTTCTTTTATTGCAGGGGACCAGTACAAATGGTTGGAGAAAGATTTGGCTTCTCTTGACAGGGAAGTAACTCCATGGTTGGTAGCTACATGGCATGCACCTTGGTACAGCACTTACAAGTCACATTATAGAGAAGTGGAGTGTATGAGGGTGGAGATGGAAGATTTACTATATAAATATGGTGTTGACATTGTCTTCAATGGACATGTAAGCACCTTGTTGTTTTCATTACTAATAATTGTTATTATTCTCAACATGCAAAATTCTCATGAGAACATTGAACAGGTTCATGCCTATGAGAGATCAAACCGTGTATATAACTACACATTGGATCCCTGCGGTCCTGTTTATATTACCGTTGGTGATGGTGGTAACCGAGAAAAGATGGCAATTGCTCATGCAGATGAACCAGGAAACTGTCCTGAACCATTAACTACACCAGATAAATTTATGAAAGGCTTCTGCGCCTTCAATTTCACTTCCGGTCCAGCAGCAGGTAAATTCTGTTGGGACCAACAGCCTGATTATAGTGCTTTTCGTGAAAGCAGCTTCGGTCATGGGATTCTAGAGGTAATATTTCCTAAACTAGTCTCTACACATTTATCTTATATCTTTCTTTGGAGAAGTCCTAAAAATCTGTGGTTTTACATTAAGTCTTCTGATTTTGGTCAAATGCAAATTTTTCCAAAACATTGATTCATGAAGACACTCTAGAAATGAAGCCTATTGATAGAAGTTCATGCATATTAGTGACACTTGAAACATCAATCAATTGAGTAGGAGTACAAACTAAGTGGGAGAATAATTAACTTGCAGGTGAAGAATGAAACTCATGCCTTATGGATTTGGCACCGCAATCAAGACTTTTATGGGAGCGCTGGTGATGAGATTTACATTGTTAGGCAACCTGATAAGTGTCCAACAATCAAGCCAGAGGAGGTACATAAAACATGAATCTGGATATTATAAAGTGTATGCAATTGTGTTCACAGTTTAAACATTGTATTCATCCAAGTAAACTTTGTTACCATATATATGAAGGTGCAAAACTTTATAACAGAAATAAACTTTTTTATTCAATTCAAATGCATAACAAACAATGGATTCCACTTGTGTACCATTGAGGTACCAATGGTATATACCATTGACCAATTAGAGTGTGTCACCTATCAATGTTACTTTATAAATGTTTTATTTGATATTTTTTTTAAAGGGTACGCCACGTGGCACATTCTAATTGGACAATGGTATATACCATTATGGTACACAAGTGCTATCCGGTGCATTTTGGTATTCCTCTCTTAGTTTTCCGATTAATGTAGCATGGACGTATCATTCCTTGTGTTCAAAAGTTGTTCAGATAACCCAGGAAAAGGACACAAGCATTGTCCACAACAGCTGTAACATTTCTCCAGACAACCATCCTTGTTTCCAATCCTTCCACAACTCTTTCCACATATATATTTGCAATCTAAATAAAACAAAAATTTGAGTTATGGACTGCATGAATAAATATCCTTCCACAACTCTTTTCCCTACTTTGATATTTTATAGAACCATTTTGTGACAATTTTTGGAACAACTTTTATTTCTATTCTTATTGGTCAAAAACAATACAACAAGAAAAAAATAGTAAAATCACAACAAGAGTATAAGATTGAAAGTTAGTTGTCCCAAAATGGTTGAATAAATATCTTTTGTCTATCAAAAATAAAAGATAAAAGATTCATGTTAGTTGTACCATTCATGTTAGTCTATCAAAATCAAGAGAAAAATAGTAAAATCACAACAAGAGTATAAGATTGAAAGTTAGTTGTCCCAAAATGGTTGAATAAATATCTTTTGTCTATCAAACATGAATCTGGATATTATAAAGTTAGTTGTACCATTCATTCTTACTTTCTTCCTCGTTGTCGAATGGTACTTCTGCATTGGCCTGTCAAATTTTAATATAAAAGAGAAAAATAGATGTAAGAATGAATTCAAAGACTAAAAAAAAATTATAGCCCCTAAAAAAATACTTATAGAAAAAAACTCAAAACATGTATTAGAAAATTTTTTTTTTTTTTTTTTGTCAAATAGTCTAGTGGTTAGAGCTCACACAATTAAATTGTGGAGAAGTGGAGTGTCTGAGGTTCGAACCCCGACCCCTGCATATAATATGCAATATCCCTACCAACTGAGCTAAGCTTAGTGAGATATTTTTTTTTTTTCTAATATAAACTAGCATATTCTTTACTATAGTTAATAATTGACATTTAATGATAAATAATAATGTCATTTTTTTTAAATTATAATGTCATTTAATTTAATACTAGTATAAACAACCAACAATGGATTGAATCAACTTTCAAGTGCTAAAGGATATTGAACATGTGATAGGTTTGGTTTCTGACTTATTATATGAAAAAAATTCAATTGAAATTGAAGTATATGTGTCCCTCAGATTCTCCAATGAAGATTAATCAACGGCGGTGAAAACACGAACTAATGGTAATCCAAAACAAAATACTAGTATATACAAACCTTATTTAAAAAAATTTCTTCACGAAGAAACGGACAAGAACACTTTTGACAACACATGCTACAAAAGTTTATACAATCATTCTTGTATTGAGATCGTGCACAACGGTTGGGACATACTATAGTCGAGCAATCTGAACAAAATCAAGATTTTAGTTATGGACAACATCAGTAAATTAAATTAAAAAAATAATTTGATCCACTTCCTTTTTGTCCTAAAAGAAAAGTGTCACAAAATATAAGCCCGATCTTTGTTTAATTAAAATAAAAAAGTTAGAGCTATTACCATATGGACTTAAGTCTCCTTCAACACCGGCCATCTGAATTTTTTAAAAAGAAAAAAACATATTAAGTTGTGGAAAATAAAAACAATACCAAGATTAAAAGAATGTAAAGAATGTGTGTGTGTGAGTGAGTGTGCGTGACACAGAAATATGCAAGAAAGAATAGGGTGAGAGAAATAATTACATTTTGGATCACAAGGGCAATGGGAAGCATGAGAAGAAAGCTGCAAAGAAAATTAGCCATGGTATAATTGGTGAGGTTAAGGATTTATATATAGGCAAATAATATCACAATGTATAACTTTTTATTTACTCAAATAAATAAATAAGTATTTATTTATTTATTTATTTGACTAAACTTAATGGCATTTATGAGTAAAAAAGTACAACTTTGCATACATGAGCAACAAACATATAATAGTGGTTTAAGGTTTGTATACAATTAAGTAAATAATTGAACTCAAGTGGTAAATGAACTTTATCAAAGACGAATCGTTCGATAGAACTCGAGTTCGATTACTGAGTGGAACAATCCTTGGCCAGGTTATCCTTACCTCACGGCCGAACTCCGGGTTACTAAGAATTTTTAAGGAAATATTAATTGTGTTGATTTCAATGGTAGACTTAATATCGTTTACTAAAATACCTTATTAATTGTAATTAGTGGAGTAATTAAGTTTGATGAAATTAAATATCATTATTAATTGCAGTTCGTGGAAGTTCGTGGAGTAGTTAAGTTGAATGAAACTAAATACCCTTATTAAGTAAGATGGAATTAAATAATAACTAATAAGAGTAGAAAATTGTTGTATACACGTATTGGTTGGCATAAACACATGAGTAAATTACTCAAATGCCCATCGGCAGTTAACTGCCGAAGTTTACTAGAACCGGCTGCAGTTAACTGCCGAGGTTTTCCTCGGTAGTTAACTACCGATGCGTTCCTGCTACAAATCTAGCCGAAGCTCTCTCATCCATTATTACCCTCATTTTACCCAAAAAAAATTCAAATCTCTCTCAAAATCTCTCCAAAAAAACCCAACCAAATCCTACCAAATTTATTCAACAAAATCACAAGTAAGCAATCATAAAGCTATTAACTTACATTTTAGTTGTTATAAATGTTTTTTTTGTAGTTTTTGAGTAGATTTTGTTTTTTTTTAGTTTTTGAGTAGATTTATATGTTATAATTTATTTTTAGAGTAGATATAAGTTAATTAATTTAGTTAAAATGTTTGCATGATGTTTATGTTATAGTTTAAAATTTTTAGGGTTATTTTTTATTTTGCTGTTTATATTTATTTTTTTTATTTTAGTTTTTAAGTAGATTTACATGTAAGAGTATATGATTTATTTTAAGATTAAATATAAGTTGAATAATTTTGTTATATTTTACATTATTTTTATTTTGTTTTTTAGGGCAAAACATTTTAGGGTTATTTTTATGATTTTTAGGGTTTATGTAAAATTTACACTTTAGGTGTTTGATGAAATGTTTGAATGAGTTTTTCATTGATTGTTTTCAATTTCTTATTGTGTAGATTTGAAACAATGGCCGGGTGGATCGACATTCATGCACAATTCAACGGCGAAGAACCTCATAGATTGAAGGTTCGGTACCTTGGTGTAACGTTAAGAGGTCTCAAGGATGAACTGGATGAAATCAACCAAGGAGTCAACCCCGGAGACACAAGGAGGATGCAAAACGTTCGGTATAAACGTCCAACACTTGACGAGGGGAGAGTATCATTCACTTGGGTGGAATTAAAGAACGACGAAAACGTGACGAGCATGTTTTGGGAGCACAACATGTTCCAGTGGATCAATATGCGGGTAATGTTGCTGAGATCAACTGAAGATATCATCAAGAGTCTGATTCCGCCAGAAGATCGCGATTAGGCAGGGAATGCACCTTCCAACTACAACAATTGTCTTCCTTTAAATTGGGTAATTCAAACTTGTTAAACGGCGGGACTCCAACATCCGTCCGACATTCTCATTGTTCCTTTCAAAATATTTAATTTTTGTTAGGCTTGTTTAAATGAAGGTATTGAAGTGTCAAGGAATGAACCGTATTCTTTTGACACTTGAATACTATCATTTAAACAAAACCTAAAAAGAATTTAATCTTTTGAATGGAACAATGGAAATGTCGAACGGATGTTGGAGTCCTGCTGTTTAGCGAGTTTGAATTTACCCCGTTTAAAGGTAAGACAATTGTTGTAGTTGGAATGCACATTCCAACTACAACAATTGTCTTTCTCTGGATGGGGCAATTCAAACTTGTTAATCGGCAGAACTCCAGCATTCGCCCGGAAGTTCTTTTGTTCCATTCAAAAGGTTAAATTCTTGTTGGCTTCGTTTAAATGATGGTATTGAGGTGTCAAGATCTGGACCTCATTCCGTTGGCACTTAGATACTATCATTTTAAACCAAGACCAACAAAAATTTAACCTTTTGAATGGAACAAAAGCACTTCTGGACGAATATTGGAGTCCTATTGCTTAGCCAGTTTGAATTTTCCCCATTCAGAGGCAAGACAATTGTTGTAGTTTGAAGGTGCATTTTCGAATGTAATAAATGTACCTTTTTATTCGAATTTATTCAATACCCAATATTTATTAGAATTCACGCTGTCACAATTTTAATTATTCGAATTCACCGGTACCTGCTTTTGATTGAGGACCAAAGTAGCATGTCCTCCCGCTCCTCCTCAGCCTCGACGAATTGTACACCAGTACCTTCGAATCCTTCTTTTTGTCGGAACCATCACATGTGATTCCGTGCCATGTCATAGACGATTTTTCTTTCTTCTTCTCATCACCCTGAACGTTACCCTGGTTCTGATTCTGATACATGTCTACATAAAAAAAAATTGACGATCAAAACCTAAACCTAAACTATCATCAAAACCTACACCTAATCTTAAACAATTCTACAACAATTCCTAAACTATCATCAAAACCTACACCTAAACCTAAACCTAAACAATTCTAACAATTCTAACTTAAACTATCCTAAAATCATAAAACATAAACCTAACAATTTTAACAATTCTACAACAAATCGTCAAAACAATAAAACTTATATAATCGAAATTTAACAAAAACAAACAAACAATTCAACAACAAAACACCAATGCAATAAGATTCAAATAACTTACTTGTTTTTGTGCTTGAAATTGACTTGGAATGGCAGAAAATCCCACCTAGGAGAATCAAAAACGTAACAATGAAGTTTTGGAAACTCCTATGTAAGTTCTGTTCTTATAACAAAACATCGGCAGTTAACTGCCGATGTTTTCCTCGGTAGTTAACTGCAGCCAGTTCCAATAAAATTCGGCAGTTAACTGCCGAGGGGCATTTGAGTAATTTACTCGTGTTTTTCAGCCCTATCAAATGTGTATACAACAATTTTCATAAGAGTATAATACTCGTAGAAAAAAAAAATTTGCATTAATATTTTAAAATGATAGTTATTTTGAGACAAAAAAATGTTAAAAATACAATTATTTTGAAACGGATGCAGTACAATAAAAAGAATATTATTATAAAGAAATTCACCTAAAACTATAATTTTTTTTGTGCGAGTCAATTTTGTCTTTGACAAAAATTAAAGTCAAAGTAATTCTAGACACTTTTATAAAAAAAAATGAAAAATTAGTTTCTTTGTTATACTAAGTAAAAGAAAAATTTGACTACTTTGAATTTTATTTTTATCATAGTTATGAAGTATTAAAATGAGTATTCACTCATAATATATATTACTATTGAAAATTAAAAATACTATCCTTCAAAATGAAAATTAAAAATACTTTATGACAACTTTAGTTCTAAATTGACAAATTGTATACTCTTCTAAATAGATCAGGGCCGACCCTAGGCATAGGTCCTGGATGCGACGATCTAGGATCCATGCAGGTAGGGGGTAATTATTTTTTTATTTTATTTTTTACGGTGGGAGATGTGTATATAAATAATTGGTTTTTATGGGGTATATATAACAATGTTTGTAGAAAGGCCCCGAATATTGACAATGATGAAGGACTTGACTGAAGTCTGTTAATATTTTTGGCCATTTTTGTGCGATTTGCTATAAATACTCCTGTTTAGAACAAAAAAAAAAATATATTCACCCCTCTATAATTTTTTTTTGTTGTTCTTAATAATGTACCAAAAAAATTATTATCGAAGAAATTGGTGATGTTTTTTGGACCATTTGTTTCTAATAATGTGTCTCACTAATATTGAAAATATTGGTGCTATTTATTATCAAAGAAATTAGGATAATTTTATAACAAAATAAATTATATTTTAGTTGAAAATGGGTTTACTAGAGATATTGTCTTTCAAAGGTTAAAAAAAAAATCATCAAAAAAAAAAGTTCCAAAAAAATTAAATTATATCAATACAGTATGTCAACTTTCTTGAATTGATTGAAAGGATTGAAAAAAATTCAATCAATATAGTTAAAATTTATTAGGTATTTTAGTCTTTATTTTTCAATATAATAATGTCAACTTTTTTAGGTGCTAAAATTTCGGTTTTTATTTTTCAGGTGTTAAAATTTCAGTCTACTTCGCAGGTCCTATTGTTTTCTACGTCTCTGATATTTTATTTTGTTTTGGTGTCTATGAAGTATTTGATTTATTCTCAAATGTTGTCTAAAAAACATATCTTTGGTAGTGAAAAGCGGAAAAAAAATGAAATGAAGAGTTAATAAAATCACACAATGACATATTATATCTAAGGCCTGAAAAGCTCTAGGAACGTCCATGAAATAACTTTATTAAAAAATAAATTAGATAAGATGAAATTATTTTTTTAAATAAAGTGATAATAATTACTATTTCACCTTTTGAAAATTATATAAAGGAAGAAAAATTAAAAATCAGACAAAAAATACTCATTTAATATGATAAAAATTCAGAAATTGTTAAGTTTGACATCGTCATTGGTGTGAACCTCAAATTTTGTTTTGATAGACGAAATGACAAAATCATTAAAAACTCACATACACAAGTGGAGATAACGGGATTTGAACCTCAATCATGACATCCAGCCTAACAACTTCGGTTTTGAACCTCAATTTATCATTACCCCGGTCGTGGTTTAAACCTCAAATTTATTTGTATGTGAATTTTTCAATGTATGTGATTTCGTTTGTCTATAAAAAGAATTATAATTTATTTTTTTATGAAATTAATTTCGACTTTATGACATTGATTTTAATGTATCACATAGATTTACGACTTTTGATAAATTGTGAGAGTATATTTGTGAGAAGTTATTGGAGGGAGAGGGTTTTTGTTTAACAGCTGAGCTACGTCAGACCACTACGGTGGCTACGCGCACTGTAATTGCAAATACAATTCCGATCTCTGCTTCCTTCATCGGTATTCTCTCTCTCTTCAAATCTTCATTTATGATTACTACTATTGCTTCCTGATTCCAACTTAAGCATAGGTCTTTTTAATCAAATTTCATGTCATAACTGTTCAATACCAACGCCAAATTAATGTTTATACTTTCAGAGGTCGGTTCAAGATTTTTCATAGGGTCTGTTTGGAATGACATATATTTAAGCTTATCTACTCACATAAGTCTTGTTAGACTGTTTGAGAGAACTTATTAAAACAACTTATGACATTGTTCGTAAGCTATTTTCAGCTTATTTTCATAAATTCTCCAAGATAGCTTAAGAAAACAGTGTATAGCTTATACAAAAACAATTTAACCTTATTTTATATTTTGCTATAGAAATAGCTTATGCTATATGCTACAAATAAGTTGTTTATCCAAGAAGGCCTATAGTCTTAGGGAGACAAATTCAACAGAAGAGTCTTCTTTTCAGCACAACTAAATAAATATGTGTATGTATGGACGAAGCCTCCGTCACCGAAGATTTTGAAGGGTTAAAGCCTATACTTCAGTATATATTTGAGATTTTTAAAAATTTGAAAGAAAGTCCAACATCATAGATGGTTATATAACATTTCAATCACACTTAATTTGTTTTTAGAAGTATTTTGTAGTTTCCTTAATTTAGAAAAGAAAAATAAGACCTCCCCTCCCCTCCAAAATCCTCCATCCAAACATACCCTTAGAAATGATACTAAGTGCTCAACAAGATTTGAAACATTCTCATATGATAAAGAAATCTATGCACTGTTGGTAGAAACATATATGTCAAGATACATATGTTTCCTTATAATACTGTACATAGGGAATACATGTTCTTTGATATTGCCATTGTTAGTTATAGAATCAAATTATTTTAGTATATATTAGTGGCTTTGACAAAATAATTTGTGTTATTTGGTGATTGACTCAATTCTTCCCACCAATCTTTGATCACATGTACAAAGTTATGGGATAAGAGAATGACTGCAAAGTTTGATTCAACGTCTGCTTCTGAACCTCACAAGATGTCTGGAGCTACGTCTACAACACCTAGTAGCCAAAAGCTCTCTAAATTTGGTGCCAAATCTGGATTTGTCATCCCCAAAAACAAGTTATTAGGATCATTGGTCCCCATTATCCGAGGTGCTAAAAAAGACGGGGTCACTGGAGTTGTCAATGAAGAAAGTTCAAAACAAATTGAGAGGAAATCAAGATGGGGACCTGATCCGACACAGGATGCATTTGTCAGGAAGGCTAAGGTTTTGGCATTGCAGGTGTTTTCGGAATCCTTTCTAAGCATTCTCTGTTATCTTTCTTAGCTAGAAGTTGCTATAATTCCGTTATAAATTGGGTGCTATTGCACCTACATATGTGTTAATAATTCGCATGAGTTCTGGTTTCCAAGGTCTGAATAAGTGATGCTAATGTTGCACACCTTTTGTAGGTTCGAGTGGACCAAATTTCAAAGATGTTAGAATCAGAAAATCCAGAGATTTTAGACACTCAGAACTCACCATTGGTGGATGAAAACCCAGGTGCAAGCAAGTCTGGTTCTCAAATTAATAGCAAGGTTAACAACAATTGACACTTCTGTTTTTAATTGTTATTATTATTACTTGTGATTTTTTAGATGTAGTAACTATTTATGAATAAACTACTGATGTTTATTTATGGTTCTAAGAAGTCAGAAATGCTAGAACTCGAAAAGCGGGAAGCAATAGGTTTGTTTTTCTTAAGTATATATTTCCTCTTTGTTCCCCCCCTTTAATTCTTATAGCCTGCGTATTCGATAATAACCTTGGTGTTAATCATATCCAGGTGAAATACTAAAATTAGATCCCAGTTACAAGCCTCCACCTGGTTTTAAACCATTGTTAAAAGAAGACAATGTTCCTTTGCCTGTAAGTATTGGTTCTAAAATTCTGCTAGGCCCAATTCCTGCTATTTAAATTTTTTGTTAACTTGTTAATTTCATTAGTTATGAAAAGTAAAGGATACATTTGCTGGATTTAGAGTTCAACTTCAGTTTTTGTTTATCTAGTATATTTTGTGCAATTTCTTCCCAGTTATTGGTGAATAGCAGCAATATACTCGGTGTTTTTATGCCTTGTCAAATCCATATTATCATTATTAAGGGTTGTGGCCAAGGTTTTGTGGGCCTTATAGTATTTCTTTATGTTGTGAGCTGATGAGGGGAAATTTTAGGAGATTTACACCAATACAATATTAGGCGGTGAGGCCTTATTTTATTTCTTCATGGGTTCAAATTAAACATGGTATTTGACCTTAGAGTGTTAGTTAACTGCTCAAAAACAGGTAGCTCATTTCCAGAACTTTTCCTTTTCCAGAAATGTTCTTCTCATCCTTTTTCCTTGGCTGTTTTCGTGATGGAAAATGCTGTTGGAGGTCCTCATATTCTTGAAAGAATGTTGAAAACTAAGTTGCAGTATAAGGTGTATCAATGAATTGAGCTCTAGCATCGAGTCACACTAAAAACCAGCCTATATTACAATTACGATATTCAAGTAGGATACTGATTGCTCTGTAGAGTAAGAGTGCACAATGACTCAACCTCTTTTGCTTCCAATATCTTAATGCTATCCTTTGGTTTCCCTTTGGTGTATAACTTTTTAAGAATGATCTGTTATAGTTTTAGAAAAATCAAAAGTCTCTATCTAAACCTGAAGTTCTACAATGAAAACTCTTATATGCAGTACCATCTTTACAGGTTCAAGAATATCCTGGGTACAAATTTGTTGGTCTTATTTATGGGACTGAAGGTGATAATCAGAAGCGACTAGAGAAGGTAAAACCATTTTGTTGGTATCTAATCTTCGTCTTATACGTAACCCCTATCTTTTGATTGAGATCCCTGAATTAAATTATAATCTTTTAATCAATTCATATTTAATATATACATTTATCAGGAAACTGGTACCAAGATAAAAATTCATGGAACCAAAGCAGACACAGGAGAGAAAGTAAGTTCTTTAATGTGGCTTTTATTCTGCGTCAAGGAAAGAACTGTAATTGTTTGCATTTGCTTTGTATGTTCCATTTCCAGGGTGAAATTAAACCAGGCACTGATGTCCAGTGCGGTTACCAAGAGATGCATGTCAACATATCAGCTGATAGTTTTGATAAAGTGGACGCAGCAATTTCCATCATTGAACTACTAATTTCCTCTGTAACGGTGAGTTGTCTTTTCATGCAATGCAACATAACATTTTATGCATTATAGCTGACTCAGTTATGTAGTAAAACATTTTATTTTTTTACTTCTCTATAATGATATATTTTTTCTGTTATTTTGATCATTATTGTCTTCTATGCTCTTCTATTCAGGGGAATTCAGCTGCTGGTTCCACACCTTCTGTATCTGTTTCTGGGGACACAACTAATGTTTTGAATCAAAACAAAGACACCACCCCTTCTCATGCAATTTCTCTTTCTCTGGAAAACCAGGCTGTGTTTCAACCTGCAGCCAATACACAAATGCAAGGAGATCACTTTCAATACTCTGGTTCATGGTTTTCACCCTTACCATCTCATACCCCTTTATTTGCTTCTCCTGGCAGTGTAGTTCCCCCAAATCCACAACACCTTGCTAGAGCACCCCATTTTCCATCACAAACAATGAGCCCTTCAAGTCTGATTTCAGCTTTTGGTGCTCAACCTCCACCTGTTTCTGGATTCCACCCATTTATTCCAAATCAGCAGTTTTCTATGCAAGCACCACCACCGACACAGATCTTACAGCACTCGCAATGGCCTCAAACAAATCCTTTTGGTCAAGTTGGGCCACCAAGAAATCCTTCTGTAATACGTGCACAGAATTTGTCAGCACCAACAACTGCTTCACTTTCATTTCCAGTTTATTTAAGCCAACCAACACCAACCGGACAACTTCAGACATCAGTCCCTTCAACGCCTCAACCTTTGTCTGGTATATCGCCATCACCAATAGCTAACCAGCCATTAACCCCTCACGGCGTATCTACTGGACTGAATGAAGGACCCGTCAATGTTAAAATGTCTGTAGGTCTCAGCAATATGGGGTCGATGGCTCCACCGGCAGTTCCCCCTACAAGACCCGTTTCTCTCGGTCCACAACCAGATGTTGAATATAAGCCACCCCAGCCAAATATGTTGATGATTCCACGACCTGGCAGTATTCATCCACATCATGCAGGAATGTCACCTAGACCACCATCGTCTTTGGGACCAATGCCAGGAACTGCTCATTCAACTGGAAACCATTTATTAGGACCTGTTTCATTTCCTTCGCCAAGAATATCCCCTCCACTTCCATTAGCTCAGCAATCAGGAATACCTACTTCTGCCTCTCAATACACCCACGTAATACCACTGGCCTCCATGCCTTCAAATTCGGGAAATTTTACCTTTCAAGGACAGCGGCCCAATGCAGACTACTATCAAGCAGTTCCCAGACCAAACAATCAAACTACTACTCAGGGTGGTACGCAAGAGCCACCTTCCGGTCCACGTCCGCCGCCATTTAAGTTTGCTGTGCCTGATCAGCCTCTTCAAAGCTTTCAAAGGACACAAGTTTCCAACCAGCTGGATCCATCTCATGCTTATGTCTCTGCTGCTCCTTTTGGGGGAAGTTCGGGTTCTGTCTCATTTCCACCCAGACACCCTGCATTTCCATATGCTGGTCAACCTGCACCAAGATCTCAAGTCCCACAAATGGGTATGAGGAACTTCATTCCTGCCCCTCAAATGCAAAACTTTGCCAGTCCTGATGTCCAAAGAGGTATGCACAATCGACAAAGCTATCCTGCTCAGGGAGCATGGCCTCTGAATCAGAAGTTTAGCAACAATCCCTCCTTGGCGTCCGGTAAGCCAGCACATCCTGCAGACCAAATTTATGATCCCTTTTCACCCACATCTGTTGCACCTCCACACCAGAAAGGTAATCCTGGAAAATGAGGGAATTGAATATGGCTACAGATACGAAATACTGACAAATACGAAATGAGGTGATACTAATTTCATAGATTAGTAATGGGCACGGTGGCAAGATCATGTAATTTCTAAGCAGAAAGTTTGGTTGTCTCCCTTTGATGACTTATTGTATTCCTTTTTAAACCGACCTTTCTTTTCTGAATGCCCATTATTGATGATTGATTAGGAATTGAGTTTCATTATAGATATTGTTAGATATTTTCCTATATTCACACATAACTTTGCCAGAATATAATCATATTTTCACTTTATGTAAACCATGTACCATTCTTTAGGATATTTCACAGCAGTCATGTTTGAATTTACACTCGATGTTCTCGGTACTGTTGCATCATAAACCATTTACCTTTGTTTTTTTAAAGCTGTTACCAGGATAAATAATTTAAACTATTTATAGAGACCTGTAAACTAAACAAGTTGTACCCTCAAAAAAACATTCTAAAAATAGAGACATTATCCTATGTACTATGACAAATTACTATTCTCTAAATCGATGGCTATAATTAACTGTCAAGTCCCAACGTCGAAAGTAAAATAGTACTGTACTATAATGTTTTAGTTTGGACCATGATCAGAGACAATTTTTGTGGGTCCAATTTAATCATAATTAAACGATATAGGTAATCACGGATAGATCCAGCATAATCATCACGGATTAGCCAAAATGAAATAATTTAAATTTGTCACGGGTGAATGTTTATTATATTATCATCATCCCTAAAGGAAAGGTAGTGATCAATGTACATCCCCTCTGTGTGCATGTACAGTAGTCGATAGGGAGCATGAATCGAGTTCTCTCCTGTTAAACTTTCACACAATCTTGTCGCATTATAAATTTCACCTAAGAATAAAATCTTATAACAGCTTGCTCAAATTTTTAAACATATTTGTTTTGGAATGCAGGTTGGGGAGGGAATTAAGTTTTATGAAACAATTAGTCTTAAAGAATTGTTTTTTTAACCTCAACTGTCATAAACCCAATAGAATCTTAACAATTATACGAAAGTCATTATTATGTCGTAAAATTTTAACCCTAAGATCAAGGTACAACTCAATCAAACATTAAAGATTTGATGGCACCCGGTTGAAGTGCTTTAGAGGATTTGGCCAATATAACTAAAGTCAAATCATGTGCAATCGTTCATCTAGTGTAGCTAAATCTCGACTATTGGATCAAGATACAATCAAATCTAACAAACAAGATTTGGCTACACTTGTTTAGCGGTTGTAAAGGATATGAAGTTGAACCTAGATCCTATATGTAGTTGGTGCAACTAAATCTCGACTGCCACATTCGATATAGCCAGATCTAATGATCACGAATTGATTGCACCAACTAGCAATTGCACAACATTAGATTTAACACTATTTTTTTCTCCAAAGTTAACATCTCTTTCACTCGTTTACCACTTTTGTGTGCCTAAATGCAGTGCACTCAAGTGAGTCTTATCTTACTATCAAATGAGGGTATAGCCGTCCAGAGACAAAAATCCCCTCACATGTGTGATAGCTAGGATGACCCCACAGCACATTGCATGACAAGGAAGAACAATTTCAAAACGAACACTCATATTTAGACACAAAATGACACGGTATAAAATACACCTAGTTTTAGTGTTGGTTAGAGAAAAAGTTAATAAAAGAACCAAAAATTACATGAATGACATCAGAATAATACCGTGTTGGTGTCAAATTATAATGTCTAAGAAACGTTTACGTTTCAAAAATAATATCAATCAAATAAACTCATATAAAAGTCACGAGCAAAGCAAAGTAGCATAAAAGAGCTTATTGTTTCAGATTCTTTTCCCCAACCCACACACAACAAGTCTTGATCTTTCAACTTTATTGTCCTCTCTCTCTCTCTCTACAATGATGGTTTCCAACAGAAGTGTAACTGCGTTACTATTTCTACTGTTGGCTGGTTTTGTGAGCTCAGATTTCACAAAAGACAGAAACGATTGTGCTGACAAACTTGTTACTCTTGCTGGTTGTCTTCCTTACGTTGGTGGTACTGCCAATACCCCCACTATAGATTGTTGCACTTCCCTTAAACAAGTCCTTGATAAGACCAAAAAATGCATCTGTATCCTCATCAAAGATCGCAATGACCCCAAACTTGGCATCAAGTTGAATGCCACTCTTGCTGTACAGCTTCCAAACGCTTGTCACATACCATCTAATATAACTGAATGTGTAGGCAAGTATATTTTTCTCATGATCTTATCTATCTATCACTTTAGTTTGCTTTATGTATTAACGGCTATGAAGCACGGATACGGACACGGACACTGACACGCCGACACATCTAATAATTTGAAAAAATCACATAATTCAGTGTAATTACAAGTGTCGGTGTCGTGTCGCGTGTCCGACACCGGGGCACGCATAATCCGAGGAGTGTCCGTGCTTTATAGATTAAGGGCCTGATTGGATTTTTTTTGAAGAGGCTGATTGGATTATATTCATATGCTGTTTTAAGCTGATTTTCATAAACTCTTCAAATAGCTTGTGAAAACAGCTTATTGATTATACAAAAATAATTTGATTTTGTTTTATTTTTGTTATAAAATAACTAAAATATAAACTCTTAAATGATATACAAGTATGCTATAAGTGCTTATTAAAATGTTTATCCAAATAAGGCCTAACCAGGCCTGGTCCAATAATCTTCAAAAGTATGCTAGGCATAAAGCGAAATTCAATATATGTCTCCTCTTTTGTCACATGAGACATTTTTCTTGTAAAATCTAATGAGAAATATTTTTTTAGGAATGATATTTGAACAACTAATTTTAAACAACTTTAATAATAACTTTTTTTCCTCTCTTCTCATTGCACAATAACAACGCAGAGAGAAAAATGGAAAGAGAATAGAAGTACAATAATAGTATGAGAGAGAGAAAGTTGTCACAAAATTGTTTAAAAACGTTTGTTCAAATATCATTTCTATGTTTTTCGGTTGGTTGGCAAAAAACGAGGGTTTTAGTAGCTTTACTTTTGGGTCGGCCTGTGCCTAAGTCAATTCAATCGAATGTTTAATTTATACTTTTGTGTTTTTTTCTTCAGATCTTCTACATCTGTCACCTAAATCTCCTGAAGCTAAGGTGTTTGAAGGACTTGGAAATTCTACTAAAACAAACAGTTCCTCCCCTATTTCCAGCGGTAATTATTATAATTTTAGTATTGTTATTGAGTAATTTTTGCGTGTATTGAAAATTGAAGCTAATTTGTGCCTCTAATAATGTTTAAGGTTCTGCTGAGAAGGGATCAAGCTCAAGTTCTGAGGAAAAGAGTGGTGGTGGATTGGGAAAGAGGTGGCTGGTGGCAGAGGTGGTTTGTGCTATTTTACCATTTCTTTTCATATCTCACTTCTTCATCCTAGCTTGAAGTTCAAGTTTGAATCATAATCAAGATTTAGAAAGGACTCATTACTTGAATTGGATATATTGATATTGGTTTGGTTGATGTTTTGATCTAATAATTCTCATAATTTTGTTATGTATGTTTTTCCCAATTCCTATATTTTTCTGAGCAAATTCATGTTACTGCCCATTTATCTATTTTTAGTAACTTGCTACTAGTTCACAAATCTTGTGGTTGGGTGTTCTCTTTCGTTCTGCCACTGTCCTGTCTTTTTCATTCTTCCTTTCTTTGTGTGGCTATATCCTAGGTAATCTCTATAATTTTCCAACAAAAAGGAGTCTTTTAAGGAAACCAATAGGTGCTCCATGTTTTTTTCTCACAATTGTTTTTAGGGTTAAATATATTTTGATATCAATAAAATTGGGACCTTTTAAGATTAGTCCTTGCTTAATTTTAATAGTTCTTTTAGTCTCTAAAATAAATTTTTGCACTCAGTATTAATCCCTCATCAATTTAAATTTGTTTAGTTTATGCTTAAACTCTTGAATTTTTGAACAATTTTTTTGCAGACGTGTTAAGAACATTACTAGAAATTCTTTTGGAAAAAAAAGTCGCAAAATTTGATTTCAACGTCTAGATTTTTTTTATTTTATCTTTGTCGTTTTAAAAAATTCATATTTAATTCGTTTCATGTTAAAAAATTCTAAATTTTAGTTAAAGAACATTTCATAGTGTTCTAAACTTGTCTCATAAAAATCGTTCAAAAATTTAAGAGTTTAAGGATAATTAAACAAACTTTGTTGTAACAAGGACTAAAATTAGAAGTATTTTTTTTTTGTAGGGACTAAAATACCTATTAATATTAAGTAAGAACTAAACTTAGAAGTTCTCAATTTTATAGGGACCAAAAACATATTTAACCCTTTTTTTTAGGTTTAAATGTGTATTTAGTCCCTGCACTTTCATCCAATTTTGGCTTTGGTCGCATCACTTTTTTTTGTTTGACATTGATCCTTGCACTTTATAAAACTTTTGGCATTAGTCCTTCTATTAAGTATTTGTTAAAAAAAATCAACTTTTTAACTTTAAAATATCATTAGTCCCTGCACTTTCAACATTTTTTTATATTAGTTCCTGCACTTTGGTATTGGTCCCAGAATTTTTTTATTTTATTTTTAAAAAACATTGAATGAAATTATTATGTTTTATTAATGTTTTGTTCATTATTTTTATTGGAATAATCATAACAAAAATCTTTTTTTAAAAAATTGATTAAAGCTTAATAAAAAATCAATAAAAGTCCTCGTGAGCTTAGTTCAGTTGGTATGGACAATGCATAATATATGTAAGGTTTGGAGTTGAAACTCCGGCTATTACAAAAAAAAACAAAGATCAATAAAAGATTTTTTTGATTTTATTTTTAATTGTTTTTAAAAAAATATCTTTTTAAAGAGCAAAATATATTACTTATACCTCTTATTTGACAATAAATATCTTAGCTTGTTTTTTTAAAAAAGGGGAATAAATATCTTACTTATCTCTACTACTTTTTATATAATAAATAACTTTTTTTTGAGTAAAATGTGTAGTAATTTCAATATGGATCATTTTAACAACATTTATATTTATTAATTAGCCTCTTCAAAAAAAAACATTTATATTTATTAAACTTACTTATTACAAGTAAAATCGTGACTGGTAAGCAAAATATAATGTTATACAATTGTTATTTTTGAAGTTAAGTTTTATTAAACTTTCTTATTTTTTAATAAAGATTTTTTTGATTTTTTTTTATGATTATTCTCAATAAAAATAATGAACAAAACAATAATAAAACATAATAATTTCATTGAATATTTTTTTTAAAAAATAAAATAAAATCAAAGTCCAATACCAAAGTGTAGGGACTAATAACAAAAAATGTTGAAACTGCAGGACTAATGATATTTTTAAGTTAAAAAATAATGAATAAAATAATAATTAAAAAGTTGAATTTTTTTCTCTCTTTTAGTGTGCCACGTGGCGTGCCATGATTGGTCCACATCGCACACCGTTATTTTTTGTTTTTATTTAACAGATACTTAACAGAAGGACTAATGTCAAAAGTTTTATAAAGTGCAGGGACCAATGCTAAACAAAAAAAAGTGCACGGACCAAAGACAAAATTGAGTAAAAGTGCAGGGACTAAACACACATTTAAACTTTTTTTTATCATGCGCTATTACACTATAAATTCACATTTGCTTTGCATCACTTTTTTTTTTTGGAAAAATTAGACACCAAATTGTTAATTTAAAAGAAATAAAAATCCAACAAATATCTTCATACCAATAAGAAAATCGAAGTCACAATTCTTAAAGGTGTTCCAGATTCAATCACACAAATAATTCAAGACTCGTCAAATATTCTAAGGGTATATTGAATTAAGATTTAGAAGGATTTTAAAAGACGTTTTAGTTATAGAAAAATCTTTAGGTATTTAATCAAGATTTTAAAAGATTAGAAATAATTTCGGTGATATTCAATCAAGATTTTTCACAACTTAAAAATTGCATTTTGGTATTCAAAAGTCTATAGATTTCAATGGATTACTTGGTTTAATGGATTTTGTGAGACTTTTTAGTTGAAAATTTAAAAACTAACAATCTCATACAAAGACCTGAGATTTCTTGAGATTGTTTTTGCTCATGGTATATGTTCTTTCGTCGTTTCTTCCACTTCACTCATTAACGTGGGCAAAGGCTACGGTGGGAGACAACTTTAAGTCTCCTACCGTAGGAGACTTGATTTTTATTTTTTTTGTTTGCAAAATAGATATGAATCATCAGATATATTTAGAACTATTTTAATGGCTGAGATTTGATTTTAGGATTCTAATTTTTTTAACATATATATTGATTTAAAAAAATAGAATTGATTTTTAAATCACAATTAACAAAGGGTATTTTTGGCATTATTGAAAAAATTATCTGTAAATCCCAGATATAAATACAAGGACGAATTTGATGGTTCACTCTTTTTTATTTAAGTAAACGACAATCATGTAATTTTACTAATTTAATAACAGATATAAATTTTTGCGAGTTCGGGAACTTAAAAAAAATGTTTATATTATTCCATATGTGTTAATAATTTTATTAATCTAGTTTGTCAAATTTTTATTTTTTTATTAAATCATGTTAATTTCATATGCATGTGCATCTATTAATTTTCGAGTACTTAAAATATATATATTTTTGTTCGTATGTAGCCCATTAAGATATTTGCCTTGTACCTGATCGTGGTAAATTTTATATTTAGATACGCTGCATACAAGATTTCGATCGTCCTTAATTATATGTCTAACCTGAACAACACAAGAAAAATACACTATTAATTTAGAATAAAAGAAAACAATTGAGTCTTAAAGGTATGTAGTAAGCATTTTGATCTAAAGGTTTGTTAACCTTTATCCAATGGTTCACATTCATTTTTGTATTAAAAAAAAAAAAAAAATCTCCTATGGTAGGAGACCTATGGAAGCCTCCCATAAGAAACTGAGTCTCATTCAACATCTTATTTTCTCTCTATTTCTCTCTTTCTATCGCATCAACCATGTGATCACATTTGATCAAATCATTGTCTTTGTTTCTTTCTCTCTCGTATACGTGTCTATTAATTATTTTCCTATTTATAATATGTCATCATGTCTTAGATCTATTAAGCTCACAGTATAGTAAGAAAGAATAAACCACCATAAAATCTGGCATTTGACACTATACAACTTAACCAAAGACTAACAATTAAAACAGAAACATCATATGGTCACCATCAATAATATATCAAAAGCAGCCATAAAGTTAGGGGTAAAACTCAATCCAAATCCAAATCCAAAATAGATTTGACTAGTTTTCCAGAGAAAACGTCGATATCCGTAAATGTTAACTAAGATTACCAGATAAGTTTTGTAGCTCAGGCTTCCAACCCTTCAAACTTTCTGCTTGTTTATTAGGACTTGAAACATCGACTAAACTTATGGTCATATTGTTGTGGATAATGCAAAGTTTACCATTTGAGTGGAACGACTGCATCCACATGAAGGCCACATGACACTTCTCATAGGTTCCCTCACACTATTCATTCCACCGAATAAATACAGGCGATAACCACTAAGAACTTCACAACCAAACACATATGCTTCAGAAAATTCCCAAGGAACAGGGGTAAGGGTTTTCCATCGTTGGTAGATGGGATCAAAAGCATGCCATGAAATTCTTTCATCATTTCTTGTAATGACATATATCCACTCTTCTGCCATTCCATGACATTTCCTAAGTGAATAAAACAAGTTTTCAGATAGAAGTTGGTTCCATCTTTTGCAAACCAAATGTAGCTTCCTATGCTCAATCCGAGGTACTCGAATCAAACAAAGCAATAGCAAGATCATCAAGAAGGCCATGAATGAGAGAAGATTGAATTATTTCCCTTTCTTTACATGACTTTTTACTCCTAGGTGCATCTAGTTTAATGTTAGGTTGGATACCTTGGTTTGATCTTCGAAAGAGTTTTCCTGCACCCACAACTGTTTCGAGGCCCGAATCTACTTTACAATAGCAAGTAGAGGAGTCAACCTGCAAATATTCCCAAATTTCCAGTTTAGTTTGCTAATCATGATCCATTAAACAAATATTTCACACACTATGCTTTATAACTTTTGGTCCCAAAATATAAAACATCTTTTACACTGGTATTTTTCTGTGAGAGAAAATGAGTAGTTCTGCGAAAATAACTGCACAATGTTTTGCCTCTCTAAACAAAACAAAATAACTTCACAATGTTTTATTGTATCAAACAAACAATCACTCCATCAAATCCAAATTTTATCTTTTCTTAATATAAAATTTGAGTTTGTCTCCAACCTCCCATTCAATTTACTATTCAAATTCAACATAAGCATTATATATTATATATATCATAATGTTCTATCATAAAACATGTTCGGATCCAACATACTATTCGTCATGCAATCATGGGATTAATAGAGACAATATTAGTACTATGTTTTTTAATGACAAATTAATACGGTAGTTGTTATGAAATTTTAGTCAACCCTTAATTTAATCCCCTGGTAATATTAGTAAACATTATTAATAGATTTTTGCCTATAAAAGAAAAGAAATAAGAAGAAAAAAAAAGGAATGGATTAGACTAACCGGTGGAGTCTGAAATATAGAACTCGTTTGAGCTTTGGCATCGAGTTCAATTTGTTGGCTCATAATTCGAAATAACAATATCAAAGTGATGTTCAATTCTTTGATCTCTGAAACTTCAGGAGAACGGTGAACAGAAAATAAGGGTTACTTCCTCTAATGCGATTATGCGGGTAAGAAATACAACCACGCAAACCGGGCTTTCTATAAAAACAATTTAATCTTCTATATATAAAGGGATATTGCAGGCAATTTTCAGTCAACAAGTGGTGGATCACATTATTCAAACGCCCATTTACCTTTTTGTGAAAGAAGACCACCTTGTTTGAAAGAAGGAAGTTCTTGGTGAATATTCTGTCAGGAGTGCTTACCGGAGGTGTATGCAGGAAATTCTTGATGTATCTCACTTTAAAGTTCAAGGTGCATGGGATATTATTCTATTATTATCATTGGTGATTAGGCTGAATACTGATGCAAAGTTCCTGGCTTCTATATGACTTCAAAAACAGTTTAAAAGTCTTGCTAATAACATCATATTTATAGGATGAAAAACAATAGTTACCGCATCATGTTACCGCATGTGAAACATCTGCTTCCAATTCAAGATTGTTAACGAACGAACTCATTCAATTATAAATCAACTAATAACATCATATTTATAGGATGAAAAACAATAGTGTTTATACATATCTCACACAAGAAAATGGACAAACATATTGTTTCTGATTTTCCAAAGAAAAAAATATACTGCTAAAAAGTACATGTAACAAACCTTACATCTTGTAACATAAGCATGTGCAACATCTGCAATATACTTGAGAGTGAAAATGAATGGCTCCATTTTATTGTCAATCAACAATTAACAGCATCCATACAAGATGAAAAACATAATTTTCCATGTCCCTCACAACAAAAATAGATTAACCTATTTTGTCTGATTTACCAAAGAAAACGTCAATTTCCCAAAATGTTAACAAATATTAGCAGATAAATTTTGTCGCTCAGGCTTCAAAGCACCTGACAACATTCAATGCATTCCTTCGACCTTCCTCCAGCAACATTTTCCCGAATGTAACTGTTGCTTTGTACTTCTTTATTAGGACTTGAAACATCTACTAGACTGATGCTCATATTTTCGTAGATAATGCATAACTTTCGTTTAAGGGGAACAACTGCAGCCACGCGGGAGGTATGCAAATTAAGTAGTTTGCTATCCATAAACATTCACCATGAATCTGTTTCTCTGTCGTATACGGTGAGCTTCAATCTGTCTCGAGAATCAAGTGCATATAGTTGCCCATTCAGTGAAATACAAAGCTTATTACTCAAACCCGTTACCATTCCATCAGTAACAGGGCTCCAAGTATTTGTTTCCGGAGAATATGCTTCACATACGATATTGTGATTGGACCCAAGTCCATTCAAAAACCATGTTCCATCGTGAACAAAGCCAAAAAAGAGCCCCATGGTAATACTCGTCTCTGAGATGAAATTCCGCCTATTTTGTTCGGGGTAATAAACTTCAGCAAATCTAACAGCTCCATTGATTTTTTCACATTCCCCACCAGCCACATAGAGACGATTATTTATAACACATGAGCCATACCATAACCAATGACGTTTTTCCTGCATGTCTGGAGCTCTATACCATTTATTTGTATAAGCACAATAGAAAACGACACTTCTCATAGATCCTCTTATAGGATGTTTTCCACCAAATAAGTAGAGATGGCAACTATTAAGAACTTCACAGCAAAACCGCGATGCTTCTGAATATTCCGAAGGAACAGGAGGAAGGGGTTGCCATAGTTGGTAGATAGGATCAAAAGCATGCACTGAAATTCTTTTATTAAGGTCTTTCTTGATGACATATATCCACTCTTCTGCCATTCCATGACTTTTCTAAGTGAATAAAAGTTGACAGATAGAAGTTTGTTCCATCTCTTGCAAACCAAATGTAGCTTCCTATGCTCAATCCAAGGTACTCGAATCAAACAAACAATAGCAAGATCATCAGGAAGGCCAGGTAGGAGAGAAGATTGAATTCTTGCCCTCTCTTTACATGATTTAATGCTTTGATCATCGAACGAGTTTTCCTGCACCTGCAACTACTCTGAGGCCAAACTCTACTTTACAATTGCAAGAAGCAGTGTCATCCTGCAAATCTTCCCAAGTTTCCAGGTTAGTTCGCTAATGATGATCCATTAAACAAATAATTCAAAATGTATGAGCCTCTTGGTCCAAGATATAAAACATATTTAACACTTCTATGAGAAAAAAGTGAGTAGTTGTGGGAAAATAACTTCACAATGTTTTGATGTATCAACCAAAAACAATTACTCTATCAAACTCGAATTTCATATTTTATTTAGAAATTTCCTGTTTAATGTAAGCATTATATATGAATGTATTTGTTCAAAAAAATTATATATGAATGTAATTGTAGACATATTAAATAAATAAATAAAAAATCAAAGCATTCTACATAACCGAGACACTGTAAGTATTACTGTTAATATAAAAATATGATTAAAAAGAAAATAAAATTGCTATTGATGCATGTAAAGAATTTTCGTTCAGGAACTGAATTTGTGTAGTCATGTATGTTTTCAATCTATGATAATAAATTTATTCTCCCCTAACATTTGACGTAAAAGAAAGGGAAAAAAAACACACAAGGAATGGATTAGACTAACCGATGGAGCTTGAAATATTTGGCTCATAATTCCAAATCACAATATCAATGTATCGTTAAATTCTTTGAACTGCACGATTAGGGTAAACATGAAATAGGGTTATACTATATGTTTGTATTTCACCAACAACTACACCTGACACATATAATATGTGTGCGGTAATACGAATGGGAACCGAGAATTATTCCATGTGTTTTTAGGAAACTCTTGTTGTGAAAACAACAACACTAATGGGAACCATCCCAGAGAGAATCGAACCTAGAGGAGGAGTACATTCCTAGATCTCAAGTCAATACCACTAGGCCAATTCAAGTGGGTTGAAATTACCAAATTGTTATCTTTCATTATTTGTTTTAGAGTCTTATTAACGAGTGATTCGAGATACTCTTTAAGGATTCCTATAAAATAAATTATTTTATATAAAAAAAGTAGAATATTTCAATTTCTAATGCATTAATTACGCATATTTTCATAAAAAAAAATTACCATTAAAGGTCTTAAAGAGCACGTTTCGAAAACTCGTTAACATTTCCTTTTGTTTTAATAGGAAGGAGGTTGTTTTCTCTGACTGCCGCTAACAAACTCCTCTAGAACCACTTAAATAAAATGAGGGATTTTGAGATTTCAATGCTTTTGTTTAAGGCTTTAAGCTTATCACCTCTTCGTAGCTTGTGCAGTACATATCGAAATGAACCATCTTGATATTGAAGTAACGGCAATTGAAAGCTCAAATCTGAAAATGAATATTATTTGCAACTTTTTTTGCTTTAGTGACATAAGAGTTGAGATATTAATAAGTTTGATTTGTGTTCATGAAAACAAGTGCACAAGTTGAGTTGAAAAACATGATTCTCGCAAGTTCCAGCAGATGGAATTATGGGCACATCAACGCTTACCCTCAAATTCATGAGCAGAACCAGAATCACTTCCAAACCTTTGGAATGTATGGTGGGTACTTTGGCCGAAGTCTTGTTGCATGTTTATCTACCCCAGGGATAACAATGCTACTTTGAGCATTTTAACATTAATTTAAGTCTTGTTGCATGTTTATCAACCCACTCAGTTTCATTCAAGCATGTATAACTTGATCATAGAAACACAATCAGAACAAACATTAACATGCTAATCGGCTAGAGCAATACATGCAAGACCAATACAAACATCCAGCAAGAGAACTTTTTCATTCATTTGACACCACTAACTATTACAAAACCTTACCCATCCATGTAGGCAATGTTAAAATGACAACAATATATTTAGTAGAAACGTGATAAAGAGAAACAGATACGACTGTAATGAAAAGCCTCAATCAACCCCTCACCACATATTCTACATCTTCTCCCCGAAATAACCACCGAAAATGTTGGTTACATAAAGCTGTCAAAAAAGAAACTCCTAATATGTTAGTAATCACCATTGCCAACACCTGCTAACACTACACAACTTCTATTTGAGTGGTAATAATACCACATACACACCCACATGTCCCTTGGCGATTAGCGTTGTAAACCATAAGTAATGATGTTGGCTTGAAAACACTAGGAGGGAAAAAGTAAATGAAAATAAACTTCAAATAAAAAGAGAAAGGGAGAAAAAATAAATTCTATAGGTGTGGTGTATGTTCTCACACCTAATACCTAAGACAGTATATAATGCTATCAAAAGTTGAAAAATCAGTCCCATGCACTGGTCACCCCAGGACCTGCGCTATTTCCAGCATACCCACCACCATATCCTCCACCATACCCACCAGAAGCCCCATATCCACCACCGCTATTTCCTGCACCATGGTAATCAGAACCACCCCTACTAAAAGAACCTTCTCTTCGAAAGTCACGGCCACCAAATCGGCCTCCTCCTGAACGACGGTTCTTTCCTCCACCAAAGGATGAACGTGCAGCGAACCGCGAGAGCCAAGCAGGTACTTCTTGATTTGCTTCTTGCATTAAATCTTGTAGAGATCTTGCCATAGATGTATTGTTTTCATTAAAGAACGCAGTTGCAAGACCTTTCTTTCCTGCTCTCCCTGTCCTTCCAATACGGTGTACATAATCATCAATGTCATTGGGAAGGTCAAAGTTAACTACATGTGCAACATGTGGTATGTCAAGACCACGCGCAGCCACATCAGTAGCAACCAATATGGGGGTGTTGCCACTTTTAAATGATCTTAATGCTGCCTCTCTTTCCTGCAGGCATTGCAAAGTATGAGGAACATATATTCGGACAGATAAACCCTAAAAATGCTCCCAAAAATAATAATTATAATTAGATCAAAAGCAATTTGGTTTTTGAAAAATAATTCTAATAACATTAACCTTGAGACAACATAGCTGTTGCGCAAATAACTACTAGCATAGACACTAGTTCTGGGGGAAAACATTGATTTGAGCCTAATAACTAAATTACCTATGTATTCATATTAGAGTTGAGAAAACATCCCTCATCATCGTCAATGATCCATATGATGCTGCTCGTGCTCCACACAAACCACTTTTTTTTTAATGGTTTTCAAGGTATAACCTTTTTTACAATTTCTCGGGGTGCTTAATGCAAACCAAACACTTGTTAAAAAAGGAATCGAAAGTAATCCTTATGCTTCATGTGAACCAAACAATTTTTAAAACAAATTCCTAGTAAAAGAATACTTGAAGGAATCAGGTTCCTAAGAATTTGCATAATGGAATGCAAATGGAATCTTTCTTCCATGCCACAAGCCTGCATATTGTCATACTGACCCCATCTTATGTCAACTTATGCCTTAGGACTTTGTAAATTGAACATCCATCTTATGTCAACTTATGCCTTAGGACTTTGTAAATTGAACATTTTTTAGGCCACGTATTGTCATGCATATTGTCATCGTTTTTTATTTAGGCCCCAATTACTGTGAGAACATTTTTTATTTCCTAAAATTTGTGTTAATTTTACTTACTAACAATGAGATACTAGATGCTTGAAGTGAACAATTGTGTGCATTTTTTTGGAAACAATGAAAACAATTCTTTTGACATTTTCATTGTTTCCAAAAAATGCGAACAATTGTACACTTCATGAGTCTAGTAACTCCTTGTTAGCAAGTAAAATTAACACAAAATTCAAGAAATGAAAACAGAAAATGTATTCACAAAGTAAACAGGATCTTAGTTTTCGCTATGAACGTTATGTCTGACAACTTGATTGGCTCACCCATATATTCTTAAAATTTTCCTAATACAGTAGGTAGCCAAACACAAATATATAGGAGAGACGGTTAATGGCGTCCCTACTTAACACTTCAACTCCAAACAAGAAAATGTTACCTCACACACCCATGAATTTTGCACTGCTTTCCAAGAGCATTGCACACTTTTACAAAAGAAAATGGAGAAAACATGGGTACAAGTGCAATCTTTCATCAAAAACCTTAAACTTACATGGTCTACTTACTGTTATAAAGACAAAGATAAAGGTAGAACAGACTAACCTGTTGTGACCTGTCACCATGAATAGTAGTTGCTGGGAAATTATTAAGACACAACCAGTGTTCCAGCGCATCAGCTCCCTTCTTTGTCTCCACAAAAACTAAAGTCAAAGCTTGCTGCAAATTCCAAAATAAAGCATGCAATAGTCTTAGAAGAGTTCATTCTCTGAGAAACAGGACATAATACACACGCGCGCGATAAGAAAACACAAAACTCTAGCTATATTTCTTCCACACCAGCAGAAATACATGAGCAACTGCCAGGGGTTGGCATAACCTGACAGAGCTAAGACGGACAGACAAGGAGTAGAAATATCATGAAAATTAAGACAACAGATTGTATGCATTGCCCTAAAATACAGATACAAATATGACACACAACATTTGTATTAGGTTGTATGCATCACGTGCTTCAAAAAAAAAACAAATTGTATGCATTGCCCTAAAATACAAATATGACATACAACATTTGTATTGCGTCGCATGCATCGTGTGCTTCAAAAAAAGGTGGTATAATGCTCATCCAGAAACACCCATCCAGATTGAATTCATACAGATTTGAGACAATACTAATCATCAAGTTCACTTTATAAGCTTTTAAGTTTGCTGGAACACTGCTGAAAGAGCCACATTTTATAAAAGAAAAAAGTTTTCAGTTTCCCAGATAAAGGCATACATGCAGCAGTGTTAAACGGCAGATTGACGACAAAAAAAATTAATAAAACAATGGAAAGGTGAATTTATTTACTTCTAATTTCCAAAAACACAGTTTTATTGAAGTGAAATGCACTTTCTGCAAACCGAGAATACCTTTCCTTGTACGCCATTTGCTCTTTGTGCATGAAGAAGGTCCATGAGATGGCTTCTCTTGTCAGACTCTTGAACGTACTCAACTCTTTGGTCAATTAAATCGGTACTTGATCCCACTCTTCCAACAGCCAGAAAAATATAATTTGAAAGGAAATCAGAGGCTAGTCTCTGCATATCAACAGTAAATCACCACAAAAGTCAGAGACGAGACGAGGAAATTATATGTCGTACAAATAATATCACTATTTATATACCTCCAGGCAATTTATTGCCTCAATTCAAATTAGACATATCCACTGTTTAATTCTAACAGCACTTAACCTTTCTAAGAATTAAGATAGAAGGAGCAATCAGGGGACAAAAGAACACCAGATGCAAATATGGAATGCACAAACACACATGCAAAATGATCTCAAACAACATTCAATAGGTGCATCTCTCTAAATGGATGAATGCATCTTCATGAAATTTCAATACAGTGAAATGTATAACAAATGTATCCATAGAGACAAGGAGGCAAGAAAAGGGGAGAGACAAAGTCTAACTGGCCCCAATGAAGTAGAATAGCTGGAAAAATTAACTAGCAAACAAATTACACACACACACATATGAAAGGATGTTTTGCTCATTTCCTTTTCACATAATAGAAAGAAAAAACAAACCTGTATCTCTTTCGGAAAAGTGGCACTGAACAACATAGTTTGTCTGACACCTGCTGGAGGCATGTCCATTTGTTCAACAATCTTTCTAATCTGTGGCTCAAAACCCATATCCAGCATCCTATCTGCCTCATCTAAGGCCAGATACCTAATCATCGACAGTGAAACTCTGGCTCTTTCCAACAAATCAACCAGTCTTCCTGGAGTTGCGACAAGAATGTCCACTCCTCTCTCAAGCTCTCGTAGCTGGACAAATTAATTTAGTTATGATCTATTCCAAAATATAAATGTTTTGTACTGCCATTAAAAAGTTAAATATGATTGGTCATTCAAGAACAAAACGCTAGTGTTTAGTTCAAATTGAATTATTTCACCAAATAAGAACGAATTCATGAAGAGCATAGCAGATAGGGACATAATTACTTTATACAGTTTCAAAATCTCTCATGCTTTAATGAAAATGTTATAAGCGGTTTGTACTCAAATGTTTGTAAGGATATAGTAATTCGCAGAACCCCTGATATACAAAACAAAACCTTGAATGTGGCTTATGGACAGCACAATCTAAAAGCTTAACGACAAAAGTTTCAGAATCAACAGTAAAAATAACAACTAAGCATTATACCATTAGGTTTGGGTTAGCTATGTGGATCAATCACTAATAAAAAAAGATAATCAAAGCATCATGAATGACGTATAGTATCACGTCACATGAGTATCCTGAATAATCACTTTTGATAAAATAAATAAAGCAATCATCAATTATGCACAAAAATTAAAAATGGGACATAAACCTGCTGGTTTATTGGAGCACCACCGTAAGCAACAACCACCCTAACCCCTGTCTGGTATGAAAACTTCCTAGCCTCTTCATGTATCTGAAACAAAATCATAGCATTTCATGTATATAATTTTTTTCACCACAAATTAAAATGAATATCATAATACACAGTTAATCACACAACAACCTCACCTGCATCGATAGCTCCCTAGTTGGCGAGAGAACAAGAGCAAGCGGACACACGGTACGCACCCCACGAGGTGGCCTCTGCGCAGGCTGTCCCGTCATAATTCCACTGATTATCGGAAAACAGAACGCCGCAGTCTTCCCAGAACCGGTCTGCGCACATGCCATCAAATCCCTTCCAGCAAGGGAAATCGGAATTGCATGCCGCTGAACAGGCGTCGGCTTGACATACTTACATCGCCTTATATTCTGATTAAGCGCCTCACCTAAATCAATCTCAGCAAAAGTATTCACCGGCGAAGGAACATTTCCACCGCTCGTCTCCACCGGAATATCCTCGTAAGCATCAAAGTTTATGCCTGTATTCTCCTGCTCCTCTTGAGTAACAGGCTCCTCGGAATCATCCTGATCTGCAAATGGGTTTGCTTCACGACGATCCCAACCACCACCACCTCTGTTCCCATAACCACCACCACGGCCACCACCACCACCGCGATAATCGTTCCTAGGTGGAGGTGCCCAACGCGATCCGGAGTTATCGAAAGCAGGTGCTGCTGGTGCAGGTGCTGGTGCTGAAGGTCCACGGTTCCTCAGATGAGGAGGAACGTAAACAGGTCGAGTGTTGGCAGCATTGTTAGCAGCAGCAGCAGAAGGTGGTGGTGTTGGTGCATTCTCGGCCGCGGAATTTGCAGCCAAATCAGCCCATGAAGATCGCATAGTATCAAAACCTAAGACTCCATAAATCGAATTCAAACATTTAGATCTCGTAAATTGCTCAAAGTAACAACGATCGAATACAAAAAAATTGAGGAAAAAAATGTTGAAAAAATGAGAGAGAGAAGAGTTAGAAGAAGGAACCTGTGTTGAAATGAAAGAGTAAAACCCTGAAAATGGAGAAAGGAAGAGAGGAATGTTGACGAAGAATGAGAAACCCTAAACGACAGCAAAAGAAACGCCTTCAATTTTGGGATGGATGGATACAAAAAATATCTATTCTACCTCAGGCTCAGGGTGCGCCTTCTCTTTCTCTATTTTATTTTCATGTGAAAATCCCATTTTGTCCCTCACAATTTTTGCATGATCCAATTTAGTCATCACAAAAACAAAGTGAGAGAAATGGCAGCAACACATAGTTTAACACGTACTTTTCAACACACTATTTTTATTAGTTAAAATTCACATGGAATCCACTAAATTTCTATGAGACACACATAATTTGTATGACCCATGTAAATTTTAATCAATAAAAAAAATGTGTTGGAAAGTGTGTGTTAACATGTGTGGTCGATAGCATTCCTCGTAAAACTAAATTAATCCCTAACTTTCTTTTCGCGAGAAATAAATTACTCTTAGAGTCCATAAATTTTAGTTTAATTTGTAAAAATGTTGAAATTGTTAGATGAGACATCGTGACCGAAGTTCAAACTCTAATTCATCCACTTATGTGTGAACTTTCAATAGCCCTTGTATTTTTGTCTATCAACAAAAAAAAAAATTAGTCTTGACTGTTTCCATATACATAACTCAGTTGGCATAGACATTCCAATATGTGAAGTTCGAGTTCGAACTCAGATTCGTGGCTTATTCATATTAATGGTGTGTCAGTGTATTAGTTGACAAAAGATAAAGAAACAGTTTATTACTCGTTATAGACTAATTTACCATCAATGTAACATCAATACACTACTTTGAGTTTATTTTTATGAAAGACTAAATTGAATCACAGAAAAACTGTGAAGGACAAAAATGGATTTTCACTATTTATTTTACTTTTTATTATGTTTTTTTTTTGTTTTTTCTATTTTTCTTTTTGAGATTTTTTTAGGATACTAAGGTACCTAGCGTAACGTAAATCTCTTCCACTCTCTACGCTTCAAAAGTTTCAACCCAATTTAAGGATTTGCGGCTCCGTAAATCTCTTTTAGCCATTCTTACTTTTGAGATCCAATGTGATCGAATAAACCCGGATTTGTTTACCAAACAAGGTATCCTCCCTAAATTACAGCTGTTAAAATATTTTTACTATCTCTTGTATGCCGGATTTAGAATTTAAAATAGTATTTTTCAGGTTTTTTTCTCTCTGCTAAAGTATCATTCTAATTAAGGTATCACGTTTTTTTTGTAAAAAAAATAAAATAAAGTATCACGTTTCAAATAGTTGAAAAAGAGTATCACGTTTGATATTAAAAAAGAGAATATCACGTTTAAAATGATTTGGAGGTATACCAGACATTACTCAAATGCTTTTTAAGTAAGGTATCAATCGTGTCGATGAAACAATATAGCTCGATAAGAACATTACTTATGAATCCTGAGTAGTATTTCTTTTTCGTGTTTTGTCCATGTTTCTTAATTTAAATTAGTAGAGTTATATTCAACCCCTTACGAACTTACTTTGGGACTTATTAGGGTTGTTTGGTGTGGTTAATATAAGGTATGTTAAACTATTTTGTGTTTGATGTCCACCTAATAAGAAATCAAATACGTAGTAAATATTATTCTTTCTTTTTTGTGTTGAAAAATGGAGAATCTTGAATTCGAGCTCGCGTCCCAACGTATTAAATTTTATATCGCTATCAACGAAGTTATACTTACAGAATTAAGCCATTTAAAAATATATTTTTTTGTAACCTTCAAATTCTGAGAGGAATATGACCTTAGTGATCTAGAGTTCAGTTGAGGATAAGTAAAGTCTAGCAAAAAATTGCTCATCCAACCAATTGAATCTCAAATTCTTCTAAAGGATTCATCATTCTGTGAAGTTTGTTGAACACCGAAGCTCAATCACTAATTCTACTATACTTTGGATAAAACAAACAATGATATGATATTGATTACATGTAAATTGCAAAATGAATAATGGTATAGCAACACACTTTCTAACACGATCTCTTTGATTGAATAAAATTTACATGGATTCCACATGATTTTTATAAGGCAACGTGTTTCACATGATTTGGTGAGGTCCATGTGCATTTTAAATTTTAACCGATTAAAGAGAGAGAGTTGAAACTTAAAAAGTGTGTTTTGTTTGCACTCCTTAAAACAAAATACATTGTGACAAAAATATTTAATTTGTTAAACAAATTATAATTTATAATAAAAGAAAATATATTATATAAAATGACAAAGTAGCCTTACAATTAAATTATTATATTTAGACCCAAAAAAAAAACTATTAATATTTATTAAAAAATATTAATATATTTATATAATTTTTGTAACGTCCTAGTCTTATAGGACATTACTATTTTTTTAACAAGTTATAGGATATTACTTTGAGACTCTTAATGACTCTTACAAATGAAATATGTACTTTTTATAATTAAAACTCAATATAAATACAGAAGTTTCCGTGTACCTTTAACTAATCATGGTAATTGTGTAGTTAAAAATGGAAAATCAGCACCATTTGAATTAACTTATTTTTAAGCTTCTGGAAAAATAGCTTATGCAAATAAATAAGTTTTTACGTTAATTTAAAAGTTTTCACTAACAAAATTATATCTTTATAAATTGTTTTTTCACAAATACCTTGACAAACTTATCAATAATACATAAAAATTTACTTATTTACATAATTAGATTTACGTAAGCTCAAAAATAAATCAATCTAAACGGGTATTATACATTATAGACTTCTAAAAGGACTCGGTAATTCTTAGAGAGAAAAAAAGGACTAAGACTTTTAGGATGATCCCAGATTGACTCCACTTTTTACTTTACTCCTGGAGCTGGACTTGAAATTGAGTCAAACTTCATAATGCCTATCCACCCCAAATTGTTAAAAGTTGCATGCGTTCGACTCAAACAGAAACCTAACAATATTTTTCAAAACTATATACTTTTGAGGATGTGACGTGTAATTTTTTTTTAAAAAGACAGAAATTTATCATTAACAAAAAAAGTACATGCAGGGCAAATTTACAACTTAACAGTACCATGAAATCTATCTCAGTAACAAACAACCACAACTCTATCAATTGTCTCTTCCTTGATTATCAAAGTCTAAATTCTATCCAATTCAAGCACACATTATACCTTTTCCTTTCTAATTGCCTCCACTTCTTCATTTGCTGCGCAGTCACCTATCAAATTGCTCATTTATTTAATCATTCAAGACTATAGAGTTTCTAAACTAATCCAAGACTATAGCTTCAAGTGTTGCTAAATTGCCTTTAGCCTTGCCTCCAGCTTTTCATGTGCTATCAATGATTTTAATTGTCTCCATTTCATCATGCCTTGCCAGTTTCCACCAGTAACCTTTATCATGCATATACAATGTGTTGCTAAGTTGACTTAAAACATTCCGCCACCTCTGCATAGGCCAAATGTTTGTGCATCAAATGAGTGCATAACACAGCAAAATTGATCTCTTCCAATGTTTTTTCCACCTCCCACCTATTGTATGGTAAAAACATTTTATTCCTTGCTTTCTAAAGTACCCAAACACATGCAAACCAATAATTAATCGAAAATTAATTCATACTTAGTTTGTGCATCCAAATGAATTGTATGGTGTTGCCTCTATATAGATCTACACACTCAACTTGGATCATTCAAGGTCCAATTTGACTTCCATATACCTATCATTTGAAGGGGAAATTGCACTCAACTTCTCTTGGATCTGCAGAAATGATCCACACATTTCATCTATTTCTTGAAAAAAAACACTCCCTTTATGTGTTTAATTAAGTGAAACCCATAAAATTGAACACGTAATGGGAGTGAGTGTCACGTTTAATTAATAGAACGAAAGATCAAAACATTTCATTATAAATAAAAGGGATAATACAAGACAGACATAACAAGGACACTCGATAAAATACTTGATACTGTGGTCTTAGGTAAGCTATGAGCTACATAAGATTCACAACTGAATTTCAAATCAGATTCACCATTTACTCTCAGCAAATACACAGCTATCATATTCATGAAAAAGTGGCTCCATTGTCTGTAAAGAGGCATAAGGGGCTTGATAAAAAGATTATAGTGATCATAAGCCTGAATATATAAAACTGTAATGATTAATTACAGGGAAGATGCTATTCAGAATGTGTGTTGTTGTTGCTCGATACAATATATACAATAGAAAATCAGACACTTATTACTTTGGAATAAGAGAGATTTTCTGAATACGGTGTTTATGGATATGATTGGTAGCCAAAGAATGTCAATCAACACAAGTTACAAAGGGAAAGGCAGATTCATATTTCTATGCTCTAAGCATTACCACGACTTCCTATTGCTTTGTGATTCATCCTGTTCATGATTCGTGAAGCATCGTTAAATCTATCTGCTCTTTCATAAATATTGGCAACAACAAAATACAACTCCTTCTTGTTGATATTAGGATGGGAATCTAGCTTCTCAAACAATGATTCCACCATATTGAAATCCATTCTCGCACCATATAGACCGAGCATCTGAAAATGAACTTCGTCTGGGAAAACACACCCTTCTTCATACATCTGTTTATACAAAGCATCTGCTCTCTCAAACTTGCGCAGCTTTCCAAAAGCATTCAGCACAAGAGCAATAACATTAGAATCAGGAAAATGTCCAACCTCTCTCATCTTCTCAAACACTTCAACCACATGTGCATACTTTCTCTCCCTTGAGAAAATATCAATGATACACCCAAATACAGATATATCTTTCACCTCTCCAGCATCAAAAGCCTGCCGGAAAACCCACATAGCCTCGTCAACTTTACCTGCTCTAGCAAGTATTGTGATTGCCATCTCCCTGGAAACATTATCTGGTTGCTTGAGCTCATTAAGTAGTCTTTTAGCATGAGCAACTAAACCAGCCTTCTGATAGGCCACAATCATTGTCTGATAAAGAATCTCATCAATTTTAACTCCAGAAGTCCTTAACTTGTGAAAAAGCATCGCTGCCCTGTCCAACTTCCCTGCCTTTTCCCATATAGATATTATGGTTGAATAAGTGATAGCATTTGGTTGAATACCTCTACTTTGCATTTCTTGAATGAGATTCGTTGCCTTATCCTGCTCAAGAGATTTGCCATAAATACTAATCATGGTGTTGTAGGTCACAACATTCTGCGATACACCTTTCTTTTGCATCAAACTGAAAAGGTGAACAGCTTCACCAAATAACCCAGCCTCTCCATAAACCCTCAAGACAGTGTTGTAACTAACCACATTAGGTTCAATTCCCATTTTCCTCATACCCCAAAAGAAGCAATCAGCTTCCTTGATCATCTGAAGCTGACCATAAACATCAATCATAATATTACATGTAGTAAGATCAATCGGACATTCAACTTCGTTCATTTCAGAAAACAAAGAAACCGCCTCAACAAACTTCTGATTATCAACATAAATCGCAAGAAGTGTCGAGTAACTAGCAGTATTCGGGTTAACACCATTATCTCTCATCTCCTGAAGAAGAAGCCGAGCCTCACGAAAAAGCTTAGCCTTACCATACACACTAATCATCGTATTATAAGCTATAAGATCAGGTACAATATTACCCGAACCTTTCAACGTATTAAAAATGGAAATTGCCTTGGAATAATCACACAACTTCCGCGAAAGCTCAATCAAATTACTATACAAAACAAGGTCACCAGAAACCTTATCACGTTCCATTTGTTGCAGCCAAAAGAAAGATGAATCAAACAAACCTTGTTTACTAAAATGTGTAATAAGCGTTGAGTAAGTGTACTTATCAGGTGAAAGACCCTTTTGAAGCATTTCATCGAACAGTCCATGTGCAAGTTGCCATTGCTTCGCACGAAGTACATTGCGAATAACAACATTGTAAGCGTTAAGGGAAGGTGAATATTGAGCTATTTCATTCATCCAATCAAGAATTGCGAGGGAACGTTGCCAATCGGGTTCACGAGAGAGAATTGAAACCATGAAACGGATTGAAAGTTGTCTGTCGTTGTAAGGGGACATTATGGAGTAAAGTTGTTCCATGTTTTGGGTTTGTGCGATTGAGGTTAGTAGTTCATTCATGTCGATGCTACGGTCCATGTACGGGGATTGTTGTTTGTGTTGTTGTTGGGTTCGGGTATGACGTTGTTGTTGTTTGTTGGTGTTGGAAAATGGTGGACGAGGTGTTCGGGTCCAGACATGTTTGGGTGTGGCTGATGTGGATGTAGTAGAAATTGTTGTTGTGTTAGTGTTGGGGGTTGTGGTTTTGTTGAAAATGGTGGTTTTGGAAGAAGAACAAGGGAATGAACAAGAAGGAGAAGAACCCACAAGGGTCGCATAGAATGAGAGTGTGAACATTGTAAATTCCAACTGTAACTAAACTATCTTCAATCAAGCTTGTATGCTGTTTCTTATTCGCAAGTGATTGATTGCTTTGGTTTTTATCCATTATTTGAATATTTTGTATCTCTATTTTTAACTTAGATCATGAGTGTCCGTTAAGAATTGACACAAAAATGATGAATGGGATTAAAAAATTGGGGCACGATTTGGAGAAATTAGGGCACCATCTTGTGCAAATTTTTGAGTTTTGGTTCGACAAAAGCTGGGACATGATTTGTAGAAATCAGGATACAATTTATGTATAAGTAACTGAAAATTGGGGCACAATTTCTAAGGATCTAGACACTATATAAAACTTCATTCTTCATGTTTTTAGTAGGCTTCAAGAGAGAGAAAGTTGATAAATCGAAAGAGATAATTTCAGGGTGGAGAGTATTTGGTGAAGGTTCTCTTTAGAGGTTCTTCTAGGTTAGGAAACATTTGTAAACACCTTGGATGAATGAATTTATTGAGTCTCTTGTTCTTGGAAAGAAAATAGTACAAAGGTTAAAATTAGGGTTTGATTTTTGTGGGTTTGTTGAAGCTAATTTCTTGTAACCCTTTTGATATCTCTTTGTGGGATATCAAGTAAGAATGAATATCTTATATGAGAATGATAAAAACAAAGCTAAAGTCGTTATTTATACTAGCGCTCAAACATACGCTTTTTACTCGTTTGTCCACTCTTTTTTATTGCACGAACGCATGCAAATTAAAAACAAGTTTTTAGAATTTTTTGATAAAAATTATAAACATAGATAATAGATATTTTGCATTTTCATATTGTAACAAACTATACTTATATTTTTCAATGATATCAATCGTTCTGTCCTTATGTGGAACCCTTCCATTAATAAATCCAAGATGTTGCCTCCTTTGGAAATTACACGAAAAAGACTTCCTTTTTCCAAGTATAGCTTCGGACACGATCTTTCACCGATGATTATAAGGTTTTTGTTATTTCCTTCTGTATCAACAAAAATAAAGTTAGTGTTCATACTCTGGGTACAAGTTCTTGGAGAAGGATTGAAGACTTTCCATGTTGTAGCTCTGCTATTGGTTCGGGAATATTCATTGGTGGCACTATTAATTGGTCGACATTTGATAATTTGAAATATGTTATTGTTTCTCTTGATTTGAAGAGTGGGTTATATCAAAAGCTTTTGCAGCCTGATGATTCGGTGAAAAATTTGAAGACCTTAGGGGTGGTTAGGGATTACTTGTGCATTTTTGCAAATAGTGAAATGTGTTTGGATACATGGATTATGAAGGAATATGGAAACAAAGAGTCTTGGACGAAGTTGTACAGTGTTCCTTACGTGGTAAATTGGGGTTTGTATGCTTTCACCAAGGCTTTATATATTTCTGATGAGGATCAAGTGTTGATGGACTTGCATGAGTTGGGAAGTATCGAATTGAAGCTCGGTGTTTATGGTTTCAAAAATGGTATTTTGAAGATTCTTGAGATCCAAAATAGCAATCATTTGATAGACCCAAAAGTCTACATCGAGAGTTTGATATCACCTCGTTCTTAATGTCAAGTCAAGGTGTAGATGCTATGTCATGTCATTTGAGCATAAGATTCAATTGCAACATATATATGGTTAATTCTGTTGATGTTAATTTATTTTGTATATTTGGATAAACGGACTCATTGAATCATTGTTAGTTAATGATAGTTGGAATTTGTAGGTTGAAAAATTGCTGTTATTTTCATTTGTTTGTTAGTTTGAGTTGTTGGCTTAAAACGAAAATACCCTTGAGAATGACCTAGCCCTTGTCACGGTTACACAGAGGGTAATTACAAAACTGTCATACATCTTTGCTGCCATGGCTTGAATTTCTCTATACTCTTCATGAAATAATATAACTGTTTAATTCAATGGATTTTTAAATTTTGGAACTGAAGCCAAGCATTTAACTCGTCCATACGTGACCTAATTCTTCTTATTAATTTGTGGTGTGCATTTTGCATGCTGGCTTTTGATTACAAGTCTTTTGCATACGTCCTGTGAAGGAAGGATGCAATTTCATTTTGGGAATTGAGAGAGATTAGTGTAAGCTGCAGGCAATGACACAATCTTCTTAGTACATCCTACATAAGCTCGTTTCGTTAAATTGTCACAAACGTTGTCTTCAATTGCATCTAGGATCTTGCAAGACAATATTAATGAGGAGCAAACCTGCAAATCACAAATAAAGCAAAGTAAGGTTATGACATATGCATGGTATCATATATGATGTACCAATTGGCACGCATGGAAATTATGAATCATCATTTGATTCATCACATTTCTTTAATTAAAAATAGATTTCTTAAAAAAAAAACCATCATAATCTAGCAGAAATAGTGGTCTGTGAGTTCCTAAACTCCGGTTTACCAAAGCAACAAAAACAGTTCTTGCCAAGTTCCTATTTTTGAGCGGCAATGATGGATTCTGGCGCAATTCCCATTATTGGAACGCACGTCTAGCCAACAGTTCTGCCCTAGTAGTAGTAAAGATATAATTCTTCAAAAAAAATGTAATGTGTTTTCCTCGTATCCATTCTCATACCTTTTATCATGTCCCAGAAAGACTGCAATCAAACACAAGTAGTTGAATTATCAACAAAAATTAGAGATAGAAAAACATGCTTAGAAATGAAATTAGAACATATTTCAAGATTCTTTGTTTCTAATACAATTTTTTCTAGTGGTATTAATATCTGATTCTGAAAGTATGAGAATTGATCACTAACCAGTTTTAGTTGTTACTCAATATCCAACGGAAACAAAGAAATTGTATCAGTAAGAGAAGCATCAAGCATATATTAGGATGTCCATTGAAAATGTCATGCAATCTTTCTTCCCATCTATCAAGAGCAGCAGAGCTCATATAGTCAGCATTAGGACCATCAACAAGCTCATCTGTCCTCCTGCACCAAATTGCAAGTAAAGGTTTCAATAAATAAGGTATATTTTCACTTGCAATAAAACTAATTGCAACATTGTTTCTATCTTGATCTATTGTATTTTCCTACCATATATGGCCCATATAGCATTTTGTCTTTCTTCAGTCATAAGCAAAGTTTCTGTTTAAGGAATGAAAATTGTTAAACTTATGGTATGAAAAAAAGATGCAAGAAATTCTGTTACAAATTTTGAAGAGAATTGCCAATTTAGGTTTATGATAAAAAGAACCCATTTGAGTTGGTTCGGTGGTGTTGGCTTAGTAGTTTGAAGTGCGCTCTTTTTCAAGATACCAGGTTCGATTATCGCCGGTGTCAATTTGAGTAGACTAATTTAACTTTAAAAAAAAATTATGATAAATGCTAACAACACACATTCTAACACACACACTTTTCAGCACACTCTCTTTGATTGGTTAAAATTCACATGGGTCCCACCAAATCATGTGGGTCCCATATGAATTTGGTGGGTCCCATGTGAATTTTAACCAATCAAAGAGAGTGTGTTGAAAAGTGTGTGTTAGAATGTGTGTTGTTAACATTCTTCTAAAAAAAGACTATTACCAAACATGTAATGTCTTTTTTTTGGTACGAATTTTAAGCAATAAACTTGTTTTTTTGGCCTTGCCTTACAAAACACACAAGGTACTGTACGAAGGGGGGTGTATTGAATTAGGATTTTAAAGGACAATTTTTGTTTAAAAAAGTCTTAAGGATTTTAAAAGACTTTGCATAATTTTAATGAATTTCATGATTTTAATGGATTTCAATGGATTTACATCATAAGATTTTAAAGGATTTGAAATGATTTTATGGATTTTATAAGATTTCAAATGATTTTATGAATTTTTAGGATTCATTGGAAAGAAATGATTATAACACACTTTTTTCACAATATTCTTAATACATACTCTTTTATTTATTTTATTTTATCTACGAGAAAGTTAGAGAAATGATTATAACACCCTTTTTTCGGTGAGTTCTAGGGTCAGGGTTCAATTAAGTCCCTCACCAGTGGACCACTATCAATAGCCACAAGATTAATCAAATCTGTACACCTTGTTATACACCATATACATTAGATCACATGCATCTTCTTTT